>Ga0302046_10004463_pt1 | contig 12453 bp, 14 predicted proteins | sample RVTome_11_FD_200261 | JGI IMG/M metagenome (GOLD analysis project Ga0302046, IMG submission 200261) | Soil microbial communities from uranium-contaminated site in the Upper Colorado River Basin, Wyoming, United States - RVT147D111 (version 2) ...
GTGCTCCGAAGACCCATCTGCGATTGAAGACCGGTGAAGTCTTCCGACTGGAAGACTTGCTGAAGGCGATGTTGATCGTCTCCGCCAACGACGCGTGCCTGGCTGCTATCGAACATGTCGGAGGCGATGAAGCCCAGTTTGTCATATTGATGAATGCCAAAGCGGCTGAGCTCGGGTTATCCGGCACCCATTTCAGCAACGGCTGTGGGTTCGACGGCCCCGACCATTATTCAACGGCCGAGGATCTTGCGACGCTCAGCGAAGTCGCGATGCAGAATACGGTGTTTCGGGAACTTGTGCGGGAAGAACGAGAGATCATCACGCCCGTCAGCGGCCACCGTGCGTATGTCCTGCACAACACGAACCGCTTGCTGGGCCGCATCCCTGGTGTCGAAGGCGTGAAGACCGGATTTACGTCAAAAGCCGGGCGATGCCTCATCGCCAAGGTGTCTCAGAACGGCAGTGATCTGCTGCTCGTCATCCTCAACTCCAGCCGCCGCTGGAACACCGCCAAGAGTCTGATTGACTACGGCCTCCGTGTGACCGAATCGATTCAGTAGCCCGCGGGTTCTCTTACGACCCTATTTGACCAGCGCACACATCGAGTTGTGCCAGTTTGAGTCTTGTGGAGGCCCGTGAGGCAGCTCAACTCAAACAGGGCTCTGGCCAGAGAGGTCCGATGCCGATCTGTTGATGGGCTGTAGGATTCAGCAGCCTAGTGCGGCTGGGCGAATTCGATATTGATGTCTTTGCCGAGGTAGTTCACCTGGAAGCCCTGTTTGTCGTAGGCCATGACGGCGCCCATGACATTTTCATCACCGTACTCTTCCTTACCTAACAACTTCCGGATATCATCCGGGCTTTCGCTGTTCAAGACGTTGCGGAAGATGCCTCTGATCTTGTACGCGAAACGGTTATTGATGAAAATCAGATCGACTTTCCCATCCTGGATACGCACGCCAGCCATTGGGCCGGTCGGCTTCCGCTGATCGAGTAGGAAGATGAAGGTGGCTTCTTGCTCGGCCTTAATCCCGGAGATCTTTTCGTTCACCAGTGCCTCGATGGCTTTGGCTTCCGAGTCGCCGAGCTTGATACCGAAGAGAGAGACGCTGTCGCTGGAGATCCCTGTAGGCTCCATGACATCGTTCTTGCTCAATTCATACGGCTCGGCATGACCCACGGAGACGAACCCGGCGAGGGCTGCTACGCGTGCCAAGGCTAGCCCCCACACCACACTGTTCTTCCTCATTGACTCCTCCTTCATTCCTATGCCGGCATGAGATCGGTAATCGTTGTTCGGCTGGTCGTAATTGGTAGGCTATGTAAACTATGCTTCATTTTAGCCAAGTGATGCCGAACCTGCAAGGAACCTGAATTTCGGCTTCTCACTCACCCCGCAACGCTCATTGTGGAAGAGCTGACGCAGTCTAGGGGAGGCAAGTGATGCATCGGAATAGGCTGGTCTTGAGCAGCTTGGTTACGGCAGGGATTGCGGTCATCGTGTCTGGTTGCGCCAGGACGGAACCTGTGCCCGTGGGCAAGTCCCTCTACGATCGTCTTGGAGGCAAAGCAGCAGTTACCACCGTCGTGGATCAGTTCGTGGCGAACGTTGCAGCCGATAGTCGCATCAATGGACGGTTTGCAACGACAGATTTCCCTAGGCTGAAAGGGCATCTCGTCGATCAGATATGCATGCTGTCCGGTGGGCCGTGCCTATACAAGGGCGGTGACATGAAAACGATCCATGCAGGGATGAAAATCACCAACGGCGACTTTGAGGCTCTGGTCGAGGATCTCGTCGCAGCGCTGGACAAGGTCAAAGTGCCCGCTCACGAGAAAGGCAAGTTGTTGGGATTGTTGAGCCCGATGAAGCAAGACATTGTTGAGTAATTGAGGGGGAGGTCGTACATAACGAGGCGGCACAGAGGCGTGCCCTGCTATGACTGGCTGAACTATGGCTGTGGCGCCGTCGCCAGCAACATCTCACCGAGCTGGCGAAGTCGGAGAAAGTAGGTCTGGGAATCGGTGTCCAGCTCTCCTGTCAGATCGTTCAGTTCTTCCAAACAATCTTTCACGATGGCAACACGTCGGTAATCGAGCCCCTCGGGGCTGTCGAGGTAGAAGACGACACAACCGCTGATGACTGTATCGAGGGTCATCAACTGCCCCTGATTTTGGCTTGAAAACTGGGGCCAGTCCACGACGCAATGTTGTTCCCAGGCTGCCGCGATCATGTTTCGAGTCATCGGATGCTCCGGCTTACTCTGTCCGCGTCATTCCTGTCCGATCCACCCTAGCGCATGGAGGAGCAGTACGGCAAGCGTACACAGGCCGAGCCCCCAGAAGCGATAATCCATGTCTTCTCGTCCCAATGACCAGGCCACCAGTTGTTCGCGCCTGTGTGCAGGAGCAAATGCGAGAGAAGCCCCTTTGCCCACCATCCCTCCCGCCGCACAGATCCAGAGCGGCTGATACTGGAGTTCGAGCCCTGCCCAGAACAACGCGATGCCGGCGACGACGGCAAAGAGTTGCCAAAGCCAAAGAGCCGTGTCGATCTGAATGATCGTGCGCACATGGTCGATGACGAATCGAGGAGCCCCTAGCAGGGCCACTCCGTCGGCCAGCCACATGCCGGCAATCACCGCCAGCGCATACTCTTTCATCGCGGCGCATCCAAGTCATGAACTGGTCTGAGTCGGAAGCATGATTAGGGATAAAGCCCACGTTGCAGATGGGCTTGAGCGACTTGGTCGATCCCATTCATGAGCGCCGTCATACGCATCGACGTCCGTCGTTCGGTCGAGAAGTGAAGTGTGCGCTGGAAGGCAGATGTGATGATGTCTTGCAATCGACGCTGGATATCCGTTGCACTCCAAAGGAAACGTTGAAGATCCTGTACCCACTCGAAATACGACACGATCACCCCGCCGGAGTTCGCGAGAATATCGGGAATAATGAAAATGCCTTTGTCTTCGAGAATGTGATCGGCATCGAGGGTCGTGGGGCCGTTTGCTCCCTCCGTCAGGATCCGACAGCGCAGGTGGTTGGCGTTCTTGCCGGTGATCTGTTCCGAGAGGGCGGCAGGCACGAGCACCGTACAATCCAGTTGCAGCAATTCCTCGTTCGTGATCGCATCTCCCAGCTTTATGTCGCGCAGCGACTGGCTAGTTAAAGGGTAACGTCGGAGCAGCTCCTGAATGTCCACCCCCTTGGCATTATAGATTCCTCCGCTCACATCACTGACCGCAATGACGCGTGCGCCCTGTTGCTGCATGATGCGCGCGGTGTGCGAGCCGACATTCCCGAATCCTTGAATCGCCACCGTTGTATTCTCGATAGACAGCTTGAGATAGTGGAGCGCTTCCAGCGTGACATAGACGACCCCACGACCCGTGGCTTCTTCACGACCGAGACTGCCGCCAATCGATACGGGTTTGCCGGTCACCACGCCTGGAACGGCATATCCGACTTGCTGGCTGTAGGTGTCCATGATCCACGCCATGACTTGAGCGTCGGTTCCCACGTCCGGGGCCGGCACATCTTTGTCGGGGCCAATGAGCGGGAAGATTTCTGCGGCGTAGCGCCTGGTCAATCGCTGCAATTCGGCGCGGGATAATTTCTTCGGAGCGACCCGGACTCCGCCTTTTGCTCCGCCGTAGGGCAAGCCGGCTAAGGCGCACTTCCACGTCATCCACATCGCAAGCGCGGCGACCTCGCCGAGCCTCACATCCGGGTGGTAGCGGATGCCTCCTTTGGACGGGCCGCGCGACGAGTCATGTTGCACCCGGTAGCCGGTAAAGACTTCCACCCGTCCATCGTCCATGCGCACCGGAAGACTGACGACGAGTGAACGTTGGGGGAGCTTTAAGCGTTCACGGAGGTTGGGGTCCAGATGCATGGCCTCCGCTGCCTGATCGAATTGTGCGACCGCAAGACGAAAGGTTGGCGTATCGAATTCCTGCATAAGCCCTCGCAAAGCTACATGATGGATGTGCGCATGCCGGCAATCCCGTCGGCTTCAGTGACGTGTGTGTCTGGGTTCTCGTCCACAGTCGACCACTCGAGCGCGAATACACTGGCGAACATCTGAGCGAGATCATGCTTGATGTCGTTGACGGAGAGAGCCGTGTTGCGTAGCGCTGCCATGGATGTCACAAGACAGTCGGTAAATCCGCAAGGGTGAATGCGTTGAAAAGGCGTCAGGTCCATGTCGACGTTGAGCGCAAACCCATGCAACGTGATCCCGCGTTCGACGCGTATGCCGATGGAGGCGATTTTCGCCGGTTCAGGCGCCATGACCCAGACGCCTGGTTTTTTGTCGATTCGGCAACCGCCAATCTTCCAGAGGTTGAGCACACGAATAATGACCTCCTCCAGAAGCCACACCAGTTGTCGTGGACCTGCAGCATGCTGAGCAAGTCTGAGGATTGGGTACAGTAGGACTTGCCCGGGGCCATGGTAGGTCACAGATCCACCGCGATTCACGCGATGCAATTCCGTTCCGTTCGCGCGTAAGACGTCTTCGTCGCCTCCCCAGTGCGACACTCGTGTGCTTCGTCCCAGCGTGTAGACAGGCTGATGTTCCAGGATCAGCACTGTGTCTGGTCTGAGATCGAGCACACGCTTGCTGTGGAGATGGGATTGCAGCTCCCATGCGACTAAGTAGGAAACAGGCTTTGGAAAGATGAACACCGTGCCAGCCGAGGGGCGGTGGGAAGCGGGAGCTGAGGCCTCAGCCAAAGACGCAAGGATATTCGATCCAGTCACCGGCCCACCTTCTCGAGCGGAGGACGGTGAAGCTTCATCATCGGCAGGAGAGTTCTATGTATTGACAAGGGTGCGACTATCGAGATGGCGTGAAGGTCCCACATTGGGCACACATTGTCGCATAACTGACTGCAGGAGGGAAAGTCGGGTCTCGAGGGCAGGGCGAAGTGCCCTGCCCTCGGGGCGAATGAGTGTCGAGGACCTTACTTGATGGCGGCGAAGAGTTCCTTAATATCAGGAGTCTTGAGTTTCTTGAGTGCCTTTGCCTCGATTTGCCGGATGCGTTCGCGCGTCACTGATAGGCTCTGCCCGACTTGCTCCAAGGTACAGGCGTCATCATAGCCGATCCCGAAGCGGAGACGGATCACCGTTTGCTCCCGCGGTGTGAGGGTGCTCAGGATCCGATCCAACTGCTGGGTCATCTCGGTCCGGTGCACCTGGGCATCGGGGGGAACGGCCTGCTGGTCTGGAATCATGTCCCCAAACTGTGTGTCTCCATCACCGATGGGGTTCTCCAGTGCCACCGGCTCCTGGAATGCCTGCACAGTTTCGTGGAGCCGTTCCGGTCTCATGCGGAGCACGTGAGCGATTTCCTCCAAGCGAGCCGGCCGCCCGAACTGTTGTCCGAGTCGGCGTGTCACGCGAAGAATCCGATGAGATGCTTCGGTCTGGTGGACGGGAATGCGGATTGTTCGCGATTGATCTGCGAGCGCACGCGTGATGCCCTGTCTGATCCACCACGTGGCATAGGTGCTGAACTTAAAGCCCTTCCGGTACTGATACCGCTCAGCAGCTTTCATCAAGCCGATGTTGCCTTCTTGCACGAGGTCCAGCAGGGTCAACCCTCGTCCGGTGTAGTGCTTGGCAACGTCGACCACCAAGCGCAGATTGCAACGTACGAGCTCATCCTTGCCCTGTTCCAGGATGATCCGTGCAGACCGGATTTCACCAAGCAGAGCCCTCAGCCGCTTCGCGGTAGCGACGGAGGGTTTCATCTCACGAACCGATGGTTTCAGCACCGCAAGCAGCGCCTGCTCCGCGTTCTCCAGTGCTGGAGCGGAGAGCCCGCTCAATCGTCTGACGACTTGAAGTGTCTTGACGGACTCCAACAGTACCGGTGTGCGTTTGGAACGGGCGAGCGTCTTCACCGTATGCCGCAAGGCGACTCGAATTCGTCGCGTGCCTTGATCAACGCGCTTTGCAATCGCGACTTCTTCTTGACGGGTCAAGAGAGCCCGCTCACCGAAGGAACGGAAGTACAACGACTCCAATAGAAAGGGGCTCGCACCCTGGCTCGTGCGCATGGCCGGCGCCGCTTTTTCTTCTTGAGCGGACTCCTGAGCCTCGTCGCGACCGATGACTTCCAGGATGCCGCTTGCCTGCGAATCATCGGCGTCCGTATCCGCAATCACCGTATTATTGTTCTCGCCTTCGTCACTCGGCCGAAGTTCTTCCATATTCATAGCGCCACCTTTCATCTCTTGATTGCGCATTTCTTCTTCACTCCTGTTAGAGCCGTGTGCAGTCAAGAGGATTCATCCGAATCATCGCCTTCTATGCTCCTCTACGGAGCAAAAGGGATGCTGGATTGAAGATGAGAAACCGGCGGCGCGATCTTCAGGAAATTGCAGGAAGATTAGAGTGGTTTAATGAGTAAGATGAGAACGCTCTGTTGCAGTTGTGCGGCACCTATGTGGGATCGGCGCCAGCCTGCAGGCCGAATTGCCACACTACTTCGTGACCCACACCTTGAGGAAAGGCGCGAGAGTATCGATCGGTATCGGGAAAATCGTGGTGGAGTTTTTCTCCCCTGCGATTTCCACCAGCGTTTGCAGATAACGCAACTGAAGCGCGGCAGGGTTCCGGCTGATCACGTCGGCTGCGTCGGCCAGGCGTTGCGAGGCTTCGAACTCACCTTCGGCATGGATGACCTTCGCCCGCCGTTCCCGTTCGGCTTCGGCCTGGCGCGCGATAGCCCGCTGCATTTCCTGCGGAAGATCTACATTCTTTACCTCGACCGCGGACACTTTGACGCCCCAGGGCTCGGTCTGTTGGTCGATGATTCTTTGAAGATCTGCGTTGATCTGCTCACGCTTGGACAACAGGTCGTCGAGTTGGCTTTGGCCGAGCACACTGCGCAAGGTGGTCTGGGACATCATTGAGGTGGCATACAGATAGTCCTCGACTTGCACGATCGCGCGTTGCGGGTCCACGACACGAAAATACACCACGGCGTTGACCTTGACGGTCACGTTGTCTCTGGTGATCACATCCTGCGGAGGAACGTCCATCGTGACCGTGCGCATGCTCACGCGGACCATTCTGTCGATCAGCGGAAGAATGATGATGACGCCGGGCCCGTTTCCGCCGACGACGCCTCGGGCAAGCCGGCCCCATCGAAAGATCACGGCACGTTCGTATTCCGGTAGGACTTTAAAGCCGAGAAACACGATGATGAGCAGAAGGACGAGCAGACTGATTGGGCTGAGCAACATAGCTAGGCCTCTTTCTTTTGAAAGACCGGAGTGACGTAAAGTGTGAGTCCCTCGACGCGAAGCACTTTCGCAGATGTTCCAGGTTCAAGCGGGGTGTCGCTGACGGCATCCCAGAGTTCTCCATGAATCGCGAGCGTGCCGGTCGGGCGTAAAGCCGTTATGGTGATACCGATGGAACCGATCATACCTTCGCGCCCGGTTTGTGGAGAACAGCGCATCGCGCGGACACCCATTCCGACGATGAACACTGACACCGCCGCCGTTGTGATGATGACCGGGATGATCACTGCCCACGAAATCTGAAAGAATTCCGCGTCTGACTTGATGAGCATCAGTGATCCGAATATCATGGACACGACGCCTCCGATTGCCAGGAGACCGTAACTGGTGACGGTGGCTTCGAGGATAAAGAAAATGACCCCAAGGATGAACAGCAACACGCCCGCATAGTTGATCGGGAGTGACTGCAACGAATAGAAGGCCAGGATCAAACTAATCGCTCCGACGATACCGGGAAGAATCGCGCCCGGATTGTAGAGTTCAGCGAGAATGCCGATGGTGCCAATGGTCATCAGCAGATAGGCGATGTTGGGATCGCTCAGCGCTTTCAGCAACTCCAAGCGGAGTCCCATAGGAAACTCACGAAGGGTTGTGGTCTCGGTCGTCAGAATGATTGATCCACTGGGAAGCGCGATCTTTCTCCCGTTCAGCAGTTTCAAAAGAGTAGGGAGGTCTTCCGCAACCAGGTCGACGATCTTGAGTTTCAGGGCCTCCTGCTCCGTCACGGACACACTTTTACGGACCGCATCCTCGGCCCACAACACATTCCGTCCATGCTGCTGCGCGATACTCTTGATGTAGGCGACTGAATCGTTCTCCACCTTTTCCTTCATTGTCTTGTCCATCTCGCCGCCGCCCATGGTGACCGGGTGTGCCGCCCCGATATTGGTCCCGGGCGCCATGACGGCCACGTGTGCCGCCATGGTTATGAAGACCCCTGCGGAAGCGGCGCGGCCACCAGACGGGGCGACGAACACGATGACAGGAAGAGGTGAGCCGGTAATGTCTTTCACGATGAGCCGCATGGAGGTATCCAACCCGCCGGGGGTATCGAGTTTCAGGATCAGGGCTTGGGCGCCGGACGATTGAGCGGAGGCGAGGGCATCATGCAAATATTCTGCTGCGACCGGGTTGATCACTCCTTCATAGCTGGCCACAACAATTTCGCCGGCGTAGGCACGACTGTCTGTGAGGATCAGGCACAGGGCGACGACCGGTCCGAGAATCGCCGCCGCGAAGGCGCGTACGCACGGAGTGTTATTCCGGAGAATGTCACCCCGCATTGCAAGCTCCATGCGCGGAAGGTGTTCGAAAGTATGGAAAGTGAATCGATCTTACGACCCACTTCCTACCCTGTCAAGGAATGGCCGTTGGTTGCAAACCACGGAACGAACCCCCTAGAATGCGCGCCATGTCGCAGCTTTCCAACGGTGAGCGCATCCATCTTGTCGATAAGAAAGGGCGGCAATATGTCCTGACCCTGAAGGCCGGTGAAACGTACCAGTTCAGCGGCCAGACCATCGCGCACGATACGCTCATTGGCCGGCCGGACGGGACCATCGTCACTCTGTCAGGCGGGAAGAAGATGCTGGCGCTCCGGCCGACCTTCGGCGACTATGTACTCAAGATGCCGAGGGGCGCGCAGGTGCTCTATCCAAAGGATCTCGCGCTTATGCCCATGTGGGCGGATGTCTATCCTGGAGCTCGTGTCTTTGAGGCGGGAACTGGATCAGGCGCGTTGACGATGGCGCTGTTACGTGCGGTAGGAACGCTGGGCTTGGTTGTGACCTATGAGATGCGCGAGGAGTTTGCTCGCACCGCACTCACGAATATTGATCGCTATATGGGGCCCATGCCCAATCTGGTGTCTTTACGCAAGAATGCCTATGAGGGGATCGAAATGCTTGAGGACGGGGTGCCGTTCGATCGCGTAGTCCTCGACGTTCCTGAGCCGTGGCAGGTCGTTCCCCACGCGGCTAAGGCCCTTCGATCCGGCGGGATCTACCTGAGTTTTGTCCCCACGGTGCCGCAGATCATGCAGACAGTTGAGGCGCTTGAACGAACCACGGTTTTCGGCATGGTGGAAACGTTTGAAACGCTGCTGCGCACCTGGTCGGTCCAAGGTCGAAGCGTGCGGCCCGATCACCGCATGGTCGCCCATTCCGGGTTCATTACCGTGGCGCGCAAGGTTGAGCCTGGGCTGCTCGCCCCCGCCGGTAGGCAAGAAGTCGGTGGTGGGGGAGTGCATGAAGATGTGCCCGATGACATGGAAGAGGAGCGAGATCGATGAGTCGATTGGCAGGGAAAGTGGCGCTGGTGACTGGAGGCAACGCGGGAATCGGCGAAGCGATTGCCAAGGTGTTTGCCCGTGAAGGTGCGGCGGTGGTGATCACTGGCCGCCGCCAGGATGAGCTGGATCGAGTGGCAAGGGACATTGTGCGGCAGAAGGGCAGGTCTGTCGGGATCGCGGGCTCTGTTACGGACGATCGGCATGTGCGGGCGGCTGTGAGCCAGGCCGTTCAGCAATTCGGCGCGCTCGATATCCTTGTCAACAACGCAGGGGTGGGTGAGTTCGGTCGGCGAATCCATGAGCTTGACGATGAGACATGGGCTCGCGTTTTGGATGTCAATCTGACCGGCGTATTTCGAATGACCCGCGCGGCGGTGCCCGAAATGTTGAAGCGGGGCCGCGGATCAATCGTGAATATTTCTTCGATCGCCAGCTTGGTCGGGATTCCCCTGTTGCCTGTCTATGCGGCATCCAAAGGCGCGCTCGATGCGCTGACTCGTGCGATTGCCATCGACTATGCCAAGGACGGCATCCGGTGCAACGTGGTGAATCCCGGACTGATTGCGACGCCGATGGCGGCCCCGCTCATGGCCAATCCGGAGCAGCTCGATCCGATCCTGTCCCACTATCCAATCCGTCGGCCTGGGAAACCGGAAGAGGTCGCCGACATGGTATTGTACCTCGCCTCCGATGAGGCCGTCTGGGTGACGGGGGGGACGTTCGCGATCGATGGGGGGATGACGGCATGGTGAAGGCGCTGCTTGGCTAGGCCGCAGTCACCGCTGACGCACCTCGTTCCTTTGATCTTTTACTCTGATGGAAATCAACACGCATACTCAACTGTACGGTGTCATTGGTAATCCTGTTGAGCATTCGCTTTCGCCGGCGATCCACAATGCCGCTTTCCGGAAACTCGGCCTTAATTGTGTGTACCTCGCATGGAAGGTTGAAGCCATCGGCGAGGCAATCAAAGGTCTCCGTGCGCTTGGGAACTTCCGCGGCGCCAGTGTCACCATTCCACACAAAGTATCGGCGATGCCGTTCCTTGATCATGTGGAAACGACAGCACGGCAAATCGGCGCAATCAACACCATCGTCGCCGAAAAGGGCCGGCTGACCGGGTACAACACCGACGCCACCGGCGCCTTGCGCGCGCTAAAAGAGGGAGGGGTGGTGCTGAAGGAGCGGCACGTGGTCATCCTGGGCTCCGGCGGCGCAGCACGGGCCATTGCGTTCGCGTTGGCGGCGGAGTCCGGTGCGGACAAGTTGACACTACTCGGAGTTGACGATAAAGAGCGAACCGCATTGGCAGCTGAAGCTCGATCGAAGACCGCGTTGACGGTTGAGGATTTCCATCTCGACGAAGCCACTCTCGGCCGGACGCTTCCCGAGGCGCAGGTCCTGATCCACTGCACCCCCATCGGCATGTTCCCGAAGGTCGGCGCCACCTGCGTTCCCGCTTCGTTGCTCCACGCCGGCCTCGCCGTTATGGACATCGTGTATAACCCGCGGGAAACGCAACTGCTCAAAGATGCGACACGCGCCGGGTGCAAGACGATTCCGGGCCTCGAAATGTTTCTCAATCAAGCTGTCACGCAGTTCGAGCTCTGGACCAATCAGCCGGCTCCAGTCGAGGTGATGCGCACGGTGTTGGAGTCTCAGTTCCGATGAATGTCGTGCTCATCGGGTATCGCGGGACGGGGAAGAGTACCGTGGGGAAAATTGTGGCCACCCGCCTCAGTCGCACCCTGGTGTCGACCGATTCGGAGAGTATGAAGCGGGCAGGGCAGAACATTCCGGAGATCGTTGCGCAGCATGGGTGGGACTACTTTCGCGACCTTGAGTCCCAAGTGTGTCAGGAGTTGGCGGGGCGAGACGGCCTCGTTATCGACACGGGTGGCGGGGCAATCCTTCGATCACAGAACGTCGAGACGCTGAAAAGGACCGGCATCCTCTTTTGGCTGACGGCCTCAGTCGACACGATTACCAAGCGTATTGGTCGGGATACACAGCGTCCTTCGCTTACGGGGACCAAATCTTTTGTCGACGAGATCCAAGACGTTCTGCGCGAACGAACGCCAACGTATGAGGCTGCGGCTGACCATGTCATTGCGACCGATGGTCGTTCAATCGTGCAGATTGCGGATGAGATTCTCGCCAGGTTGTAACCAGATCGCGCGCTCTCATACGTTCATCAGATCGCATCCTTGACAAGTATTCTCCCAACATGATTCATGTACCCCTGAGTGCGCCCGTAGCTCAGTTGGATAGAGCGCCGGGCTTCGAACCCGTAGGTCGCAGGTTCAATTCCTGCCGGGCGCACCAATGCTTTCAATGGCTTGTAGCGGCACACCATGTGCCTTCTCGACCGACTGTGCTAATGAAATGGACCCAGCCTTCTTCCCACATGAGCCTGAGACGAGGCAAGATGGGGTTGTGAGAGCGCACACCCTACACTCATCAGCAGGAAGAAGGGAGGGGCTGTTATGCACACTACGACCGTGGGAATCGATGTGGCGAAAAACGTGTTCCAGTTGCACGGCGTGGATGCGCGAGGGCGAGCGGTGCTCCGCCGACGCGTGAAGCGTCAGCAGTTATTGGATACGGTGGCGACCCTGCCGGCCTGTGTGATCGGGATGGAGGCGTGCGGGAGTGCGCCGCACTGGGGTCGAGCGTTTGAACAGCTCGGGCATACGGTCAAGCTGATGCACCCTAAGTATGTCAAGCCCTACGTCAAGACCAACAAGAATGATGGGCGCGATGCGGAAGCGATCTGCGAAGCGGTGGGACGACCCACTATGCGATGTGTGTCGATCAAGACGGTCGAACAAGCCGATATGC
>Ga0302046_10004464_pt1 | contig 12452 bp, 14 predicted proteins | sample RVTome_11_FD_200261 | JGI IMG/M metagenome (GOLD analysis project Ga0302046, IMG submission 200261) | Soil microbial communities from uranium-contaminated site in the Upper Colorado River Basin, Wyoming, United States - RVT147D111 (version 2) ...
TTGTCGCCACCTACTTCAAGTTGATCGAACGATCGCGGCGAAAACAGTTCCGGCCCATTATGGGCGCGATCGTTTTTGGTGTCGGCATCTTCGTGTACGTGATCATCATGCAGGCCGCCAATCCCTTCATCGTGTTCACGCAGCCGGTGTTTCTCTTCCCGGGGCTCTTACTCGCGGGAGTTCCCGCGGCGTTCGGCTACTCCATCTTCCGTTACCGTCTGATGGACATCGATCTGATCGTCAAACAGAGCCTGCTGTATGGGGCCATCACCGCTACGATCGCTGCGATCTACATTGGAATGGTGTTCGGAATCGGTAGTCTGTTGGGATCGTTGATCGGGGAGCAGGAGAACGAAATCCTCAATGTCACCGCGTTCCTGATCATTGCCTTTGCGTTCGATCCGATCAAACGGCGCGTGCAGGAGGGAATCGATCGCGTGTTCTACCGGGAACGGCTGAACTATCAAAAAGCTCTGCTGGAATTCAGCCAGGAACTGCCCAGGCAAATGAATCTCGACCAGATTCTGCATTCGATGGCAAACAGGATTTCGTCGACGATGCACGTGGAAAAGATTGCGGTTGTGATCTGTGATGAATCGGAAGGCTGCTACAGCGTCGGACGGAACATCCCCGTGAATTGTTGCCTGTTTGGAGATGAGGAAGGGGGATTTCTCGAGCTTCTGAGGAAAACCCGCAAGCCTCACTATTTCGGATTGCTGGCTGAAGAACCGGATTCCGTGAAGATGCACCTCGGGGACAAAGCCAAGATCATCGAAGCCGGTGTGGTTCTTGCTGTACCCATGTTCCTGCAAGACCGCCTCATCGGCGCCATCATGGTCGGACCGAAGATGTCAGACAGGGCCTACTCCCAGGAAGACATCGATCTGCTTTCCACCGTCGGCGGCCAGGCCGCGATTGCCATCGAAAACGCGCGTCTCCATAAGGCGGAGGTGGAACGGCAAAGGATTCAGGAAGAGCTGGCCCTCGCCCGGCACATTCAGCAGGGGCTCCTGCCGAAGGCAAATCCCGAGATCCCTGGTCTGGATGTTTCGGGGGTCGCCATTCCCGCTGCGATTGTGGGCGGCGATTACTTTGACTTCATCGAAGTGGCGAAGAACAAACTCCTCGTCGTGGTGGCGGATGTTTCCGGAAAGGGGATGTCTGCAGCGCTCTATATGTCGAAGATCCAGGGAATGGTCCAGCTGGCGGCATACATGTATCCTTCCCCGCGTGAAATGCTGACGCATGTGAACAGAAGAATCTACGACGGCATCGAGCGGAAATCCTTTATCACGATGATCCTTGCGCTGTTTGACATGGAGGCGAACGAAGTGATCATTTGCCGGGCGGGACACAACAAGGCTCTGATCGGAACCAATGGGAAACTGGAATATCTTGATGCCGAGGGGATCGGATTGGGCCTCGAACGCGGGCCCTTATTCGAGAATACGCTGAAAGAGGTCCGCAAACCGCTGAAGCCGGGCGGCCTGTTCTTCTTCTATACCGACGGCCTGACCGAAGCGATGAATGAAGAACGGATGCAGCTTGGAGAGGACTCGGTGCTCTCGCTCCTTGAGTCGAAGCGAACCCTGAGCGCGGTCGAAATCCAACAATCCCTCACCACGGCGGTTGAAGAATTTGTGGGGAAAGCAGAACGACACGATGACCTGACGATGGTGGTGGTGAAAGTGAAATGAAAACAATTAAATTTCAAATCACAATCTTTTTCCCTATATTCAATGAACTGCTAACAAGGACCCCATGGCAACAAAACCTCCCCCCTCCGTTGAAGAATTCTCGCAGGATTCGCTCGAACGTCTGGCTTATTCCGTCGTTTCCGATATTGAGACGCTGGAACCGAACGATCGGAACCGGCTTGGATACAGTGTGTGGACCTGGCTTAAAGACCGGAAAGGAACTCTGGAAGCGGCTGTGCGGGCTGCCGGGTGCAGAACCACGCTCAGTCATACGGAAGTGATGAGCATCCTTCAGAAACGCCTGACTGAAAAAGGAATTCAGTAAGTTGAGAATTTGGGGGTTCGGATTTGTGATGTACTGATAAGCTTTCGATGATTCAAACCTTCCTGTAATCCAAAAACGTATACCCTTCGTGCTCTTCCCTTGCAACGAGCAGGAACATGTTTCCGATAAGATGCTTGTACGGAGGAAAAAACGTGTCCCCGTCCATTTCATTATCGACGAGCGTCAGATACCACATGTCCGCCTTTTCCAGCATCACCGCAAAGATTTTCCCGCCGCCGAACACAAATACCTTTTCCTGATCTTCCACGGCTTTCAAAGCTTCGGGGATCGTGGCGTAGGTTTCCACTCCGGGAAGGGAACGTGAAGTCAGAACCACGTGGCGCCGGTTGGGGAGAGGGGTTTGAAGAGACTCGTAAGTTCGCCGCCCCATGAGCAGCGTGTGGCCGGTGGTAAGCCGTTTCAGGCGCTTAAGATCTTCAGGAATGTGCCAGGGGACCTTGCCGTTCTTACCGATGACCCTCTTGCGGTTCAGCGCCGCAATAATGATCAACTTCACACCGCCACCTCAAACTTGATCGGTTCGTCACATTCATAGCCGATCAGATTGAAATCCTCGAACGTCAAGTCGTCAAGCGGTTTTTCGGCGATTTCCAGTTTTGGAAGGCGTTTAGGTCTCCGTTTAAGCTGTTCCTTCAGTCCGTCGACGTGATTCACATAGATATGGGCGTCCACAATCGTGTGGCTGAAGAATCCAAGTCCGAGCCCGGCTTCATGAGCAATGGCCTGCGTCAGAAGGGAATAGGCCGCAACGTTAAAGGGAATGCCAAGGGCAATATCGCCAGATCGCTGGGTCAAATGGCAGTTGAGTTTGTCACCTTGAACATTGAACACATAGGTGAAATGGCAGGGAGGGAGCTTGCTCCAAAGCGCATTGCCGGGTTCCCAGGCTGAGATGACCATGCGCCGCGAGTTCGGATTGGTTTTGAGGAGTTTCAGGACTTCCCCAACCTGATCGATTTCCGTTACTTCATAGTTTCCGGTTTCTTTGTTTATCCGAGCGCTCGGGAAACGGCGCCAGTAACGTCCATACGCCGTTTCGAGATTCCCGTTCTCGTCCGCCCATGCATCCCAGATCTTCGTGTGCTTACGCAGGTTGCGAATATGGTCTTCACCCGAAAGATACCAGAGAACTTCATGAAAGAGGGATTTGAAGTTCATCTTTTTCGTCGTGAGCAGCGGAAATCCCTCACTCAAATCGATCTTGTAGTACTCGGAGAATACGGAGATCGTGTCGACGCCGGTCCTGTTATGCTTCAGAGTTCCCTTGTCGAGAACTCGTTGAACAAGATCAAGGTATTCGCGCATGAAGTACTCGTATTAAAGTGGAAAAAATCGCCCGGAACCTGAAACCTAAAACAGCTTTCTTCCTACCGCTTACTTCATCTCAGTGCCTCTGCTTCCCGCCTTGCTTTCTTTGTGAACTCTGAATATGCAAGCATTTGTTTCATCAGGTCCATCGGATAGCTGACTGTCACGTTCGTTGGTTCGCCTGAAGCATCGGTGACCAGCTCGTAGTTCGGCATAACATAGCCGTTGTAAGAAGCCACATCAAGAGGCTTGATACGTTCGAGCACCTGATCCCGCAATGCCGTGTCGATCTTAAGACCATAGGTATCGATGAGGTCGATGGCGGCTTTCTTGTCGCCTTCAGCCTTGATCCGCATAACCTCGGCCAGCAATTGGCCGACCATCTCCCGCATGGTGTCGTAATCTACAACTTTCACATAGGTTTTTCCATCTCTTTCTTCCATTTTGATGGCGTCCGAATTCTCCAGGATATACCTGGCGACCATCTGGCGGTTCTTCATATGATCTTCTTCGATCTGGTCGCCGTGCGGAATGCGGCGCAGTTGAAGGATCAGCGCGTTGCGGACATAGGCGTTGTACATCTGCCGGGCAACATCCTTGCCGGGGATCGCTCCCAGTTCAATAAGCTTGTCGTCCCAGATGTGCCAGAGAGCCACCAGGTCGGCCCGGCCTTCCTCAAGCGTCGAATAGTACCCGGGGAGATACTTGGCGGGATCACCTGCTACCATGGTTTTTCCCGATGCGTGACCAAGCACCTCGTGGAGCGTGGTCATCATGTTCTCGGCCAGCGTCCCGTGCTGCAACTGCAGTTTCTTCTCCTCTTCGTCGTAGGCAAATTCATCCACCATGACCTGCCCGCTAGACTGGTTGGCTGCATCGATGATGTTGTTCAGGACAACGCTCTTGCTCCCGTAGCGTTCGCGGACCATTTGTTCGTTGGGCAGATTAATGCCGATCGGGCTCACGGGACCCGTTCCCCCCGAAGAGAGAACGATATTGACAAAACTAGCCGCGAGGGGTTTGATTCCCTGTTTCTTGTATTGATCCTTCCACGGCATGTGGTCCTCAAAATATTGCGCGTTCGCGCCGATCTCCTGGATGCTCCTGGAAAGCTGTCGGTCCGACCAATACAACGAGGATTCGAACTCGGCTTTGAGTCCCAAAGGATCCAGATACACCTCGATGAATCCGTGGATCATGTCAATGGTCGAGGTGTCAGAAACCCAGTGAATGTTGTATTGCCGGAAGTCCTCAAGGTCTCCGGTTCTGAAATACCGGATGAGCTTGCGGACTGTTTCTGCCTGATAGTCGTTGACCGCATAGGGAATTGCCTGTTCCATATAATGGATGGATGCCTCAAGGTCCGCGGCATACATTCCGGGTTCCACACCGTTGCCGCCGGCCCGCCACACCCTTTCCGTTACCTGCCCGCGTTCCTTCACGAGCGTTGAATTCAGATCATTTTTTTGCCTGCCCGATTGAATGAACCGTTCCACGTCCCTCATTGTCAGTCCGTGTTCATAGAAATTCACACCGCTCTCTTTGATCCAATCCTCACCCGGGGTCTTGTTCGTCATGGTGGGTTCGACGGCCGGATCGAGAAACATGGGACCAAGGCGGGCAAGCTTCGCCTCGAGTGATTCGCTCCCGAGGCCGAGGTCAGCGCCATTCTGGAGTGCCTGCATCGCGGCGGATTTGAGTTGATCCGACGTACAGTCAACGACAAATTTCTTCGACGTAATATTGTCATAGGGACCGTTGTTGATCCAGAACAGCTTCGTGTAGATCAGGATGGCATGAGACACCGAATCCGGAATCCCTTCCCGGTGCGTGACAAGTGCCTCCAGAAACCCGCGCATTTCAAGAGCATTTCGGTGATGTTGATCGATGGCGATATCCCGTGCCGCCAGAGCCGCGCGTGAAAGATAGTATGCGAAAATCTTCTGGTTAAGGGAAAGGTCGTCGAATCCGTCCACATATAATTGAACGACCCGCGCAGGGCCGACGCGTTCGAGGGAATACGTGCGTTCCTGTGGTTGACTGCAGCCTGAAAGAATCATAAATGTGAGGATGAAAGGACTGGAAATGAAGAATGAAGTTTTCATGACAGGTACCCGGATGTTTTCGGTAAGAGAAATAATGAGGATGCAACCGTTCAGCGGCTAAAAAGTACGGGAAAGTAGAGGGAGAAGCAAGCGGAGGAAGATCAGGTTAGTGGGTCGTTCTATCAATGGCAGTTATGGCAGGTTATCCCATGGGAAAAGTATTAGCACTTCTCACGTTGAGAGACAAAACCTGACCATGCGAATGAACATGAGGAGGCTTACGAGGCTAACTAATGGGCTCAGCAAGGAACTACGAAACCTTGAGGCCGCGGTTGCCCTTCATTTCTTTCATTACAATTTCATGCGGATTCATCAGAGTCTCCGCGTTACTCCCGCAATAGAGGCTAACATTGCCAAAAGGGTCTGGGAATGGGAGCAATTATTGGGAATCAAACAAGCAGAAAGGAAGACGGCTTAATAGAAATTGCGATTTAGGGAGCAATAGGGTAGATTTGGTCAGGGGTGGTCATTCCTACCTAAATCTCAGTGTGATTTTTATCGCCTCCTCCCCTTGACAATTGTTAACTTGTTACTTAACATCAAATGGACATCGTTAGGGTATATCCAGGGCTGGAGAGAGAGGTATGGGCTGTTGCGCGGTCGGGAAGAGAGGAGCCCCTGTATGAAGAAGAGTTGTATCCCGACTTAAGCGCGGAATACATCAACAAACTCGAAACTCGGATTGAGCACCTTGGTGATGTTTCTCCCCCCATTCAAAACTCTTCAGCAATTAAGAAATTGCGACACGAACCAAACCTTTGGGAACTAATAGCAAAGCCCGTGCGTTTATTCTTTTTTTTTGTCGGCCACAAACAGATTGTGATAACGAACGGTTTCGTCAAAAAAAGAAACGACACCGAGCGTAGGCACATTGATAAAGCAAGACGACTCATGGAAGATTACAGGAGGGAAATCTGAATGAGATACATAAAAAATGCAAAGGCCGAACGTGCGTTTGCAGAAAGGCGACTTCTAAGGGAGGCAAATTGGTCGAGTGTTCTTGAAAAGACGCTGCTCGAAATAACAGAAGTGCTTGCAAAAAAGATGAGTTCGAGGAGGGTTTCAAGGTCACAGTTGGCGGAAATGCTTGGCACCTCGCGTTCCTATATTTCACAAATTATGTCAGGCTTTCCGAACATGAAGCTGAGTACGTTGTTCAAGCTTTCCTTTGTTTTGGGATTGCGTCCAAGAATAGTTTTTGATCCGATGGTGTCAATAGAAGAAAACGAATTTAAGGCCGTGTCCAGACGTGGGACGTCTATTGAAAAAATATCGATAATGCTTGCCAAGAATGAAGACTTCGCTGAAATTACTTGAATACTCTTTTGAGAGGCTTGACATTCAATTCCCCAAATTTCCGGGTAAGGGTGGGTCTTTTACTATCACGGGTCTTTATGGGTCTCTAATCAGATATAGGAACAAGAAAAGAAAGAACGTTTCGGCTGTGAAGTGGGAGCTAAGAACGAAGACGAAAGAGCACGGTGTTTTTAGGTTTAACTTCGTTATTATCGGTGAGTTTGATCATGGTGTAATCTCAGAACGAAAAAAGCAGCAAATGCTTCAAGAGGAGGCTGTACCGATTCTTTTTGATATTGCTGTTTCCGCAACATCCAGAATAATGAACCACTCGACGGTAAGTGGCAATCCGTTGACGAAAGTGGACATTAGGAAGGTTAAGTTTAGCAACAAGCCGCTTTAGTTGCGTTTTTGTTTTTCACACTGTTTTCTCCCACGTATTGCATCCTCTCAGTAAATCCTCTAAACTAACAATCAAGCCTTTCGCAGTTCTTTTTGCCAATTCAGAAATCGAAAACGACCCACTACCAAAATCAGGTGGTCGGAAGGCGGAGATCAGAGGTCAGCACGGATGATGAAACCCCTCGGAGTACGTCTCTCTTCAGCGGGATTGTGCTCTGTATTCAGGGGGCGGTGGCCGGCTGCTGCTGCGTCAGGCAGTGGATCGTTCCGAATCCCCAGACGAGATCGACGGCATGAATTCCGACAACAGGTCTGTCGGTAATCAGCTCGGCAAGGATCCCAAGGGCAAGGCGGTCGTTCGGATCGTTAAACGTCGGCACGAGAACGGCCGAATTGCAGACATAGAAGTTCGCGTAACTTGCGGGAAGACGGACACCGTCAAAGAACAACGGAGCGGGCATGGGAAGGGATACGATTTCCGGAATTGCCCCGTTTTCCAATCGCATACTCTTTACCCGTTCACGGTTTTCCTGGAGCGGCTGGTAATTTACGTCGCCGGAGTTTTTTTCTTCACAAAGAACAACAGTGGATGGATCGACAAATCGTGCCAGATCATCAACATGACCGTGGGTGTCGTCTCCCGCGATTCCTTTCCCGAGCCAGAGGATGTTTGTCACTCCAAGAGCACCTTTGAGTGCTTGTTCGACCTCGGGTTTGCTCATTCCGGGATTCCGGATCTGCCTTTCCTGGTCCAAAAGGCATTCCTCCGTTGTCAGGAGACTGCCTCTTCCGTTCACGTCGATTGCTCCGCCCTCGAGGACAAACTGCTTGTTCTCTCTCAGGTGCTTGAAAACCCGGAGACCGAGTTTTCTGGCCGCTTTCGAAGCGATCTGCGCGTCTTTTCGATAGTTTGGGTACTTGGCCCACCCGGTGAAGCCGAATTCGTTGATTGCGGTTCCCTGATCGGACTTGACGAACATCGGGCCAAAATCGCGGGTCCAGCCGCGATCAGTGGGGAAACGAAAAAATTGCACGCGCTGAAGGTCGATCCCGACTTTGCGCAGGACCCGGCGTGCCAAAGCTTCATGTGGCGCGGAATTCACAATAATCCGCACAAGCTCGCCGGGCGCAATCCCGCGCGCGATTTCCCCGTACACCCATGGAATGATCTGAAACTTTCCCGGCCAATCACTTTTATTGTGAGGCCATCCGAGCCATGTTGCCTCGTGTGCTTCCCATTCCGCCGGCATGCGGTATCCGAGTGAAGCGGGCGTGTTGGTCATTGGAATTTGGGGAATTGGGGAATCGGGGGATCAGGATTTTTTCAGGTGTGGTTCGTCGTCGAGAAAACGGCTGCTGATCGGGGAGTAGGCGTCTATGCGGCGGTCGCGCAGAAAAGGCCAATTGCGCCGGATTTCTTCGATATGAGCTGTGTCCACTTCGGCAATGAGAATTTGCTCCTTGTCGGTCGGTGCCTCCGCGAGAAGAATTCCTTGAGGGTCCGCGATAAAGGAATTTCCCCAGAATTCTATTCCCGCGCCCCCGTTCGAGGGCACTTCATGGCCTATCCTGTTGACCGCGGCAACATACAGTCCGTTCGCAACCGCATGCCCGCGCTGAACGGTTTTCCAGGCATCCATCTGAACGGCGCCGTATTGTTGCTTTTCCTTCGGGTGCCAGCCGATGGCTGTCGGATAGAAAAGCACCTCGGCACCCTGAAGCGCCGTGAGCCGGGCTCCTTCGGGATACCATTGATCCCAGCAAATCAACGTTCCGATGCGTCCCGCCGATGTGTCCACCGCTTTGAATCCGAGATCACCGGGAGTAAAATAGAATTTCTCATAGTAGGCGGGATCGTCGGGAATATGCATCTTTCGGTAGAATCCTGCCATGGTCCCCGTTGAATCGAGGATCGCTGCGCTGTTATGGTAGACCCCGGTTGCACGCCGTTCAAAAACCGGAGCTATGATCACGACGCCGAGTTTCTTCGCGAGCGCACTCATGGAATCCGTCGTCGGTCCCGGAACCGGTTCGGCCAGATCAAAATTTGCAGCGTCTTCCTGTTGACAGAAATATTGGGAGCGGAACAGTTCGGGCAAACAAATCACCTTCGCACCCTTGCCTGCCGCTTCCTCGATTTTGCCGATCGCTTTCTTCAGGTTTTGGTCAACGTCCGTCCCCACAGACATCTGGATCAGTCCGATTTTATATTTTCGGCGGTGGTTGTTCATGATACAAAGTTAGGGACAACTGCAGGAAGAAGCAAGGTCGGGTGGTGTTAGAGTTTCTTTAATGTCGATCGTATAGTTGACAGAACTGTATACATTTCGTTATCAACATCTTGATTTGTAAATCTCAGGAAATGAATGCCCAGCGCTTCAATTTCTCTTTGCCTCACCTGGTCATATTCTTTCGTGGCAGGATTGTCATGCGAGGGGCCATCGACCTCGATTACCAGATGTTTCTTCGGACAATAGAAATCAACGACATAGGCGTTGATCCCATATTGCCGACGGAACCTGAGTCCATCTAGTCCGGGCCGGAGATGATGCCACAGTGTTCGCTCAGATGCAGTCATCGTCCGACGAAGCTTTCGTCGTCTTTCTTTGAATTCCCTCCTATTAAAGATCTGAGTCATACAAGCCCCCGCGATAATTGTGATTGTTCTATTGCGACCTAACCCCCGGCCCCTTCCCTTCGAAAGGGAAGGGGAGTGTGCCATAATTGTTCAACTGTACTCTTTGCTAGTAGCCAATTTGAATCCAACCACTGATTTACAACCCCGAGCATTATCCGTCCCCCTTACGAAGGGGGACGACAGGGGGTCGAAGGCGGGCGACAGGAGGCCGGCTTAATCCTGATCCTTGTTCACTCAGGTATGAATACAAAATCCTGTAACTATCGTAATCAAACCGGTGTAATGCTTTCGTGCTGTCCAGGCTTTCCACAAGACACCAATTATCGATAACAAAGGACTCGCGGAGGTTGTTTTCGGCGGAGTATTCCTCGATCACAAGTCTTCCGGAGTAGGGCCAGGCTTTGATGCGCCGTTCCTCAAATGCAGCCTCGACTCGGGTATTGTAGGCATCGGGATCTTCCTCTCCCATACACGCGCCGCTGCAGTGTCCCAAATGATACGAAAAGCAGTAGGTTCGCGCCTGTTCGAGATGAAGAAGTTTTGGGCATAAACGGTGGGATCGGGCAATGGCGGCGAGGAATTCCTTTGCCTGAGTGGTATGCTTGAAGAGACCCAGAATGCTGCCGACATGCACGGGATCGATCCGGTCTATGGCTTCAAGGGTCACTCCCGTGTATCCGTCCCGCGCATTCGTCCTTTTTGCAATGATGATCCTACGCCGGCGCTTTGCGGCAACGTTATGAAGCGGCCTGAGCTCTTTGATGAGTTTCGATTCAAGCAGCAACGCCCCGAGCTCGCCGGCTGTCGTTCGGATTTCAATCCTCTTGACGCGGCGGGTCATCTTGAGCTCTTTCCGGGCGACAAAATGAGCGCGGATTCTCGAGCGAAGGGTTTTGCTTTTACCGACATAAAGAAGAAGATCCCCCGCTGCGAAGAAAAGATAAACGCCGGGCGTGTCTGGAAACGAACCGAGAGAGAAACGAAGGGGAGAGGGCATTTTCGGAAGTCTGAGGTCAGAAGTCAGCTTTCTCGTCTAGCCGTTTTTTGGTGGAGGCAACTGGGCTGACTTCTGATCAGGAAGAATGTAGGAAGAAGTAGGCAGAAATAGGAGGGGAATTGACCCCCGGCCTCCGACCTCCGACCTCTGACCTCCGACCTCCGACCTCTGACCTCCGACCTCCGACCTCTGACCTCTGACCTCCGTCTTTCCTACCTTGGCGGCAAACTCAATGCCGGCTGCTGCTGTCCGCGATGGCAGGTCGTGCAATTGATTACCGGATTCTTGGTTCTCAAATGATCGATGTCCGCCAGAAGCTCGCTGTTGATCTTATCGACCATGGCAGCCATGTCACGCGTAACCTTCTTGGGAGGCTTGTCATCCCGGTCCCACTCACCTGGAACATGACAGTGGTTGCAGCTTACCCCCAGGGACCGGCTGTATCCGAAGTTCATCACTCGCAGTAACCGGCCGGCAGGAGTCCCCTTTAGTGTTTTAATATTCCTGAAAACTTCTTCCGCGGGCTTGTTTTCGTTCCCGGCGATTTGCTTCAGAACGGCTTCGACGTAGCGTTGATTCTCCGCTTCGATCGAGTCCTGCGATTGTGCCGGAAGAAGTCCGCTCACGAGCATAAGAACAGCCACAGTCGGAATAATCCACTTCTGAATCATGATGCCTCCTTTTGAATGTGATGAATTCCGGCTTTCCATTACAACGTTTTTTGGGATAAAACGTTTCCGGATCACATCACAAAAAGTACGGAGAAAGTGGCAGTGAAGAAATGCATTCCTTCCCTTGACAACCATGGCATTTGTTGCGATAATGAGCCCACGCCATGGACAATCCGCGTACGACGTATTTCGCTGTTCTGATTTGTTCGGGTCTCTGGTGTGCCCTCTTGCTCGCCGCTCCGCTTCTCCGGTCTGCCGATTTGCCCGTTTCGTCCGCCCTCTACAGCGCCTTTTCACATGTGTGCCACCAGTTCTCCGATCGCAGCTTTCACGTCGGCGGAGAACCCATTGCAGTCTGCGTCAGGTGTAGTGTTTTGTATTTCGGTTTCTTTGCTTCCCTGATCGTTTACCCCTTTCTGGCGCGCCGGCGAAGTCGCCTCCAGGACGTCAGGGTTCTTGCCGTTGCCTTTCTGCCCATGGCGATCGATGTCGGGCTGAATATGTTCGGACTGAGTCAAAGCACCGCGGAGACAAGAGCTTTGACGGGCCTGCTCGCCGGGGTTGCCCTTCCATTCTTCGTCCTTCCCCCGCTTCAGGATGCCGTCCGTCAATTTTCCGCACAACGAGGAGATTCGACCTATGCCGGAAAAACCCAATAAGCTTCGTGTCGCCCTTATCTCGGGCGGTGTCATCGGATTCGTGTCGGCGGTTCCGGGCCTGAATCTTATCAACTGCTGTTGTTGCGCGGGCATCATCCTGGGCGGCGTGCTTGCAGTGTATCTCTACAAACAGGAATTCACCGAGGGAATGCCGGCCATGGAGTCTTCGGACGCCCTCATCCTGGGAGTCATGGCAGGTGTCGTCTCAGCGTTTGTGTCCACAATTCTCAATCTCTTCATTATCGAACTGTTCGGTGACGTTGCATCGGAATTCGCGTATTCGATCATCGAAAAGCTCATCGAGCAAGCTAATCTTCCTCCCGAGAATGTCGA
>Ga0302046_10004465_pt1 | contig 12451 bp, 1 predicted proteins | sample RVTome_11_FD_200261 | JGI IMG/M metagenome (GOLD analysis project Ga0302046, IMG submission 200261) | Soil microbial communities from uranium-contaminated site in the Upper Colorado River Basin, Wyoming, United States - RVT147D111 (version 2) ...
CGGCGAGTACGAGGTGCTGGTCTACGCCCGCATGCCGATCGCGACCGACGTCCTGAGCGACGTCTTCGTCGACCAGGAGCCCAACGTGCCGCACTACCCGGTCGGCGGCGTCTGGCCGGGCGGCCACCAGGAACTGATCACCTACTCGCGGCATTCACTCACGGTGAGCGCCGACGGCCGGCTCGACTTCCACTCCGGCATCGTCCCGGGCGCCGACCCGCTCGCCGGCGCGGCGCTCAACGGGTTCCAGATCCGCAATCTCGCCGAGATCTTCCGCGACGGCTTCGAGATCGGCGACGCCTCGCGCTGGGCGACCGTGCCCTGACGGCGAGGGCCGGCGCCGCCGCCGCCGCGAAGGAGGAGCGCCCGATGTGTCGCTTCGTCTTCTACCTCGGGACCCCGATCGCGCTCGGCTCGCTCCTCACCGAGCCGGCGAACTCGCTGATCCACCAGAGCTTCCACTCGCACGAGCGGGAGGAGCCGCTCAACGGCGACGGCTTCGGCGTCGCCTGGTACGTGCCCGGCCACGAGGAGCCCGCCTGCTTCCGCTCGGTGACCCCGGCGTGGAGCAACCAGAACCTCCGCGACCTCGCGCGGGTGACCTCGAGCGGATGCGTGCTCGCCCACGTGCGGGCGGCGACCCGGAGCCTGCTGGTGAGCGAAGCGAACTGCCATCCGTTCCGGCGCGGACGCTACGCGTTCATGCACAACGGCGACCTCGGCGGCTTCGAGGCGATGCGCCGGCCGCTGCTCGCCGAGCTCTCCGACCGGGCGTTCGCGGCGATCCACGGCAGCACCGACTCCGAGCACTTCTTCGCCCTGCTCGGCGACGAGCTGGACCGTCTGGGCGGCCCGCGCGAGCCCGTGGCGATGGCGGCGGCGTTCCGGCGCTCCGTCGGGCGGGTGCTCGAGCTGCGCGAGCGGCACGCGCCCGGCGAGCACCTCTACCTCAACGCGGTCCTCTCCGATGGCCGCGCGGCGGTCGCCTGCCGCTTCACGACCGACGAGCCGGCCCACGCCGATAGCCTCTACCGGCACTGCGGACGGCGCTACGTCTGCGAAGGCGGAGTGTGCCGGATGGTCCACACCCGCGGCCGGGGCGACGCCGCGATCGTCAGCTCCGAGCCGCTGTCCGAGGACGGCGGCTGGGAGGCGGTGCCGGTCAACCACTTCGTCCTGCTCGAGGGGAGCGAGGTGACGGCGGTCGAGCCGGTGCTCGCCTGACCGGCGGACTGGGGATTCCGCGCCCGGCGGCCCGGTTTCGCCAAATCTCGATCTTCGGGGCCGAGGGCCGATCCGGGCCCGGTGCCGGACGGGCCTCAACCCAGGGAGTACACGATCTCGCGCAAGGTCAGCAGGGCCCGGCGGTCGGTGGTGGTGAGCTGGCTGAACTGGGTCAGGCCGATGATCCAGGCGCCGCCAGCGGTTTGGGGGTTGTGAGCGGTCTGCCAAGCCGCGAGAGCCCCGGCCAACTCGCCGGCGGTGCCTGCGCCGAGGGTTTGATCGGGATAGAGGGCCACGGGCAGGACCGTGCGCAGGCCTTCGGGATCACCGGCAGCAGGTGCGACGAGCTGGAAGCCGTAAGAAAGCTGGATGGTGACGGCCAGACCGTCCATGGCGTCACCGAAGAGCTGCTGAAAGGCGGCGTCCAAGGCCGCCTCGACGGTGCCGCCGAGGGCGGTGATGTCGAAGGGGTCGGACCATTGGACCAGGGGCGTCGCGAGGCTCGGCGCGCTGACCACGCCGGTCGAGAACACGAAGGCCTCGGACGTAGGGATGGGCGGCTGGCCCGGGGGGAGGAGCATGCGGTTGCGCTCGACCGAGATCTCGGCGCTGGCGTTCTGCGCGCTCGCCGTCGACAACCCCCGCCACTCGAGGCGGATGCCCGCCCAGGCGGCGGCGCGGACGGGCTCCTCGGTGGCGAACGGGTAGACCCGGAAACCGTCCTCACCACTCCCCTGCCCCAGGTCCACCACCCGGCCCGAGGGCGCGGTGTAGACGGCAAAGGGCCACTGTCCGACCGGACCGGGCTCGGCCTGGAGCGCCTCGAGCACCAGGCTCTCGATGAGGTGGCCCGAGTAGGTCAAGCGGGCCCGGAAGCCGAAGGTCGAGGGTGTGGGAGCCTCGGCCTCCGCGCGCTGGGCGGCGCCGTCGACCGCTGGCCAGTAGCCCTGCCAGGCGGCGGCCACGGCCGCCACCAACTGGGCGAAGCTCGCGGCGGCGTTGGCGGCGGAGGTGGCATCCCCGGCGCCCGGGTCCGCGTAGTAGCCGAGGAGCTGCCAGAGCGGGTCGGCGGCGTTCTGGTACACCGCCAGGGCGCCCGCCACGTCCGGTGGATCGGCGTCGGCGAGCCGGGCGGCGCCGCCGTCGTCGGAGAGGTTGTAGAAGGTCCGGAGCAGCACCTCGTCCTGGGCCGCGTGCTCGTGGCTGTAGGCCACCGCGTGGCGCCAGGCCGCGGCGTCGGCGAGGGTCGGGATCGTGGCCTCCGCCGTCGCGCTCTGACCCTTGAAACCCGGAATCGCCGGGTAGTAGCGCAGCGGCACCGGCACCGTCGCCGCTCCGAGATCGGTGTGGACCGTCTCTGGCCGGGCGCTTCCCGCGAGCGTCGGTACGAAGGTCAGCCAGTCGGAGGCGTCGTAGGTGGTCCGGGCGTCGACGGCAATGGGCTGGATCCGGAACTCCATGTGGGTGAGCGCGTACTCGGGCTCGATCTCGACGTCGGTGGTGGTCTCGACGTCGTCGACGCTCATCAGGAAGGTGACGAAGGAGCGGCTCTGGTCCAGCGGCGTCTTGGCGTTGGTCAGGCTGTAGCCCGGATCGGCGGCGACGCCGCCGGGGTCCGGGATGCGGGGGTCGCCGTCGATGCGCGCGGGCAACAGCCCCCCCGCAACCCAGGCGCTCTCGACCTGGGCGTCGTACTGCACCAGCACGTCGGTGTCGTAACCCTTCGACAGGCTGACGCCCAGGAGCTGCTCGAGCTCCGCCGCCGCCGCCAACCGTCCCTGGGCCGCCTGCGGGTCGCTCAACTGAAGCACCTGCCCGAGGCCCGCCGCGACACCCTCGACCAGCGAGCGCTTGCTCTCGAGTACCGAGGTCAGGGCCGCCGGCGCCGCCGCCTGGACCGCCGGGCCGTAGGGTGCCGAGAGGAAGAGGTCGACCGCGGCCAGGAAGCTCTCGGCCCAGACCTCGACGTCGATCCCCTGGAGGTCGGTGGCCCGCTCCGCCTCGACCAGGGTGCCGTCTGGCTGCACCAGTTGCAGGCGGACGCTACGGTGGACCAGCTCCCTGTAGAGCGGCCGGAGCGCGAAGTAGCGGGGCCAGGTCTGCCCACCGGGGACGGCGACGCCGGGTGTGACGTCGAGCAGAGCGATGCCGCCGGCGGTGAAGACCACCACCCACAGCTCGGAAGGCACTCCGCCGACCCGGCCGGTGCCCAGCCGTAGCTGCGGGAAGACGGTCAGGAAGCTCTCGGCGAAGGCGTCGAGCGAGACGCCGGTGGCGTCCTGGTACCGCGGCGACACCGGCGACGGGATCAGGCTGGCGCCGCGCTCGACCACGCCATCGCCCTCGGGCGTGCGGAACTCGGGACTCACCAGCTCGCGGGGCCTTTGCAGCCAGAGCCCGACGGTCAGGGCGAACACGGGCTCCGCGAAGGGACCCGACCCGATGTCCCCCAACTCGGCGGTGAGCACCGCCGGGGCGGGCGGGAGCAGGGCCTGGGCACCGGCGCGGAAGAGCGCGGCGTCGGGGTTCTCGGCGACGACCTGCGACACCGACGTCTCGGCACCGGCGGCGGCGAAGCGGGCGACGACGGAGTTGAGCGTGTAGTCGGCACCGGTGGTGATGCGCACCGGCCTCCCCGCGGCGTCGGGGACCTCGAGCTCGACGCCCGCCGCAACCAGTCCGCGCAGGGCCTGGTTCGCTTGAGCGAACACGGCGGCGGTGACGCCGTAGGCCGCCGGGATCCCACTGGGCGTCGTCGCCCCGGAGGGCAACTTGGCCGGGGGACAGAGGAAGAGGGCGCCGGCGAGCAGCAGGTTTTCGGTGTCGGCGATGGCCGCCGCCAGATCCGCCATGGTGACGGCCGCCACCTGGGTGTCGAGGCGCGCGAGCACGTCGTCGAGGCTGTCGCCGGCCCGGGTCACGGTCTGCGCCGTCTGCCCACCCACCGTCACCGAGATCTCGACCCCGGCCACCAGCACGCCGGGCATCGCACCGTTGTCCGCCGCGAGCAAGGTGACGGCCTCGGCCGGCTGCGGGTAGGCGAAGCGGGCGGCGATCGAGGACAGGGTGTCGGGGCTCTGGATCGCGTAGGGGATCCTCGCCGCGGAGGCGTCCGCCGGCAGCGCCACCATCCCCGGTGCCAGCAGGGTCGAGCCCGCGCCGAAGGCCAAGCCCGCCGCCGCGAGGTTGTCGAAGAAGAGCCCCGGCGTCGAGGCGTAGCGATCGGCCAGCTCGCGGATCGTTCCTTCGGCGGTGGGCGCCGGCGAGAAATCGCCGACGTAGACCAGGGCCCCGGCGTCGAAGACGTCGAGGGTCTGAACGTTGTGCTGGGCCAGCTCCTCCACGGTGTAGCCGCTGTCGTTGGCGGCCAGGGTCTGCGGCGCCGCGCCGGGAGCGGGCTCGGGCACCACGTAGTGAACGCTGGTGAGCGTCGCGCCGGCCACGAACATCCCCGGGCTGAGGGCGTTCTCGGTCGCAAGATCCGCCACCTCCACCTGGACGCCGATCTCCGCGAACGCCGCGACCACGTCGTCGAAGGAACGCACCCCGCCGACCGTCCCGGGGGCGTCGACGACTACCTCCTGTCCGTCGGCGGTGAAGGTGAACCCGGGCTGGAGCACCTGCTCGTCGGCGGCGTTGTCGCCGGCCAGGAGCGCCGGGGTGGTGTGGTGGTCGAGGGCGAGCTGCGCCAGGGTGGGCGTGGGCACGCCGGTGCCCACCGGGATCGCGGTGGCGGGCGTGTTCAGCGCGATCCCGGGGCGCAAGGGCAGGAGGTCGGCGTTCTGCGCGGTCGAGAGGATCTGCTCGGCGGTGGGCTGTGGCCACCCCGGCTGCGGGTTGGCGGCGATCGCCGCCGCCGAGGCGCGCTCGACGAAGACGACGTAGGCGCCCATGACCAGCGGCGCCGGCCCGAACACGGTCGCGGCGTCCTGGCGCGCATTGACGGCGGCGATCGTGCGGGGGTCGACACCGAGGTCGGTCTCGAGCTGCGCCAGCGTGCCGCCGGTCGTGGCGAAGGGCCGGACCGGCTCGAGGAGCGCGGCGGTCGACGCGTAGGAGAAAGCCGCGGCGGCGAAGCGCCAGAGGACGGTGCCGGCACCGGCGAGGACGATGGGCCGGGGCTCGCCCCGGGAGTCCGACTGCAGGGTCGTCCAAGCCGAAACTTCGAGCGCGGGTTGGACCAACTCGTAGTAGACCTGCCGATAGGTCTCGGCGACACGGCCGGCGGCCTCCGCCGCCAGGGCCGGCGGCTGCAGCAGACCGGTAGCCAGCGTGCCGGCCTGCAACGAGAGCGCGAGGTCCAGGGCCGCGCCGCCGGTGACGCCGCGGAAGGCGTAGGTGGTCAGGGTTCCGGACCAGCTGGTCACCGGCAACAGCGGGTCGGTGTAGCCCACCCGCGCCTGCACCAGCCCGCCGGTGTCGCCCAGGGCGGGCGGCGCCGTGACGTTGCCCAAGACGTCGCCGAAACCGAGCTGGATCTGGGCGCTTTGCAACGAGCTCTGGCCGCCGATTCCGCGGTAGGGATCCGCCGCCGGCTCCGGCAGCCCGACCACCGCGGGGGCGTGGGAAGCCGGCCCCATGCGCGCCACCGGCACCACCTGGCTGTACTTCCACGAGTCGAGGGGCGGTTCCTCGACCCTCTCGCCCAGGGCCCGGGCCCGGCGCTCGAGGCGGCGCTTGCGCCACGCCTCGAGACCGGTGCCGTCATCCGCCTCCGGCGTCACGGGGGGGCCGGACCTCGGTTCGAAGAAGACGTCGCCGGCTGCGCCGACGCGATAGCCGAGCAGGCTGAAGAGCTGGTCGACGTCGGCCCGCTCGCCGGCGTCGTCGGCAGGCTGCCGCAGGGTGAGGGTGAAGCCGACGTTGCCCGCGGGCAACGTGGCGACCGCCGACAGGTCGCTGTCGTCCGCCGCCTCGACGTAGAGGGCCTGGACGGCGGGATCGAGGCCGGCCGCGACCACCGCGCAGTTGTTGAAGGCGAGCAGGGGTCGTCCTTCCGGCGCGACGCTCTGCTGCGCCTCGGCGATCACCAGCAGCCGCAACGAGGCCCTGCCGCGGTCGTCGAAGAGGCTCTCGGGCAGGCCCTGTCCGGCGGTCGTGCGCAGGCCCAGGAAGTATCCCGTGCCACCGACCACGCAGCCTTCCCAGAGCAGGGTCAGGAAGGCGGTGAGCTGATCGAGGGCGGCGAACCAGGTGGTCTCGGTCTCGCCGCCGGCGGCGCGGACGAGCCCCTCTTCCCGCTCCTCCGGCAGGCCCGGGACCGTCTCCGTCGACAGATTGGTCTTGAGCAGGTAGGTGGCGGCGGCATCGGCCTCGAGCACCGTCAGCCCCGCGGGGTTTCCGGCGTCCGGCGCCGGCGCCACGAGCACGTAGACCGCGGTCCCCCCGCTCCCTTGCTGCACCAGGTATTGCCACAGCGCCAACAGGGTCTGGGCGGTCGTCGTCGTGCTCCCCACCAGCTCGTACACGTTGCCGAGGGCGTCGAGGCGCTGGACAACGAAGCCGATCACCGACGCGAACGTGGCGTCGAGGAGGGTGGCGGCCGAGTGACCGGCCTGGCCCGCTCCGGTGCGGCGGTCCCCGGTGCGCACGATCTCCCAGGGCGTCGCCGCCGACGCCCGGGCCAGACCGACGAGATCGACGGAGAAGGGCCAGAGGCTGGGATTGCCGGCCAGCGGCGCGGTGCCGGTCTCGGGGATGGCGAGGGCGACGGGGGTCTGGAGCTCGATGCGGTGATCCAGACCGTAGGTCGTGGGGACCTGCGTGGCCAGCGGTAGCGGCGCGGGACCGGCGGTGGGCGCCACCGCGAGCGAGGGCACCGGGTAGAGCTGCGCCAGGCGGGCCGCGGAGTAGGCATACTCGAGAGCGTCGACCCCGGCGGTGAGGACCACCGCCCCGGGCGGCACCATGCCCCCCGCCGCCAGCCGCCGGTTGTGCTCGAGCGCGCCGGGGTGGGCGGCGAGCAGGGTCTCCCGCTCGACCGTCGCCACCGTCGCCGAGTCCATCAGCTCGATCCACGAGACTCCCGGGTTGACTTCCACGCTGATGGTGAGGAGCGGGTCGTCCTCCCCCGCGCTCGACCCCGGTTCCTCAGGCAGCTGCGGCCCCGGGAACTGCTGCCCGGAGAGGTCGAGGATCGAGGTCAGGGGGCCGAGGGCGGCGACGTGGCCGCCGCCGTCGTCGACGGGCGCCGGCAGGCGCAGGCCGGCGAGGAGAAAGCGCGAGGACATGCCGGAGACCTGGGACAGGAGCGGCCCCGCCAGCACCCGCTCCACCAGCGTGTCGATGTCCTGGACCGGGAGCCGCGTCACCACCAGGGTCGAAGCGGCCGGGAGCAGATCGCCGGCCGTGGCGAGACGGCCTCCGACCTCGCCGACGTCGAGGCCGAACGCGTTGGCGATGGCGGCGAAGCTGGTGTGCAGGGCGGTGTTCACCTGGTAGCTCGGGAGCTCGACCACGCCGAGGGGGTTGAGGATCGGCTGGTCGCCGATCCAGCCGAGGAGACCGTCGATGTCCGGGCCGGCCCCCGCCGTCGGGCTGCCGAAGAGCACGGTGCGCTGCGCCAGGGCGTCGGGGGTCTCGCCCAGCTGGACCACCATGGTCGCCGCCGGCAGGCTCACCGAGCCGGCCCCCGCGGCCTGGACGCCGTCGCGGAACTCCGGCCACCCGGCCACCGGCCCGGCCGTTGCGGTGCCGTAGTTCTGGGCCAGCGACAGCGCGGACCCGATGCGCTGCACCGTGTCCCCGGGCACCGTGGTGTAGGTGACGGCGCCGGACGGGTCGGTGTCGTTCAACCGGGCCGGGGCCCGCAGCGCCAGGTTCGGCGGCAGGCCGCCGTCGACGCTGGTCCGCTCGAGCAGCGCCTGGTTCCAATCGAAGATGGTCTGCGCGTACCAGCCGGCGTCGGGCACATCGAGGGGTGTGTAGAAGCGGACGAAGAAGACGGCCGCCGAGAGCAGGACGTCGAAACCGGTCTGCATCGTCCACTGGGTGGCCGGGGTCGGAAAGCTCGCCCGGTAGGCCAGCACCTGCCGGTCCACCGCCAGCGCCGTGTTGGCGAAGAGGGCGCCGGCGTCGGCGAAATCGAAACGCTGCGCGATGGCGTCGAAGGTATCCCCGCTGCGGATCTGGTACACCAGGTCGCCGAGGTCGTAGCTTCCGGCGGTGAGGGTCAGCGCGGCGTTGTCGATGGCCAGAACCTCCGGCGCTACGCCCAGGACGACCGGGATCACCGCGCCGGCGTCGGAGCTGTCGAGCGTGGCCTGCAAGCCCGGGTTGAGATACGACAGCTCCTCCGGCGTCACTCCGAGGACCTGGGCCACGCTGGCCACGGTATCGCCGGCTCGCACCGAGTACTCGACCTCGACCCGGGGGAAGCCGCCGGCGACGGTGGCGAGGGAGGTGGCGGCGGCGGTCTCGGTGAGCCAGGCCTGCAGCTCGTCGTCGGCGGCCTGGACCCCCGCCTTGGTCAGCATCAGACACCAATCGCGGAAGATCAGGGTGGCGAAGGACTCGTAGTCTCCGGGAGTGTCGGGGGCGGCGCCGACGACGCCGGAGCCGAGGGTGGCGAAAGCGGCCATGTAGGCCGCCGCGCCGGCCTCGTAGAGCGTGCCCACGGGGGTCTGTTCGGCGAAGTTCACGCTGCCGCTGCCCTCGCCCCGCCACTCCATGGTCAGCGCCGGGGGCACCGGCACCGCCATGCCGCCCTTGTCGGCGGGATCGCCGCTCGGATCGCCGGAGATCTGCAGCAGCATGTTGGTCTGGAAGAAGGTTTCGAGATTGGCGATGGAAAAGCCGCCGTCGGCCGTCGCCGCATCGTCCATCTCGGCCAGCAGCAGGTCCATCTGACCGGCGGTGACGGTGGTGGGAGGAGCGCCGGGGACCCCTGCCGGGTTGGTGACGGCGAAGATCGCCCAACGGAGGAAGGCCTCCACGAGAATCGCCGCCGGCAGCTCCCCCGGCGAGTCCGCGTGGGCGCTGAGCCCGGCGCTGCGCTTCCGGGTCTCCGCCACCGTTATGGCCTCGGCGGGGATGCCGTTGTCGGCGAACAGGAGCATGGCGACGCGGTAGGCGGGGTCGGGGTTGGCCGGCGCCGTGCCGGTCCAGGACAGCGGGATGTCGGTGGCGCTGAAGGCCGGCAGCAGGGTCAGCGGTACCGGCTCGGCGGGTTGCGAAAGAACCTGCTGGTTCGGGTCCCAGTTGAGGCCGCCGGCGACCGGTTCCTCGCCGGCTGCGAGCGCTCGCCGGGCGAGCTCGCGCCGTTGCTGCCACGCCAGCGCCTGGCGGGTCCGGGAGGGGTCCGGGAGCGCCCGTCGGGCCTGCGCTCCGCCGCCGCCGGAGCCGCCCGAGGCCAGGATCCACGGCGTGGCCGAGGAGCTGCCGACGGTGAAGCTGACGTCGAGGTCGGCTGCGAAGCTGAAGTGGACGGAGACGAACAGGACCTTGACCTTGGCCTTGACGGTGACCCGCACCGCCAGCCGGAAGAGCGTGGCCTGGTAGGCCTCGAGGATGACGCCGACCGCCGCCGACGCCTCGAGGGTCACCGCGACCTTGATCACCTTGAAATCGACCGCGCCGTAGAGCTTGCCGTGGATCGCCGCGATCCCCTGCACCCAGTAGTACTGCGCCGCCTCGACGCCGCTGCTGGTCGGGTTGAACCATGCCAGGACGCCCTGGAAGAGCACCTCGACCTGGACGTAGATCCCCCCCGAGAGGGGGCCGACTTTGACGTCCTTGCCCACCCCCACCGCCAGCCCGACGCCGAGCTCGAGGACCGGAGCGAAATCGCCGTTGGTGATCTGCGGCACCCGCCGTGAGGTGGTGCCGTCGAGCAGCCCGAAATAGATGCCGCCGCGGCCGATGAAGGGAAAGACCTCGACGGTGAAGGCACGGTCGAAATCGCGCTCATAGGGAAAGCCGAGATCGACCAGGAAATCGCCGTTGGTGTAGATCTCGACCACGATCACGCCGAGGGTGATCGAGACCTCGCCCAGCTCGATGTGGCGAAAGGCCTCGGGCAGCCGCAGCTCGGTGCGGAACATCCCGACGTCGTTGGTGATCTTCTTGTACAGGATCTCGAAAGAGAGACCCGCGAGGGAGCCGGCCTTCTCCCCTCCCAACTGGATGTAAAGCCCGTAGAGCACCGGGTCGTTGAACACGATGCCGAGATCGACCGTCTCCATCAGCCCGATGTCGAGGCCCAGGAGCCACTCGCTGTCGGGGCTGAAGACCAGCGCCGAGTGGTCGAGCGGGTTCTGGTTGGTCGAGCGCACCGGCCGCATGTCCCGGCGCAGCCGGTCGAGGGTGGCCTTGACGGTGTCGAGATCGCGGGTGTCGGCGAACGTGATGCGCTGCCCGACTCCGATGTAGCGCAGGTCGACGAGGGCGTCGTTCTGCCCGGGCACCGCCGGCGGCGGGTCCCGGATCACGTCCCAGCTCAGGGCGTCGTCGCCGCCGTAGTCGGTGCCCAGGAACTTGCCGTCGAGGATCAGCTCGACCGTCGGCTCGCCGCCGGTGCGGGCGTAGCGGACGCCGATCCGGTCGATCTGCATCACCACGATGTCGAGCTCGAGGCGATAGGTCAGCGCCACCACGTTGTCGGTGGGGTCGATGGTCAGCTCGAAGCGCGACAGCTCGACCTGGTTGAGGACGTTCCACGGCGGGTCGAGCCGGAACCCCAGGGTCGGCGCGGCGAGGCTGACCAGGTACTCGAGGACCGCTCCCAGGGTGATGCCGCCGAGCTGGACGGTGATCACCTGGTGGCGCTGGTCGGCGGCACCGGTCCACGCCGTCACCGCCCGCAGCCACAGCTCGCCGAACTCCACCTGGAAGAGGTAGGTCGGCTCCGACACCCCGAGGTCGCGGGCGACGGTCAGGGCGAGCCTGTTGACCGAGAAGGAGCCGAGGAGGCGGCCCGAGGGGCCGGTGCTCCGGTCCGGTCGGCTGATCTCGGCGGTGGCCGTCGCCGACAGGTTGAGAGTGCTGCCGAAGACCTCCACCACCCAACGGGCGGCGATCGTGCCCGAGGCCCAGTAGGCCAGGCTCGCGGTCTCGTAGCGCCAGCCCATGGCGACGATGTCGAGCTCCGGCAGACCGGTCGGCGGTGGGCTGATGCCGAGCAGGTTGATGACCAGCGCGTCGAGGCTGAGCGGGGTCTGCCCGGTGAGCGCCGCGTTGAAGATCCAGCCGCTCGCCGCCTGGCTGTTGCGGTACTCGGCGCCGATCGAGAACTCCGGCGGCTCCTCCCCCCGCGAGCCGCCGAGGAGCCGGATCGTCCCGGTGATGCCGCCGAAGACCGACGCCTGCGAGACGTCGATCTCGAACGTGAGGCCGATCATGGTGATCACCACCTGGTCGGTGAGGTGCAGCGTCCAGTCGGTGGTGATCGCGGCCGAAGCGCGGAAGGTCCGGGTCAGGGGGCCGGCCTCGAGGGCGAACGCGGTGACCGCCATGTCGCTGGGGGTCGGCGGGCCGGGGTCGCCGAAGAAGTGGCGGAAGGCATAGCCGATGGGGATGGTGTCGTCCCGCCGCAGCGTGCCGGTGACCACGAACTGGGGGATCAGCGCCTCGACGTCGACCGTGAAGCTGGTGCTCGGATCCGGCGGCGGATCGGGGCCCTGGAGCGCCGGGCCGCCGGTGGGCGGCGGCACGGGGCCGATGGTGATGCCGCCCCACAGGGCGCCCGAGAGATAGGGGGTGCCGCCGTCGTCCGGAGCCAGGTACCCGACCAGCCAGCGCATCCCGACGTCGCGCACCCGCACGAAGGGGATGGGCGGCGCCCACACCCGGTCCGAGGCCAGGGTGACGGCGATCTCCGAGGCCACCGGCTGGGCACCGGAGAGACGGGTCAGCGGCGGGATCGAGAACTCGACCTCGGTGAGGTAGAAGTCGTTGAACACGTCGAGCCCCGGCGGCGACAGCAGCGCGTCGACCGGCAGCCCCAGGATCGCCGCCACCGCGGCGATCTGGTCGCCGACGCGATAGGCGCCGGGCTCCGCCTGGACCAGCAGGCGCCAGGTCTGGCTGACGGCCAGAAGCGGCACCGACAGGGTGAGCGGCGAGGGCGCGTCGCCGAAGAACAGGCTGCCGACGAGATCGAGATACGACACCGCCGGCTGCGGGCTCTCCAGCTCGTCAAGATCGGTCTGGGTCCAGAGCCGCAGCCCGACCTGCTGCAACGAGACGCCGCCGAACGCGATGGCGGAGGTCGGGGAGACGGCCTCGAGGT
>Ga0302046_10004467_pt1 | contig 12448 bp, 9 predicted proteins | sample RVTome_11_FD_200261 | JGI IMG/M metagenome (GOLD analysis project Ga0302046, IMG submission 200261) | Soil microbial communities from uranium-contaminated site in the Upper Colorado River Basin, Wyoming, United States - RVT147D111 (version 2) ...
GCCGTTGGCGTCCAGGATGCGGCCGTCCAGGGTGAACTCGTAGTTCTTCAGGTGACCCTGCCAGAAGCCGGCCTCGTCGGAAGGCACGAAGGAGCTGAAGAAGATGTCGTTGCCGTCGGTGGTCCGGCTGGCGGGCACCGTGGCCGCCGTGAAGGACTGGGACTTCTGGATGATGTCGGTCACCGATTCGACGATGGCCTGGGTCAGCTCCTCGGCGTTGTTGCTGTGGAAGAACAAGCCGTTGCCCACCTGGGCCGTCTTCTCCAGCAGCGCGTTGGCCACCGCGTTGGTGGTGAAGCCCACCGTGTAGATGTCGATCGTCTGGGTGCCGTCCAGGTCCGGGCGCAGATCGTTGTCCTGCGCCCACTTGGCGATGTCGTCCAGGTAGAGGGCGGTCTCGTCGGCGTTGCCCAGGACCTCGGTCTCGCCGTCGGGGTTGTAGTCGCCGATCACCTGATGGAAGCGCTCGAAGCCCCAGTCGGTGCCGCCGCCGCCGCTGTTGTCGAAGTCGTCGCGCGTGGGCTCGCCGTCGGTGATCACGATGATGAAGTTCTTCTGGCAGGCGTACTCCACCGGGTCCGCCGGGATGCTGCCCGAGCCGGAGGACAGCAGGCTGCCGCTCGTGCTGAAACGGTAGTCGCGGAAGCGCGTAGTGCCGTTCTGGCCGAACGGCGTGCCGCTGGAGCTGCGCGGCAGGAAGTAGGAGTAGATCTGGTAGAGCGACTCGCCGAGCGGCGTCCAGGTCTCACCCTCCAGCTCGTTGATCGCGTTCGCCAGCGCGGTGCCGTGCGCGGCGCTGTAGTCGTTGATGCCCACCCGCACGTAGCCGCCGCGCGGGTCGGTGCCCAGGCGGAACTTCGACAAGCCGAAACGCACCTCGCCCGTCTCGTTCACCTGGCAGATCACGTCGTGGAGGATCTGCTTGGCGGCCGTGACGCGCGACCGGCGATACTTGGAGAAGGCTCCGCCCCCCAGGCAGGCGGACTCGGTGCCGTTGGTGAGCGAGCCGATGTCGGCCACGTAGGGCGTCGCCGCGGCGCTGAAGTACCAGTTCAGGTAGCGGCCGGACCAGCGGGTGGGATCCGGGATGTCCGAGTCCTCCCAGATGGTCCGGTTCCCCGCCACGCAGCCGCTCGAGCTGCTGGCGTTGTAGCTGACGTCCGACGTCACGCTGTACTCGGAGTTGTTGTCGAAGCGCGTGCAGGCGGGCGTGGCGTCGGGGTCGAACGCCTCGTGCCACACGATGTGGTTCATGGAGCCCGAGTTGTCCACGTGCAGCAGCACGTTGGGCGGCACAGCGGCCGTGAACAGGATCGTGTCGTCGGCGAGGCTGGCGCCGGACGGCAGCCACAGGGCCGCTGCGGCCAGCAGGATGGCCAGCTTCGGGGCGAGCAGCTCGTGCACGACGAAGGGAGGGCGCTTCATGGGTCTCTCCTTTGGATCCTCGGTGGGGGGGGCGGACGCGGGGTCCGGCTAGCCCTGCTCGAACACGTGGCAGCGGGCGGCGCCCGCCTCGATGCGGCTGCGCGCGCCCGTCGCGGTCTGGCCCTGGACGCGGATGTCGAAGAGCGTCTCGAGCACCGTGAGCCCGCCGCCCCCGATGTTGGAGACCTCGACGCTCACGTCCCAGTCCGGGCACTCGCCGCCCACGCCCAGGTACTGGATAGCCGCCGGGGCGTCGGGATCGGCCACGTAGCTCGGCTGGCCGTGCGGGTGATCCGCGGCGCTGCCCAGCGCGATGTTCGGCAGCACGGGGCTGAAGCCCGACAGGCCGCCGATGGACGTGGGCCACGGGACCGCCGGATTGCGCAGCGCGGCCAGGCCCGCCGCGATGCCCGCTTCGGCCGCCTGGAAGGCCAGGTGCGCCTGGCTGTGGATGCCGGCGATCTGACGGTCGCGCGTGACCGTGTCCATGGAAGCCACGGCCATGGCGCCGAAGATGATCAGCATCAGGATCGCGATCAGCAGGGCGACGCCGCCTTCGCGTCGCGGATTTCCCTCGCGGACCGGGACCTTCATCGGGTCGCGCTTGCTCACGGTCGTCTCCATCACGTCAGGTTGTTCCGCAGGCGCACGGTGGCGCTGTGGACCCGGCGCCGCGCGCCGTCCATGGGGGCCACCGAGTCCGGGTCGCGGTTCTCGGTCACCTGCCCGATGCCGCCCTGCCAGGTCTCGTTGGGGTCCTCGTCGCGCGTGCGGATCACGACGTTGATGCGCACCTCGCGCAGCAGCGAGGAGTCGAGCGTGGTCGGTTCGTAGGCGTCGGCGACGCCCTGCCCGTCCGCGATGTATTCGCCGGGGTCCACGAGCTGGTCGCCGTCGAGGTCGAAGAACCAGGCGATCTGCAGGTCCTCCACCTGGTCGACGATCACCACGCCGTTGCGCCGCAGGGACGCGCCGACCACCTCGTAGACGATCGCGGGCACGGCCACGAGCTCGGCGCCGTCGGGGAGCGCGCCGGTGGCGTTCTCCAGGTCCACCTGCACCGTGCCGCCGCCGCCGACCACGTTGACGGCGGTGACCGTGCCGCAGGCCACGCTGGTCGAAGCCCCGTTGCGGTCCGCCAGGATCAGGCCTGCGCCCACGGCGAAATCGGTGCCGCCGGTGCCGTCCAGGTCCATGGTGTCCACGGTGAGCGTCTGGCTGCCCGCGGCCACACCCGCGGCGGGCGCGCCCACCACGGTGGCGCCCAGCGGCCGCGTCAGCAGCGCGGGCGGCAGCACGCTCATGGCGACGATCCTGCTGTAGTCGCTCACGTAGAGCGCGTCCGGGCCGTCGTCGTCGTCCACGCCGCAAGCCGAGCCCGTGTTGGGGACCATGTAGCCGGAGTTGCGCAGCTCGCGCTCGAGCAGGTCGGCCACCACGCGCACGTTCTGCTTGGCCTCGGCCACCTGATCCACCACCACGTAGGTCTCCTGCTGGAAGCCGAAGCTCGAGCCGATGCCGAGCATCAGCACCCCGAGCAGGCCCACGGCGACCATGAACTCGACCAGCGTGAAGCCGTCCTGGCGCGAGCCTCGCGACGGGATCGGTTGGGCTTTCGTCAGGATCGATCTCACGCGCTTCGTCACGATCGACCTCACGGGTTGTACTTCAGGGTGGACGCGGTGTAGGTCTGGGGACGCTCGGCGGCGTCGATCCAGGCCACCTGCACGTCCACGTTGCGCAGGGAGCCCTGGCCGGCCACGTCGGCGATCTTCCAGCTCACGGTGAAGACCTTCTGGTCCATCACGGCTCCGGCAGGCGTCTGCACCTGCACCGGGATCTCACCGTTGGCGTAGCCGGCGATGGAGATCCAGGCCGGCAGCGCGTAGGCGCCGCCGGTCACGGCCACCTGGGCGAAGGGCATGCGCTGGACCTGCTCGATCACGTCGCGCGCGATCCGGCTGGCGTCGTTGTCTTCGCGGGCGATCGCCTCGTCGCGCATGGCGAGCACCTGGATGCTGATCATCCCGGCCACCCCCACCGCCAGCAGCAGGACGGCGATCATCACCTCGATCAGGGTCATGCCCTGCTGGCGCGCGCAGCGCGCCGCGCCGGGGCCGGGTCGTCGCTTGGTGTCCGTCATCGCCAGGCTCCTGCGGCGGGGTCCCACTGCGAGACGCGGACGCCACCGAGCGGCTTCATGACGATCGCGTAGTCGCGGCCCGGCTCCCCGTTCGCGGGGTCCCCGTTGGTGAGGTAGATGGCGCCGGCCGCGGAGCCGACGACGCCGATGTCGAAGGGCGGGCCCGGATCGTAGGTCCGCGGGATGCCGTCGGGCAGGAACACGATCTGGTTGGTGTTGCCGCCGGCCGGATCGCGCAGGCTCGAGATCGCTCCGGACGCGTCGTTGAACAGGTTGAGCGGATCGGGAGCGTCGCCCGGCACGCCCACGGCTGCGGTCTTGCCGTAGCGCGTGGTGCGCGGGATACCCTGGAACTCGCGGCCGGGGTCGGCGGGCACGAAGATCACCGTCTCGCCCGGGTCGATCTCGCCGTCGCCGTCCGCGTCGGCCAGCACGATGGCGGGCGCCGGCAGCGCGTTGCCACCCGGCGTGGTGCCGAACATCACCACGTGGTTGGTCTGGGTGCGGATCGCCTGGGCGCGCGCCATCTGCAGTGCGCCGGCCATGTCGCGCGCGGCGGCCTTCAGGCGTGTGTGGCGCGCGGCGTCCCGCAGGTACGGCGCGCCGACCAGGACCAGGGCGCTCACGACACCCAGGACCACCATCAGCTCGACCACCGAGAAGCCTCGTTCTCTCATGCGTGCGCTCCGGGTTGGTTGGGGAGCAAGCCCCATGCCACCCGGGTCGCATCGGCTAAGCCGCTGGATTGCTTGATTTTTCAAGCGAAGGGCCGGCGCCGGGCTGCGCAAGCGCTTGCGCGGCTACGCAAGTCCGTTCAGGGTCCGCCGCGCACCGCCTGCGCATCGCCTGCCGGTGCCGCCGGCAGCACGATGCGGAACGACGCGCCGCCGAGCGCTCCGGGCGACTCGAGGGCCAGCGTCCCGCCGAGCGACTCGAGCAGACGCTGGGCGTTGGCGAGGCCGAGGCCGGTGCCCTCGCCGGGGTCCTTGGTGGTGAAGAAGGGATCGAAGATGCGCTCGCGGTCGGCCGGGGCGACGCCCGGGCCGTTGTCGGCGACCACGCACTCCACGGCGTCGGGGCGCGCGCGCTCGGGCGCGAGCCCGGGCGGATCGCTGGCGCGGTGGCGGCGGGCGGTGGCGCGCACCGTGACCCGCACGCGCGGTCGCTCGCGGCCGCCCACGGCGTCGCTGGCGTTGAGCAACAGGTTGACCAGCACCTGCCCCACCACGCCCGGATCACCCAGGGCGCGCGGCGGCGCGCCCTCGCGCTCGACGGCGATCTCCACGCCCGCGTAGCGCTGCTGGGGGCGCACCAGCGCGGCGGCCTCCTCGGCGACGGCCGCCAGGTCGAGCGGGCCGATCCGACCCTGGGCGGGCCGCGAGAAGTCGAGCAGCTGGCGCAGGATCGTGCGTACCCGCGTGCCCTGCTCGCCCGCGCGCCGCAGCTGCTCGCGCGAGACCTCGGACAGGCCGGGATCGCGGCGGGCGAGATCCACGAAGGCCAGCATCGCCCCGATCGGGTTGCCCACCTCGTGGGCCACCCCGGCGGCGAGGCTGCCCACGGACGCCAGGCGCTGGGCCCGGTCGAGCCCCTCGCGCGTCTCGGCCAGCTCGCGGTTGGCGCCGCGCAGGTCGGCGACGGCCTTCTCCAGCGCCTCGGTGCGGCTGGCCAGCGCGTCGCCCATCTCGTTGAAGACCGCGGCCAGCTCGGCGGTCTCGCGCACGCCGTCCACGGGCACGCGCACGCGCAGGTCGCCCTCCGCCAGCGCACGCGCCGCCTCGCCGACCCGACGCAGCGGCAGCAGCACGCGCCGGCGCAGCATCCACACGCCGAACGCCGTGAACACCAGCGCGTCCAGGGTCAACAGGCCGGCCAGCACGAGGCCCGGCACGCCCCGCAGGCCGCGCGACGCCTCCACCGGCAGCCGCGCCACCGCAACGCTGCCGTCGTCGAGCGGCGTGGCGAAGCGCACCGGCCCGCCCGCGCCGCCCGGCCGCAGCACGCCGGCCCGGCGCGCCGCCGCCTCGCCCGCCAGCTCGCGCGAGGACGCATCGATCGGCTCCGCACCCGGGCCCCAGGGCCGGGCCGTCCCGTCGGCGCCCACGCGCCACCAGGACGTCCCGAGGTGCAGCGTGCGGGCGGGCGCATCGGGGGAGCGCGCCTCGACCTCCAGCGCCCGACCCACCGCGGCGCGCAGGCGCGCCTCGCCCGAGGCTCGCACCACGCCCGCCACGATGCCGGTGGCGGCCAGCATCAGCAGCGCCAGGCTCACCAGCAGCTCGGTCTGCAGGCCGGTGCGGCGCGCCATCCTCAGTCGGGGTCTTCGGGGTCTTCGAGGTGCAGCTTCTCGAGCCGGTAGCGGAAGGAGCGGAAGGAGATGCCGAGCAGCGCCGCCGCCCGCTTCTTCACGCCGTCCGTCTTGTCGAGCGCCTCCCGCAGCAGTCCCTTCTCGTACTCGGCGACCAGGCCCTCCAGGTCGACGCCGTCGCTCGGGATGCGCGAGACCGGCCCGGCCGGACCCGGACGCAGCAGGTTCGGCGGCAACGCCTCGAGGCCGATCACCTCGCGCCGGCACAGCGCCACGGCCCGCTCGATCACGTTCTCGAGCTCGCGCACGTTGCCCGGGAAGGGATACTCGCACAGACGCTGGAGCGCTGCGTCGTCGATGCCGGTCACGTGCCGATCGAGCTCGCGGGCGTACTTCTCGTTGAAGTACAGGACCAGCAGCGGGATGTCGTCCACGCGGTCGCGCAGGGGCGGCAGGACGATCTGGATGACGTTGAGCCGGTAGTAGAGGTCCTCGCGGAAACGACCCGCCGCCACCTCCTCCTCCAGTCGCTGGTTGGTGGCGGCCAGGATCCGCACGTCCACGGGCTCGTCGCGCATGCCACCCACGCGCCGGATGCGCTTCTCCTGGATCGCGCGCAGCAGCTTCACCTGGAGCGTCGGCGTGAGCTCGCCGATCTCGTCCAGGAACAGCGTGCCCTTCTCGGCCGCCTCGAACAGGCCGGCCTTGTTCTGCACGGCGCCCGTGAACGCCCCCTTCACGTGCCCGAACAGCTCCGACTCGAGCAGGTTCTCGGGGATGGCGCCGCAGTTGATGGCGACGAAGGGAGCCTCGCTGCGCTGGCTGCGGTCGTGCACCGCGCGGGCCACGAGCTCCTTGCCGGTACCGCTCTCTCCCGAGATGAGCACGTTGGTCTTGGTCTCGGCCACCTGGTCCACCAGCTCGAAGACCCGCTGGATGGCGAGGCTGGTGCCGACGATCGAGCGCTCGCGGCGCGTGCTGCGCAGCTCGCTCTTCAGGCGCTGGTTCTCGCTGCGCAGCAGCTTCTTCTCCAGCGCCTTCTCCACCGTGATGCGGATCTCTTCCACCTTGAAGGGCTTGGTGATGTAGTCGTACGCGCCCTCGCGCATGGCCTCGATGGCGGTCTCGGTGGAGGCGAAGGCCGTGATCATGATGAATACGGTCTCGGGGGCGAGCGTCCGCGCCTCGCGCAAGAGCTCCAGGCCCGAGCGGCCGGGCATCTGGATGTCGCTGATCACCACGTCGAAGTCGTCGGTCTCCAGGGCCACGAGCGCCGCGTCCACGTCGCCCACGGTGGCCACCTCGTGACCTTCTCGCCGGAAGAAGATCTCGAGGAACTCCTGCATGCTGCGCTCGTCGTCGACGACGAGGATCCGCACCCGCTCGCTCAACCCCGCTCCTCCTCGCGCCCGGCGGGCGCGCCCGGCCCGGTCCGATCCGCGGCCGGGAGCCGCAGCCGGAAGCGGGCCCCCTTCCCCGGTTCGCTCTCCACGCTCACCGATCCCTCGTTGGCCTCCACGATGCGGTGCACCATCGCCAGGCCGAGCCCGGACCCCCTCGGCTTGGTGGTGAAGAAGGGATCGAAGACCCGGTCGAGCAGCTCGGACGGGATGCCGTGGCCCGTGTCGGAGACGGTGATCTCCACCCACGCGCAGCCGCCCGCTTGTTCGTGGCTTCGGTCGTCCTGCGAGGCCTCTTGAGCCGGGAGGGCGCGCGCCTCGATGCGCAGCTCGCCGGTCTCGGGCATGGCCTGGTCGGCGTTGCGCACCAGGTTCCAGAGCAGCTGGCGGAGCTGGTCGGGATCGGCGAGCACGCGCAGGCCAGGCTCCACGGCGAGCCGCACGACGACGCCCGCCGGCCGCGCCGCCTCGTACATCTCGCGCAGCTCGGTGGCCAACACGCCGAGGTCCACCGCCCGGGGCTTGGGCGGGCTGGGCCGCGCGTAGTGGAGGAAGTCGCCGATCAGGGCGTCCAGGCGCTCGGTCTCCCGCAGCACGATGTCCATCAAGCGGCGCTGCTCCGTGTCCACCACGCCGAGGCCCGCGCCCAGGATCTCCACGGAGCCCGAGATCGACGCCAGGGGGTTGCGCACCTCGTGGGCGATCCCGGCCGCCAGCTCGCCCACCGCTGCCAGACGCTCGGAGCGGCGCAGGTCCTGCTCCATGAGCACGATCGTCGTGATGTCCTGGAAGATCACCACGTGCCCGCTCGGCCGCCCCTCGGCGTCGCGCAGCACCGAGACCGAGAGACCCAGGTGGAGGCTTCCGCCACGGGCATCGACGAACGCGATGCGCTCGCGCCGCCGGCCGCCGCCGCCTTGCACGAGGCTTTCGGCGCCGGGCAGGAGGGCCTCGGCCCCGGGCAGGATCTGCACGAGCGGGCGACCCAGCGCCTGCGCGCGCGGCACCCCCGTGATGCGCTCGGCCTCGCGGTTGAACGAGCGCACCATGCCGGCGGGATCGATGGTGAGCAGCCCGCTCCCCAGGCTCTGCACCGTCAGCTCGTGCAGGTCGCGCAGTCGACCGAAGTCGCGCGTGCGCTCGTCGAGCGCGCGGTCGGCGCGCGCCAGCTCGCGCGAGAGTCCGCTCGAGAGCGCGGCCACCACCAGGAGTGCGCCCGCCTTCACCGCCGAATCGGCCAGGGCCAGGGTCAACGAGAGCGGCGGGAGGCCCTCCTCGCCGCCCGCGCCACGGGCCGAGAGCAACAGCGAGCCGGCGTAGGCCAGCGACGCCGCCACCGCCGCCCCCACCGAGAGCCGCCGGTCGAACAGCAGCGCGGCGTAGGCCACGATGATGACGTACAGGAACGCGAAGACCGAATCGGCGCCGCCGGTGACGTGGACGATGACCGTCGCGAGCGCCACGTCGGTCACCACCTGGAGCGCACCGAAGGCCGGCGCGCTCCGGAAGCGCCTCACCAGCAGCCCCGAGCCGATGGTGGCGGCCATGCCCGCGAGCACCGCGTGCAGGACCCGCTTCTCGTCCCCGGGCGAAGGCACGCCCACGGAGCTGCTGAGCAGCACCGAGGCCGCCAGCACCACCAGCAGCAGCAGCACGCGCGCCAGCATCAGCCAGGCCACGCGACGCGCGAGCCGGTCCTCGAGCCTCGCCACGGCGCCCTCCGCGCGGGCTACTGGATGGTCTCGGCGATCTTGAAGATCGGCAGGTACATCGCCACCAGGATGGAGCCCACGCTGCCGCCCAGGAACACCATCATCAGCGGCTCGAGCATGGAGGTGAGCGCCGCGACCGCCGCGTCCACTTCGTCCTCGTAGAAATCGGCGATCTTGGCGAGCATCGTGTCCATGGCGCCGGTCTGCTCGCCCACCGCCACCATCTGGACCACCATGCCCGGGAAGATCTTGGCCTCGCTCAGCGGCTCGGCCAGCGTGCGGCCCTCGGAGATCGCGGCGCGCGTCACGAACAGCGCGCGCTCGATCACCTTGTTGCCGGCGGTGCGCGCCACCACGTCGAGCGAATCCAGGATGGGCACGCCGCTGGCGATCATGGTGCCGAACGTGCGGCTGAAGCGCGCCACGGCGGTCTTGCGCAGCAGGTTGCCGAACACCGGGAGCTTCAAGGCGATCGCGTCGGTCTGGTAGCGGAACTTGGGGATGCGCTTGCGGGCCTGGCTGAAGCCGATGTAGGAGCCGAACACGCCGCCCAGCAGGTACACCAGGTTGGCCTGCATCCAATGGCTCGTGTCCACCACCATCTGGGTGGGCCCGGGCAGCTGGCCGCCGAAGTCGGCGAACATCTGCTCGAAGACCGGGATCACCTTCACCATCAACAGCACCAGCACGCCCATCGCCACCACGAGGATGGTGATGGGGTAGACCATGGCGCCCTTGACCTTCCGCTTGAGCGAGTCGTTCTTCTCCAGGTAGGTGCCGAGCCGGTTCAGGATGGTGTCCAGGATGCCGCCGATCTCGCCGGCCTGGATCAGGTTCACGTAGAGCTCGTCGAACACCCGCGGGTGCTTGCGCAGGGCGTCGGCGAAGGTCGAGCCCTGCTCCACCTCGGACTTCACCTGGAGCAGCACGTCCTTGAACCGCTTGTTGGGCTCCTGGTCCGCCAGGATCTCCAGGCACTGCACGAGCGGCAGGCCCGCGTCGATCATGGTCCCGAACTGGCGCGTGAAGACCACCAGCTCGCGCGTGCTCACGGGACTGCCGAGCTCGGGCAGGAACGCGAGCAGGTCCTTGGGCGCCGGCTTGACCGTGATGGGCAGGAGGCTCTGCGCCCGCAACGCGGCCAGCACGGCCTCGTCGTTCTGCGCCTCCATGACGCCCTTCTTCACGGCGCCTTGGCGCGTGCGTGCCTTCCAGCTGAAAACCGCCATGTTCGAATCCCCCTCCGCGGTCCGTGGCCGCCGTCCGGACGCGCCCTCGCCTGGTCTAGGCGGCGCCCTTGGCGGTGCCGCGGGCCGAGCCGGGCGCGATGCCCAGCATGTTCCGAAGCTCTTCCTGGTCGCTGCTGCGACCCAGCGCGTCGTCCAGCGTGATCAGGCGACGCTGGTACAGGCTCGCCAGCGACTGGTTCATGGTCTGCATCCCGAACTTCTCCTGCCCGACCTGCATCTGCGAGTAGATCTGGTGGATCTTGTCCTCGCGGATCAGGTTCCGGATGGCGGGGTTGGGAATCATCACCTCCATGGCCATGGCGCGGCCGGGCGCGCCGGCCCGCGGCAGCAGCGCCTGGCACAGCACGCCCTCGAGCACGAAGGACAGCTGCGCGCGGATCTGCGCCTGCTGGTAGGGCGGGAACACGTCCACGACGCGGTTGATGGTCTGGACGCAGGAGTTCGTGTGCAGCGTGGCGAACGCCAGGTGGCCGGTCTCGGCCACGGTCAGCGCCGCCTCGATGGTCTCGAGGTCGCGCATCTCGCCGATCAGCACCACGTCGGGGTCCTGGCGCAGGATGTACTTGAGGGCCTTGCCGAAGGAGGCCGTGTCAGCGCCCACCTCGCGCTGGTTCACGATGCAGCCCTTGTGGGGGTGCAGGTACTCGATCGGATCCTCGATCGTGACGATGTGCTCGTTGCGCTCGGTGTTGATCTTGTCGATGATGCTCGCGAGCGTCGTGGACTTGCCCGAGCCGGTCGGCCCCGTGACCAGCACCAGCCCACGCGGCTTCTGGGCCAGCGCCTGCACCACGCGCGGCAGGCCCAGCTCCTCGATCGTGCTGATCTTGAACGGGATCGCCCGGAACGCGCCCGACACGGCGCCACGCTGCATGAAGATATTGGCTCGGAAGCGCGCCAGGCCGCGCACGCCGAACGACAGATCGAGCTCGTTGTTCTCTTCGAAGCGGTGCTTCTGGTTGTCGGTCAGGATCGAGTAGCAGAGCTGCTTCGTCTCGGGCGGCGAGAGCGGGGGCAACTTGAGCGCGTGCAGCCGTCCATCGATGCGCAGCTGGGGCGGTGCGTTGGTGGTGATGTGGACGTCGCTCGCCCCCTTCTCGATCATCGCCTTGAGCAGCTGGTGCAGATTCGCCATGGCGACCTCTAGTCCGACGCCGAGACGCGCAGCGTCTCACCCAGCGTGGTCATTTCCTGCTGGACCTTGTGCAGGGCGCTTTGGCGCAGCGTCACCATTCCCTGCCGGATGGCCTCGCGCTTGAGCTCGGTCGCCGACGCGCCGTTCAGCACGAACTCCTTGAGTTCCTCGCTCAGCTCCATCACCTCGTAGAGCGCGATCCGGCCCTTGTAGCCCGTGTCCGAGCAGCGGTTGCAGCCGCGCCCCTTCATCGGGTTCACGGTCTTCGCGGCGGCCTCGGCCAGGCCGCTCTTCACCAGCGCTTCCACGGTGACCTCGGCGTCGCGCTCCTTGCACTCTTCGCAGATCTTGCGCGCCAGACGCTGCGCCACGATGCAGTTGACCGAGGAGGCCACCAGGAACGGCTCGATGCCCATGTTGAGCAGCCGGTTCACGGTGGAGGGCGCGTCGTTGGTGTGCAGCGTGGAGAGCACCATGTGGCCGGTCAGGGCTGCCTTCACCGCGATCTCGGCCGTCTCGAAGTCGCGGATCTCGCCCACCATGATGATGTCGGGGTCCTGGCGCAGGAAGGAGCGCAATGCGGCCGCGAAGTTCAGCCCGATGTCCTCGTGCATCTGCACCTGGTTGATGCCGGCGAGGTTGAACTCGACCGGGTCCTCGGCGGTGGAGAGGTTGTCGCTGATCTGGTTCAGCTCCGAGAGCGCCGAGTACAGCGTGGTCGTCTTGCCCGAACCGGTGGGGCCGGTCACCAGCACCATCCCGTAGGGCCGGTAGATGCAGCTCTTGAACACCGCGAGCTGACCTTCCTCGAAGCCGAGCTTGGTCATGTCGAGCTGGAGGTTCGACTTGTCGAGCAGGCGGAGCACGATCTTTTCGCCGAACAGCGTGGGCAGCACCGACACGCGGAAGTCCATCTCGCGGCCGCGCCCCATCTTGAGCTTGATGCGTCCGTCCTGGGGCAGCCGACGCTCGGCGATGTCGAGCTGCGCCATGATCTTCACGCGCGAGAGGAGCGCGTTCTTGAGCTTCATGGGCGGCTTCATCACCTCGTAGAGGACGCCGTCGATCCGGTAGC
>Ga0302046_10004468_pt1 | contig 12447 bp, 12 predicted proteins | sample RVTome_11_FD_200261 | JGI IMG/M metagenome (GOLD analysis project Ga0302046, IMG submission 200261) | Soil microbial communities from uranium-contaminated site in the Upper Colorado River Basin, Wyoming, United States - RVT147D111 (version 2) ...
GATAATGTGGAACCCCACCTTGGGACCAATCGGACCGCTCACCTGGCCGGGTTGCAGTGAGAAAGCAATCCGCTCGACCTCCGGTGGTAGCGGCGCCATCCCCCGCGCAAGCCAGCCCAGGTCGCCCCCGTTCGTCCGGCTGTTATCATCCACTGACAGGTCTTGAGCCAGCCCCGCAAAATCTGCGCCACCTTTTAGCTGCTCAATAATCTGTCGGGCCAGTGCTTCATCGGCCACCTGAATATGCCGAACCCGGATCTGTTCGGCCCGGTCGGGGACGCCGCCGGTAACGTGCTCGAACAGTTGGTTGGCAATCAACTCCGAGCGCAAGAGACGCTCGAACTCGGTCAGGGTCAGGCTGTTCGCCGCCAGCCACGTCTCGAATTGGGCCTGCCCTTGCCCCTGGGCAATGCTCTCTTGCACTCTGGCCTCGAGCATTTCTTCACTGATCGAAATCCCCAAAGTCTCGGCCTGCTGCTCGATGATAAGCTGCTCGATTAGGGCATTCAAGACCTGTTGTTTGGCCTGGTTCAGGGCCGCCTGGCCGGCTGCGGTGGTCGGATCGACCGCCTGAGCTTGCAGCGCCTGCGCCATTTGAGCCACCTGCTGCTCATATGCATCCAGAAAAATGGGTGCATCATTGACTCTGGCCACCAGGGGGCGACCGCCTTCGAAAGCGGCGTCCGCCACAGCGTTCGAAATATTCTGCGCCCCTGCTACTATTTCGCCGGTCGAGGTAGATAGCTCAGGCGAATTTTCTTGATCGGCGAGAACAGACCCTTCAACGGCAACAGGTGTAGCTCGAACCGGGGCGCTATCAACCGGGTGGCTCATACAGGCACTAAGGCCGACCCCCAGCCAGAGGATCAAAACTCTTCTACCAACGTTCATTCGACCGGCATCCGGGCAATAGTATTTTTTAAATAGTTTATAATTCTCCCCTTTGGCAATGTCTTGGGCAATACACTACCTGTTGATGAAGTGCTGGCCCAAACTACCAGATATAGTAGTCTGGTTCGACTACTTCTTTTTGAATTATACCTTGATACAGCCGAATTGGCAACTTTGGCCTAAAGGATTATGTAAATAAATCCGTGATTGATTGATCGATTGTCAGGGTCGGGGAGGTATGATACAATGTTACTATACAATCCGGGGCAGAAATGCTATTCTAATAACCATAATTGGTTATGGGTAATTAGCCCAATTACTAATTACCCATAACTATTCACCAATTACCAATGACCAATCCTATGCCGATCTCAATCCATCCGGTTCATTCAATCGAAGAATGCCGTCTGATCGAGCAGCTTCAGTTAGACATTTGGGGTTCGTCCGATCTGGAAGTCGCCCCCGATCACCTGGTCTTGACCCTTGCCAAAGAGGGCGGCGTAGTGCTCCTGGTCTGTGACGGTCAGAAGCCGGTCGGGTTTGGCTTTGCCTTTATCGGTCAGGATGAGTACCAACGGCTCAAGCTGGCTTCCCATCAGGTAGGCGTGCTGCCGGCCTACCAGAATCAGGGCATTGGCTACAAAATCAAGCTGGCCCAACGCGAGGCAGCCCTGGCCCGCGGCCTCGACCGTATAACCTGGACGTATGATCCGCTGCAAGGCCGCAACGCTCGTTTCAACATGCACAAACTGGGGGCCGTCTGCAACACCTACATCCGCGAGTTGTACGGTCGGATGCGCAATCCCTTGAACGAGGGCCTCCCCTCCGACCGGTTTAGAGTTGATTGGTGGATCGCAACAGATCATGTGGCGGCCCGTCTTAGGCGCGAGATCAACGAGCCGGCTCTGTCCCCCTCTACCGCCCCCGTTCTCAACCCGGCCACGATTCTGGACAACGGACTGCCTGCTCCGCTCGATTCATTTGCCTCGCCTGAAGCCGCTTTTTGCCGGGTGGAGATTCCGGCCGATATTCAACGACTAAAAACCGAGGCTCCCGATCTGGCCTGGCAGTGGCATCGACAAACCCGGGCCATCTTCGAGACGGTTTTTGAGGCCGGCTATACCGCCACTGACCTGCTCCGTCATGAGGGGCGCAACTATTACCTGCTGCAAAAAGATTGGCAGCCGGCCTGAAGAACAAAAAGGATTTCAACCCATGCGGCTTGAACGAATCGAACTTCACCATATCTCTCAGCAGTTGGTCCATCCCTTCCGCACCAGTTTTGGCGCCCAGCTCGAACGGGCCTGCATTTTAGTGGCGGTTTACGGCGAAGGTCTGGTCGGTTGGGGTGAATGTACCGCCTCCATTGATCCCGGTTACTCATATGAAACCATCGAGACCGCCTGGCATATTCTCAAAGATTTCCTGATCCCGGCTGTTGTGGGTCAAAACCTGTCCTCGCCACAGGATGTTGCGGCCCGATTTGGCTGGGTGCGCGGTCACGCCATGGCCAAAGCCAGCCTGGAAAATGCGGTTTGGGATTTGATGGCGCAGGCTCAGGCGGTTCCGCTGGCCGCGCTGCTGGGCGGAGGCGGGCGCGACCGGGTGGAAGTCGGGGTCAGTATCGGGATTCAACCGACCCTTGCTGCTTTGCTCGAGCGCGTCAATCAGTTTGTGGCCCGAGGCTATGGCCGGATCAAAATGAAGATCGAACCGGGCTGGGAACTGGAGCCGCTCTCCGCCGTGCGGCAGCAGCACCCGACTATCAAGCTCATGGCCGATGCCAACTCCGCCTTTACCCTGGCTCAGGCCGGCCTCTTTCAGGAGATGGACTCGCTCGATCTACTGATGATCGAGCAGCCCCTGTATTACGATGACATCATTGACCATGCCAAACTCCAGGCCCGGATCAAGACCCCCATTTGCCTGGATGAAAGTATCCATTCACCCCACCACGCCCGCTGGGCCATCGAACTGAACGCCTGCCGCATCATCAATATGAAGGTCTCTCGGGTTGGCGGGCTGAGCAATGCCCTGGCCATTCACACCATGTGCGCCGAGGCTGGACTGGGCATGTGGTGCGGCGGTATGCTCGAAACCGGCGTGGGGCGGGCCACCAATCTTCATCTGGCCACCCTGCCTAACTTTACCTTGCCCGGTGACATTTCTGCCACCGACCGTTACTACGCCCAGGACATCGCCGAACCGGCCTTTGCCTTGAACACCGCCGACTCAACCATCACCGTACCCACCGGACCGGGCATTGGCGTTGAGGTCATGTTAGATCGAGTTCAAAAAGTAAGAGTGAGATACGAGGCTTTTGAAAGTTAACGATAGTTTGCCCGCCCAAAAACTGGATCAAATCCGTTCGCGTTTGCTTGAGTGGTATCGCCAGCATCAACGCGATCTGCCCTGGCGCGGCGAATCGTCCCCTTATCGGGTTTGGATTTCCGAGGTGATGCTGCAACAAACCCAGGTCGTGACAGTCATTCCCTACTATCAGCGTTTTTTGGAAACATTTCCAACCGTAAACGATTTAGCCGCGGCCTCGTTGGATGAGGTCCTGAAGGTGTGGGAAGGGTTAGGTTATTATACTCGCGCCAGAAACCTGCATAAAGCGGCCATCGAAATCGTGAACAAGCACGAGGGCCGCCTGCCGGATACCTATCGCGCCCTGCTAGAGCTGCCAGGTTTTGGCGAATATACCGCCGCCGCCGTGGCCTCGATTGTGTGTGGTGAGCCGGTTCCGGCTATAGATGGTAACACTCGGCGCGTGCTGGCCCGCCTGTTTGCTCTCGAGGACGATGTCCGCCATGGCGACGGGGCTCGACAAATAAGGAAGATTGCCGAGGCTCTGGTCGATACCGACCATCCCGGCGACTGGACCCAGGCCCTCATCGAGTTGGGCGCTCTCATTTGCTCACCGCAGGTTCCGCAGTGCCCGTTGTGTCCGGTCAACACCCTATGTACGGCCCACGACCGCGGTCTGGAAAGGGAACTCCCACGTACACCGCCTAAAAAAGTGCTGCCCCATTATGACGTCACGGCTGCCGTCATTTACGACAGCGGTAAATATTTGATTACGAAACGTCCCCTGGACGGTATGTTGGGTGGTATGTGGGAATTTCCCGGTGGGAAACAACAAGCGGGTGAAACGCTCGAGGCGTGTGTGGAACGTGAGATTCGAGAGGAGCTTGGTCTCGCTATCGAGATCAGAGCGCCCCTTATCTCAGTAAAGCATAGCTACAGCCATTTCAGAATCACGCTGCATGCCTTTTACTGCCGTTTGATCGATGGCGCGCCCGAGGCCCTCGAGGTTGCGGATTGGCGCTGGGTGACGCTGGACGAAATGGCTGCCTACCCCTTCCCCCGAACCGATCAAAAAATCATTGCAGCCCTGAAAAAATAACAAAACACAAAGAACATTATCGAAACGTCGTTATCCAATGTTCGCGGCCCGCAGTGGCGGCCGCCATTGCGGCGGATTAGACCCAAACATCCTCAGACGTTCGATTTTTTTCCAGAAGATATTCCTTATGCTTGACCAGCACTTCTTTCACGGTATGCAGCAGAAAGCCGGGGGCGATGGGCTTGCCAAGATAGGCATCGATTACTTCTTCAGCCGGCAGGTTCAACTGCAACATCCGTTGCTCATCGACCGTATTGGCTCGCGCCGAGACAATGATGACCGGTACGTCCTTCAGGTTGGGATGGCGGCGCACCCGGCGCAGCAGTTCGAAACCATCCATACCGGGCATCATGATATCCAGAATGAGCAGGTCAGGCTCCTCGATGAGAGCCAGCGATAAGCCTTCTTCCGGCTTGGTCGTGCGCAAGACCCTGAAACCGGCCGGTTCCAGTGAGAGACGAATCAAGTTCAGGACTTCCTGGTGATCATCAACGACCAATATTTTCAATTCATCAGGCCACAAGTTTTGACACATAGTCCAATTCTTTGGTATTTTATCAATAAGTATTGTACTTGTTCGACAAGAAAATTCCAATTCGGGGGGTGGTAATTTGTCATACGCCCTCCTATCAATAGGGTCTCGAATTTCGGCAATAAGATACGGCATTAACCTTAAAGTGTGTTATCTACCAGGCCCAACTTTATTTACCGAATCTCCTCAGGCTATGGTATACTCCGAAGGCTAAAAATCATCCCCAACCTGGAGTAAACCATCATGCACCTTGGAGCCCATATATCGGTTGCCGGCGGTGTCGATAAGGCTTTTGATCGAGCCAAAGCCATCGACTGCACGGCTTTTCAGATATTCACCAAATCAAACCGGCAGTGGAACGCCAAAGCCTTAGAGCCGGACGTCATCGAAGCCTATCACCAGCGCCAGCAGGCGACCGGCCTTGAACCCGTTATCTGCCACGCCAGTTATCTGCTCAATATCGGTTCCTCGGATGGGGCCCTCTGGCACAAATCTCTCAACGCCTTGATCACCGAGCTGGAGCGCTGCGAACTTTTGAAGATCCCCTATTTGGTGCTGCATCCCGGCGCTCATATGAAGCATGGCGTCGAGGCCGGCATCGCCCAGGTGGTCAAAGCCCTCGATCAGGTTCACGAGCAGTTGCCTGAATATGCTGTCCGGGTTGCCTTGGAAATTACCGCCGGCCAGGGGACGGCCCTGGGTTCGACCTTTGATGAAATTGCCCGAATCATCTCCGGCTGCCGCCACAGCGACCGGCTGGCCGTTTGCTTCGATACCTGTCACGCCCTGGCCGCCGGCTATGAGTTTCGCACCTCCGACAGCTTCCAGGCCATGTGGTCCGAGTTCGACCGGATCATCGGGCTCGATAAGCTGACGGTCTTTCACATCAACGACTCCGAGCAAGACCTGGGCAGCCATGTCGACCGTCACGCCCACATCGGCGAAGGTCACATCGGTCTGGAGCCGTTCGGTTATTTTTTAAACGACTCTCGTTTCGAAAAAGTTCCCTTTTTGCTCGAAACGCCCAAGGATGACGATCCGGGGGATGATATTCGCAATTTGGAGAAGTTACGAGGGCTAATTCGATGAAAACGGTAAGCCAACCTGGTTTGAATTGACAGGCAACGAGCCCGTCCACGGAGGTGGACGTTTGGCTTTAGCCTCGTAGGCGCGATTTTAATCGCTTATTTGAAAGGTCAACACAGCCTAAAGGGAGCAGACCATGCAGTTAAGAATCCTGACCGCCGAAGACGTTCATCGGGCTTTACCCATGCCCAAAGCTATCGAGGTCATGAAGCGCGCCTTTGGCCAGCTATCCGCCAATCAGGCCGAAGTGCCGCTGCGCACGCGCTTGCAGACCGACCAGGGGCTGCTGCTTTTGATGCCGGCCTTCATGCGCCAAAGCCGGGAACTCGCCTTCAAGATGGTCTCGGTTTGGGGTGAAAACCCGAGCCAGGGCTTACCGGCTGTCATCGCCCTGGCGGTCGTCATCGACCCTGACACGGGCATGCCGCTGGCGCTGCTCAACGGCGAAGCCCTGACCGCCATTCGCACCGGGGCCGGCGGTGGCCTGGCCGCCGACTTGCTGGCTCGACCGGAGGCCGCGGTGGTGGCTGTGTTCGGGGCCGGGGTTCAGGCCCGGGCCCAACTCGAGGCGGTCTGCGCCGTGCGCCCGGTGAGCGAGGTCCGGATTATCAGCCGTACGGGCGCTTCTGCCGAAGCTTTTGCCGCCGCGGTGCAAGCCTGGCCCGCCGCCCCTACGGTCGTACTACCTGTTTCGCCATCCGCCGCCGTCCGGGGAGCCGACATCATCCTGGCCGGCACCACCTCGACGACGCCTGTCTTCGATGGCCGCGACCTTTCGCCCGGCGCCCACATCACGGGCGTCGGTTCCTTTACCCCGCAGATGCAAGAAGTGGACGAAATCACCGTCCAACAGGCCAAAATCGTGGTCGATTCACGCCAGGCCAGCCTGGCCGAAGCCGGCGACCTGATCATTCCTATGCAGAAGGGCCTTATCAGCGAGTCAAGCATCCACGCCGAACTCGGCGAAATCGTCAACGGCCACAAACCCGGCCGCGAATCACCCGAAGAGATCACCTTCTTCAAGTCCGTCGGCGTCGCCGTTCAAGACGCCACCGCCGCCAACGAAATCCTGCGTGCGGCTGAGGCGGATGGTTTAGGAGTCTTGGTAGAACTGTAGCAAAGTAGCATGGTGCAGGGTAGCAAGGGAGCAGGGTAACAGGCAGCAGGGGTAGCAAGGTGGTAGGAGAGCGGGGTTAGGTGGCGCGGCCATCGATAATGGATTGGCGTAGGTTGTAGATCATGGCTCCGATTTTGCGATAATTGCCGTGATAGTAGTCAAATTGATCGGTTGGCAAGGAACCGGTTTCATGTAGCAGTTCAAGGTGAGCCTTGGTTTCATCGCAGGAGGCCAGTGCATAGGTTAGAAATTTGACATACTCCGATTGATAGCGGCGGCGGCCATAGCCTTCGACATAATTGGCAACGATTGATTTGCTTGATCGACGAATTTGTGAACCTTGTTCGTACAACTCGAATTTAGGTAATTGCTCCAAAGTCATTCTGTGAATCTCAACTGCCATCTGCTTTGATAATTTATAAAGACTGGAATCTTTATAGCTAGCCATAAATTACCCTGTCGTTTCTGAATTATGCTAGCGTGATTTAATTTCCCCCTGTCTTTATACCATCCTGCAACTATACTCAGTTTACTTCTTTGATACAAACAAGGCAGAGTAATGATTTGCTACCCTGCTCCCCTGCTACTTGCTCCCCTGCTACCCTGCCTGTATATCATTCTCCTCCAACCAATCTCGCAGCCGGCCTTCATTCTGGTGAATCCAATGAACGAGTGCTTGAGCCTTGTGCGGATGGGGCCGGCGGACCCACGCGCCCCGGTCAGGACCGAGGCGCAGCACCTGGTCGAGATCGCTCTTGATGACCTCCAGCTCGGCCCCCAGTTGAATATTGCAAATGGCCCGATTCAGTTCGTACAACAGAAAGCCGCCCTCATTTAGTTTGTCCCGAATGTGGATCGCCTTGCTCAAGCCGGCCTCGGCCGGTTTCCACTGTGGCTGCGGGCGCTGATCTTTATAGACATAGCCCAACTGGCCGTGGTTGCGATGAAACTGCTCTTCACGGTCATCCTCGATCAGGGCCTGAAAGATGGGGATGGTCCGGGGCAGCAGCTCGGGCCGGTGCTCGTAATGGGTGGTCCGAAAAGTGCGGGCCATATTGAACACCTCCACCTTGGCGCTGGAGGAAGCCTGCAAGATGGCCTGCTTCAACTCTTCCTCGGCAATAAGGGGCGTGTCCTGGTCCTCATCCAGATGCTGCCGGACCAGGGCAATGGCCAGCGCGCCCTGCTTGTTCTGCTGCCGCAGTTCTGCGATGTCACTCTCCAACTCATAGAACTGCTGCGACAGCACCTTCTCGACCAGGGCCCGGCCGCCATAGCCACCGACCACGGCCACGGCCACGATCTTGATGATCTCTTCCGGCTTGGCCAGGTTGAACTCAAAATTGCCTGGCAGCAGAATAAAGACCAAAAAGCCGCCGGCCAGCCCAAACAGACAATCGCCTACAAACCCCGGCTCGATAACATATTTTGATTTCCGGTGCGGCAGAGTCAGCGTTTTGTCCTTGATGCCAAACAAAAAACCGCCAAACATCCCCGCTCCGGCGACCACCAGCCACAGCAAATAGGCCGTGGGCACATCCTGCCCGCCGGCCTGCTGCCCCGGCTGACCGGCCTGAACCGGCCCGGCAGCCACCAGCAGCCACATGATCAGCAGCCCGGCTGCAACCACTGGTTTCACCTGCTGTGACAAAGCCATGACCCCATTTCTAATTCGCCGGCGGTAGGCCAGGTTACCAAGATTGTTGCTTGTTTTCCACATACCCATGCTGGACCTGCCTGGATCGATTTGTTACCCTGCTCCCCTGCTACTCTCCTCCCCGCCACCTCAGACAACCGGTTCGCCAAACGCCGTGATGATGCGGTCGATCTCGTCCAGGGCGTAGCGCCCCAGGCTTTGCTGGCGCTGGATCGAGTCCGGGTCGTCGGAGTCCAGGTCGCCGATGACGACGATGTTCTCGTCATTGAGTTGGTTCGCGGGTCCGGTGTAGTTGAAGCTGCCGGTGATGATAAGCTGCTCGTCGATGACCATCAGCTTGTGGTGCAGTTTGCGCGGGCGAGGTGACGGCAGATTGGTTCGGGGCGCCAGGTGCAACTCAACATCGGATGTTCTCAACAATTCTTTGGCCGACCATATCTGGTTGGCCTGTGATCTGAACAACACCCCCCGCACCTGGATGCCGGCCTGCCGGGCCAGTACAAGCTGGTCGTCGATGCCCGACGAATCGGCAAAGGTGAAAATGGCAAAATCCACCCGCCGTTTGGCCTTGGCAATCTGCTTCATGATCTCCATCTCCGGGTTGTGATCCGGCCCAAACAGTGTCTTGACCCGCACGTTCGAAACCAGCGGCTCCTTGGGCCGGGCGTCGTGGCCTTCGTTCAGCTTGCCAAAATGGCCTTGCTGGATCTCGGTATACTCACGATTGAAGATTTTGGCGATCTCCTGATCGTGAATGATGACCAGGTGGTTGAGATTTTGGGCCGTGCCGGTCTCGGTGAAGTTGGTCGAGCCGGTCAACACCGAGACCCCATCCCGGACGATAAATTTTTGATGGAAGATGTTGGAGTTGAAGTCGGCGTTGGCCCTGATTTTGGCCCGCAGAATAGCATCGTGCATGATGCGGTTGGGTTCGTGTTCGCCGCCCGGTTCAAAGGGGTCGGGTCGGGCCGCTGCGGCGATCAGATAATCCGCCTCCAGCACCACCTTCACCAGCACCTTCCGCTCTTGTCTGGCTCGCAGGATAGCCTCGGTGATGGGGCGTGAATCCAACTCCTGGACCGCAATGAACAACCGCTTCTGCGCCCCGTCGATAAAGTTCACAATGGCCTCGAGTAAGTTATCCGGTCCGCCAACCTGGTGGGGACCCATATACAACTCGATATTGCCGACGGTTAATGGCATGAGTGACCTTCCTTTCAACTATCAACCCCAAAGGGATTGCCAGGTAAATGAATGATCAGCGAAATTCCCTCTTCAACAACGAAAAGCAGTGTAGATCCTGAAACCCGCCCTTGAAAAAGGCATACTCTCGCAAGAGGCCCTCGTCTTGAAAACCCAAGCTTTGCAGCAAGCCGGCCGAAGCCAAATTGCCGGGCATAACCAGAGCCTGGATACGGTTGAGTCCCAGCCGCTCAAAACCAAACCGGATGGCGGCCTGCAGCGCTTCGCTCATAAACCCCTGCCGCCAATAGGGCCGGCCCAACTCATAGCCCAACCCGGCCGCGGCATGGGCCTCGTTGAAGACATAGCCGCAGGTGCCGATCACCACGCCATCCGTTTTCCGGGCCAGGCCCCAGCGCACCCCGCTCATTTGCTCGAAGCGGTCAGCCTGCCTGGCGATCAGTCGCCCGGCCTGCTCCAGCTCCATAAAGGTGTCCAAATCATGAAAGCGGGTCACCTCCGCATCGGCCAAGATGCGAAAGACGGCCGCAGCATCATCCGGCTCCAACTGCCGCAGCCGGAGCCGCTTCGTCTCCAGTTCGGGAAATGTCCGCAGTTCGATTCCGAGATTCATGGTGTGTCATATTAGCATCGACCAACCCTGAGAGCAAGTGGACATCGTGAAAAGGGAGCATTTTTACCCCCCTCAGTCCCCCCGAAATCGGGGGGAAGCTTTTTAAAAGTCCCCCGTTGACGGGGGATTGAGGGGGTAATCGCCACTAGTGCATCGCGGCGTAAATAACCCCACGGATACCCCCTCAGTCCCCCCGAAATCGGGGGGAAGCTTTTTAAAAGCCCCCCGTTGACGGGGGATTGAGGGGGTAACCGCCACTAGTGCATCGTGGCGTAAATAACCCCACGGATACCCCCTCAGTCCCCCCGAAATCGGGGGGAAGCTTTAAAAGTCCCCCCGTTGACGGGGGATTTAGGGGGGTAACCGCCACTAGTGCATCGCGACGTAAATAAGCCCACGGCTACCCCCCTCAGTCCCCCCGAAATCGGGGGGAGGCTTTAAAAGTCCCCCCGTTGACGGGGGGATTTAGGGGGTAACCGCCACCAGATATGATGTCATCCCCCTAAATCCGAACGCACCAAGTTCCAGGCAATGGTTGGCGTACCCCACAGGCCGGGCCACGCTTATTTGCACCGGCAGATTTGGCAAACGGGCCATTTCTTCTTAGACTCCGAGCCGACATTGACAACGTTAATTCGTTACCCTACACTTGGCTGAAACAAGTCCACCAGTGTCAAATGCCGCCCGCATGTTTACCACCTGCAGTCGGCCGGTGTTTACCACCCATGGGCGGCCGGTGTTTACCACCGGTAGTCGGCCGATGGTTACCACCAGCCGCCTGGGCACGAGTTGTCCGCCTGGAGGCGGGCAGGTCAAAGTTAAGTGATGGGTTCAGCTGGCGAAGCTGACGGTTGGCCGGTGACCTCCTTTCGGCGGCTGAGTTGACGGTAACTCTGGCCGCGGATGATCAGGGTATGACAATGATGGGTCAGCCGATCGAGAGCGGCGCTGGCCAGCAGGTCGTTGCCAAAGACCTCGGGCCATTCTTCAAAGGCGCGATTGCTGGTGATGATCAGGGAGCCGCGCTCGTAGCGTTCAGTGATAATTTCGTACAAGTCCTGAGCGGCGGGGGCGGTCAGCGGTTGCAAGCCGAAGTCATCCAAGACCAGCAGATCGACGGTCAGCAGTTTAGTCAGCAAGCGGCCATACGAACCGCCGGCCCGGGCGGCGTGCAGGTCGGTTAACAAGCGTTGGGCGCCGCGCGAGACGACCCGGCGTTCCTGTTTTAAGGCTTCAATGGCCAGGGCGTTGGCCAGATGGCTTTTGCCGACCCCGCTGGGACCGGTTAAGAGCAAATTCTCGTGGCGGTTGATAAAGGCACAACTGGCCAGGTCCTGGATAAAGGCGCGACTGACCCCGGGTGTGGCGCTGAAGTCAAAGCGGGCCAGGGTTTTGAGTTCATCACAGCCGGAGAGTTTCAGGCGGCGGTTGAGGCTTTGCTGGCTGCGCCGTTCCAGTTCGTCATCCAACAACAACACCAAGAACTCGAGCGGGCTGAACTGACGTTCGCTGGCTTGGGCGGCCCGAGTGTCGAGGGTCAGCAGCATGCCACTGAGCTTGAGTTGACGCAGTTTGGGCAGTAAGGGATGGCTTAGCATGGCGATCCCTCCGGCTCCGGCGGGAAGAAATCGAGACTGGGCCGGGCAAAGGTAAACAGGCGCGGCTGACTGACCCGCGGCGGGTCGGGCTCGGGTAAGGGTTCTCGATCCAGAGCCGCATTGAGGATCTGTTTGATGCGGCGGTAGCGGACATCGCCGTAGTACAGGGCCCGGGCACAGGCCGCTTCCAACCGCTGCGGGCCGACGCTGTGAGGCAGGCCGAGAATGGCCTGCACCGCCCGCAGCCGATCCAGGGGGCGTTCGGCCCGCAGCGTTTCGACCACCTCGACGGTGGCGGGGCCGATTTGCGGGGCCAGTTGGCGGCAATAGGCCGGGGTTTG
>Ga0302046_10004470_pt1 | contig 12445 bp, 8 predicted proteins | sample RVTome_11_FD_200261 | JGI IMG/M metagenome (GOLD analysis project Ga0302046, IMG submission 200261) | Soil microbial communities from uranium-contaminated site in the Upper Colorado River Basin, Wyoming, United States - RVT147D111 (version 2) ...
TAAGACCTAAGACCTAAGACTGGGACACGCAGCGCGACGCGATGGACATTCGGCGCAACATGAACGGATCGGGGCGAGGCGGCGACACGGGCACGCCCCCGGGTCACGTGCGCCACGGCGGAGTCCGCCTGGTCCCTGGTCCCTGGTCCCTGTTCCCCGTTGCCCTCCTGCTGCTCCTCCCCGCGCACGCGCGCTGGTCGCCGGTTGCCGTCCCGCCTGCGCAGCAGCTCCCGCGGATCGTGCTCGACGGTGCGTTCGAGGACTGGATGGGCGTGCCCCTGGCCTATGGCGACCCGCGTGACGCGCGCGACACAGCGTCGGTGGACTTTGGGCGGCTGTGGATCACCCAGGACGAAGACTACCTGCTGCTCCGTCTGGAGGTGGGCGTCGAGCTGAGCCTCCAGAGCCGCAACGCGGTGACGCTCTACCTGGACACGGACGACGACCCGGCCACCGGGCTCGCGGTCCGCGGGATCGGCGCCGATCTGGCGTGGACGTTCGGCCGGCGCCGCGGCCGCCTGTTCACGGGCGGCGACACCGTCGCGGTCACGCACGCCGACGTCGGGCTCATCACGGCCCCCACCGTCACCTCCGCGGAGTTCGAGATCGCGTTTGCGCGCGACGCCGAGCCGATCCCCGGCGTCCGTCTCTTCCCGGGTCGCACGATCCGCCTGTCCCTCGCGGTGGCGTCACCGGGCGGCGGCGATATCCTGCCGGATCCGCCCATCGGGATCCCGTACACGTTCGTGGACGTGACCCCGCCGGCCCTTCCGGCGGTGGCGCTGCGGAAGGCCGCGGCGGGCCACCTCCGGGTGCTGAGCTACAACACGAACAATCGGCTGTTCGACCCCGAGCGCGCCGAATCGTATCGCCGCATCGTCACCGCGATCGCCCCCGATCTGGTGCTGTGGCAGGAGGTGCGCGATCACGGCTCGGAGGACGTGTTGGCGTACGTGGGCGACTGGCTCGCCGCGCCGCCCGGCGGCTGGCACCACGCCAGCGCCGGTGGCGAGGCCACCGTGCTGCTGTCGCCGTTTCCGATCGCGCGGGTCGACTCGCTGGGAGGCAGCGCGGCGTTTCTCCTGGACGTCGACCCGGCGTCCGGAAGCCAGTTGCTGCTCGTGGGGCTGAGCGTGCCGTGCTGCGACCAGGACGTCGAGCGCCAGCACGAGCTCGACCTGATCGTCGCGTTCCTTCGGGACGCCCGCGCCCCCGGTGGCGTCCTCACCTTGGAGCCCAATACTCCCATCGCGCTGGTCGGCGACGCGAATCTGGTGGGCCTCGCCCGGCAACGCCGCACCCTGCTCGAGGGCGACATCGCCGACGAGGCACAATTCGGCCCCGACGCGCCGCCGGACTGGGACGGCAGCGCCCTCACCGACCTCATCCCGCGCCATACCCATCGGCCCACCACGTTCACGTGGTACGGGACCGATTTCTCCCCCGGGCGGCTCGACTACGTGATCTACACCGACGCGGTGCTCGACGTGGGCAACCGGTTCGTGTTGTACACGCCCGAGCTGCCCGAGCCCGTGCTCGCGCGCTGGGGCTTGGAGCGGAACGACACGGACGTGGCGACGGATCATTTGCCGGTCGTGGCGGACTTCGTCCTGCCGTGAGCGGACGGCATATGGCAAGTGGCGTATGGCGGATGGAACGTTGCCACGGTGCGGACGTTACAACTCGATAGACCATTTGCCATACGCCATACGCCATAGAATGCCCAACGCCAGCGTGCCGCTCACCCTCCGCCAGCGCCTCCTCATCCTCGCCGCCTGGGTCGTCTTTGGCCTGCTCGAGTCGAGCAAGGCGTACGTGGCGGCGACGCTGCGCGGGGACTCGGCGGAGTGGAGCGGTGCGCTGGTCGGCAACATGCCGTGGTGGCTGTTCTGGGCGGCCTTCACGCCCGCGGCGTTCCGGCTCGCGGCCCGATTCCGTATCGACCGGCCGGGCCGCGCCGTTCCGCTGCTGGTCCATTTCGGGGCATCGCTCATCTTCGCGGCCGCGCACCTGGCGGTCACCGCGGTGCTGTTCTACTACACCATCACGCGGGGCGGCCCGTTCGTCCGGGACGTTGCCCATCAGGTTCAGTTATTCGTCGACGGCTACCTGATCGTCGATATGCTCACGTATTGCGCGGTGGTGGGTGGGTACTACGCGATCGATTACCATCGCCGGTACCGCGAGGGACTCCTGGCCGCGGCTCGCGCGGAAGCGCGTGCGGCCGAGGCCCACCTCGACGCGCTGCGCATGGAGCTGAACCCGCACTTTCTGTTCAACGCGCTGAACGCCGCGGCGGGCCTCGTGCGGCGTGGCGAGCGCGACGCCGCCGTGCGGACCCTGGCGGAGCTGTCGGACCTGCTCCGCAGCACGCTGGCGCGGCAGACGCCGCCCGAGATCGCGCTCGACCTCGAGCTGGCGTTCCTCGAGCGATACCTCGCGATCGAGCGCATCCGGTTCGGCGACCGCCTGGTGGTGGATCTGCGCGTCGACCCCGAGGCCCGCCGCGCGATGGTGCCCACGCTCATCCTGCTTCCCCTCGTCGAGAACGCGGTTCGCCACGGTATCGCCCGGAGCCGCGATCCAGGGTGCGTCACCATCTCCGCGGTGCGGGACGGGGATCGCCTCGTGCTCTCCGTGCGAAACCCGGGACCCGATCCCACCGCCGATGGGGCCGTCGGGCGGCGCGGGGTCGGGCTCAGCAACACGGAAGCGCGCCTCGCGCAACGATATGGCCGGCACGGCCGCTTCGAGCTGTCACGCACCGAAGGCGGCCTCACGGAGGCCCGGCTGACGGTCCCGCTAATGCTCGAGCCGGTCACGGTCGCGCACGCGCTCCCGATCGAGGTGGCGTGATGACGGTCCGCACGCTGATCGTCGACGACGAGCCGCTGGCCCGCGACTGCGTGCGGCTCGCCCTGGCGGGCGAGGACGTGACCGTGGTGGGAGAATGCGGCGACGGCGACGGCGCGGTGGCGGCCATCAGGCGGCTCGCGCCCGACCTGGTGTTTCTCGACGTCCAGATGCCCGGGCTCGACGGGTTCGACGTCGTTGCCCGCGTGGGGCCGGCGCGGATGCCCCCAGTGGTCTTCGTGACGGCGTACGACGAGCACGCGCTCCGTGCCTTCCAGGTACACGCCCTGGACTACGTGCTCAAGCCGTTCGACGACGAGCGGCTCCGGCAGGCGCTGGCGCACGCCCGGCGCTTCGTCGACCTGGATGGCGCAACCCTCGCACGCCGTCTGGCGGCGCTGCTGGCCGAGCACCCTGGGGAGCCGGGAGCGCCTCGCCACTTTGTCACCCGGTTCACGGTGAAACGGGACGACCGGATCCAGTTCGTGCCTGCCGCGGAGGTGGACTGGTTCGAAGCGGCGGGGAACAGGGTCGTCCTCCACGTCGGCGAGCATACGTTCGCAATCCGGGCCACGTTGCGCAGCGTGCTCGAAGGCCTCGATCCGGCGAGCTTCGCCCGCATCCACCGCTCGACGATCGTGAACGTGGACCGGATCCGCGAAGTCCAGCCGTGGTTTGGCGGCGACTACGTCGCAATCCTGCGTGACGGGCGCAAGCTCCGCGTGAGCCGCAACTACCGGGACGATTTGCTGCGGCCGACGAGATAGGTGAGCGAATAGCATATGGCGTGTGACTCGTAGCGAATGGTCCATTCCACCACGCCATACGCCATACGCCATCTCTGCTCGTCCCACCCCATCACCTCTCATCCCGACTCCCGCGACGGCGGCCTCCTCCCCGCACTATCCTCGCCCGCATGCGCCTCATCCAACCCTCCGACCCTTCCCAAGGAGGTCGTATGCGTTTGCTTCGTCTTACCGTTTCCACACTGGCGGCTGCCGTGCTGGCGGCGGGGTGCAGCGATGGCGGGTCCACCGCACCCGCGGGGGATCCGGCGTTCGGGGCCGTGGCCCCACGAGGCCGGCTGGCACTCTACGGGGTCGGCGCCATGGGCGTGGGCTGCACCGCGCCGGCGCACCGCGAGTTCGACTTCTGGGTCGGCAAGTGGGACGTCGAGAATCCCTCGGCCGCGCGGGTCGGGACCAACGCCATCCTTTCGGGTCTCGACGGGTGCGCCGTGCTCGAACATTGGACCGGTGCCGGCGGTGGGAGGGGGCGCAGCCTGAACATGTACGACGCGGCGGACGGCCAATGGCACCAGCGGTGGGTCGATGAGTTCACCACCCATCTGCGGCTGGACGGCGGGCTCGTGAACGGCAACATGGTGATGAGCGGCGTCCGGAACTTCCCCACGATCTCGGTCGTCGATCGGATCACATGGACGCCGATTGCGCCGGACTCGGTGCGGCAGTTCTGGGACATCTCGCTCGACAGCGGCACCACCTTCGCCCTCATCGCGTTCGACGGACTCTACCTGAAGCGTCCCGAGATCGCACCGGCGCCAGCGCCGGGCACGGCGTTCTGCGCCGGGGCGCCGTTCGACGAGTTCGACTTCTGGGTTGGTGAATGGGAGGTCGAGGTGGGCGCCCCGGGGCGGGGGCGCAGCGTGGTGACGAACCAGCTCAGCGGCTGTCTCGTGGAAGAGAGTTTCCAGACGGCCGACGGGTACGAGAGCGTCACATGGGTGTCGTACGACGCGCTCGAGAGCCGCTGGTTCCGCTACTCGATCGATAGCGAGGGGCAGCGACTGGAGCTGAGCGGGGTGGCGCAGGGCGACGCGATCGTCCTGACCGGCGAGGACCGCCTGCGGACCGGCCAGACCGGCTTGGTGCGCGCCACCTGGGAGCGGCGCGGTCCCAACCTGGTGCGCCAGCTGTTCGAGACGTCGCTGGACGGCGGCGCCAGCTGGAAGGTCGATCTCCGGACGATCTACCACCGAAAGTAGGGAGGAGGAATCGGCAGTCGGTCTTCGGGTTGTTATTACCCGACTGCCGACTGCCGTTTGCCTTTCTTCGGCATCTGTTCGGCAACGCGAAATCTGTGTGCCCTCGGGTCCTTCAGTCGTCCTCCTAGATTGGAGCGGGCGCCGGACGGCGTCCCCAGTCACCCGGGAGGAGGACGTGATGTTGAGCGCAGCGAACGTCGGAGGTCGCGCCCTGCACGTGGTCGCCGCCTGTCTGCTGGCGGCGCCCTCGCTGGCCATTGGGCAGCAGGATGTCACGCGGATCGCGCAGTCGGATGCGGAGCAACGGCGGGAAGTCACGATCACGGTCTACAACCAGAACTTCGGCCTCGTGCGCGAGGTGCGGGATCTCACGTTGGGTAGTACGGGCCGGGTCGCCCTCGAGTTCGGCGACGTCGCGTCGCAGATTCAACCCGAGACCGTGCACATCCGCGGGCTCGGCGACGCCCGGTTCGACGTGCTGGAGCAGAACTATCAGTACGATCTGCTCAATCCCGCCAAGCTGCTCGAGAAGTACGTGGGGCGGACGATCAAGGTGTACCGCTACAACCAGGCGACCGGACGCGAGGAGGAGTTCGACGCCGAGGTCCTGTCGGTGAACGAGTCCCCGATCCTCCGGATCGGAAACGAGATCACGTACAACTTCCCCGGGCGGTTCGCGTTTCCGGAGATCCCCGAGAACCTGATCGCGAAGCCCACCTTGGTGTGGCTGCTCGACGCCGGCGAGCGCAGTCCACGGGTGGAGGTTTCGTACCTGACCAACAACCTCAACTGGAAGTCGGACTACGTCCTCGTGGTGAACGAGGACGACACGCGCGGGGATCTCACCGGATGGGTGACCCTCACCAACCAGAGCGGGGCGTCATACGAGAACGCGCGCCTCAAGCTGGTGGCGGGTGACGTGCAACGGGTGACGCCGGACACGCGGCAGCGGATGATGCTGGACGCCGTCGTGGTCGAGGCCGCCCGCCCCGGATTCCAGGAGGAGGCGTTCTTCGAGTATCACCTGTATACGCTCGAGCGTCCCACGACGATCCGACAGAACGAGCAGAAGCAGGTGACGTTGCTCGAAGGGGAGGGAATCGGGACCGCGAAGCGTCTGATCTATTACGGCGCCGCGCAGTTCTACCGTTCGCAGTGGGGCCAGCCGGTCTCGAACCAGAAGATCGGGGTGTACCTCGACATCCAGAACACGGAAGCGAACCGTCTCGGGATGCCGTTGCCCAAAGGTATCGTGCGGGTATACAAGGCCGACCGCTCGGGCGCACAACAGTTCGTGGGCGAGGACGCCATCGACCACACGCCGCGGGACGAGCGGATCCGGATCAAGGTGGGAGAGGCGTTCGACGTGGTAGGCGAGCGGCGCCAGATGGAGTACCGGGCGCTCGGCCGCTGCGTCGCCGAGTCCTCGTGGGAGATCGAGCTGCGGAACCACAAGGATACGGCGGAAGAGGTGCTCGTGGTGGAGCCCGCGGGCGCCGACTGGGAGATTCTCTCGTCGAGCCACCCCGCGACGCGCGTGGACAACTCGACGTTCACGTTCACAGTGGGGGTGGGGGCGAGGGAGACGGTGGTAGTGGCCTATCGTATCAGGGTGAGGTGGTGTTAGCTGGCATATGGCGGATAGCGTATGGTTTCACGACCGACCATGGGCCATACGCCATACGCTATCACTCACCGTTCTTCCTCGTTCACGGGAGCCTCCAGCTCCTGCAACCGGTAGCGCGCTCCCGAATAGACCTCCACCGGCCCGTGCGCCACGTCGGCCTCGAACGCCCGGAAGCCGAGGCCCAGGTAGACGGGCGTGAGGAGCTCACGCGCCAGGCGGTAGGGGGAGCGCCAGTATATGGCGCCGTCCACCAGGAGCTCGACGGCGCCCTCGGGAAGGATTTGCAAGGCGTATCGATGCCAAAAGCGCGGGTTGTCGGGTACCGGGACGGTGTGCCGCCGCTCCGCGGTGGCGATCCAGGCTTGTGCGGGATCCTGGCCGGCGGCGCCCTGAATGCGGAACTCGACGAGCGGCACCGCATCGCCGGTTGCGAGGAGGGAGTCGCCATGCGCCTCGCGATACAACGCGACGCCGAACACTTGGTGGACCTTCCCGGTGAAGCGCAGCCGCCCGTAAACTTCCACCGTGAGACCGGCGTCGAGCGGGAACGCCGCCTGCGTCACGGCGCCGCTCTCGAAGATGGCGTCGCCGTTGTTCACGAACGTGCCGCGCCCCGCGGGCGCGCCGGTCGGCGTGGTGCGGGGCGTGGGATCGCCGAACGGGTGCCACCGCTCCTCGTCGATCCCGTCGGTCCATGGCTCCGTGAACACCGGCTCCAGCGGGACCTCGGTGATCGCGACCGACGAGATCGCGAGCGTGTCGCTGCGCCATCCGCCCAGGGACGCCACGACCGCCGCTTGTCCCGGGCCCGCGATCCGCAACGCGCCGGCGCCGTCCACCGACGCCACCGAGTCGGGATCCACCGCCCAGCGTAGTGGAAGCCCGTCCGTCGCGACGCGTTGGCCGGAGGCGTCCGTCGCTTCGACGGCCAGGTCCACGTACTGACCGGGGCTCACCACGTCGGCGCGCGGCCCGATGGATACGCGCTCGATCCACGGCCGCGGGGGATCCCGCACGCCGACGATCGCGCCGATGTCGCCGCGCGTCGTGACCTGCCGCAGGGCGCCGGTGAACGTGTCGGCCAGCCACAGATCGCTCGCGTCGCCACGCCGCGTGACGAACGCGATGAGTGACGGGGACAGCCAAACCGGACCGCGCTCCTCGCCCGCGGTCACGGTGATCTGCCGGAGATCCGTGCCGTCGGGCCGGATGGTATAGAGGTCGGCGACGCCGTCCCGATCGGACACGAACGCCAGGCGCTCGCGGTCGGGCGACCACGCGGGGTCGCGGTCGCCGCGCGGGTGGCGCGACAGGTTGGCGACATTCTCGCCGTCGAAATCCGCCACATAGATCTCGGTCGCGCCGCCGGCACCGGCCGTGAACGCGAGGCGGGTGCCGTCGGGCGACCACGCCGCGCGGGGCGGATCGGCACTCGGCGCCGCCCCGAGCCGCCGACTCGACTCCGCCATGAGATCGAGCACGGCCAGCTCATGAGTGTAGCTCCGGCCGTCGTCCAGCAGGCGGCGGTGGGCGAACACCAAATGCGCGCCGTCGGGCGACCACGCGACCGGGAACTCGTCGCCGGCATCCTGGGTCACCGACCGGCCCGGCGCCCCCTCCTCGCGCAGTGCCAGGTTCCAGCCGTCCGGCGAGCGCTCCGTGAACGCCACCCTGCGGCCGCCGGGAGCCGGCAAATCGCTAGGCCCCAGGTCCGTGGCGCGGACATCCACGCCGGCGCCCCGCAAGGCGATCTCCGCGATCTCCGTGCGGTTGCCACGCTCGACCGTCACCAGCAGTCGGCCGGAGGCATCGAACACGGGACCGGATGGCGGCGAGCGCCACGGGGCCGCCACTGCGACGCCCAGGACGATCGCGACCGCCAGCGCGCCGACCGCCCCGCCGGCCACCGACCGGTGCTCGGCCAGCCAGCCGCGCCAATCGCCCGTGTGGGACGCCGGCGGCGACGGCGGTGCGGGCGGCCCTTGCGGTGCGGGCGGCGCGCCGGCGGTCGGCAATCTCGCAACGCGCAGCAGCTCGCCGCGCATCTCCTCCATCTTCCGCCGGAGCTCCTCCGGCGGCTCCTCGCCCAACTCCTGGGTCACCAGTGTCCGGTAGCCCTCATACGCCCGCAGCGCACCAAGCTCGTCGCCGGCGGCCAGCAGCGTGCGCAGCAGCGTGTGCTGCCCGCGGTCGTCGAGCGGATTGAGCTCGGCGTACGCCCGAGCCAGCCGAATCGCCTCGTCGGGGTCGGCGTCCCGAAGGCGCTCGATCTCCTTCGTGTAGGCGACCTCCAAGCCCGCGGTGATCCGCGAGTTCTCGGCCTCGATCCAGTGCTCGAGCTCCGAGCCGGCCTTGCGCTCGAGGCCCGCCAGGAAGCGTCCGCCGTACAGGGCGATGGCGTTGCCGAAGTCGCCCCGCCGCAAGGCGTCGTCGAACGCCCAGAGGTCGACCGAGAGCCGCTCACCCACCAGGGTGACCGTCTCGTCATCCCGTTCGAGGACGTCGTCGGCGTACTTGGACACGTAGAAGAGGGCTTGGCGGAAGGCCCGCAGCGCCCGCGGGCGATCCGACCCCGGCCACAGCAGCTCGGCCAGGTGATCGCGCCGCGCGCTCCGTTCCGGGGTCGTGGCCAGCAGCGCCACGATGAGGAGCGACTTCGAGCCGGTGACCGCGTCGTCCTCGGAGGGGGCCGCTCGCGAGAGCGACAACGCTCCCAGGGTCTTGAGGTAATACATCAGCGACGTGTCGGGATCACCCGCGGGGAGGTAGGAGACATGTGGAAAGCTAGCGGCTGGGAGGGGGAGGGGGGAGGGTGAGGGGAGATTCGAGATTGCAGATTGCGACTGACCTACCTCATACGCCGTTGGCCACGTGCTACACGCCATATGCCAAATAAACGCCCGTCCGGCGAGGGATGGCCGGACGGGCGACAGACCGTCTGATGCAGCTCGGGCGCCGTCTTACGGCGTCATGGGCTTCTCCACGACCACGAGTTGCAGCGACATCCCTCGGTCCTGATGGTCCTGCAAAGGACACAGCACCTGGTACGTGCCGGGTTCCAACTCGACCTCCAGCGTGGCGGTTTCGCCGGGCGCGACGCTCGCCTCGAGCGCGGCCAGGTCCAGCGGTTCATCTCCCGCGGTCCGAACGGCGAAGCTGTGCTCCATCTGGCCGTCGTTGCGGATCTGGAAGACGGTCTGGCCGGCATAGGCGGAGTCGGCCATTTGGATCTCGCCGTCGAGCAGCACGACCTCTACGTCGTCCGCGGCGCGCCAGGTGGCCGCCGTGAGCGCGATGGCGCCGGTCAGCACGGCGGTGGTCGCCGCGACGCCTGCCGAGAATCTGCGTCTGATGGACATCGCTCTTGCCTCCCAAATGGAGTGTCTCGACAGCGGGCTATCCGCCTCCCCGCCTCATCCTTGTGGCCGTGACGCTACACGGGGGGCGTTATACGAGCGTCACCGGGCAGGGACGCCCATGGGGCGTTAGCATCGGTCGCGCGCGCTCCGCGGGAGCGAACGGCGTTCTAACGCCTGACGGCTACTTATCGTGGCGTATTGACCGCCTGCCCAACTCGGGGCGAGCGCGGTCACGGTGGGCGGCGTTCACGTCACCCAACACCGAATCGAAACGTGAGGTAGGATCCTATGCGCGCGACAAACATCCTTTCCCTCGCCCTGGTCGCAGGTCTCGCGATGGCGGCGTGTACCGGGCAGACCGGTGAGCAGACGGACAGCGAGGAGATGGGCATGGAGGACGTGCAGGAAACGCAGCTGGTCGAGGATTTCCGGGCGGACGCCCGGGTGCGCCTGGACGAGATCGACGGCAAGATTCAGGCGCTCCAGGCCGAGGCGGATTCCGCTACGGGTGAGATGCAGGCCGAGCTGCAGACGAAGATCCAGGACTTCCAGAGCCGCAGCGAGCTGCTGGAGCAGCACATCCGCGAGCTCGCCTGGGAAACGGCGGAGTACTGGGAGCAGAGCAAGCAGCAGATCAACACGGCGCTGGACGGTCTGCGGCAGGACGTCGACGGCGCGCTGATGCCCGCCGAAACGGCCCCGGAGCCGGCCCCGGAAGGCTGAGCGCCGCTCCGGATCAGACCAGCGAAGACTGAGGCCCCAGGCGCCGGGTTCGCGGGGTAGACCTGCGTTCCCGGCGCCCGCTTCGCGGCGCTGCGCCCCCACATGGAGGCCGCGGGGCGATCATGCGAACCGCTGCGCGTCGTGACTCTCGCCGAGGGTCTCGGGGCGCGGTGTCTTGCGCTCGACCTCCGGATCCACCAGTATCAATCAGACGGTGCCCCGGCGTATCGGCGTGGTCGTTCACCGAGCTGGAATGCTCTCCGCAGGTTGGTGTAGGCCCGCCGCGCTACCCCCCCTCCACGTCGCACCGTCGCGGCGACTCACGATGAGGAGGGTTCGTCTCTTGGCGGCGGCTGGAGCCGGGTTTCCCGTGCGCCCTCGCGCGGGTCGCCCTACCCGATTTCACGCACGCAAGTACCCCGCTGGGGGGAACCGGTGGTGACCGTGCCCCTCACGGTCGCGATCGTCACGCTCGCCCTCGGAGTTGTGGGCGGCTTGGCAATCGCCCGGCTCTTCGGTGCGCGGTTGGCCCGCGGCCGCCTGCTGGAGGTCCACGCGGCTCGCGGCGAGGCCGACCGCCGCACCAGGCAGGCCGGCGCGCTCGAAGCCCGCCTCCAGGAGCAGGAGCGCGCCATCCGGTACCTGCAGGAGGAGCTCGACGCCAAGGACCTCCTTTCCCGCGGCCTCAAGTCCGGCTTCGATGCCCTTCGGGACCGCCTCACCGCCGCCGAGCGCGAGCTCGCCCGCCGCTCGGAGATCGCCTTTCAGAGCCAGCTCGAGAGTGACGACGCCCTTGTCGCCCTGTGGGAGCGCGTCGACTTCCTGACGCCGCTGGTGGGCCAGCTGCCCGAGCGCGAAGCACGCGTGCAAGAGCTGGAAGACGCGCTGGAGGCGCAGCGCCGCGCACACGAGAACGTCGTGGCGAGCCTGCGGAACGAGCACCGTGCCGCCGGCGAGCGGTCGGAGGCCGAGATCGAACAGCTTCGCGGAGAACTGGCGAAGTCCCACGCCGACGCCGGGGAGCACGCGCGAGTCGTTCGGGCGTTAGAGGGCGACGTTCGGGAGCATCGATCAAAGGCCCGAAAGCTCCGTCTGGAGATCGAGGGGCATGAGCGGCAGGGTCTTCAGCTCCAACTGCTCGCTGGGGAGGCCGATAGGACGGCCTCGCAGATCCGGGAGCTCGAGCAGGAGCACCGCGACGAGCTAGCCCGGCGGGATCAGGAGGTGACGGGCCTGACATCCCGGATCGCAGAACTGGAGGCGGTGGAGCGCAAGGCGGCGGAGCAGGAGGCGCGCATCCGTGAGCTCCAGGTGCTGGAGTGCCAGCTGAAGGAGCTTGAAGCGCTCGACCGGCGCCTGCGGGAGCGCGAGTGGAAGCTCACCGAGCAGGAGCGCGAGCGCGGCGCTGCGGCCGCCGCGGTAGAGAGCAATGGGTTCTCCATCCGGGAGGCGGACGAGCTGCGCCGCCGGTTGGGCGAGCTGGAGCCGCTCGTGGGACGCCTCGCGGAGCGCGACGCCGAGGTGCGCGGTCTGGAGGCCGCCATCCAACGGCTGCGCGACCGTGCGGCAATCCAGGCGGCCGAGCTGGATCGGCGGATCATCGAATGCAACGGCATGCGCGCGCGGTTGGCCGAGCTGGCGTCGGCGGTAGTAGGGCCCAACGGGGATGGTGCAGAGGACGCCGCGTCGTCCGAGGAGGCGCCGCCGATGGCGGCTGTGCCGGCCGTGGCCGGCCCGGCGGCGGCGCAGCCGGCCGGTCCTCGGCGGTCGAAGCGGCGCTCGCGGCCGAAGGGCGCGGCGCCGAGCCAGCGCGCCTCCAACGGCGGGCGGGCCGCGGCCGGGAACGGCCACGACGACCTGAAGCGGATCCGCGGCATC
>Ga0302046_10004471_pt1 | contig 12440 bp, 7 predicted proteins | sample RVTome_11_FD_200261 | JGI IMG/M metagenome (GOLD analysis project Ga0302046, IMG submission 200261) | Soil microbial communities from uranium-contaminated site in the Upper Colorado River Basin, Wyoming, United States - RVT147D111 (version 2) ...
TATTGCGTTCCACATCGAGGACCGCTCGCGAGGACAATTCGAGGGCGACCGAACGGTGAAGGCGGCCGTGCTCCATGAGCTGACCGGGATCGGAGAAGCTGCGGGGCGCCTCACGGAGGAGTTCCGAAACCGCCATCCAGAGGTGCCTTGGGCGAAGATCGTAGCGTTCCGAAATCTCGTGGTGCACGAGTATTTCGGCCTCGTCTGGTCAATCGTCAGGAACACAGCGACGACGCTCGTACCGGGATTACGAACACAGCTCGCGGGAGTCCTCACGGCGGAATTTCCGGAAGAACCTGGTTCGAAACTTTGATCGTCTGATGAGCCAGAACTCATACTTCTCGGAACGACCTGAGGTGAGGCAGGGAGTATCCCCGGGACAGACCCTAAAACCAACCAAAGAAAGGGCGGACAGAATTTTCAGGAGGGGCACCCTCCCGCCGGCGGCCCTTGTAGGACCAGAAGCGTCGGAGCTTGACGATCAGGGCGTCGGGGAGGAGGACATCGCCAGAGCAGCCGTTCTTGGCGATCTCAGGCCGCGTCCGGACCCGGTTCTTCGGCCTCCCGTCAGGGGTATAGACATCGCCGACGTTCAAGCATAGGATCTCGGCCAGTCGGGACCCTGTTCCCAAAGCCGGAGGGTAGATCAGGTGGTCGCGGGGATTGCGGCGCGTGGCGCGGAGGATCGCCCTCTGTTCACCCTGGGGAGGAACTTGTACTCCACTGGGAACCCACGAAGCGAGATGTCCGGATTCTAAGGTCAAGGTCGTCCGGCATCTTGAGATTAGCCCAAAGGAGTGAACCGATGGCCAAAGCGAAAAGCGCCGCAGACACCTTCAAACAGACCGCCCTTCCAAAGGTTCCGACAGGGATTTACGGATTTGATGAGATCACGGCAGGAGGGCTGCCCAAAGGGCGGCCGACCCTTGTCTTCGGAGTTGCCGGCAGCGGCAAGACCGTTTTCGCCATGGAGTTTCTCGTGCGGGGCGCCCTTCAGTACAACGAACCCGGCGTCTACATGGCGTTTGAGGAGGGCGTTGACGATCTGACGGACAATTTCCGTTCCATGGGTTTTGATTTGGAAGGCTTGAGGGCCCGCAAGCAGCTGGTAATCGATCATGTGTTGCTGGATCGAGGTGAGATCCGGGAGACGGGCGAATATAATCTCGAAGGGTTGTTTGCCCGAATCGATCAGGCGACCCAATCGGCTGGCGCCAAGCGGATCGTTCTGGACAGCATCGGGGCGCTCTTTTTTGGGTTATCCGATGCCGCGCTCCTGCGTGCGGAGCTGCGCCGGCTATTTCGCTGGCTCAAAGACAGGAACCTGACGGCCGTTGTGACAGGTGAGCGGGGTAGCGGGACACTGACGCGTCATGGCCTGGAAGAGTATGTGTCGGACTGCGTGATCCTGCTGGACCATCGGGTGAACGAGCAGGTATCCACCCGACGTCTGCGCGTCGTCAAATATCGCGGCTCAACGCACGGCCAGAACGAGTACCCGTTTTTGCTCACCCCCAAAGGCGTTTCCATCATCACCGTGACCGGCCTTGCCCTCGAGTATAAGGCACAGGCCGAGCGCATTTCATCCGGCATTGCCGGATTGGACACCATGCTGGGAGGGAAGGGTTACTTCCGTGGCTCAACCGTTCTCGTCTCCGGAACAGCGGGAACCGGAAAAACCAGCTTGGCCTCCGCGTTTGCCGCCGCCGCCTGCCGCCGCGGAGAGGGATCCCTCTATTTTGCCTTCGAGGAATCAGCGAGCCACTTGAGTCGGAATATGCGCTCGATTGGGATTGATCTTGAGCGTTGGGCCAACAAGGGGCTCTTGCTAATTCGCGCGGTGCGCCCGACCCGTTACGGATTGGAAGCCCACCTTCTTGAAATGGAGGATCTGGTTGCGGAGTTCAAGCCCTCCGTCGTGGTCGTGGATCCGCTGACTCCATTTGGACCGATCGGCACGCTCATCGACATCCAAGTGATGCTGACGCGCTTGATCGATTTCCTTAGATCGAATCGGATCACGGTCTTACTTACGGCATTGACCCCTGGTAGCCCTGCGCTCGAGGAAACCGCGGCAGGGGTTTCGTCGGTCATCGATACGTGGATCACTCTGCGCGAACTAGAGGTGGGACAGGAGCGCACGCGGACGCTACATATTCTGAAATCCCGCGGGATGGCCCACTCCATGCGGCTCGCGAAGGTCATCCTCAGCGATCGAGGGGTGGAAGTGCTGGATGGGGCCATCAGAGCCCCTGAGGGGAAGGCCAGCCGTTCTCGCGATGTGCCGATGCGGCGCAGGAGCCTCGAAGAGGCGCGGGAGACATGAAGAAGAAGCGCGCGCGACACGAGGAAGAAAACAACGGAACCGGCGGCGAGGAATTCGTCCTTCGGTTGTACGTTTCCGGGGCCACGCCGCAGTCGACATTGGCCATCGTGAATGTCAAGAAGATCTGCGAGAATCATTTGTACGGCCGCTACTCCCTCGAGGTGATTGACATCTACCAGGAACTTGATCTTGCGAGGCGGGACCAGGTGATCGCCGTGCCGACTCTCATCAAGCGCTCTCCCCATCCTTTGCGAAGACTCATTGGGGACATGTCGAACACAGATCGAGTGTTGGATGGGCTGGGTGTAAGCCCGAGCGAATAATTTGCAGTGAGTGTGAGCCTGATGGCAGGGATTGAGCCATGAGGCAGTTGAGGAAAAGGTCTCGAGCAGGAAAAGAGCCCTTGCTTGAGGTGGATGCGCTTCGCGCTCGCCTGAAAGAAGCCGAGGATGCGCTCCGGGCCATCCGAAGCGGTGAGGTCGATGCCACGGTGATTCCTGCGCCGCAAGGTGACCGGGTCTTTACGTTGAGGGGCGCCGAACGGCCGTACCGTATTTTCGTTGAGAAGATGAATGAGGGGGCTGTGACGCTGAAGGCTGACGGAACCGTTCTCTATGCGAATCAGTGCTTTGCAAAGATCGTGAGGATGCCGCTGAACACGGTGATCGGCAGCTCGATTCACGCGCTCGTCACGCCCGCAGATCAACAAAGGTTTGAGATCCTGGTGGACCAAGGGCTCAGAGGGACGAGTAAAGGTGAAATTGCTTTAAGAGCCGCAGACAGCACTCTGGTGCCAACCACTTGTTCTCTCAACGCTCTTCCGATGCCTGAGGCAGAGGGTGTTTGTTTGATTGCCACGGACATTACCGATCGCAAGCAGAAGGAGGAAGCCATGGCGAGGCTCGTCGCCATCGTGGCCTCCTCCGACGACGCCATCGTCAGCACCGACCTGGAGGGGTTCATCACGAGCTGGAACGCCGCCGCCGAGAGGCTCTTCGGCTACTCCGCGGCGGAGGTCCTCGGCCGATCCGGCGGCTTTCTCCAGGCTCCCGCGCACGCGGGAGAGATGGAGCAGACCCTGGAAAGGCTCAAACGTCAGGAGCGGGTCCGGTACGAAACCGGGGCGATGAGGAAGGACGGGACCATGATCCATATCGGGCTCACGGCCTTCCCCGTCATGGACGGGACGGGACGAGGCGTCGGATTCTCGGCGATCCTGCGGGATATCAGTGAGCAGAGACGGGCCGAGCAGGAACGACAGGAAAAGGAAATCCTGAAGAGCCAGGTGAACGAGCTTTCGAGCCGGACGCACGAGATCTCGGTCCTGAGCGAGCTCAGCGACGTGCTGCGCTCGGCCGTCCGCCTCGCCGAGGCCTATCCCGTGATCCCACGCTTCGTCCGCGAGCTCTTCCCGTCGGAGTCCGGGGCCCTGTACGACTTTAACGAGGCACACAACCTCCTCGAGGCCGTCCTTTCCTGGGGCGACGCCCCGCCTCAGGAAGACGCCTTCCTCCCCAGTGAATGCTGGGCGCTGCGGCGGGGTCAGATGCATCACGTGGAAGACCCCGGCGGCGAGATGATCTGCCACCACATGAAGGCCCCGATCCTCGCCGGCTCCCTCTGCATACCCCTGACGGCGAAGGGGAAGACCCTCGGCCTCCTCCATCTCATGGGCGCGCCGCAGGGAGAACGCCGGGCCGCCGCGAAGGGGGTGGTCGGGGAGTACCGGCAGCGGCTGGCAAAGACCGTCGCCCAGCAGATCTCGTCCGCACTCTTCGACCTGAGGCTTCAGGAATCATTGCGCGACCAGGCGACCCGCGACCCCCTGACGGGACTTTTCAACCGCCGCTACATGGAGGAGGCGCTCCACCGGGAGCTGTACCGAACGGCAAGGAAGAAGGCGAAGGTGGGGTTCGTTCTCTTCGATCTGGACCACTTCAAGGAATTCAACGACCGGTTCGGGCACAACGCCGGCGACGCGACCCTGCGCGAGGTCAGCGCCTTCGTGCAGAAGAATTCCCGCGCCGAGGACATCCTGTGTCGGTACGGGGGGGAGGAATTCCTGCTCGTGCTGTCGGATTGCTCCTCAAAGGTTCTGATCGAGCGAGCCGAGCAGATCCGGGAAGGAGTGAAGCAGCTTCGGCTGGAGCACGAACAGCGCCCGCTTGGAGACATCACGCTCTCCATCGGGGTCGCACTCTTTCCCGACCATGGCCGGACTCTGGAGGGGCTGTTCCAGGCTGCGGATGCGGCCTTGTATCAGGCGAAAAGAGCCGGAAGAGACCGGGTCGCCGTAGCCGATCCCCTGCGCTTGTTCACCGTCCCCGGCCGATCCACCGAGAAAACGAGCGAGCACTAGCCCGGATTTCTGACCAGAAAGATCTCTATGCACCATGCCGTGTTCGTGTGCCTACTGTCCCGCCCGAAAACTTCATCCGCGGCCGGCGTAGTGGAAGACGGAGCGCCGAAGTGACGGATCCGGCGCACCGCCGGATCGCGTGGTGCCGGTGATTCTGGCATCCGATCCTCATCGAGAGGAGCCTGCGTGCTCGCCACTGCGGGCAGGCGAGGCGGATCGGCAGTGGATGTGCTCCTCGCGACGCAAACCGGGGCCGTGCGAAGCGCGGGAGGTTGGGCTGCTCGACTGTAACGGGTGATGCAGGCCGCCGACTCTCAAAGTATCCGCGCGTCAGACAAGAATCTCAATACAGGAGTCTATAGGCGACAACTGCGTTGAATCCTTGCTGTGCGACGATATCCTTGGTCCTTGACACATGGTTGCGATAGAGCTTGTCGGTGATGTTCTCGAGCCGCACCGTGAAGCGGTGCACGAGGCCGGCGGCGGGGATCGACACGCCCCCGAACAGGTTGTAAATCGCGTAGCCAGCCGTCTCGGTCTCGTTGGGTGCGACCCGATCCTGCCGGGCGGCCGCCCGAACCTCGCCGCCGAGGAAGTAGCGATCGCTCGCCCAGTTCAGCCCGACACCGGCCCGGGGTGGCGTGATGAACGGCAACGGCTCGGAGGTGCGGCGGTTCTCGGCGCGCACGTAATCAGCGAGAATTTCCAGCGTCAGGTGTTCCGCCAGGAAGATGTCGCCGTGCCATTCCGCGCCGATGAAGTCGGCATCGTCCTGCTCGTAATCGAAGATCTCCAGTCCTGAGTCCACGTCGATCATCCCCGTCGGCATGAGGAAGATGAAGTCGTCGATGCGAGTCGCGAACAGCGTCAGTTCACCGTCGAACCGTGATTCCGTCTTGAAGCCCAACGTGATATCGATGCCTCTGCCGACCTCTTCGATCAGATTGGGGTCGCCGACCTCGAACGCGGCAGTCGCCAGGTGCGGGCCGTCCGCGAACAGCTCCTCCGCGGTCGGGAACTTGGCACTGCGATTCAGCGTGAATCCGAGCTCGACCGGTTCGCCGAGCTGGAAGCGGGCGCCGAAGGCCGCCGCGAAGTCGTCGAAGTCCCTCGAAGTCATCGCCACGGTCTGCTCCACGTCCCGGCTTTCGAAACGACCGCCGAACAGGTAACTGGCCCTCTCGAACTTCAATTCCTCATAAACGAAGCCGGCGATCCCACGCGTATTGGCTTTCGGCACCAGGACCTCAGCGCCGACCGCCTCGAAGTCCTGATCGAGATACCAGACGCCGAACGAGCCCTGCCACTTCCCGAGCTGCTGGTGCCTCAGATCGGCCCGGAACTCGGTGGAGTCGAGATTGAACACGGTGCCGACGGCGCCCGTGTCCTCGATCTCGGCATGCGTGTAGTCGCGGCTGGAGACCTGCAGCCGGGCCCCCTCGAAGCCGCCGAACTGTCTGGTGATCTCACCGAGCAGCTTGAGATTCTGCTCCTCCATGTCGATGCGGACGCCGCGATCCCCGGGGGGGATGGGTGTGCCGCTCTCGCTGACGGGGATGCCGTAGTCGGCGTCGAAGTCGCGGTAGGCGACGCCGATCGAGCCGCCGTCGCCGACCAGCGAAACCCCGGCGTTGGCGCCCGTCGTGTCGTAGTCCGAGTTGCCGGCGACGGTTTCTCCGGTCTCGAAATCGTCCCCCTCCCGCCTGGTTCCCCCGACCCGGAAACCGACCGGACCGGCCGAGGCCTCGAGATCGACCACGGCCGCCACCTCGTCGGCGTTCGATCCGCCCGAGATCATGAGTGATCCGGTCGGACGCTGCAGGAGGCGCGTCGGCACCTCCTGGTTGACGACGTTGATCACGCCGCCGATGGCGCCGCTCCCATACAGGAGGTTCGCGGGGCCGCGAATGATCTCCACGCTGTCGGCCGCCGCGGGGTCGACGGCGACGGCATGATCGGGGGAGAGCGAGGAGACATCGCCGATGCGCGTGCCGTCTTCCAGGATCAGCACGCGGTCCCCGCCGAGTCCCCGGATTACCGGACGGGCCGGCGCGATGCCGAGATTGTCGTTGGAGATGCCGGGCTCATTGGCGAGCGTCGTGCCGAGCGCCACCGCCCCCCGGCGCTCGAGATCCTGCCGGCCGAGGATGCTCGTCGGCTGGTAGGCCCGCAAGGCATCCTGCGGGTCGGCGCTGGCCGTCACGACGATGTGCTCTTCGTGGATGAGATCGAGGACGATCGACGTTGCGGCGTCGTTGCTGCCGTCGACCTGCACCTGGGTCGTGGCATGAGCGTAGCTGACGGCTTCGACGCTGAGCACGTAGACACCCGCCGGCAGAGCGGCGAAGCGAAAATGCCCGTCGGCGTTCGTCACCGCAACCTGTCTCCGGCCGACGATCTCGACCCGGGCGCCGGGTATCGGCTTCCCGCTGTGTTGAGTGGTAACCGTCCCTTCAAGGGTGGATCCCGATTCCGCGGAGCCCAGCTCCGCCGGTGCCGCGAACGCGACCGGCCAGGCTACCGCGAACGACAGGGTAAGAATCCTCGCCAATGTCTTCATTGTCGCGGCGGGAGGCATGCCCCGTCGCGTCGTCGAGCGAAAATGTCCACCTGCGAATGCAACTGATGCGCACGTCATGTCTATCCCCTCGCTGAACTCGAATCTGGACAGGAAAGCGCGATCGGCAGGGCACGCCTTCAGTCGCCGGCTGGCCGGGGTTGAAGGACCCTATCCGATGCGGAGATCTCGTCTGTTCAGCCGCGAGGAGGAGCGCGGGATGCGCCCGGGAGAGCAAGCCCTGCGATCGGGATCGCCGGGGAGGTTGAGGGAGCGCCCCTGAGTTCGGTCGGCTCGAGAATGCCGGCCGGGGCATGGAGCGAGTGCTGCGACAGCAGGCGTTTCGCCGCGCAGAGTACGCACGTGGTATCGAGCTCGATCGCTGCCGGACGCGGGCCGCAGAGATACGCCCCGGTGCCGTGCGCATGCGCTGCTGAAGGGTCGGGTGGTGCGGGAGCGTCGTGATCGCCGTGCCAGAGGGGAGCGACGGAGATCGCAGCTATCCAGAGAGCGAGAAACCCGTGGAGCGCGATATTCAGTCGGCTTCGCATCTTCCTCACCGCGCGAGACAATTTGGAGACTTTACAGGGGAGCAGAACGGAAGTCAACCGCGGTGTCCATCTAATGCTCGCTCACATCAGCAGCGCAGCGCCGGGTCCTTTGCCAGAGTTCCTCGTCGCACGGATGTGTGTAGACGGTAGTTACCTGGGTACTCATGTGGTGAGGTAGCGTAGCAGGAACGGTGGCCCTGGGTGACACGTCACCGCCTCAGCACCCCGCGGATCGCCTTCTTGTATTTAGGAGGGCAGAGTGGAGATCTTTCACCCTGGCCGGTGTTTGGTGCTGGCCCCTGAGTCAGCCCCATCTCCCTTTTCACTTCGGCGATCCAGCATGTCCTTACAGAGCCCGGCTTGACGCGCAAGATCTGAGCGGCCGCAGCCTGAATCTCAGCATAGGTCATCACGCCATTCCCATCCGCATGCCTGGCAAAAGAGGCTCCCTACGCCACGATATAGCTCTTCGTAGTTTGGGTGAGTATACACCGTCGTCGTCAGCGCCGAGAGCCGGCGATCCGCGACGCTGGAGTTGATGGAGAATCGCCTGGGGGGAGATCTGCGTAGACTGTGACGTGGGCAGCGTCAGGCTCCTAGTAACGCGACATCATAAAGCGAATACCCCACTCCATCGTGTCCCGCCAGGCCTGTTCGACCTCCGGCTTGAACCGGGGATCGCACTCTTCCACGGCGCGCAGGAGACAGTCCAGCCACTGCCTGTAGAGTTCCGGCCGGACGTTCAACTGGAATCTGCTATGGCGCCGCGCGATCGGCTCCAGTTGATCGTGAGCCGCGGAGTCGCCTCGGGCGGCGAGCAGTATGTGATAGAACGACGCTTTGAGGGTTCTGATCTGCCGCTCCAAATCGGTGTCTTTGAACTTCTCTCGAACCTCATCCGAGGAGTCCAGAAAGAGCTCGTAGAAGCGGGTGAAGAAAGTCGGATTTCCAGCCAGGCGTTCCAGGCTGTCGTTCAGGACCTGCGCCCGATCCGGTGTTTGCGGCAATTGAGATCGCCCCCCACGGCGTGAAAGGAAGTGAGCCCGCACTTCCGATCTGGGCCAATTGTACGCCGTCGTGAGGGCACTTGAGAGATGAGAATGGGCTTGCCTCCATGGGCAGTTTAGGACATACTATTGCCAAATCTTCCTCGAGCCTGTTGATCTATTTAAGCCGACCACCTGGAGAGGCCGGCAGGCTCTTGCGTCCTCGGACGCGGGGGAAGAGGTTCCCTCCACTACCGAGAGCCCGGCGGACGGTATGCTGCCGGGCTCTCTCCAGGGGCGCGCCTCCCTCGCTCTCACCGGGATTCGCCAAAATACGCGCCAGCAGCGCCATGACCATTCGTGCTTGGGGGCCACATGTCGCAAACTGCCATTGATTCACGGCGGCATCTGCCATACAAAGTTCGAAGATGCAGTGCCCACCCTTGTCGCTTCGGGGAGGACCCGATGCCCGGCATGGTCCAGATGACGATCCAGAAATACGCACGGGCCGCTTCGGGTGAGATATGTCCGCCTCCGGGACGACTGCCGTCGATGTTCATGGGCCGCGTGCCGCCCCGAGGGTGGTCGTGAGGAGGATCCTCATCGTCGATCACGACCGGGAGATCATTCGGGTCCTTTCCGAATTTGTGGCGATGTGCGGCTATGAGGCCCACAAGGTGGAGGACAGCAGGCAGGTGATTCCTGGTGCCGTGGAGCTGAAGCCCGCCGCCATTCTGCTCGACATGTGCATGCCAGGAAAGAGCGGGGTGGAGCTGCTTGGTGAACTGCGGAAGGAGGCTCCTGAATCGCCCGTGATCATGATCAGCGGACAGGAGGATATAGCCTTAATACGCAAGGTTTTCCGCTTGGGCGCGCGCGATTACCTCGTGAAGCCGTTCGAGTTCGCGCAATTGAAACGCTCCCTCGAAGAGACGATCGCCCAGGAGGCAAAGGTGAGACCGCTCGAGGAGAACCGTACCTCCGAACATGCCGAGGAAAGCAGGAACTTCGCTTCGGTCGCGGAGTATCTCGGCGCCTACCGGGATTCGGAGCATGGCCAGCTTGCATTCGTGCCGATCTCCTTTGCCGCGGAGTATCTGGGTATGACCCCGACGGGAGTGACACAGCTTGCACGACGGGGTGAGATGCGGGAGATCGTCGTGAACGGACCATCGAAGCGATGGATCGGGATCGGTATCTCGTCACTCATCAAGCGCCACGAGCATGCCGGCGAGTTCGTGCTCCATCTCGCCCACAGGGTTCGTGCCGAGCTGGAGAGCCTTGCGGCTCAGCGGAGGACGTGTCGGCTCCTGGAAGTCATGGTGAGCGTAGGGATGAACCCGCGGGTCCCGCAACAACGCCGCATCGTCCATGACGCTCTCGAGGTGCTGTCGGAGGAATCGTACCGCGGGGAGGGGTTTCTTCTTTCGGCGCTATGCAGCATGACATCTCTCGGCGTACCTTCCAACAATTTCTTCGGCCTCGCCGTGAGGCTCGGTGCACTGCGGGCAGGGATGGATCATATGGGATTCTACAAGGATCAGATTCGCAAGATCTTCAGACGCTTCCGTCCGGCCGCGGCCGAGGAATCGCAGGGGACACGGCAGGACACCCGAGTTAAGCGCTGAGATGGGAATGCGCCGCCGCCGCGGGCGTTGCCGTGCCGTCATCCTGAGGCCGTCGATTGCCTGACTTCCAACGCAGGAATTGGGCGACAATCTTCAGACAGAGTATCAAGCGCTGCTCCGAGGTCCAGGCCTTCGTCGATCGCTTTCTCGAGCGAGTCCAGTCCTCCTGTATCGCGGTGAGAGAAAGCTTGAGCACCCTTGAGTTCGAGCACCAGGTTGGGATCTTGAAAGCGTCCTTCTACTATCTCCTGCTGAGCTCGGAGTCGACACTTCGTGAGCGGAATCTCCCTGGTTCGGGGGCAGGAAGAGCGGCAAAAAGGTCGAAACACGTTGATCCCGAACTCCGCCGGATCTGGATCGACTGCCTGATCGAGACGGTCCACGAGTGCGATCCGCAATTCGACGACGACGTGGAGCACGCGTGGCGCGTGATGATCGATTCAGCCGTTTCCAACCTGCCCCCGGAGCAGAGCATATGATGATTGGCGCACCCCCCGAGGTCGGGCGACCCGGCAGAAACAGGAGTTTCAGAGATAGACGTCCCGCCAGTGGCTAAGCCCCGCTGTTTCAATGATTTGACCTTCCGTCGTTTGTAAGACCCCTCCGCCTCGGGTCGCGCGGCGGCCTGTTTCCCAAGAAAAAGCGTCGATCGCAACATTTTGTGGTTGACTCGTAAGACCCTACTGATATACTGCGCACGTGGCGCATTTGCACAAGAAGATCAAGAAAGGAAGACCCTACTACTACCTGCGCGAGATCCAGCGGGTCGGCGGCCGCCCCAAGGTCGTCTCCCAGCTCTACCTCGGCACCGTCGACGCGATTGCCGATCGCTTCCGCCAGGCCGAGCGGGCCCGCACGCCCCTCCAGCTGCAGACGCGGTCGTTCGGGGCCCTCTTCCTGGCATTTGAGCTGGAGAAGATCCTCGACACCATCGGCCTGATCGACCGCCTCGTGCCGCGGGCCTCCCGGGAGAGAGGGCCCACGGTCGGGGAGTACTTCTTCTACGCCTGGGCCAACCGGCTCATCGCGCCGCGCAGCAAGCGGGCGCTGGCGGAGTGGTATCGTCACACGGCCATCGACCAGGTCCGCCCCGTCGATCTGGACGAGCTCACCTCGCAGCGCTACTGGGAGAAGTGGGACCGCGTGTCGGCGGAGCAGGTCGAAGCGATCGGCCGGGCGTTCTTCGCCCGGGTCTGGGAGCTGCAGCCGCTGCCGCCGGAGTGCCTGCTGTTCGACACCACCAACTACTACACGTTCATGAGCAGCGACACCCCGTCCGAGCTGTGCGAGCGCGGCCACAACAAGGCGGGCCGGCACCACCTGCGCCAGGTCGGACTGGCCCTGTTGCTCGACCGCGCGACGCATCTCCCCCTGGACTACCGGGTCTACGAGGGCAACGCCCACGACTCCAAGCTGTTCCGCCGGATCATCGACGATCTGTTCGGGGTGATGTGCGGCTTCAACCAGACCAAGCAGCGTCTGACGGTGGTGTTCGACAAGGGGATGAACAGCGAGGAGGCGGCGCGCGGCTTCGACGACCATCCCCGGATCCATTTCATCACGACCTACTCGACCTACTTCGCGGAAGAGCTGGCCGGCACCGACCTGAAGGCGTTCACGCCCTTGGACATCGACAAGAACCGCCGGCTGCTGGCCGGCAAGCACGGCGAGGACCGCATGCTGGCCTATCGGACCCGGATGGAGGTGTGGGGCCGGGAGCGGACGATGGTCGTGACCTACAGCCCGCGCACCGCACGCAAGCAGCGCTACACCCTCGATCGCAAGCTGGAGGCGCTGCGGCAGACCCTGCTCGAGTTCCGCATCAGCTACCGGGAGAGCCGCCCGCAGTGGCGCGACCCCGACCTGATCCAGGAGCGCTATGTCCGGGCGTGCGAGAAGCTCCACCTCGGGACCCAGTACTACCGGCTCGAGTTCGGCGACCGGCGGCAGGCTCCGGAGATGAGCTTCCGCAAGGACTTCTACCAGATCGGCAAGTCGGAGGCGCTGTTCGGCAAGAACATCATCGTCACCGA
>Ga0302046_10004472_pt1 | contig 12440 bp, 10 predicted proteins | sample RVTome_11_FD_200261 | JGI IMG/M metagenome (GOLD analysis project Ga0302046, IMG submission 200261) | Soil microbial communities from uranium-contaminated site in the Upper Colorado River Basin, Wyoming, United States - RVT147D111 (version 2) ...
TTATTGGTGGACGGCACCGGGATCGAACCGGCGACCTCGGCGTTGCGAACGCCGCGCTCTCCCAGCTGAGCTAGCCGCCCACAAGAGATGGGAGACCGGATGCTACCATTTCAGAAGTAGCCCGGCAACACCCGCGGGATGGGCTTTCGTAGTACAATGTGCCGTAAGTCATGCGCAGCGTGCTAATTGCCCTAGTGATGGGGTGGACCGCAGCCGGACCCACCGCGTTAGCCCGGCCGACGAACCCGCCGGAGGATGTTCCGGTAGCTGAAATCGTCCAGAGGGTCGAAGCCCACTACGGGAATCTCCAGGATTTCCAAGCCGATTTCACGCAAAGGCTCGTGCACCGGATCGTTCACCGGACCGTCGAGGAAGGCGGCACGGTAGCCTTCAAACGGCCGGGACGCATGCGCTGGGAGTATCGGGACCCCGAGAAGCTTCTGGTCACCGATGGGTCGAAGAGCTACTTCTACGTGCCCGAAGACCGACAGGTCATCGTCAGCCACACTCCAGGTGGTGCGATGGGCCTGACGCCGGACTCTCCCCTGTCGGTGATCATGGGAGAGACTCGCCTCTCGGACGCCTTCGAGGTCACGAGCTCGGATACGGAGCCCGTGGCGGGGGGTCTCGTGCTACGACTCATGCCGCGTCGGCACCAGGAGGACTTCGAGGAAGCCGAGATCGAGGTCCAGCCCGCGAACGGACAGGTCATGCGGGTCAGCCTGCTGGATCAACAGGGTAACCGCACGGAGTTCCTCTTCGAGGACATCCGCGAGAACCGCGGTCTGTCCGACTCCCTGTTCCGCTTCGAGATACCTCCCGGTGTCGACATCCTGATGGCTTCGGAGGCGGTTCCGTCGGGCGGCTCGAATTGAGGGAAGAGCCCATGACGTCCCTGACATTTATGACGCGCTGGAAAGGTTCCCCCTACTTGCTCTTGGTGTTACTTTCGCTCGGCTGCCGCACCTCGCAGGACTTCAAGGCCGGCGAGGTCGCCGAGAGGAATGGTCGCTACGACGAGGCGGTGACCTACTACTCGCGAGCGGTCAGCGAGGACCCGAACAACCCCAAGTACCAGGAAAATCTTCGCCGGGCCAAGCTGCGGGCGGCGGAAGCCCACGCGCTTCTGGCAGTCCGATACCGGAACGCCGGTGAGCTCGAGGCGGCCCGGCGCGAGCTGGACCTCGCGCTGGCGATGAACCCCACCGATGCGAATCTGGCCGCCGAGATGGACCGTCTCGAGCTCGCCATCCGGGAGAGGGATGCGGCGCTCGCCCTCACGTCCATCGATAGTCTGAAACAGCAGGCGCGCGAGACGCCTCTGGGGAGGCTCTCGCTCGCGCCCGGCGCGGAGCAGCCCGCCGGCCTACTCTTTCGTGAAGCGAATCTGAGCGACGTGTTTCTATCGTTGGGAAAAATGGCCGGCGTGAACGTGGTCTTCGACCGGGACTTCGTCGACCGGCTCATCTCCATCGAGCTCCACGACACGTCTTTCGAAGAGGCCCTCCGTTCTCTCTGCCAGGTCAGCAACAACTTCTTTCACGTTCAGAGCGAGAACATCGTCACCATCATTCCCAACACACCCGCCAAGCGTCAGGAATACGATCAGCAGGTCACCAAGACCTTCTATCTTTCGACCGCTGACATCAAAGAGACGATCGACATTCTCCGCATCGTTCTCGGCGCGAGACGCGTAGCTCCCCATACCGCGAGCAATGCGCTCACCATCGTCGATACGCCCGAGAAAGTGGCGGCGGCGGAGCGGATCATCGCCACCATCGACAAGAACAAGGCGGAGGTCGTCGTTCATTTGGAGCTCCTCGAGGTGAACCGATCTCGTCTCGAGCAGTACGGCATCCAGCTCCGCTCCCCGGGAAGCGAAGGGATCAGTACCGGCGCGTTTCCGGATCAGGAAACGACGCTGGCCGAATCACCCTACAGCGCGTCGAACGTCACCGTGACCGGATTGCCCGGCGCGGTGGTGCAGCTCTTACGGATGGACGGCGACACGCGGATCCTCGCCAACCCACACCTTCGATCGGTGGACGGCCAGACCGCCACCGCCCAGTTCGGCGAGCGGGTGCCGATTCCGATCACAACCTTTACTCCGATCGCGCAGGGCGGCATCGCGCAGCAGCCGGTCACGACGTTCGAGTATCAGAACATCGGAGTGAACATCGAGGTCACGCCGCGAACGCATCACAATAGTGAAGTCAGCCTGCAGTTGAGAGTACAGCTCGATAACATTTCTGGAACGACGCTACAGGGACTGCCCACCTTCGGCAACCGATACGTCGACACGGTGCTGAGGTTGAAAGACGGCGAGACGAGTCTTCTGGCCGGGCTCATTCTCAACGAGGAGCGTACGAGCATGTCCGGCCTTCCCGGCCTGGCCAACGTCCCCGTCATCGGACGCCTCTTTGCCGCCAACCGGGACGAGGTCAAGGAAACGGACATCGTCCTGATGATCACGCCCCGCGTCGTGCGACAGGTGGACCTGACGCTCGACGATCTTCGTTCCCATGCCGTCGAGGAAGGAGCGGGCGGAACCGTGATCTACGATTTGCCGGTACCGGTGCCGCGATCTCCCGAGCCCGACGAAGAAGAAGAGGAAGAAATCCCCTGAGCCGGTGGGAGCGCGGGTCTAGCTCGAGGCCTTAAAGGTAAGAGGAACCCGGCAGAGAAGCAGCTCGTCGCCATCCTGAATGGGCGTCAGCACCCCGGTCGTGAGTTTTTTTCCGTTGAGGTAGGTCCCGTTCATGCTGCCGATCTCCTCGGCAACGTAGTAGGCTCCCTCTTTGTGGAGAAGCCGGGCGTGTCGCCGGCTGACGTTGCGGTTGACGTCTTCTTCCGTCAGATCGACTTCCGGACGGTGACCGGTGACGGAATCATAACGGCCGAGCAAGACCTCGTCCTTGTAGACGTGATACATCTTGCCGCTGTTCTTGGCGATGAAATAGGCCCGCGCGGTCTCCTTCGCGGGAGTCGCCGGAGCCGGGGCCGCCTGGGAAATGCCCTCCCCCGAAGCGAGCTCACTCTGCGCACCGTCCCGCAAAACCATCATGGCCTCGAGCTGCCCCGCGAACTCGCGCATGCGCATCGAGTACTTGCGGAGCATTCTCACCGCGATCTCGGGGTTCGACCGGATCATCTCTCCGAATGTCGCGCTGTTGATGGAAATCAGATCGGCGTCTTCGATCGCCTCGGCGTCCGCGGTGCGGGGAAGCCGCTCGAGGACCGACATCTCTCCGAAGAAGTCCCCCTTCTCCAAAACGGTGAGCGGAGTCTTCTTGCCGCCGATGACCTTCTGGATGGAGACCCGCCCGGTCTGGATGATGTACATTTCGTCGCCATCATCTCCCTCTCGGAAGATGTAGTCCCCCTTACGATGATGAGAGAGGAACTTGGCGAATGGGTTGGCCTTTTCGGACATGTAACCTTCGCCGCCTCGACGGGGTCGCGTTAGTCCCTTAGTTCTGAATAAGATAGCATGCGCTCTCGATCTCTGTCAACAGCACGGCCGCGCTCGCGATGTCCTCCCGGGGGCGTCCGGTGCGGTGGAGACCCCGGGCGTCGGTGAATTTGACCTTCGGGAACCGCCATGGTAGCCTCGCGTCATCTCTTTTGAGGCAAAGACTCTTCTGGTCGGTTAGCCAGCCCGGGCGCCGCGCGGTCGAGGCTTGATCGAAACGAAGCCCGAATGTCTCAGGACACCTCCTCCGATTACACTCAGAAGCTGAGAACGGTCTTGGACGTCACCAAGGCCTTCCGCTCCATCATTCATCTCGACGTGCTGCTCGACGCCATCGTGCAGACCGCCGCCGAGACCATCGGCACCGAAGCAGGCTCCATTCTGCTCTTCGACGAAGATCAAAAGCTCCGCTTTCACAGCGCATACGGAAACAAGGCGTCGGCGGTGAAACCGCTCACGGTGGCCCCCGGTCAAGGCATCGCCGGCTGGACCGCCGAGACCAGGAAGCCCGCCCTGGTGAACGACGTAACCCAAGACTCCCGCTTCGATTCCCGATTCGACAAGTCGACGGGATTCGCGACCCGCTCGGTGCTGTGTGTTCCGCTCCTCATCGAGCACCGGGTCATCGGCGTCCTGGAGCTGGTGAACAAGCGCAACCTGGCTCCCTTCAACGAGCAGGATCTCAACATCCTTTTCAACCTCGCCGATCAGGCGGCGATTTCCATCGACCACGCGCGGCTGCGAGACGCCCAGAACAATTACTTCTCCCACGTGATCGAGATCTTGATTGGCGCCATGGACACTCACGTCCCGGTGAAGCTGGGGCACGCTCGCCGGGTTGCGCGCTACGCCAACCTCGTCGGTAGGGGCCTGGGGCTGGACGAGGAGGAGCTCAAGACGTTGTATTTCGGCGCCCTGCTACACGACATCGGCCTTCTCAAGATGGACGCGCTGGGCGATTGGACCCGCGAGCGGATCGAGCTCCACTCCGTCCTGGGCTACGAATTGGTCAAAGACATCGTCATCTGGCAGGAGCTGGCACCCTTCATCCTTTACCATCACGAACGATGGGACGGTCGGGGTTACCCGGAGAAGCTCGCCCGCATGGCGATCCCCCTGGGCGCGAGGATCATCGGAGCCTGCGAAGCCTTCGACATCATCACCAGCCATCTCTCCTACAAGACGCCCCTCCCCTTCGAGATGGCGCTGCGCGAGATGGAGGCCCACTCCGGAACTCAATTCGACCCGGACGTGGTCGCGGCCATCAAGACCCACATCCGAGAGAAGGATACGGTGGAGGGATCGCATCCTCCCTCCGGCTGATTGCTTTGACCGGAGCTCGCTAGGCGGATTCGTAGTCCTGTTGGCCGCCAAAATGGGACGTTGCAGCTACTCGACTTAGTCAGGCGGCGGTGGGGCCCCAGCCTTCGCTGAAAGCTTCGGCTGGTCCGCCGAAGTCTCCTGGTCTCGAAACCGACGAAGGCGGACACGGCATTAATGCATGTTATGTCGCCCGTCGGACAGCACTTCTTGCAGCACGGCCCGCTTGCTCACTTCTCTCAGCAGCGTCACCAGGTAGGTCTCGAAACGATGCGCGATCTGCATCAATCCAGGGATGCTCTCGCACTTGAGAATCTCGCCGAAGAAGAGCTCGAATCCTCCCCAATCGCGATACATGAGGTTCTTGAGTGACCGCTCGTAGAACTCCGCCACACTCCGCTTGAGCATGCTCGCCGAATCCTCGCCGCGCGTACGCTGAAAAAGGTGCACGGTCTCCATGAGGCGCACCAAGGACTCTCTGAGCGCAAGGGACTGCTCGAGTTTCGTTTCGAATTGCGCAAAGATCTGCTTGCCTTCGAGACCGGGCTCCAACACCTGTGCGAGTTGTAGCACCGACTGCTGAAAGCAATCGCGGAGTATCCCATGAGAGTTCTCGATGCGAATGTAAATGGTATCGGCTCGGTTGTAGAAGTGGAGGTCGGAAAGCTCCGAGTGAATCACTTTCTTGAGCTCTAGGGGAATGCAGTAGACGAAGCTGTCCAGCGTATCCTTCAAGGGCTGCGACAGATTGAGTAACATCATTCCCCGCTGGATGAAATCCAGCATCGTCCGCGCCTCCGATGTGATCAAAGAGAAGATCAACACCGTCATTCGCAATTCCCCGGACTTGCGTTTCTTGGGATCGGCGAACTCCAGATAGTGCAGCAAACGGAAGAACTCCAGAAAGACCTTGGCAAGCAGACGACGCGTGTTCTTGTCCTCGACTCGATGGACGATCTCCGAAACACGCTCACTCGGAATTCGGTCGTAGGCGGGCTTGAATTTCTTGTCCATCAAGAGCGCCAGGTACTCGTCGCGCCGAATCTCTCGATAGATCAATCGGCCGATGCTCTGAAACGTCGGATAGGGGACGCGTGACAGCTTGGTCAGCTCGGACAAGATCAGGTAGATGTCCTCGAAACCCTCCCGCAATAACGCGAGACCGGCCTGCGGGCTGCTCTGATGTAGGAGTCGCGCGATGTAGGGATCGGTGACGTCGCCATCCCGGAGGAAGTTCTCCACGTATTTGTCGAAGCGCTCCTGGTTCACCTGGTCCTCGCTCGCCAGCCGCGTGCAGAGCTGAGTTACACGATGGACGGCGTGCGCGACCAAGGCCACCTCCTCGTAGAAACTTCGCAGCGCCAGGGCGTGGGTCGATTCACGGGCCTGGGGTTGGTTGCTGATGCGGAAGTATCGCTCGAACGACTTGAGCCACATCTCCAGCTCGAAGAGATGCTCCACCCGGCCCGACCGGCTCAAGTCGTCGATCCACCGGGACATCTGCCCGATGAGAAACTCCGATCTATCGGACACACCGGCTCCCGCGGGATAGGGCCCTAAGCTCCTTCATTGTGGGTACTTATGGATTCTATCACGAGCGGTTGCGGCAGGGAAAGAGACTTGCTGCGACCCATGGAAGTGAAAACCGAGATCGTGTAGAATATTCGGGTATTCTCCTGAAAAGGCAGAGTTTCTGGTACTGCGGCCGAGATGGTGTGAATCCGGAAGGTCTCCCAAATAGGGCCGAACGCACTGATTCCCGGGTCATGAAACCCATGTCGCAAAATAGGCGCCGGCACGCCGTCGAGAAAAAGAGCGCGAAGCTCGAGGCGCTGCATCGAGTTGGGGTCTCGCTGGCATCGAGCTTCGATATCGAGGCGATCCTGCGCCAGATTCACGCGGCCGCGGTCTCCCTCCTCGGAGAAGTCCTGGTCGACGTCTATTACGGTGGGTTCCGGAACATCAACGCGCAGCCTCGCTGGTTTCCCGCTTCGCCAAGCTCCGGCTGCCTGACGCATTCCCAACGGCTCCGGCTCGAGCGGGCGGTGCGGGCCCGGGCTACGGAGACCGAGCCCATCGCAGACTGCAAGATCATCCCCATCGCGGTGCAAGACCAGCCGCTCGGCACACTCGTCGTCCGGCCGTCGCGACCACTCCGCCAGGAGGACAGGGGTCTGCTGTCGATCCTCTGCCTGCAGGCCGCCACCGCGCTCCACAACATCCATCTCCAGCAAGAACGCATTCAATTCGAGCGTCTATCGGCCATCGGACGCATGATCGGCTCGGTCGTTCACGACTTCCGCAGCCCGCTCACCGCGGTGCGCGGCTACGCCGGAATGCTCGCTTCGCTCGCCCTCTCGAGTGACGGTCGCCAATACTCGCAACTCATCATCGAAGAGTGCGACCGCTTGAGCGCGCTGACCGACGAGTTGCTGGAGCTGACCCGTAGCAGCGGATCGAAGCCCAACTTGACGGCGATGGAGCTCGGAGATTTCTTCCGCCAAATCGGGCCGTCGCTCGAGGCCCAGTTCAAGAACGGCCAGATAAGCCTCGACGTCGAGCTCGGCTACGACGGACCCGTCCGATTGGATGTCAACCGCATGATGCGGGCCGTCCTAAACGTCGCCACGAACGCCCGGCAGGCCATCGAAGGGACCGGCTCTTTTACGATCCGATCGAAACGACGATTCGGTCAGGTGATCCTGGAGTTCGAGGACAGTGGCTCAGGGATCCCGGCCGGGGTCCTACACCGTATTTTCGAGCCTTTCTTCTCGCACGGCAAGGTAAGCGGCGTGGGACTAGGAATGTCCATCATCCAGAAAATCGTCGAGGAGCACGGCGGTGAGACCTTGGTGAGCAGCAAGCCGGGCGTGGGAACGACGGTCCGATTCCTGCTTCCGGTCGCCGAGCCCGCGCACCAGGACGTTCCATCTTCCGCCGCGGAGCTGGCGCGCGACCCCCGGGGTTAGACATAGTCTTCATTAATGCCGCGGGGACCCCACCCCCACGGCCGGCGCTTTCGTCCGCGCATTCGCGCCGGGCTCGCTCCGCTCGCGCAGGCTGACTCGTGTTTCATCAGCCTGCCAATCTTTCGAGGAGCTTTCGGTGGAAGCCACCGAAGCCCCCGTTCGACATACCGAGCACGACGTCACCCTCGCCGAGCTTCTCGTCGAGGAAAGTCACTATCTCCTCGACCTGCGGGATGAACCAGGCGGCCTTGCCCGCCTCCCGCAGTCCTTCGATGACTCGTTCCTCCGACAGCTCCTGGTCTGCCGGCAGCCGTTTGCTGGAAAAGACCGCCGCCAGGATGGCCGCGTCGGCTTCACCGAGCGCGGAGACGAAGGCCTCTTGGAAGACTTGGCTGCGGGCGGTGAAGGAGCGTGGCTCGAAGACCGCCCAGATCTTGCGTTTCGGCCAACGCAAACGAGCGGACCGGATCGTTTCTCGAACGGCGGTGGGGTGGTGCGCGAAATCGTCGACGACCGTCACGCCGCGTCGCTCGCCTAGAACCTCTAGCCGGCGGGCGACACCGCGAAATGAAGTCAACCCCCCCGCGATCTCGTCCGCGTTCAAACCCAAGTGATGCGCAGCCGCCACCACCGCCAAAGCGTTGCTGAGGGCAGACTGGCCCCAGAACGAGCCGGCCATTTCCCCGAACCGTTCACGCTCTCGCCAGACTTCGAATCGACTCCCCGACTGGTCGACGCGAACGCTCTTCGCCCCCCAGTCCGCGGTCCCCTCGACCGCAAAGCTTTCCACGTGGCAAAACGCCCCGCGGCTCACCTCCAGCGCGATGGGGCTACCGGCCCCCACGACTAGTAAGCCTCGCCGAGGGACTAGATTCACCAGTCGTCGGAATGCCGTCGCCACCGAATCGAGATCCGGATAGATGTCGGCATGGTCGTACTCGATATTTCCAAGCACGACTGTGTCGGGAACGTAGTGGAGGAATTTCGGCCCCTTGTCGAAGTAGGCCGTGTCGTACTCGTCCCCTTCGATGACGAAGCACTCTCCTTCTCCAAAACCGTAGCTCTTGCCGAAATTGAGGGGGATCCCCCCGACCAGGAAGCTCGGTCCTCGTTTCGCGCTTTCGAGTACCCAGGTGAGGAGCGACGCGGTCGTGGTCTTGCCGTGGGTTCCGGCCACCACGACCGAGCGATGGCCGCGCAGGAAGAGCTCCCTGACGATGACGGGCATCGAGACGATCGGAAGCCTTCGGTCCAGGACTTCCTCCAGCTCGGGATTCCCCCGCGAGATCGCATTGCCGACAACGACGAGATCCAAATCGGACGCGAGGTTCTCGGGACGGTAGGGAGAGTGCACGGCGATCCCCAGCGTCGCCAGCATGTCGGACATGGGCGGGTATGCGTTCTCGTCGGAGCCGGACACGCGGTAACCTATCACCTTCAACATTCCCGCCAGCGACGCCATGCCGGTGCCACAGATCCCGAGCAGATGGATGCGTCCCTGAGCGGGACTGGGCGGGACGGGTATCAAACGACGGCTCCCTCCAGGAGCGTGAGCCCGTCGTGGTCCATGCTCGCACGAACGCCAAGAGGAAGGGTCATCGCGGGGGCAAGACAATGACCGGATGGAAACCCCGAAAGCACTGGCACTCCCAGTCCGGCCGTAGCGTCCCGGAGGACGTCATCCAGCGCGTATCCCTGAGAAGGATGCTGTTCACAACCGGGCATTTCGCCGAAAATCAACCCTCGCACCCCGTCGAGGGATCGGGACAAGCGCAACTGCCAGAGCATGCGATCGACTTGGTAGGGTTTCACCGCGGTGTCCTCGAGGAATACGATGGCTCCCTTGAAGCTGGGCAGGTACGGCGTGCCGACCAGAGCCGCTACCAGCGACAGACACCCACCCAAGACGATCCCCTCCGCCCGGCCGGGATGCAAAGGTCGCACGCCGGGAGCGGCGACCCGGCCCATGGGTTGGCCGTCACCAAGGAGCCTGAGAAGATTGTTCGCATCGTACGCCGACTTTCCTCGCGCTATTTGCTGGGCCACCATCGGCCCGTGAAAGGAAACCAACCCCACCCGTGCAACGAGAAAGCACAGGAGCGCGGTGGCGTCGCTCGAGCCCAGAAGTATCTTTGGATGGGCTCGCAGCCGCTCCGCGTCCAGCTTGTCGAGCAACTCTAGAGAACCATACCCGCCGCGGGCGCAGAAGATCGCCGCGACCTCGGGATCTTCCCACAGCTCCGCGAGGTCGGCGGCACGCTGATTGGGATCGCCGGCCGTGTATCGGGAGCTTTCGTCGATCGAGCGACCGAGACGAGCTCGAAAGCCGAGCCCGGCGAGCTCTTCGATTCCTTTTTCCAGGAACTCGCGGCGTATCGGACTGGAAGGAGCCACGACTCCCACGACCGAAGACGGACGCAGTGCGGGAGGTTTGATCATGGGTGTCACGTCAGGAGGGTGGGAAGGGCTGATGACAAAGAGAGTCCCCCGGCGCGAGAACGTGGCCGCGGGCTCCTATTTCGAACCCTCCGTCTCGCCCTTGGCGAGCGCCTCGAGCTTGCTCTTGACCATGGAGTTGACCGCCTTGCCGTCCACGGTCTTGCCGGTGGCCTGCAAACGGGTCATCGCCTCTTTCATGACCGCCCCCATGCTCTTAGGCCCTTCGGCGCCGATGGCGCGAATCACGTCCGCGACGACCTCTGCCACCTCGTCGGCCGAGACCGCCTCGGGCAAATAGGATTCGACGACCAGTTTTTCCTGGCGCTCCTTGGCGGCCAGCTCGGGGCGACCGCCCTTCTCGAATTGTTCGATCGACTCCGCTCGCTGCTTCTGCTGGGTCTTGAGGACTTGGACGACATCCTCATCCGACAACGGGGCCCTTTTTTCGATCTGTTTGTTCTTCAACGCCGCGGAGATCATTCGCAAGACGCTCACGCGCGCCGCGTCCTTGTCCTTCATCGCCTGGACGAGATCCTTCTGGATTTGCTCAGCTAGCGCCATGACCCCCGCCTATCGATGTTGGTGAGACTGACTCAAACGGTATCACAAAAAACCATTCCAAGGAAAAAGGGGACTATTGCGCGTGCTCTTCTTGGGCAGTTTCGGGCGTGCCCGTCAATCGATTGACGCTCTTGGCGAGCTCGTCCAGCTCCGGATACTCACGGCCCAAGGAAAGAGAATCTCCGTCCCCGAGGGCATCCGCGTCTCGGCCGAGCCTCGCAACCGGCTCGACCAGTAGTTTTCGCGCCAGCACGGTCGCCGACCGGGCCAAGAGACCCGCGAAGAGCAGTCCGAAGAGTATTCCGGCCACCCACGAGCCCGCGCGGGTGAGCCCCACCAGGAGACCGCCCAGCAGGACGCTCAACCCGAAGAGTGCCGCGGAGAACTTGCTGGACCAGGGCCATGAGGCCAGTTTCTCCTTCACGCGGACCACCAGAGGCTCCTGCTCCGGGACGAGGACGCCGCTTGCCACCCGTTCGGTTACGTCGGACGAGGTGAAGATGCGCGTCGAGAGATCAGCTCGCTCCGGGGGACGCTCGCTCTCGGACGCCCCTCCTCCTCCGAGAATTACCGTGGCCGCCTCTTCCGGCCCGGGCCCCCGGCCGGCATCCTGGGGCACCACCGTTCGGTCATCGTGAACGGGTGCGCGGGAAAGAACGACAGTCGCTTCCGGTAATTCCGAATCCGTTTCCTGACGCTGCGATGCGTCTTGTGTTGGAGGCCGGACGGCGAGCGTGGCGGTCTCCCTCCCGGACAGCGCTACGGTGGCGTCCACTCCTTCGACCACGGCAGTGTCCTCTCCTTCAAGCTCTGGGCTCGGGTCGGCGTCGTCTTCCTCGAATACGATCCGAAGCCCCCCCAAACGAATGGAGTCGCCGGGCGCCAACAGGTGCTGGTCGATCTTCTTCTCGTTCACCCACACGCCGTTCCGACTTCCGAGATCGACGAGCCGTACACCGTCCGGTCCTGGCTCGACCCGGGCGTGTCGACGGGAGAGTTTCTGGTTCACGAAAAAGAGGTCACATTTGGGATCCCGGCCAATGACGATGTCGGTCTCCCCGAGCTCGTGTCGCGTGATCCAGTCACCGTTAGTGATGACCAGTCGCCTCGACACGAGTAAGGCCTCCTTTCTAGAGATTGGAAGAAGATCCTCGCGGAGACCGCGGCATCATTGTCCTAGCTCTCGAAGTTTTCGTTCCGCCAGCGGGCCGACGCGTGGTCCGTCGTTCGTCTGCAACGTGGCTTCGGGATAGTTCAAGGCTTCCTGAAAAGCCCGCGTCGCCTCGGCGCGCTCCTCCAGCCGCTGGTAGCAGACACCGGTGTGATACAGCACGGTTCCTTGCGAAATACCCCGGGTCTCGGGAAGCGTAATGCGGGGAAAGTGCTCCCGCAAGGGCGTCTCGAAGTCGCCGAGAGCCATGTAACAGAGGGCGAGATTGAGCCGAGCCATCGACTCCACCGAGGGCTCGGTCACGATTCGGTGTCGGAAGTCGATGATCGCTTTGTTGTAGAGAAAGCCTCCCTGGTTCAGCGGGACTTCCAGGGGGGTCGTCCCCACGGTGACCGGTATGTCGCTCGTCGTTCCCTGTCGCGCGATCTGCAGGGCCAGCGTACTTCCCGGATCCTTGTCGCGGACCTTCTGAATGAGCGCGAGCGTATCGTTCACGGGCGCCCCGTCA
>Ga0302046_10004473_pt1 | contig 12440 bp, 9 predicted proteins | sample RVTome_11_FD_200261 | JGI IMG/M metagenome (GOLD analysis project Ga0302046, IMG submission 200261) | Soil microbial communities from uranium-contaminated site in the Upper Colorado River Basin, Wyoming, United States - RVT147D111 (version 2) ...
GATGGCCCCTGGCAACGCTATTACGGTCAATTCTGTTTTGGCTGCGTGGCCACAGACGTGGACAAAGTATCGGCCGCCTTAACCCAAAAGGATACCCATTTTTTTGATCGCACCGGCGAGTATGAACGGATGGCCTCGCATCGATCCGCTGCTTTTCTCGAACAGCAAGCCGAGTTCTTATGCTGCCCCTTCGGCCAATTATCCGCCGAGGCCCAGGCGTTTGCCCTGGGCTACCTCTGCCATTTGTGTGTCGATGAAGTCTCCAAACTCATGTGGCGGCGCGATACCTGGCTCCAATTCAAACAGGTGACCCCCGGCTCGGCTTTTGCCGCGCTCGACGAGGCGGCCTGGCAGCGCATTCGCAACTATCAAGCCATTGCCGAGGCGCTGTGTTCGATCCGGGTGCTCGACATCATTCCCCGGATTCCACTCAGCGATTTACAACACCTGCACCAGGGGGTCTGTGCCTTCACGCGGGCGAAAAATATCGAAGAAGAATACCTGGCCCTGGTCGATCTGTTCGACCGGCCCAGGCCGGAGCAGCGCCAGGAAAAATTACAGCGCTTCCGGGCCGAAATCGACCATGCCCGCCGCCAGATCCACATCTTTAGAATCGACACCTTGATCGAGGCCGGTCTGACCCGCTCGCGCCAGCGCCTGGCCGATTTGATCGAAGGCCGGATACCCCCGCCGGGCTTGCCTGTGTTGGGTGAGTAGGTGAGGCCGTTTGAAAGGAGCTACCCCATCGATTTCACATTGTTCACCTTCTTCAACCAGACGTTGGCTTACCCCTGGCTCGATCCGGTAATGATCGGGCTGACCCTGGCCGGTTTTGCCTCCCTCCCGGTCCTGGGCGTCATTCTGCTTATTGGGCGAGAGCGCAAGGTTGGTTTGACGATATTGGTCGGGTTGGCCGTAAGCTTGTTGTTCACCTTATTACTTCAATTCTCAACCCTGCGCCCGCGCCCCGAGGCGGTCCGGCTGTTGCTGCCGACCCCAAATTTTCCTTCCTACCCAAGCGGTCATGCGGCCGCTGCCTTTTGCACAGCCGTGGTCGTGGGGCTAAGCTATCGCCGGCTTCACTGGTGGGGCCTTGCCCTGGCCGGGGCCGGTTTGATCGCCTTCAGCCGGGTCTATATTGGTCATCATTATCCCTCGGATATTCTCGGCGGAGCCGTTCTGGGCGCCAGTGTCGGCGCGGCCTGCTACGGTCTGATCGTCGCCCATACCCGTTCAACAACCTCCCCTCCTCCAGGTTTGTCGAGCGAGGCTGATCAAAAACCGACCACTGGTCGGGATCGACCCGGCTGGATGTGGCTGTTATGGCCGCAAATCGCCATCGCCGTCATCGTCAGCCACATGGCCTATCTGAGCATACTACCCACTCAGGTGTTGCAATGGCCCCTCGTCGACAAAACCCTCCATTTTCTACTCATCGGCTCGATTGCCTTCTGGCTCAATCTCTGGCTGCGGGGTCGGACGATAAAGGTAGGCAGTTGGGCTATTCCCCTGGCTCTGCTCATTCCTTTCTCCCTGGCCTTGCTCGAAGAGGGCGTTCAATTCTTTTCCCCGGTTCGCTCGGCCGACTTATTCGACCTACTCAGCGATTTAGCCGGGCTGATGTTTTTTTGGTGGTTGAGTCAAAAATTATTGTGATTAGAATCGTTATTCACAATTCTTCCACAGATTTCTGACCCTGGTCACGCAGCATGTTCCAGCCTGACAGGCCACAGAGGGCAAACCCCACGGCATTGGCCGGTCCGTGAAATCGGGCCATTTGGGGAATATTGATCAGGGTGGAGCCGCTGAATTCGCTCAAGGCAAAGGCATAGGTGAGCAGCATCCCCACGACCAGCGAGCCGGCAGACACACCCAACAGAATCTGGGCCGGGCGGTAGGCAATCTCCGGCAGTATAATCACCGCCAGCAGGTAAGCCAGCCCGATCAAACTGGTCGCCAAAACGATCGCTCCAATCAGCTCCAGCAGCGGGGATAAGGTGATCCCGGCGGCGACCAAGGGCGTTCCCCCGATGACACCCACCGCGATTGCCCGATAGAGCCCATGTCTGGTCGTTGTTGTTGGCAGCAGGGCGTGTCCTGTCAGGCCGGTCATAATGGGCGCAGCAAAACCGGCATAGTGAAAATGCACCGCCGTGAGCAAAACAACGATATCGCCAAAACCCAGTGGGTTTGTCCCCAACCGCGCTAACACCAGCCAGCCGGCTCCAATCGGCAAAAACAATAAGCCGGCGTCCACACAGAGCGCCTCCATCTGAAGGCGAACTCCTCGTCGCCATAAACGGTTGAGACCGACCAAAGCTATCAGTACCGTTACCAACAGCCAGCCCCCGGCAGCGATCGCGGCTAATAGGCCAGTTGGCAGCAAGAATGCTATGATTGCTCCAACCGCACCAACCGGCTGAGTCACCCGAACCAACCTGAATAAAAATTCGCCGGCCCTACCCTGGTCAGTTTCGTTCATAAACGGCAGCGCCAGCGGCACGATGACCAACGGGGCCAATAGAAAGATCAGCTCGATGACGCCAATTTGCACCACGCCAGGCAATAGAAGAACCAGGATTATCACCCAAGCCACCCCACCCCCTATCACGCTTGACCATGGAAATCTCATATCCATAACCTGGACAAGGCCGCTTCGCTACCAAACCAGAACCAAACTAAAATTAACCATGAAGATCATGAAGGGCATGAAGTTTTCTTATTCTTCATGGTCTTCATGCCCTTCATGGTTGAATATTTTCTTGCCCAAAGTGCAAGAAGTTGCTTGAGTAGATACTAATAATGACCAATCTCTAATCTCCAATCCCCAATTCCCAAGCCCTAATTCCCAATCACCCGGCACATCGCCGCCATCGAGTCCACCGCAAACCGTTTTTGCAAGCGGCGAGCAACGGGATAGCCGATTTGAGCCAGCAACTGCTTTGGTCGTGAAAAAGCGAAAATGTCGTACCAGACGGAATCGTCAGCCTGATACCATTCCACAGTGAATCGTTCTTCCCCTCGTTCGGCGTGATCAGGCAGAGTCCCGTAGGCGAACCCGAACGTCTCCACAGCGTCGTCTGCCTCGCCGATGACATAAACAATCCGGCACAGGTTCAGCGACCATACACCCCCCAGCCGGGCTAAGACCCCCACCGTGCTTCCAACCTCGACCGGCGTCTCGGGCCAGCAGAGCTGAATCCAGCCCAGGTTGAACATCTCCCACCGGCGCAGCGCCGTTTTGGCCTGCTCAAAAACCTCTCGCCCTGATCCCAACCGCACCCGATTGTGGTCAACCACATATCGCTCAGGAGCGTTCTTATCTCGGGTCCCTTCCACGGCCGAATATGAGAAGCAATCATCACGCCTTAAGGTCAGGTATTGTTGAATTGTATCCCTGGCTGGCTTCTTGAGATAAAACATTGCATTTTCTTCTGTAGTTTCAATAACTTCTGAAGAAATGATACAACAGAGCAAGTTGAGAGTCAAGGATAATATGCCGAATTTTCACCTGATGGTTCAGTTTTGGAATTGTAACAATCCTCAAAAGAATGATGAATAAGCGAATGGCGAATGATAGATTTTTCGCCATTCGCTCATTCGCAAATACGCAGCATTGTTAACACCGGAATATCGACAATTTTCGGTCGATGTGGAAGCGTTAGACGCTACTGGGGAAAGCCCGCGTCCTCCGCCGCTAAAATGAGGTTGACTTGGGCGGTCGCCACATCACGGTCGGCGGCGAATTGGGTGGCGATGCGGCTGAATTGGCCCTGCCAGGAGGCCGGCGCCCCGCCATGGGTGGCCATGGGGATGAGGATGCTCGAAGCAAAGTCAGCGGCAGTGCTCTGGAAGTAGGCCTGGCGGTCCAGCGGGAAGGCGTCGTAATCACAGTCGCTGCGGGCACAGAGGGAGCCTTTGGTCTGGTTATAGATGGCCTGGACATCCAGGCGGCTGACCAGGCGAACGAACTCGGCGGCGTTGGCCGGGTTGGCCGCCTGAAGAGGAACGGCAAAACCCTCAGACACCAGCAAGAACTGGCCCTGGGTGCCGGGCGCAGGGCTGCCGGTGACATGGTCCGTCGCGCCGTTGATGATAACATCGCTGTAGGCCCAGTCACCCATGATGCTGAAGGCGGCCTGATCATTGATGACCCGGTAAATGCCGTCAGTCCAACTCAGGTTAGCCCGGTCATCGTTGGCGCAGTCCAGCATGCGGCTGAAGTTGGTCAGGGCGTCGCTCACTCCCGGCTCGTTCCAGGAAACCGAACCGTCCCACAAACCGGGATAGGTTTCGGCCCCCAGGGTCCCGGCGAGCACAACCTCGAAGGTATGGCTCAACTCGAACCCATCCTCCGTGCCCATGCCGAGCGGCACAATGCCCTGGCCACGAAGCGTGTCACACGCGGCAAAAAACTCTTCCAGCGTAGTCGGCGTCTCGATGCCGGCCTGGGTCAGCAAGCGGGTGTTGCTCCAGATCACATTGCCGCGATGGATATTGACCGGCGCCAGATAGATGTTCTCCCCTGACTCCAGCAGCGCCAGGAGATTGCCCGGCAGCGCCGCCAGCAGCCCGGTCTCATCCAGAATTTCATTGACAGGCATGAGGGCCGGGTCAGGATCGTATAGTTCGGCCTCGAAACCGGCGTGCAGCAAGAATGCATCAAACGAATTGCCCGCCGCCAGCCGGTCCAGGGTTCGGGGGCGATAGCTGCTGAGGGGACCGTTGACCAGATTGGCGTTGACCAGCTCGACGCCGGGATTTTCGGCCCGGTAGACCCTGAACAGGGCATTGGCGGCCGTGCGCTCGCCGGGCGAACTCCAGATGTTATCGACGATCAACTGGCCCTGTGGCCCGCTGGCGAACAATTCGCCGATATCCGTGGTCGGATCGAATTCAGCCATAAAGGCCTGCGCCTCCTCGGCCGAGGGAATTACCAGCCGGTCCCCAATCTCGATCAGATCAGGGTCCTCGATATAGGCGTAGCTGGGGTCGTCGCCCCGTGCTTTATTGGTGGCTGCCATAATGGGCCAATAGGCAGTCGCATCGGCATAAAATTTTTCCGACAGTTTCGAAAGCCAGTCATCGCGCTGGATGATGTAGGTGTCACCCGAGGTCAAAATCGGGACTTCCGGCGGGATGGGGGGCGGAAGCGTTGGGGTTGGGGTTGGGGTTGGGGTGGAGGTTGGCGTGGCGGTCTCGGTCGGGGTTGTCGTGGGCGAACCCGCCGCGCCGGCTTGCACCGTAGCGGTCAGGTCGGCGCTCGATAAATTGCCGCTTTGAGCCGCCAACGCTTGCGCCGTAGCCGTCAGGTCGGCGCTCGACAAATTACCATTACCTTGACTCGCCAAGGCCTGAGCCGTGCCCGTCAGATCGGTGCTCGATAGATTCCCATTTTGAGATGCCAGTGCCTGAGCCGTAGCCGTCAGGTCGGCGCTCGACAAGTTACCATTACCTTGACTCGCCAAGGCTTGAGCCGTAGCCGTCAGGTCGGCGCTCGACAAATTACCATTACCTTGACCGGCCAAGGCTTGAGCCGTACCGGTCAGATCAAGACTGGCCTGGGCAGTGCCGGTCTGGTCGGCAAACACCTGAGCCGTACCGGTTTGGGCGACCCCGGTTTGAGCGACCCTCGTTCGCTCGGCATTCGTCAGCGGTATCCCGGCCACCGAGTCCGGAATAGCGAAATCCCACAATAACCAGAGGAAGGGTGAAATCATCAGGCCGATAATACTCAGCGCACAAAGAGTCCCTAGCAGGGCCCAAATGATGGCCCAAAGCCAGGCCGGCAGCAAACGGTTGCGGTCATTTTCATTTTTATTATCGTCTTGGTTGGCCATCCCGGCCTCCTTTGCCCAAGCCAGAGCTAAACCTACCTCAGTTGCTCAATTGAATATTCGACATCCCCTATCCCACATCCCCCATCTCACATCCCACTTGTCAAACCATTCTTATGGTAACTATCTCATACTATCACGTAGATGCTGCCTGGTCAAGATGACAGCATTTTTTGTTAAGGTTAGCAACGGAACCCTAAATATGATATACTGATCTGGTGTGGAGATGTCAAATCCGCTCCTGCTATTCAACCGGGCAGCCAGCAGGGCCAGGAGTACCCGAACCATGATCAGGAGATGATAGTACATGGCTGATGGGGTCAACGAAACGATCGGTCGATACCATATCCTTGCTCAGATACGAATGGGTGGGGCCACCACGGTCTATAAGGCCCATGATCCCGTATTCAAACGAGACGTAATGCTTAAGGTCTTGGAGTCTGAGGCCGGTGATCGGCTAGAGCAGCAATTCCTCGCTCTTAGCCGGCTAAAACACCCCAATCTTCAGTCGATTTATGAGGTCGGGCGCGACGGCGATCGGTATTTCATTGTCCGGGAATGGATCGAGGGCCAAACCCTGGCCGACGCAATAAAGGCGCGGCAGGCAGCCGGTGACACCTTCACCCTGCCGGAGATTGCCGATATTCTCACAGGGGTCGGCAGCGCCATCGATTACGTTCGGGAGCAGATATCAGCGGTTGATACAATTGACCCAACCCAGGTAGTGATTGACCCGAACGGCAAGGCGATTGTCACCGGTCTAGAGTTGGCCTCTGTTGAGGCGAGCGGCGATATCACGCCCGATGGTGTCCAGTTTGGAAATCCGGCCTATATGTCACCAGAGCAAGTATCTGGCAAGCCGGTCGAGGCTCGAAGCGATGTCTACTCGCTGGGAACGATGCTTTATGAGCTAACCACCGGCTCGCCCCCTTTTGAAGGAACGACCTCTGAAATTGTAATGAAGCATATTGCCGAGTCTGTACCTCGCCCTAGCCAGATCAAGCCCGATACACCTGAACATATCGAGCAAGTCATCCTAAAAGCGCTGAACAAAGACCCCGCCGGCCGCCACCAAACGGTCGGTGAACTGGCTCGGGAGCTAGCGCAAGCCCTGGCCGTTGAGTCGTCCACGAGTTCGGGTTCTCTGCCGGGTGCCCCCGTCTCACCTCCAGCTAGTGACATTTCTGATCGGCCGACGATATCACCCCCGGCGCCTCCGGTGGTGCCACCACCATCCCCGGGTCCTCCGGAGAGCAAACCGCCTGAATCCGAGCAAGTAAATAATGTAGTCGCTGACGACAGCGTACCAGAGCCCAGAGATGAGCAGCCATCACCGCCCTTGGAGCCGCCAGAGACGGTTTCTTATTTACGGCTCGATGCCGCCGTGCCCAATCAGGTCAGCCTGAGCCGGACCTTTGAGGTCGGCGTCGCCGTGCGCCAGCCCGCCTCACCGATTTTGGCCGACGAAGATCTGCCGGAGGTGGACTCGGGCCAGGTTCAGGTGGCTTGGCCGCAAGCCGAGGATCGCATCCGTTTGCGAGTGCGGGTCAGCGCGCCGGAGTGTGAGATTCGAGGCGACGATAGCTACAGCTTTCGCTTGTATCGCGGGCAGGACTCGTCGGTTTTTTATTTCCACCTCGTGCCCCAACAGCAGGGCGAGTTGAGCATCGTAGTCACGGTTTATCAACAGGAAGATTGGTTGGGCAGCACCCGGGTCGAGACCGTTGCCCGCGCTCAGGCAGCCGGTGAAGTCGAGATCACGGTAACGAGTCGCCCTCTGTCACCGGATTTGGTCGATGAGGATGGCTCGCTGCGCCGCCAATTGGCTCGACACCACGCTAACCTGCTCAAACTACAAGAGGATCGCGCGATCTTTGGCGCAGGTCAGGTACCGCTGCATCTATTCAATCAGATTCAGGCCGAAGAGCAAGCGATCGCGGAGCTTGAAGCAAAATTAGCAGCGCTGGAGCCGAGCGGGGCTAGATAGCTAGCTTAGGGCTTAGGATTAAATAACTTCCCTATTTGCAGGCAAATAAACTGGATATTTTGACTTCATTTGAGGAAGTTATTTAATTCTCAATCCTTAGTAACTTATTAACCAGATGCCGGCACATCGAACAAATTGTAAAAAGACGGAGCCATTTGGAACGGCTCTTTTTTTATGCCGGGTTGGAGTTAATGATCTAATAAATTGGCAAACTTTAACATGTTACAAACCAGATTCAAACTTTGACAGGTTATAATGGGCATGAGACCTTGCATCTGAAATTCTTTACCTCAAAATCCTTGTGCTGGCTATAGTCTCGCTACAACAGGATAACTTAACAAACAGGAATACCTCTTAACACTCCCTAAATAGTATGGATCTGATGGCAAGAGCATAATGATGATTTTAATCCGGCTCTCGTCATAAGGTTGGGAAGAGCCAAAAACTATCCGATATCATTCTGGCCGTCTCGAAAAGGTCAAGATAACTAGATCTCAAGGAGTATCGACCCAACATGACCGACCCAAGAAAACTACTGTTCAGGATTGGTTCTTTGATTAGACATGGTGGGTTTGCCCTAGCAGGATATGTAGTGGCGATGGTCGCCGTTGGCGGGTATATGCTGATCAAGTTTCCCCTGGAGACGCTGATTGTAGCCATCTTTATCGGCAGCGTCTTTCTATTAAATCGGGGATAAACCTCAGCCGCTCTAAAGCACCGAATGATAAAAGAGAGAACCGGGATTAAAACACAATGATGAGCACAAAAACGATGGACATCAAAACTGAACTAGTCATCGAAACTGTTGGCGACAAAGGGAAAACACCGAATCTATGTGCTGCAAATCTGCGGGGAGCGAATTTCCGGGGGGTCAATCTCAGTGGCGCTAACCTGATCTGGGCCGATTTGAGCGAGACCGGACTGAGCCAGGCCAAACTGTTCGGGGCTGATCTGACCGGGGCCATCCTGTATAAGGCCGATCTGAGTGAAGCCGCCCTGGTCTGGGCCACCCTCCGGGGGGCTAACCTCAGTGGCGCGAATCTCAGCCGGGCAGACCTGAGCGGCGCGGATCTCAATACAGCTCACCTGAGCCAGGCCGACCTCAGCGGCGCGGATCTGAGAGAGGCTAATCTCAGCCAGGCCAATCTCAGCCGGGCTAATCTGATCGGCGCCAACTTAGCCGAAGCCAACTTAGCCGGGGCTAACCTGGGTCAGGCCAAGCTCGGTGGAGCCCGATATAACAGGATGACCATCTGGCCGGCAAACTTTGATCCGACCCAAACCGACGCGATTCGTGAGGATTAGGGCCGATTGGCTGCCACCGGATCATTTTTCGCTCATCAATTGGTTTGAAAACTGGGGTCCTTTTCTTAAACAAGGCCTTGAACAAGGTTTAAAAAAGGAGCCCCCCGGTTGGGGGGTAGCAACCGGGGGGAGAGGAGGGAAAATAAAAAACCACGCTTCGAGATTTATGATAGCACAAGTTCCCCTTAAAAAAAACCCCAAAAACTGGGGGTTTTTTTTCTCAAAAAATGTGGTATACTAAAGGGTTATACCATTTCATTTTCTAAAACATTACATTACATAATATAGATTTTAGAGCAAAAAAATTCCCCCGGTTGGGGGGTAACAACCGGGGGATCGACAAAAGGAGGGAAGAAAACTAAGAAAACCGCACTACATTTATGAGTGTAGCACACTTTTGCGATTCTGTAACCCCCAAAAATTGGGGGTTTTTTATAACCAATTTTTGGGGGTTTTTGTAACCAAGAATTGGGGGTTTTAAATCCCCAGATTTTGGGGTTTCCTAATGATTAGAAATCTGGTATGATGGCAACACTTGGTACTTCACCCTCCTAACTTCTCTACCTGTACTTGAACCTGGATCTAGTCTCCTAAACGATAAGGGCCTCCCATAAATGTGGGAGGCCCTTTCGCTTTGAAGCCAGGGTCCTGAAGAATAACAATCTACGATATACGCCTCAGCGAATCGCCACTAAATATTCACTCGCAACCCATGCAACCCGGCCTGTCTGATCCAAAATCTTAACCCATTCAATTCCATCGGCAGAGTCCACAGAATCCAGGCCACCAATAGGAACAAAATGGCTGAGCTTAGCACACCGCCGCCAAAGACATGGGTTCTACCCTGGCGGGTGATCTTTGGTCTGAAGCCCAGCAGGAAAAAGACCAGGCCACTGGCAGCACTAATGGAAATCAGGTTGGTTAAAAACAAGGCCAGGTTCATGACCAAGGGCATATTGGGACCGCCGGCCGTCGGGGCCAGGACTTTTATTGTTTCCTTGTTCACAAAATCGGCCTGGGGCCAGGTTGGGCGGGCTTTGATCACAATCAGATTGCAACGGGCTTGCTGTAATACCTGGTCGAGGGTGCTGCCCAGCATATACTTGCGCCGGGGCGGCTGGCCTTGCCAACCCAGGATCAGGGGATTGGGCGAGGTTTGCCCGGCTTGTTTTAAGATGGCCCCGGCCGGGGTATCGTGCTGCACAACGTTGACCTCGATAGGAATATCGGGGAAGAAGGGGTGAATCATCAGCCAGTCCTGGGCTCGATCCGCTTGCCGGACGGTGATGATCGTCATGCGACCCTCGTGGGCCTTGGCCAGGGCGTAGCCTACATTCAACAGAGGCCGTAATCTTCCGGACCGCGAATAGCGACAAGAACATGATAATCAGAATGGGGGGTATCATTAGCCATTGATCGGGTTCCCTGGATGAGTTTGTTTGATCGACGCTTCGGAGGGCAGGTCGCAGGTAGCCGGTGGCAAACACAGGTTGTCGATGATGGGTTAGGGTCAGGTGTTAAGAATGAGCTATAACTTACCATATGTTAAAAATGAAAACAATTAGCAATGAACAAATCGTTGCTTGATCCATTATTTGGGACAGTCTGCTATGATGAATGTTTGACCCATTGTCGAGGCTAATTATAATAATGCACCTGATATTGAATGGAGCGAATATGGCACCCATCATCGAAGTTGAGAATCTGACCAAACGTTATAAAAGCGCTGAGCGGAATGCTATCGATGGCATCTCGTTTGCGGTCGCACCGGGTGAGTTTTTTGCCCTACTCGGCCCGAATGGAGCCGGTAAGACAACGACCATCTCGATCCTGACGACGACGCTGTCGCCGACTTCGGGTTCGGGGCGCATTGCCGGCTACGATGTTGTTCGAAATCCGAGCGCGGTGCGGCAGAACGTGGGCATCATCTTCCAACAGCCCAGCCTCGATCTCAACCTGACGGGGGAAGAAAATATACGTTTTCACGCCATCATGTATGGTCTATACCCATTTCGACCCGTCTTCTGGTTGATGCCCCAAGCCTACCGGCAGCAGGTGCATGAGTTGGCGGCAATTCTGGGCCTGGAGGCAGAAATCTTCCACCCGATCAAGACCTTTTCCGGAGGCATGCGGCGAAAACTGGAGATCATGCGCAGCTTGATTCACCGGCCGCCGGTGTTGTTTCTGGACGAGCCGACGGTTGGCCTCGATCCGGCCACCCGGCGCAATTTGTGGGAGTACATCAGGCGGGTGCAGACCGAAAGCGAGACAACGGTCTTGTTGACCACCCACTATCTGGAAGAGGCTGAAGCGGCCGATACGATTTGTATTATCAACACCGGCCGGATCGTGTCGTATGGTACCCCGGCGCAGGTGAAGGCCGACCTGACCGAGGAATATCTGCTGATTGACGCCGCCGACCGCGCCGGGTTGCAAGCAGAACTGGCCCGCCTGAACATTCCTTTTACGCGCCCTTCCCTCTTTCGCATCGAATTGAATGGAAGCAACGTACACCAACTCCTTAAGACGATTGAGACGCCCTTGACCGTTGTCCGCACCCATGCCCCCTCCCTTGAAGATGCCTACCTGGCCATTGTGGAGCGATCATGACCGAGCTGAATGCGATTCTGGCCATTGCCTACCGTGACCTGTTGAAATTCTTACGTGATCCTGTGCGTATTGGTTCGACCTTTGTTTTACCCTTTATCTTGATTGGAATATTGGGAGGGAGTTTTCAGTCGGGGTTGGGTGCGGGAATGGACTTCGATTTTTTGACTTATATCTTTACCGGCGTTTTGGCCCAGACCCTATTTCAATCGGCCGCCATGGGCCTGGTTTCAGTGATCGAAGATCGGGAGAATGACTTCAGCCAGGAAATCTTTGTTTCGCCGATCTCGCGCTATTCGATCATTTTGGGCAAGATAGTGGGCGAGTCACTGGTAGCCTCGACGCAGGGCATCGGCATTGTATTGTTTGGCTATCTCGTCGGAGTATCGATCTCCGGCAGCCAGCTCCTGAGTTTAATCCCGGTGGTCGTGGTCACCTGTCTTTTCGGCGGGGCATTTGGCGTTGTTATCATGGCCAATTTAAAAAGCCAGCGTGCCGCCAATCAGGTGTTTCCATTTATCATACTGCCCCAGTTTTTTCTGGCCGGGGTCTTCAACCCCATCCAGGGTCTGCCCCCCTATCTGGATATTTTGTCGAAAATCGCGCCGATGCGCTATCCGGTTGATTTGACGCGCGGCGTGTTCTATGCCGGCCGGCCGGGGTACGATACAGTCGTTGTGGCCGATCCATTCGTCAACATTCTG
>Ga0302046_10004474_pt1 | contig 12436 bp, 11 predicted proteins | sample RVTome_11_FD_200261 | JGI IMG/M metagenome (GOLD analysis project Ga0302046, IMG submission 200261) | Soil microbial communities from uranium-contaminated site in the Upper Colorado River Basin, Wyoming, United States - RVT147D111 (version 2) ...
GTCCCGAGCCAGGTAGACGGTGCCGGCACTCCCAGAACCCAACACGTCATCGATGACGTATCGGTCGGCTACGGCGGCCTGAAATCGGGCGTGAGCAATAGGCGTCATGACAACCGCCAATCAGGCAATGCTCGTGCCAATCGTTGGAATCTATGTAAACTCATGTTTACCAAGAGCTTGACCATTCTGAGGCACGCCAATCGTCATCGAATTCGTTCGTACGACTGGGACAGCCGTCCCATTATCGGACACTTGCAGCGGTTCACTTCTGAAACTCCTTACGCCCCGCGGGCCATCTCGGTTTCGAAGCGAAGAAATGTCGAGTCCGACTTACTGCCCGTCGGAATCGCTGCTATCGTTGGCCGCCATGAGAGTCAGCATCTTCGCGCTTGGGGCTACAGCGCTCGTTTCCTGTGCGCCGGCACCGACCGCAACGGAGATCCTGTGGGATCGCTGGGGCGTCCCCCACGTCTACGCCTCGACAGTGGACAGCGTGTTCTATGCGTTCGGGTGGGCACAGATGGAGAGTCACGGCGACCTGCTCCTTCGTTTGTACGGCCAGGCGCGGGGGTCCGGACCCGAGTACTGGGGGGATGAGGAGTTGCCGCTCGCGCGGTGGCTGCACACCATGGGCGCACCACGTCGGGCGGTCGAATGGTATGCGCAGCAGACACCGGCGAGTCGGGCCTCCCTGGATGCGTCCGCAGCCCACGGGGAGCGCTTGAACGATCAGGTCGAGATGGTCCTGCCGATCCGCGGCAGTGACGTGCTCGCCCATATGCTGCGGGTCATCCATTACACGTTCGTCGTATCCCCCGGAGCGGTAGGTGCCGCAGACCGGAATCTGCGACGGCCGGCCGTGTCCGCGGGCTCGAATGCGTGGGCCATTTCTCCGGCACGATCCGCATCCGGCAACGCCCTCCTCCTTGCCAACCCGCACTTGCCATGGGGTGACTTCTTCCTGTTCTACGAAGCGCATCTCGTCGGGCCCAGCATAGACCTCTACGGCAGCACACTCGTAGGCTTCCCCATCCTCGCGATCGCGTTCAACGAGCATCTGGGGTGGACGCACACGGTCAACACGCATGACGGCGCGGACATGTACGATCTGGAGCTGCTGGAAGGCGGATATGTATTCGACGGCGCCGTCAGGGCGTTCGAGGAAGACACCGTCGCGATCGCGGTGCTGCGGGCAGGCGAATTGGAAGTGGAGACGCTGCTCGTCCACCGGTCCGTGCACGGGCCGGTGATCGCACGACGCGGCTCCCGTGCCGTAGCCCTTCGCGTAGCGGGACTCGAGGACGCGCACGTGCTCGACCAGTACATGGACATGGCACGTGCTCGCAGCTTCCCGGAGTTTCTCACGGCGATTCGGCAGATGCAGATGCCGATGTTCACCACCATGTACGCGGACCGAGACGGCCGCATCATGCACTTTTTCGGCGGCCGGACGCCTCGCCGTTCAAACGGGGATTGGACCTATTGGTCCGGAGTCGTACGCGGAGACACCTCCGCCACGCTTTGGAGGGAGACGCACTCGTTTGACGAGTTGCCTCGCGTCGTTGACCCTCCCAGCGGTTGGCTTCAGAACGCAAACGATCCACCATGGACAACCACCTTTCCACGTGCGATCGATCCAGACTCCTTTCCGCCGTACATGGCCCCCCGGTCGATGGCCTTCCGGCCCCAACGCTCGGCCCGCATGCTGGCGGAGGACGCGTCGATTACGTTCGACGAGTTGATCGCCTATAAGCTGTCGACACGGATGGAACTGGCCGATCGCATCCTCCCGGACTTGATCGCCGCGGCCCGGCGCTACGGGGGCGTGGAAGCCCGCGCCGCTGCTCAGATCCTCGAATCGTGGGATCGCTCGACCGATGCCGCGAGCCGGGGCGCGGTGTTGTTCGAGGCATGGGTTCAGGAGGTGGGACTCTCGAATGTGTTCCAGGTGCCGTGGAACCCTTCGCAACCGAGGACGACACCCGGTGGGCTAGCCAATGCGCGGGCGGCGGCGGCGGCCCTCGAGCGGGCGGCGGGCGGCATCACGGAGCGCTACGGCTCCGCCGACGTTGCGTGGGGAGACGTCTACCGGCTCAGGCTGGCCGATACCGACCTCCCGGCCAACGGCGGCCCCGGCCACCTCGGCATCTTTCGGGTACTCAACTTCTCTGAGGACGCCGACGGTCGATTTCGCGCAGTGGCTGGTGATACCTACGTGGCCCTCGTCGAGTTCTCCGACCCCGTGCGTGCGGCCGCCCTTACGTCCTACGGAAACGCGACGCAATCCCACACCGGACACGTCGGAGACCAGCTCGATCTCTTTTCCCGGAAAGAGCTGAGGCCGGTCTGGCGCACTCGATCAGAGATCGAAGCGAATCTGGAAAACCGAACGACGTTCTGAGCACCGGTGACTGACGGCATGGAAGAGAATCTGCCCCCCACAACCCTGCCCCGTTCCAGTGCACGCGGACTTGCGGCGCTGGAGCGGCTGGTGGTTCTGGCCGACGCGATCATCGGATCGGTCAGGGTCGCCATGTTCGCGAGTGTTGCTGCTGGACTGTGGTTGTGGATCGCCATTTTCTTCCCGTTCCGGCTCTCGGTCATCACCGGTTCGCTCGCCCTGATCATCCTCCTCATTGCCGCCGCGCCTGGCACCATTATGGTGCTCTTTTACCTGGGGCTGCAGTCAGTCCGCAAAGCGCCGGATCGCATTTCGGAACTGCACCGGCAGGGGATGGATGGACTGCGAGGCGTGAAGGCTTCGATGCGGCGAGACGCGCCGCACGCAGGGGGGATGCGACACCGCTGGCAACTCATACGGGCGCTGTGGGAGGTTCGCGGTCTCGCGGATGAGGCCCGCGACATGGCGCTGCAATACATCGCCATCGTGCGCCTGGCCAATCCGATCGCCGCCATGGCTGTCGCGGGGGCCATCGTGGGAACGATGGGGCTGGCGCTTATCGCGGCGGTCGTGACGGTTGTGCGTCTGGTGTAGATCGACAGTTGGTCGGGCGGACAGGCGGACCGTGACGTTGGCGTTGGCATCGAGCCCCTCTTCGATTTAGCAGACAGGGACGGAAAGGGGCGGGCACAGGCGGACATCGTTGGCCAGCGTTTCTCTGAGGCTGGCATTTTCCCGGCAAGCGTCCTCAAGTCGGATTGCCCAGCGGTCCCTAAGTGCGCCTCTGTCCGTTTCTGTCGCTAAATCCCTCCCCTTAAACCCTTAAGTTACGAGTCTCTTTTGGACCCTGTGATGGCAGTCACGGAGTCCCGCCGTCCCACAGAGCACTTTCCCCCAGTCACTTCATTGCTGACCCCATGCGCCCGATAATCCCATCGGAACGCTTTCATGCGACGGCGAATATGATGAGGACCAAAAAGCCAGTTGATGAATACACGCTGCTCCGCCGCATGATGATGATGCGGCGCGGGTTGTCGCAGCGCTATCTGGCCGAAGAGTGGAGTACCAGCCAGAGCTTCGTCTCGCAACTCATCAGCGGCAAGTGCCGCTCCGAGTTGCATGAGCGGAAGTTCGCCGAGATCATCGGTTTACCCCGGGAGCAGTTGTTCGAGATGAAGAACGGCCGCGCCAAGGACGACGATGCCCCGGCCCCGCGACCACAGATCCCTCTACCGTTCTCCGACATCCGCGCTCAGCAGGACGCGGGGAACGGAGTCGCCGAGGGGCACGAACACCACTACGAGGACCGCAACGGTACCAGCCGGTACGCCTCCTGAGGTTCACGCCGGACCTGTGGAGTCGTTCTTCGGACTTTCCCAGTCCAGGCACGACGTCTTTCTGGTTCGTGGTGCGTCGAAGTAGTGCGTGGGTCATCCCCCCCACACCAAAGAATCGGGGCTGGTCCAGGCTACCCTGATTTCTCAAAAAATGGCTCGAGATTCTCGGCGCCGACCGGTTTCGTGTAACGTGACACCACCACGAACAGGATGAGGCTCGTCGCCACCCCCACTTCCACGGCATCGATACCGTGGGAGGCAAAGCCGGCCTGGCCGGTCAACTCCCACGCCAGGCACGCCCCGAATCCCCCCACCATCGACGCAATCGCGCCAGCCGCCGTCCCCCGGCGCCAGTTGAGGCCAACCACCACCGGTACGAAGAAGAAGCTGGCGATGAACTTGGCCTGCTCGACCACAATGGCCTGCACGTCTCCAAACTGCTGGAGCGCGAAGTAGACGGGCACCAGCGCCAGGACGACGATGCTGATGCGATTGGCCCTCACCAGATGGGCCTGGCTTGCCGATCGTGCGAAGAAGCGGCCGTAGAGATCGTGCGCGACAGCGCCGCCGGTCACCAGCAGAATGGAGTTGACTGTCGACATGATGGCGCTCAGCATGGCGACGATAAGCAGCGCGCCGACGAGCGGGGGAAGGACCTCAAACGCCATGATCGAACTGGCCTGGTCTACGGATGCAAGATTGGGAAACAGCACGCGGGTGAGGAGCCCGATGGCGAGCACCGCAAGCCCGATCGCGACCTGGAACCCGATCGCGACGGCGATGGCGCGCTTGACCGTTCGCTCGTCGCGCATCGAGTAGAACCGCGTCATCTCATACGGCGCGGCGGCAATCGAGAGACAGAACGTTGCTCCAAACGCGATCAGCTCCTTGGGACCGTAGTACCATCCCAGTAGTCGGGGATCCAGGGCGTTCAAGAAGCGAATGGCGGGGAGGATCCCGCCGACCTGGCTCAGCAGCACGGGCACGGCGATGACGAGCCCCGCCACCATGATGAGGGCCTGGAGGAAGTCGACATAGGAGCTGCTGCGCACACCACCAAGGACGGTATAGAATGCAGTGCTCCCCGTCAGGATCAGCATCGCGGTGAGCGGGGAGATCCCGAAGATCGCCTGCGCGATCTCTCCGCTCGCCTGAAACTGCGCGACCAGATAGATGGTGTACGACACCACGATGAGGACCGCGGCCAGCACGCGGGCGCCTTCGCTGCCAAACCGCACGCCGACATAGTCGGGCACCGTCAGGGCGCCAAAGCGCCGCAGCTTAGGAGCGACAAAGAAGGCGGACACTAACCAGCCGGCCCACGCGCCAAACCAGATATACCACCACGAGACGCCCGCCAGGTAGTGGCGTCCGAGCGTCCCGACGAGCGTTCCCGCGCTGATTTGCGTCGCCGCCAGGACGGCGCCGCCCACAAAGGGGCCGATCGAACGGCCGGCCGCGAGAAAATCGGTCTCCGTCTTTGTTTGGAATGAACTCCAGATCGAGATACCGAGGATTACCACCACGTACGCGATCATGACGACCGCGAGCGTCACGGTCATGTCGTGCCTTGGCGAGGACCGCGGGCACGCAGCCGCGTGGCGAGCCACCACCCCGAACCGGCCGCGATGAGGGCGATCACGACCACGTCCGCCACACGGCTGGCGGGAATGGGCCCGTCACGACGTGGTAGGTGAAGAAAGCTCGGTACGTTGGCGGGGGTTGCGAGGATCGAGCCATCGGGTTGACGACTCCAGCGCGGGAAGCCGTCAGCGAGTCGCACGTTGTCTCCATAGCCAATCACACGAATTCGAATACCCCGCGTGGAATCGGGATCGGTCGGCTGGTCCGGCACGAAGATCGGGATACGGGTGCCGTCCCCGGCAACGTGGTACACGTATCGAACGATGATCCGGCGATCCAGCACCGGAAGTGCAAAGCGATACGTGCCGCTGGACTCCTCGAGATCGACTGGATACGAACCGAGGATGAAGTCGATAGGGGCGATGCTGTAGCGCATCGCATGGAACACGACCGAATCGTTGGGTGACCGCAGCCGGTAGTTCGCCGTGACAACGGTACCGGTCTCGTCAGGGCGGACGTCGATCGAAACCGCCACCACCTGCGTGAGCGCGAGCACGGCAATGGCTGCCGTCACGTTCTCCGGCGGACTCCCGCCCCAACCGCACGGAAGGAGCCACGCGCACCCCCGAAGCCGTGATCAGTTCGCACGATCTCAATCACGACAGCTTCGTACGAACTCGCGCTCCACGCGTCCGGGGTTGTTGATGATCTCGTAGAACTCGTCGAGGTACTCGATGGCCTTCTCACGGGAGTCGTCCGTAAGCCCCGGGTGCTCCTGAAACACCTGGATGATGGCGGCCTGCTGGACGTTGAACCGCTGCAGCGTGGCATCGAGGTCCTCTCTGGGACGACACAATCCGCGATAGAGCCGATCTCTCACGTCACGCACCCCCAATCGCTCATTCACTTCCGCGTACCGCGCGTCGATGAGGCCGGCGTAATCGAAGTCGTATGGGATCGGAAAGATGGGCCCGTGCATGGACCCGATGATCTTGACGTTGTGGCAGCACTCGTCCTCATCCGGCTCGGCCTGGAAGGCGGACCAGTCCGTATGACCAATCATGTACTGAAAGACTTCGACGAGGTTGAGTTGGACCTGATCCATGTACTCTGGCGGCGCCTGCTGGAGCTCCAGCAACTCCCATCCGTTGCGAATGGCCACGGCATCCTCATCCTCGATGAGGAACGCAGGGCGCGTGATGCGGTCCATCTTGCCCTGCGTATCCTCGTACGTCACTTCGAGCAGCCGAGCGCGAAAGCTCAGATCCGTCAGCTGATTGAATGCCCGGTACGTGAGATACTCCAACAATACGTACTGCCCGAATTCCTCGCGCCCTTCTCGGCACTGGGTGACGAGTTTCAGCCGGTTCTGACCAGCGAAGACCGTTTCTCCAACGCGGGTGCGAGGGAAGTCCAGTCGAATGGGCGGGAAGCTACAGGTCGACCGCTGGCGCCGCGTGTTGCCCCGCAGCTCGACGTCCAGATCCATATGCACCGAGTCCCCCGCGTCGGATAGATAGGTCAGGGTAGCAGGGAGTTCCGGCGCTTCATCCGATCGGTCCCGAAACAGGTCATCGAACGGAGCCCGTAGCACCATCCTCAGTGGTTCTTGGGTCGCAAATAATGGCGCAGAGGCCGTTGCGACGCTGTCCGTTGCGGATTGCAAAGCACCGACGGTACCGGGAACGGCCGCGGCCACCATGAGGAGAAGGGGGAGTCTGATCATTGTGCCACGTGCCTATCTTTCTGGCTGTGGATTGGGCCGTCCAATATGTTTCCGCCGACCGCCCGGCGCCAATCGTCCCGCGGACCCGCCGGCCACCCGAGGAGAGCACGTATGGGCCGACAAGACGTGACCCCCGATCTGGGGCCCGAAGCGATACGGGCGTTCACGAAGGGTCTCCTGGAGGACCTCCGCGCGCTCGAACAAATCGTATCGCGGGGCATGATCGAGTCCGGTGTTCGGCGCATCGGAGCAGAACAGGAGTTCTTCCTCGTCGACCACCAGTTTCGCGCGGCACCGGTTGCCACGTCCTTGCTGCCCGAACTCGAGGACGCGGGCTTCACGACCGAACTGGCGCGTTTCAATCTCGAGACCAACCTGGATCCGCAGGAGCTGACCGGCGATTGCTTTGCGCGTGTGGAGCAGCAGCTACGCGATCGCCTGGAAATGGCGCGTCGCGTAGCCCGCCGACACGGCGCAGAGGTCGTCCTCACCGGCATCCTGCCCAGCCTCACCAAGTCCGATCTCTCCCTCGACAACATCACGCCGCGTCCCCGCTACTATGCACTGAACGAGGCGCTCACCAAGATGCGCGGCGGGACGTACCGGCTGCAAATCGAGGGCATCGACGAACTGCACATGGAGCATGATTCGGCGATGCTCGAGGCCTGCAACACGAGCTTTCAAGTGCATCTCCAAGTCTCCGCCGATGAGTTTGCGGCTCGATACAACGCCGCGCAGGCCATGACGGCTCCCGTCTTGGCCGCCGCCGTCAACTCCCCGTTGCTCTTTGGGCGCCGATTGTGGGCCGAGACGCGCATCGCGCTCTTTCAGCAGTCCCTCGATACGCGCGCGGCGTCTCCCCATCTGCGCGAATTGGCACCGCGCGTCCGCTTCGGGGAAGATTGGGTGAAGGACTCCGTGGTCGAGCTGTTTCAAGAGGATATCATGCGGTTTCGTGTGCTCATGGCCACCGAGGTGGGCCAGGATCCGTTCTCCGAGATGGAGGCCGGCCGGGTTCCACGACTGGAGGCGCTGCAACTGCACAACAGCACGGTGTACCGTTGGAACCGTCCATGCTACGGCATCTCGAACGGACGTCCGCACTTGCGCATCGAATGCCGCTCGATTCCGGCGGGACCGAGCATCGTCGACGAGATCGCGAACATGGCCTTTTGGGTGGGCCTCGTCACGGCGGCCGTACCCGCTCATCCGGACCTCACCGAGCGGTTGGACTTCGACGCCGCCAAGTCCAACTTTTTGGCGGCGGCGCGGCACGGTCCGGCGGCCGTGTTCACGTGGCTCGACGGCAGCCAGGTCAAGGCCTTTGACTTGATCAAGCACGATCTCCTTCCGCTGGCCGCCGGTGGTCTTCGCGACGCCGGCGTGGCGGCGACGGATGTCGATCGCTACCTGGGCATCATCGAGCGACGAGTGGACACCGGGCAGACCGGTGCGCAATGGCACCTGGCCTCGCTTGCGGGGTTGCGCAACCAGGGCACCCGCGCCGAGCGCCTGGCCGCGTTGACGGCCGCCACGGTCACCAGACAGCAAGAGGTGACCCCGGTGCACGATTGGCCCCTGGCGCGTCTCGAGGAGGCCGGCGGCTGGAAGCAGAACTACACGCGTGTCGACCAGTACATGTTGACGGACCTCTTCACAGTCAACGAAGACGAACTCGTGGATCTCGTCGCCTTTCTGATGGACCGGCGCAAGATCCGTCACGTCCTGGTCGAGGACGGTGAGCACCGTCTGGTCGGGTTGGTTTCGTATCGCGGCTTGCTCCGCCTCATCGCCAACGGCAAGGCGGGTGCCAACGGACTCGGCATGCCGGTCAAGGAGATCATGACGCGCGATCCTATCACCATCACGCCGGAGACACTGACCACCGAGGCGATCTCGCTGATGCGCAAGAACGGTATCTCGATTCTGCCGGTCGTGAAGAACGACAAGCTCGTAGGCGTCGTGACCGAGGCCGAGTTTCTCCCGATTGCGAGCCAGCTGTTGGAGGAGAAGTTGCGCGAAACATGACGACGTCGCATTCGCCGGAGCCCCGCGTCACCCCGGAGCCCCGCATTCTCCACCACGTGTTCGGACCGGCGCCGGGGCCGACCGTCATAAGCGTGGTCGCCTTGCACGGCAACGAGCGCGCGGGAATCGCGGCGGTGCGCCGGGTTGCCGATCAGGTGCCAGCACTCGAGCGGGGAGAGTGGATGGCCCTGACGGGCAATCGTACCGCCACGGCCATGGGCGTGCGATTTCTGGATCGCGACCTCAATCGCCGATGGTCGGATGCCTCTCGCGCTTCGACCGGCGCGGCCGAGGATCGCGAACAGCATGAGCTGCGGGAGGCGCTGGATGCCGCGTTCGCTCGCGCGCGCGGGCCGGTGTACCTCATCGACCTCCACACGACTTCTGGGCCGGGGAACCCGTTCACCGTATTCGCCGATACGCTGCGCTGCCGGGACGCCGCGCACGCGCTGCCCATTCCCATGATCCTGGGCTTGGACGAACATCTCGACGGCACGCTCGTAGACTATGTCGCGGGACTGGGACATGCGGCGGTGGCCGTCGAGGGAGGAGCACACACCGATCCCGACGCCCCGGCCACTCTGGAAGCCGCAGTGCTCCTGACGTTGCACGCCACGCGGTTGCTCGACCCATTGACGCATTCCCCAGAGTCATCGCGCACGCGACTGCGACGCGACGCGCACAGCATTCCTCAGGTCCTCGAAGTACGCCATCGCCACGCGGTGGCGGCCGGTGACGCCTTTCACATGCACGCGGGGTTTGCGTCGTTCGATCAGGTCCGCGCGGGTCAGCTCTTGGCACGCGACCGCAGGGGGGAGATCCACGCTCCCATGTCCGGACACCTGTTGATGCCGCTCTATCAAGCGCAGGGCGACGACGGATTCTTCGTCGTGCGAGCCGTCTGGCGCGGGTGGCTGGCGATGTCCCGCGTGCTACGCAATGCCGGCGGAGACCGCATCGTGCCGTATCTTCCCGGAGTTCGGAGAACGGCGGACCCGGGCGTGTACCTGGTCGACCGCCGCATCGCTCGCTGGGGAGCGCTCGAGGTCATGCACCTGCTGGGGTACCGCCGCGAGGACGATGAGGGGCGGGTCCTGCGCGTCAGACGCCGAAAGCACGATCCACTGTGAAGCGGACTGGCGAGTCCCTCCACACCCGTTGGTGGCGGTTGGTCTTCAATTGGTTCCCCGCCTTTCGGGGCACTGGCGCGCGGGTCACGTACATCGCACGAGACTGGCGGGAGATCCACGTCACCCTGCCCCTCAGCTGGAGAACGCGCAACTACGTGGGGACGATCTACGGCGGGAGTATGTATTCCGCGGTCGATCCCATGTATATGATCATGCTGATCAGGATACTGGGGGAGGAATACGTCGTGTGGGACAAGGCAGCGTCTATCCGATTTCGGCGGCCGGGACGATCCCGGCTCTTTGCCACCTTTCAGCTGACGGATCAGGAGATCGATGAGATCCGGGCCCTGCTGGACTCGGCCACCAAGACCGACCGCACGTACACTATCGATCTCGTAGACCGGCAGGGGGAGGTATATGCATCGGTCGACAAGGTCATCCACATCCGCCGCCGAGAAACGCCGTGATACATCGCATGGACCAGAACGGCATCGCCGTGGTGCGGCTGGATCGGCCGCCCGCCAACGCCCTCGAGTTGGAGTCCGCCAGGGCGTTGCATGGGGCGCTCGCGCAGGCCGCACGTGAGGACGACGCCCGCGGCGTCGTCCTCACCGGCACCGGAGAGTTCTTCTCGGCGGGGCTCGATCTCAAAGTGGTCCCAGCGTATGACCCGGCCCACCAGCGCGAGATGATCCTGGCTTTGACCCAGCTGGTGCGCACGATCTACGGCTTCCCTAAACCCTTGGTCGCCGCGCTCAACGGACACGGTGTGGCCGCCGGAACGCTCCTGGCGTTAGCGAGCGATTATCGGGTGGGACCGGATGACCGGTCACGGTTTGGATTGACGGGCGTGCGGGTCGGTATCCCCTATCCTACAGCGGCCCTTGCCGTGATCGAAGCCGAACTGGCTCCCCCAGCCCGGCGCGTGATTCTCTTGACCGCGCAAACATTTGATTCGCGCGCGGCGCACGCGATGGGCATCATCGATGAACTGGTGCCACCCACCACCGTACTCGAGCATGCCATCTCCCACGCCCGTGATCTCACGGCGATGCCGGCCGATGGCTACCGGACAACCAAGCTCGCGCTACGGAAGACAACGCTCGACACGATCGATCGCGTCCTGCGCGACCAGGATGATCCGTTCCTGGGGGCATGGATCCCCGAACGCCGCCGTGGTGAGCCGACAATCGGCGGGCCGCTGTGATCTTCCTTCGCGATGCGACGGCCACAGACTCAGGCGTCCTACACGAGATGAACGAGGAGGCGGTTCCCAACGTCAACAGCCTCCGCCGGGATCAGGTGGAGTGGTTTCTGACGGTGGCCCCCTACTTCCGCATCGCCGAGATGGAAGGCCGTATCGCAGGGTTCCTCATCGGGCTGGGACCGGGGGTACAATACGAGAGCGTGAACTACCGGTGGTTCACCAAGCACCATCCGCAGTTCATCTACGTCGACCGCATCGTCATCGCACCGTTCGCGCGCCGTCGCGGCATCGGTCGCATTCTCTATGAGGACTTCGCAGCTTTTGGCCGCGCGCGGGCACCGGTCATGACCTGTGAAGTCAATCTACATCCGCCCAACCCCGGTTCGATGGACTTCCACCGGGCCATGGGATTCGAGCAGGTGGGAACACAGGAGACCGAGGGTGGAGCAAAGACCGTAGCGATGCTCGTTCGGAAACTATAGACGACACGGGGAAGTGGGCATGCTTTTCGGCAGCCGATAGTCCACTGTCTCTCTGAATCGGGTTTCGAAGTACGGGGCTAAAACCGTATGGTATAGTTGATCTTGGTCGACCCACCGCGTGACAGCGTCCGGAAGCGTCGCGGGCTCAGGAGATCCTCTTGTTGTCGCTGCCAGTTGTGGCTGTAGACCAGGAAGAGTTCACTCCCGGGTTGGAGGATCCAGCGGAGGCGCGCAAACACGCCCATGATATTGCTGACGTCGTCGTATTGGACGTTGCTCGTCAGTGACGCCCACGGGCTCACGTCCCAGCTCCCTTCGATCCGAACGAGGTTCGTGGTAAACTCCCCGTCTTCCAACTCTACGTCGTTGTGTTCGTAGTTGCCAGAAAGCTGCACGCCGGCGTAGGGTTTGATGGTGAGATCCAGTTCGTAGCGGCGGCGCGACCCAGACCAAAACTCTCCACCCGCCATCTCGACGCCGCCGGAGATCGGACGGCGGCCCGCGAATCGGACGCTCGCCTCCCACTCGAGCGTGTTGTAGT
>Ga0302046_10004475_pt1 | contig 12432 bp, 13 predicted proteins | sample RVTome_11_FD_200261 | JGI IMG/M metagenome (GOLD analysis project Ga0302046, IMG submission 200261) | Soil microbial communities from uranium-contaminated site in the Upper Colorado River Basin, Wyoming, United States - RVT147D111 (version 2) ...
TCAGCGACATGTCGACGGGGTTCTGGACGTTCCGCATGGCGGGGTTCCAGGGCTGGAACGGGGCGGACTGGGGCGTGCCCAACGTTTCGAGCGTGCAGAACTGGGACGACGGCCCCGAGGCCGGCACGCACTGAAATACGAGGCGGGAAACGAAACGGGCCCCTGGTCCGTTCTCGTAGCAATGCCGCGTCTCCCGATCTTTTCCGCCGACGCGGCATTGCTACGACCGATCACGAAACGCGAACTCCCGAAAACCATGTGCTCCTCTGGCTCTCGCTTGCTGCCGGCGTTGGCCGTCGGCCTTGGTCTGCTGCTCCTCGGGGCTTCCGGACCCATTCCCGCCTCTCCCCTCAGCGACGGCGCGTGTGTGCTCGCCCCCTCCGATCCACCCGAATACTACAAGATCGATCTGGTCCCTACGAAACGCGTTCCAACGGCCCGGCGGGCTACGGGAGCCGCCCATGTAGCGTTCACGCCGTCTCCCTTCGGCATCTCGATCTCCCCGCAGGGTCACTACGTCTACGATCTGACCATTGCCATTGACAACCTGCTACCCGCCCGCGACGGTGCCTACGTAGCCTGGGTCTCGACGCCCAACCTGGACGAGGTGCAACGGATAGGGGTGCTTGATGCACAGGGCCACATCGCCGGCAAGGTAGCCTGGAACAAGTTTCTCGTGATCATCACGCTGGAACCGTCCGCCGACCCGACGCCCGGCTGGCAGGGTCCGGTCGTCCTTCGGGGTATGTCGCGCAGCGGGATGATGCACACGATGGCGGGGCACGGGCCGTTCCAGCAAGAGCCGTGCGCGAGTTACGGGTATCGGTAGGCATGAAACGTGATGCGTACAACGTGAGGATGCTGGTAGAAACGTCCCGGCAGCACACCCTCATGTTTCACGGATCCTGATCTTGCTTTCCCCGCCCTATCACAAACCACCGCTTTATCCTTATCATCAGGAGATCAGTTTGCGTATGGACCGGCAGCGCACGGTTTGGCCTTTCGCCCTCCTCCTGGCCGCGACCCTTGCACCGATGGTCGCATCGGCCCAGGATCATCAGGGCCACATGATGCATCACGACATGGGCGCGAGCGACAGCCTCGTCTGGTGGATGCCGCCGATGGATCCCGGCATGCCGATGATGCCGGGCCTCGACAACGCCCTGCCGCCCGTAACCCCGTTCCTGGCCGGGCAGAACATGGACGCCTCCCTGTACCCGGAAGCCGTCCCCCGCGAGGTAGTGCCCCTGGCCGACGGCGACACCCTCAACCTGGAAGCCACCCTCGTCCGGCGCACGATCAACGGCAAGACGTTCGTCATGTACGGCTACAACGGGCAATACCCCGGCCCGCTCATCCAGGTCGACCAGGGATCGACCATCGCCGTGCACTTCACCAACAACATCGAGATGCCGACGACGGTGCACTGGCACGGCCTGCGCCTCGACAACCGGTTCGACGGCCTTCCGAACATCACCCAGGCGCCCGTCGAACGAGGCGAGACGTTCACCTACGAAGTGTTTTTTCGGGACACCGGGATCTACTGGTATCATCCCCACATGCGCGAGGACATCCAGCAAGACCTCGGCCTCTACGGCAACATGCTCGTCGACCCGCCGGACACCGACTACTACAGCCCGGTCAACCGCGAAGAGGTAGTGATTCTCGACGACATCTTGATCGACCACAACGGGATGATTCCCTGGGGTGCCGAGGCCCCTACGCACGCCCTTATGGGGCGCTTCGGCACCGTGATGCTGACAAACGGCATGACGGACTATCGCCTCGCCGTGCAGCGCGGCGAAGTGGTACGTTTCTTCCTGACCAACGTAGCCAACGCACGCACGTTCAACGTCACCTTCGGCGGTGCTCCCATCAAGGTCGTCGCCTCCGACGTCAGCAAGTACGAGCACGAGGTCTGGGTGGGCAGCGTCCCGATTGCACCGGCCGAACGCTACGTCGTCGAGGTGCGCTTCGATAAGCCCGGCGAGGTGGCCATCACCAATTCGATCCAGGCCATCAACCACTTCCGCGGCGAGTTCTACCCCCACGTCGATACCCTGGGGATGGTCACGGTAGCGGATGTCGCCGCCGAGCCCGACTACACCGCTCCCTTCGAACAACTGCGCGACAACGAAGACGTGCAGCGTGACATCGACGCTTACCGCCCCTACTTCGACAAGCCGGTAGACAAAGAGCTGGTGCTGGGCGTACGGGTGCAGAACCTGCCGCTGCCCATCGTGATGTCGATGGAGATCGACACGCTCTACGTCCCGCCCATGGAGTGGAACGACGCCATGCCCATGATGAACTGGCTCTCCACAGGCACGCAGGTCACCTGGATCCTGCGCGAACGGGACACGGGCCTCGAAAACATGGACGTGCACTGGGATTTCAAGACCGGCGACGTCGTCAAAATCCGCGTCTTCAACGACCCGAAGAGTTTCCACCCGATGAACCATCCCATCCACGTCCACGGGCAACGGTTCCTGGTAGTGGAGATGGACGGCGTACCGAACCCCAACCTCGTCTGGAAAGATACCGCCATCGTCCCCGTCGGCTCGACGATGGAGATCCTCGTCGACATGTCGAACCCCGGCGACTGGATGCTGCACTGCCATATCGCCGAGCACCTGCACGCCGGCATGATGCTCTCCTTCAGCGTCGAGGCTGAGGACGCAAGCCGATAGGGTCGGGGTTGATCGTTCCTCGTTTCTCCCTTTCCAACCCGAAGCCTTGCACCGGCTCCATGCACCTCTTCACGTACGGCACGCTGATGCTTCCCCGGGTGATGGAGGCCGTCACGGGCGATCTTTTTACGGCATGCCGGGCCGTACTATCCGGATATGCCCGCTTTCGAATCCACGGAGCCACCTATCCCGGCCTCATCGAACAGCCCGGCACGAAGACCGAGGGCATGCTCTACCTCAACGTCGATGCCTCGTCCATAGCGCGTCTCGATGCCTTCGAAGGATCGCTCTACGACCGCGTGCATGCCGAGGTCGACACCGTGACAGGAGGCCGGGTGCTTGCGGCGATGTACGTCGTCAAGGCGGGCCAGCGCCCTCGCCTCTCCGCCGAAGCCTGGCACCTCGACGCTTTCGAACGCAACCACCTCGATACCTTCCTGGCCGGCTATCACGGCTTTCAGGCCCTTGCGGGAAACGCCAAAAAGTCGGACCTTGAGACGCCGGTTCGCGAGACGCTGTCCTGAGCGGCCTCGCCTACCGCACCATCCATCTTCAGCATCAACACACGTCCGGAGGATACTTCATGGGTAAAGGTGATCATCGCACACGGCGCGGCAAGGTAGCAAACGGTTCATACGGCAAGAGCCGTCCCCGCAAGAAGAAAGGATCCAAAAGCAAACGGAAGAGATCATAGATCGGCCTGTTGTCCGACACCGTCGGCGCTTCGTACCGCGATACGAACGCAACGTCGATGTGAAATTTTCCGGCTGAAGTAACGGTTCTGTGCCGAACTGGCGAGTTTTTAAGCCTTGCGTTAAGTTGGATAAATCCCCCCTGCCGGTCCACGTGCAGCGTCGCCCTCTTCGACCCTGCAAGAGCGACCGTGGGCGGTTCAACGCGACCCAAACGCTCAGATTACACACACCAACACTAAGGCTAGAGGCTATCTCACCATGAAACAATGCATCTCCCTCCCACGCTGGTTTCCTCTCCTGCTTCTGCTGGGTGGACTCATTATGACGGGGTGCAGCCCCAGAAACGTGGAAGTGCTTTCCGTCACAGGCCCGGACCGGCTGGAGACCAACCAGGCCGGAACCTTCGAGGCCGGGGTCAACGAAGACGCCAAGCCGCCTGTTGTGTACGACTGGAACTTCGGAGACAACGGGATGGGCGGCGGCAACCCGGCGTCGCATGCCTTCTCTCAGGCCGGTACGTACACCGTGACGCTCACCGCGTCGAACCGCAAGGGCAAAGGCGTTGATACCGGCCAGACGACCGTCACCGTCGTCGACCCGCCCGTACCGGCACAGGTCATCACCCTCCTCGCCGATCCGACGAATCCGGATACACGGACGTCGGTTCGGTTTGGCGCCAACGTACGGGGAGATGCCCCGTTGCGCTATGCCTGGAGCTTCGGGGATGGCACCACCGACACGGGTGCCGCCCCCATCCACACCTACGACGAACCCGGCAACTATACGGTGACGCTGGAGGTGACCAACGACCACGGCCGCGACGCCCGTACGCTCTCTCTCATGGTCATCCCCTATGAAGCGGACTACTGCGCCGAGCTGGCCGAGATGAACGCCGTCCTGTTCGAACGCAACTCAAGCATCCTGACCGCTGAGGCGGACCGCATCCTGGGTGACAACCTGGACATCATGCACGATTGCCCGAACCTGAACGTGCGCGTAGAAGGTATGGCGGATCCGTTTGAGCGGAATCCGCAGCAGCTCTCCGAAGACCGGGCCCGTGCCGTGCAGCAATACTACGTCGACAACGGCATTGCACCCAGCCGCACGACTATGATGGGGAAAGGCCGTGCCGGCCAGGGATCGAAGAAGAGCGGGACCGAACAATTCCGCCGTGCCGACACCATCCCTCTGCGCAGCGGCATGTAAACCTGCGTAGCCCAAACAGGATGGCCCGGCGGGTAGGGGAAGGTCTGAAAAAGGATCCGTCCCCTACCCGCTTTTTTTGAGCCTCAATGCGTATGCGTGTAAGGCCTCAATTGCTGTAGGACCGTCGGCCGAATTCGAGCCAGAGCAGCAAACCGGCATCGCTCTCGCCAAAGGGAGATCCGGCCTGCCGGTAGAGCGGCAACACCCGCCAGTGCATCCCGAACAAGCGGAACTGCAGGCGTGTAGGGTTGGGACCCTCCATGGGTGATTCGTCAGGCTGCTGCCCTCTGTCGGCTTTGCGGTAGCTATACCCGTATGGTTTTCTTTGCGCGTTCATAGCTTCTCTCCGTTTCCCCAAGTATCGTTTCGGAGATCTTTTTCTATAGAAGCGCGCAAACTTTCAGAAAGAGATCACATGTAGGGCCGAAAGCCGGTCTTGATAAATTGCTTGCTCTCCGCGGACTCCTCTACCATGCCCTCCTGTAAATAGGTGCGTACGTGCTCCGCCGCTTCGCTCTCGGTCAAATCCAGCTTTTCAGCCGTCGCCAGCACCTCTTCCAGATCAAATGCCCCAGGTAATACTTCAAATAGAATAACCGCCCGGTCTGAGATGGGAAGATCCAGGGGTTTCATCAAACGGGGTTGTTTGGCATATTGGCTGAAGAGCAAACGACGCAGCATGGCGTTCTCATATTGTTCTTTCTCCAGTTGTGCCTTCAGGGACTCCATTTCCTGTAGGAGCATCATGCGCTCTTGCGTATCCATCCTTGTTGCTCGGTCCGCCATACATACCATGCTGGGCTCGACAGAATATCGGCGCGGCGGCCTGAGACGTAAATGCGCCGGGCGAGTATCTTACGTCGGCCGTGGAGGCGCCTGGCTTCCTTGAACCGATATCCGGGCTGCGCTAGACAATCCGGTGAAAAGCCTGCGCTATGCGTAACATCGTACAGGCGATGCATGCATCGCCCCGGCATGGCATCCATACCATCGCCTAGTCATCCGGGCACGGTAGGTCCTCCGAGCCACCCGCGCCGTACGCTGCCGTCCTCGGCCATCTCGTAGAACGAAAGGTCGCGACCCGTGCGTAGCTTGGTCACGTAGATGATCTGACCGACGTGGGTGGAGAAGTGCTCGACGACGTGATAGACGGCTTCCAGCACCGTCACGTCGAGCCCCTGGATGCGGCACGGTTCGAGCAGGCGGTCCCCGTCGAGCTCGGCCAGGACGCGGTCGGCGTCTTCGAGCGTTTCGCGCAGCCGGGCGAGCAGCGCGGTCGTCGCCATCGGGGTTCGCGCATCGAATTCTTGCTGCCGGCGCCGGGCATCGGGCGCCCCGCCGACCCCGCTCACGATCCACTGCCGCACGTTGCCGCTGAGATGCAGGAGCAGGTTGCCGACGCTGTTGGACGCGTCGTTCGGCCGCCACCATACATCCTCGTCTGAAAGCGCGTGCACACACCGCTCGATCTTGGGTAGATATTCGGCGAGGAGAAAACGCCGCGACTGGTCGACGAAAGCCTGTGCTAAATCTACCATGGCCGCTCTGCCTGATTCATACTGGATACTGAACCACGCACAAAGTTACGAAGCCGGAAGCATTGTTTCTCCGAAGCATCCGGTGCTACCCTCTACCGCAACGCAGCGGTCAACGCTTGCACAGCCATAGCCGTAGCGAGCAGCGGGTCGTCCTCTTTGTTCGCCGCGCCGTAGGGATTGGCGAAGCTGCCGTCTTCGTACTGCCGGCCGGCAAGGAGGCGTACCATCTCCTCGCGCCAGGGACCCGGCTCCTCGATGCGTTGATAAACTTCTGCGCGGACGCTGAGGTGGTAGTAGAACAACACCCGGCGCCACTGCGCGGGGTGGTCCTGCGGGATGCCCTCCGGATAGGCCAGTTCGGGATGAGCACGCAGCCACCGGACAGCGGCCCGGACGCGTTCGTCGTCCCGGCTTATCCCGGCGGCGAGCAGGGCCAGCAGGCCGTCGCACGTGGCGGTGGCGTAGCTGCCAAAGAGGGTAAGGTCCCCGGGAGCGCCCGGCGTGGGGGCCGACTTATTGACCCCGGCCACCACGGGCGAGGCAAAAAAACCACCGTCATAGATGTCTGGGGGGGCCGCCTCGATGCGTCGTTCGGACGGATGCTTCTGCGCCCACCGCAGAAACGCCTCGGCCCGGCGGTACGGCATCGGCGCGTCGTGCCCCGCCTCGCGCAGGGCCTGAAGGATGCGCCGGGTGTGCGAGAGATCTACGTGGCCGGTGCGGCCCGGCGGCAGGCGCGTCTCGCCGAAGCCCCAGCTCCCGTACGCCGCGTCGTCCGGGCCCACCCCTCGGTCCTCCGCAAACTGCTGCCCCAGCAGGTATGTCCTCATCCTCGCGACGTACGCCGCCGATGCCTCACCGCCGTGCCGCGCCAGGACGCGCAGGGCATAGGCCGTGGCATAGTTGGGATATTCGAGCACGTCGGGGTCGGCCAGGCCCAGCACACCGTCCTCGTTGACGTGGCGGCGGATAAACGCCAGCGCCCGCTCGACGTCTGCCTTCGACGCTGGGCAGAACGGGTCCGGTACCGTCAGGAGCGCGTGCAACACAAAAGGCGTCCACGCCTGCCCGCCCCGGAGCAGCCCGTACGTGGCGCTGTGCCAGCCGCCGTCTTCGCCCTGCTGTGCCCACAAGTACGCGCACGCCGCTGCCAGCCTCTCCTCGGTTTCACTACGCGCCGGCGCGCATTGCAGGAACAGCAGGCTCAGTGCGATGGCGTATGGACGAGCGTTCATGCCAGAAGACCGTACAGGCGTCCACACCTCCCAACGTACCGTCAAACCCGCCCGGCCCGGTCGGCGGTCATCGTCAGGATGACGGCGGCTGTGCAGAAGACCGGACTGGTGATGCAATGGTGACCGCTCCAGCTACCGTCCGCGTTCTGAATCTTGCCGAGACGCCCGTACATCTTCTGGTACCAGGCGTCCCACTCCTCGCCGTTATCGGCCGCGAGGGACTCGCTTGTCATCATGTAGCTGAGGTACTCCTCCCCTCCGTTGTTGCCGAAGCCGGAGAGGACGTCATCGTCCTGCATCATGCGGGATGCCGCCTTGTTTTTGCGATACGCTTCGGCCAGCCGCTGCGCATCGTCGTCGTCATACCCCAGCTTGCGCAGGTTATCCTCGGATACCGCCTCCTCCAGGGGCGTTGCCGGCGCGAGGTCGAGGTGACCGGCCTGTAGCCCTTCTGCGATCTTTTGCTCCGCCTCGCGCGCCTCTTTGGAGGTAGCCCGCTGGTTGCTGGCAATCGAGTAGAGCGCGATGCCTGCGGCGCTTTCGGTGCGGACTGCGCCGGAGGCTTCATCAAGGTTGTCTTTCTGATACCGCCGAGACCGCTCCAGCACGGCTTGATCGACCGCGACGCCCTGCACCTCGGCCATCTCCAGTGCGCTGTTGGCCATTGCCGACTGCAAAACCCCGGCCCAGCCGCCGCGTGAGTTCCAACTCCCGTCGGCGTCCTGCGCCCGCGTCAGCTTGGTCACACACGTCTCCAGCGCGTTGGCGACGCGGCCTCGTAGGGCAGCGTCGTGCTCGGTGTGGGGCAACACTTGCGTGAAAAGCTGCACCGTCATCGCCAGGTCGATGTGCTCGCCGAGCTTGACCTGCGGCTGCGTGCCCGTGGCGTCGGAGATACGGACGCCGTCCTCCGGCGCCGCTTCGACGAGGTCCAGCAGATACGCCACGGCCTTGCGCACGTTGTCGCGATACGCACCCTCGGTCAACGTGTTGCCGGACCGGAGAAAGGCCGTCGCGGCAAACGCCGTCGTAGCCGGGTCGACCTGCACGGCGCGAGGATCACGCACGTCCTGGCGCGCGTGTGCCCCGGCCCCCCAGCCGCCGTTTTCGAACTGCATGCGGGCCAGCCAGTCCAATCCTTTTTTGACGAAGTCGGGCAGCGGACGGGGGTCGTCGTTGTGCCCGACGTACGAGGTCGAGGGTTCGGGCGAAGCGGCTACAAGACCGGGGCGAACCGACAGGCTCGACCATCCCACCATAGACAGGGCAACCAGCAGGACACCAAGGGCTGCACATCCTACATAGAGGCGTTTCATTGCTTCGAGGAGTTTGGTGCATGAGGGACGAACGGCCCGGCCAAAACCAGGCACCACGCACGAGGCATCCCCCGTACCGGTCGGTACGCAGGGATCCTGCCTCGGCTCCGTGGAAGAAATGACAACCCGGGTGTCGTATCGAATTTCGCTCTGCGAAATTCGAAAGGGACCAACTTTCTAACATGCTGTTTAACAAGATCCTACCGTGCAATAACGATACGCACAGAGGGTTATTGTGCAAATAAGGCACGATACGGAAATTAAGGACTGCTCCTTTGCATCAACCCAGGGACGTCATGCCGCATCGCCTCATCCTCCTGCTCTCCCTCACACTGGTAGTCTCCGCCGTCTATGGGCAGGACACGCCCGAGACCCTCGACGCACGCCCGGTCTACGTAGCCCTGTTCAAGAATGGACTGGGGTTGGTCGTCGTACGAGCCGAGGTGCCCGAGGCCGGCACGTACCAGATCGCCCCGCTTCCGCAGGCTATGCTCGGCAGCCTGTGGCTGACGTGGACGCCGGGCCTGATGCTGGGCGACGTCACCTCGGCCTTTGCAGCACAGACGCGGGCCGTGCAAGCCGCCTCCGTAGCAGACATCCTGCGGGCCAACATCGGGCGTTCGGTGAGCCTTCAGCTGCAGGGTGAAGAGATCTGGCGGCAGGTAGTCATCGTGTCGATGCCCGACGTCCCGAAAGATCCGCCGTCGACGCTCGGGCACCCCGGATACCCCGTGCCGCCCCAACGCGGCGACCTCCTCGTCCTTCGAGAGGATAACCGCCTCGTGGCTATACCGCCGGGACGCGTCATGGCCGTGCGGGCTTCTGAGAGCGACCTGCAAGATACCTACGAGCAGACGACGAACGAACCCGTCATCCGCTTCACGGCAGCCGACGGGCAGGGCCGGGGGCGAAGCGTCGAGATGAGTTACGTGGCCCAGGGCATGGCCTGGGCGCCCAGCTACGTCGTCGAGATCGACGCAGAGGACCGGGCGCGCCTCAGCGCCAAAGCCGTCGTCGTCAACGACCTGATAGACCTGGATGAGACGCGCGTAGAGTTGATCGCCGGCTACCCCAACCTCCCGTTTGCCGACGCCGTCACCGCGCTGTCGCTTGAACCGCTGGCGCAGATCCTGAACCGGATCAGCGCGACCCGGGGCTCGTCGTTCAGGGACGACGCCCTCTTCCGCCAGCGCGTAGCCCTGGACGAGGTGGCCATGCCGGGCGGCGTGGCGGGCCCGACCATGCCCGGAACGCCCGTCGGCGGCGAGGCTACCGAAGACCTGTATTTCTACGAGCTACCGGCCGTGACCCTGCGCCGGGGTGAACGCAGCTACGTGCCGCTGTTCGCCGCGGCCGTGCCCTACACCGATCTCTACACCTGGGACCTCCCCGACTTCGTCGATGCCAACGACCGGTACCAGGTAGAGATCGATGCTATGCCGCAAGTGGTCTGGCACGCCATCAAGCTGACCAACTCTACGGAGCAACCATGGACTACTGCGCCGGCGATGACGCTGAAAGACGGCCGGGTGCTCGGCCAGAGCACGCTCCCGTTTACGCCACCGGCGGGCACCAGCCGGCTTCCCATCACGCAGGCCGTCTCGATCAAAGCCGAACAGGGCGAGTTCGAGATCGAACGCCGCCGCGACGCCACCCGCTTCCACAGCAATTCCTACGACGAGGTGGTCATCGAGGGGACGCTGACGCTGACGAACTTCAAAAGCGAGGCGGTGACGGTCGAGGTAACCAAGACGCTCAGCGGCGAAGTGACGTCGACCGACGGGGCGCCCGAGGTGGTCCGGCTCGCCCAGGGCATGCGTCGCGTTAACCCGCGCAGCCGGTTGACCTGGACGGTAACCGTCCCGGCCGATCCGCAGCAGGTGCGGACCTTGAAATACCAGTATCGTTTCTATACCCGATAGCGGCTCACTACGGTGCCGCCATCCGCGTCGCCGTCAAGTCGAACACACCGACGCCGACCACATCGTTCGTACCCGTCATCGCGTCGCCGTCCACGGTGCCGCTCATGGTAAACTCGTACTGCTCTACGGCGGCATGCAGCCGGAACGCCGAGCCGTCGACGTCGAGGCTATGAACCGTCAGGGCGGCGTCGATGTTGGCCTCTACGGCGGTAAGGTGGCCGGTATAGCCGTCGTCCTCGTGCTCCTGCAACGTGAGGACGCCGTTGAAATTCCCTTGCGATGCGCTGGTCATCGTATACTGCCAGGCGCCGATGACCGGCGGCGCTTTGGTTCCTAATCCCAGGAGGGTACAGCCGGTCTGCAAAGAAGCCAGGGCGAGCCCCAGCACGAACATGGGTACCCAGGTTCGAAAATGCTTCATCAGGGTGGGGGTGGAGATTTATTTCAGATCCAGATCGGCCACAAAGTTACGCAATTCGTAGTGATCATCCATCACCCGCTCCAGGAGACGATTGAGATGACCCTGGACGCGCGCCAGAACGAGTTCATCGTCGTTGAGCACGATGGCGTAGATGTCGCGCACCTCATCGTACTGTTCCCGGTAGAGCACCCAGATGATCTCCTCGTCCTCCTGTGCCTTGACGGCTACCTCCCAACCATCGCGTTCGAAGCGAAACAACGAAGGCGGATCGAAATCATCGAGGTCGGGTAGCCGCCTGACCTCGTAAACGCCGACCTTCACGCGGTCGATCTCAGAAAGGTAGTCGTGTGCCATCTGCGCTTCTTCTTCGGGCGCAAGGCCGGCCAGCCAGCCCAGCGTGTGCAAGGATGCCGGCCCCAGGCTGACCACGACCTTCTGGTCAAAATCGGCGTCCGGGTAGTGCCGCTCCAGGTCCCGCCGGGTGTGCGCGATCTCGCGCGAGTAGAAGCACCCGGCCAGCGGCAGCGTGGTGCAAAGCAGCACGAAAACGACGAGCAACATACGATAACGCATATTTTTATCCGGATTAGAAATCACGCTTGAGCGTCATGTCGTTGAGCGGTTCGATATCGAACTTACGGCCGAGGCGGCCGATCTGCTCGGGGTCGATCTGCCCGACGATGTTGACAAAGACGGTCTCGTCCTCGTCGGGAGAGACAACCATCACAACCATGCCGGCGATAGTGCCGCCCTCGACGCGAACGTGGATGTCCACGTACTCTTCCTCATCGCGCACACGCACGACGGTGTCCCATCCTCGGGATTCGAGGCGTCGAGACAGCGCGGTGGCCCGCCGTTGCACGTCTTCAAAATCAGACCATCGCAGGTCGAAACCACGCACCTGGATGGACTTGAGTTTGCGCAACAAGTCGGCCAGTTCGGGATCCTCGTAGCGTGAGGCTTCGGCCACCAGGTTGAGCAAGGCCCCTTTGACGTTGACGACGATCTTCGGTTCTTTGGAGAACCACCCTTCGATCTCGTCCAGGTTCACGTAGCCGGGATCACGCTCGATGGCGTCTTGCGCCCAGGCCGGAGCAACGAGGACCAGCATCCATCCACAAAAAAGAAGTCGCTTCCACATGGTCTATCTCTTAAGGTTGCATGTCGTTGGAACGGTGCGACCGCGCGGTGAGGGCCTGCTGCACCGGCGAGACGACGCGGTCAGCAATGACTTCGTCGCGCACCACCTTGCCGGTCTCTCGGCTTACTTCGGAGAGATACCCGAGCGCCCACTGCACCTCGACCAGGGCTTGCTGTACCTGGGCCTCGGCGAACGTATCCTGCGGCTGCGCCGGGCGCCCGATGAGCGCTGCCGAGACGACCAGGAGGAGCAGCACGGTCATCGCCAG
>Ga0302046_10004476_pt1 | contig 12432 bp, 14 predicted proteins | sample RVTome_11_FD_200261 | JGI IMG/M metagenome (GOLD analysis project Ga0302046, IMG submission 200261) | Soil microbial communities from uranium-contaminated site in the Upper Colorado River Basin, Wyoming, United States - RVT147D111 (version 2) ...
TGCGGGCATCGACGCCGACGGCGACGGCTTCGTCGACGAGCTGACGCGCGCCGACATCACAGCCGCGACGGTCTTCCAAGCGACGCTGCCGGTGCCGGGCCAGGTGATCCCGCGCGATCCCGAGATTCGCCGCGCGATCTTCGAGGGCCGCAGGCTCTTCGGCCGAATCGGCTGCGCGGGCTGCCACGTGCCGGCGCTACCGCTCGTCGATCGCGGCTGGATCTACACCGAGCCGAATCCGTTCAATCCGTCCGGCAATCTCCAGACCGGCGAGGCCGAGACCCTGCGCGTCGATCTGACGGACAGCTCGCTGCCCGGGCCGCGGCTGAAGCCCCGTCACGGCGTCGTCTGGGTCCCGGCGTTCACCGACTTGAAGCTCCATGACGTCACGAGCGGCCCCGGCGACCCGAACGCCGCCGAGCGCATCGACATCAACCAGCCCGGCGGCTCGACGGGATTTCTCGGCGGCAACCGCAAGTTTCTGACGAAGAAGCTCTGGGGCGCTGCGAACGAGCGGCCCTACTTCCACCACGGGCTCTTCACGACGCTGCGCGAGGCGACGCTCGCGCACGACGGCGAGGCGCGCGACTCGCGTCAGGCCTTCGAGCGGCTGACGGGAAGCGATCAGGACCGCGTGATCGAGTTTCTGAAATCGTTGCAGGTGCTTGCACCATGAGTTCAACAATGTCTGAAAACCGGAAATCTGGAGAATTGAAATGAAGAAGTCCAGGACAGCGATGTTATTTGCCACGCCGCTTTTGCTATTGGTAACCCTCCCGGCCCATGCGGACGGAGCGGTCAGGCAGACGGCTGACGTGGTCGGCCAGGGTGAAGCGGGGCCTGTGGTGTCGGCGGGCGGCGCATCGGCCATTCGCACCGCGAACGGGATCACGGTCGCCCTCAAGATGCCGACGCCGACCCCCTTTACTTACAACTATCCGCCGCCGAACGCATTCCAGTCGACGGTGCTCATGGGCGCCCCGGAAGTGTTCACCGGCTGGGTGTTCATATTCAACAATCCCGACCTGTGCACGGATCCCTGTAACGGCGATGATGTCGGAACGACGACACCGGCCCGCGGCGGCGTCTATAACTTCGCGGGACACATCTCGGGTGGCGGGACCTTGCGCATGGCGGGGCATGTGTCGTTTGGCGAAGCCCCGTTTGGCGGTTCGCCACTCGAGAATCCGCTCGGGGCGGTGATCCATCTGGCCGTCGCGCCACATGGCACGCTCCAATCGGATCTCCTGCCGACCCAGATCAATACGCCGATCGGCAGTCCGCCGCTTTGGTGGCTGGCGTTCCTTAATCCGTAAGATCCTGATGCTGGGCGGGGTCGACCATCCGGTCGGCTCCGTCCGCATGGCCGGTGACGGTCGAAAATGCGCTTCGCCAGGCGTCTATATTCGTGCGGTCAGGGCTGGCGGGTGAGCCGCGTGCGACCGAACATGCGCCATCCGCCTGGCATCAGCACCTCGTCGGTCACTTCCAGGCCCGCTGCGGTCAGCCGGTAGCTCGTGCGGCCGCGCTCGGAGTCGTCCGTCCCCCACAGTATCGTCAGCGTGCCGTCATCGCCGATGCTGCCGCCGAGCGGGAAGCTGACGCCGCGCGAATCGAACCAGGTGCCGGCAATCGTGCCGTCGTCCTGGATGCGGTAGAAAGCCTGCGCGCTGAAGTGCCACTCCCTGCCGTCCTCCCCGGACATGCGGTTGTCGAAGCTGAGGCGCAGGAACTGGCCGTCGAGCACCGGCTCCCAGCTCATCTGCTGGGCGGACGCCATGCCACGGACTTCGCCTGCGCCCTGCCAGTCGCCCGCCAGCCGGGCAAAAAAGTCCTTCGCGGGGTTTCCCCCGGCGAATGCCGCGGGGATCGCGACGATCGTCAATAGCAGCGCAACGACCGGTTTCATGCCGGCGCGTTGCCCGGTTGATAGACACTCAATATGTGTCCGTCCGCATCGAGGAAATCCGACGACAATCCGCCATCCGGCGTCTCGCTGACGGGCATCACGATCTCGACGCCCTTGGCCGCGAGCGCGGCGACGACGTCGTAGATGCCGGACTCCAGCCGGAAGACGACGATCGGCGTGCGGCCGGCGGGTTCGTCGCGCTGGATGAACACGAGCTCGATGCTGCCGGCGGTCGCCAGCGCGAATGGCTGGTCATGGCCCTGCAGCAGTCGCGGTTCGAGGCCGAGTGCGTCGCGATACCAGCCGACGCTGCGTGCCAGGTCGCGCACGAAGAATACGACGGCCCCGACACTGGGATTGCGTAGCATCGCTTGCCCTCCTTCAGGCTTTCCGTCGTATCAGTTGCCGCCGACGCGGCGTTTGTGAGGCCCGCCGGTAGCGAGCGCGAGCAGGTGTCCATCGGGATCGTGGGTGCCGAGACTGCCGCTCCCGCGCAGGTGATGCAGCAATGCCCGCCGGATCAGGCCGATGTCGAGGCGCGGCTCGTCCGCCCGGCGCGGTCCGGCGTAGGCGAGTGCCAGCGCTTCCGCGCGCAAGGGCTCCGGCATGTCGCCGAGCGCACGGCGCAGAGCCGTCAGCCGCTGCCGGAACGCGGCGGGTTTCAGGCCGAGCACGTACCGGATTTCGTCGCCGTCGAGGCCATGGAGCGCGAGCACCGCGACGCGCCGCGTGCCTTCGCTGAGCCGCGCCAGGATCGCGTCGCGATCGTCCCCCGCCGGAGTCGCCGGCGCCGCGGATTCCGGTTGTTCCGCCGTCCAGCGCGTTTCGCGCCGGCGCCTGCGCGATTCGGTCCTGGCGCGCGCCAGGGCCAGGTTTCGCATTGTCCCGGCAAGCCAGGCACGGTTGGCGGCGCCGGCAACGTCCAGTCGACCGGCCTGGATGCCGGCGAGCAGGGCATCCTGCAGCAGGTCCTCGGCCTCGCTGCGGCGGCCGGCCAGGCGCCGCGCAATTGCAAGGCAGGCCCGGTACTCGGCCAGCGTCATTTCGCGGGGCCGGCGCTCAGGCAGCCCACGGCGAGCGTGCCCGGCATCCGGATGCCGACTGCTGGATGTGCTGGCGCTGACTGATGCTTTCGGCCGTGAATTGGTCCACCGGCGCCGCGGCTCCCTGAAACGTTCCGCTTCGGCTGCGCGCATCAACTCACGCGCGTCGCGCGGCTGTCAATCGGGCACGGCTATCCAGTCAGCGCTTGCGGGACTTGCCGCGGCGCGATGCGGTCTTCTTGCGCGAACGCGACCGCCGGCTCGGCACCTTGCCGCCCGCACGGCGCGCCTGCGACAGCCCGATCGCGATTGCCTGCTTCCTGCTCGTCACCTTCCCGCCGGAGCGGCCGCTCTGCAGCGTGCCGCGCTTGCGTTCCTTCATCGCCTTCCTGACTTTCGCCGAAGCCTTCCTGCCGTACCTGGCCATGAGTCACTCCTTGATCCTGCGCGTGTGGACGGCCTTGTCCACCCTGCAACGCTGTATCAAAAAGTCTCGGCCGACGGCTGTCCGCGCGGCGCCAGCGTGCGCTGTAGGATTCCGCGAGAAATCGGCGTGCCGCGCGCGGCCCCAATCCGCGGTTGCTTTCCTTGCTGCAATCTGGTACCTTTCTATATAAAGGTACCTTCTTTAACACCTCACCCGGTCGCAAGCCGCGGGCGCCGATGGCCACCGACGAAAAATTCAGTTCCATTCGCAAGGGTCTGCTCGAATTTCTCCTCCTCAGGATCATTTCGGCCGACAAGGTCTACGTCGCCGAAATGCTCGAGCGGCTCAGTGCGACCCAGTTTGCGACGCAGGAAGGCACGCTCTACCCGCTGCTCAGCAAGTTGCGCCGTGAGGAGCTCCTCGATTACGACTGGCGCGAGTCTGACGCGGGGCCGCCGCGCAAGTACTACAAGCTGACCACGAAAGGCAGGACTCAGCTTGCGGAACTCAACCGCTATTGGAAGCGCATCAATACGACCATTGAAGAACTGGGGCATTCCGAATGAACAGAGTGATCACCGTCAACCTCAATGGCAACGCTTACCAGCTCGACGAGCAGGGCTTCGAGTCGCTGCGCGCCTATCTCGACAGCGCGGGGGCGCGGCTCGCGAGCAATCCGGACAAGTCCGAGATCCTGTCGGACATCGAACAGGCGATCGCCGACAAGTGCCGGCGTTATCTGAATCCGCACAAGAGCGTGGTCGCCGCCGCGGAACTCGACCGGATACTGGCCGAGATGGGCCCGGTCGAATCAGAAGCGGGCGGAACGGCGGCGGATTCTGAAGGGCAGCGCAAGCCGGCAGGCGACCCACAGCCGCGTACGGATGCGCCGCGGCGCCTCTATCAGGTACGCGAAGGAGCGATGATCAGCGGCGTATGCAATGGCCTCGCGGCGTACTTCAATGTCGACGTCACGATCGTGCGGATCATCTTCGTCGCGTTGACCATCCTGACAGGCAGCCTCTGGATACTGGCTTACATCCTGATGATGTTCATCATCCCCGATGCGACCACATCCGAGGAACACGCGGCGGCGCACGGGCAACCGTTCAATGCACAGCAACTGGTCGATCGCGCCAAAGAGCGCTATGCCGAGTTTCGCCAGCAGAGCGCCAGGTGGCATGAAAGATGGCGACGCAAGCGGCAGTTGCGCCGCGAACGGCGTGCCGCGGCGGCCGAACGTGCATTCTGGCGCGGGGAGCGCGCGCACGAGGACGTGGGCTACGCGACACGCGTGCTGGCGGGCTTCATGGTCCCCGTCTTCTCCCTCATCGGCGCCGCCCTCTTTGTGGTCGTCATCATCGCGATGGTGTCGCTGTTCAGGACAGGAGGCATCTTCGACTGGGCATTGCCGCACGAGGTCCCGGTGTGGGCCGCGATTGTCATCCTCGCAATCGTTTACCAGGCCGTGCACGCGCCATTGCGCGCGGCCAGTCGTGCGTCGTACGAAGCCTCGACGGGTCAGCGGCATGGCTGGCTGGCCGCGGCAGACGGCGTGCTGTGGCTGGGTTTTGCGGCTCTATTCTTCTGGCTCGCCTACCTGTTCATACCGGAAGTGCGGTCGCTTTTTGAAAGCGTACCGTTCGAGTGGAGGCACCCCCTGGCAACGTGGTATGCGCTTTAAAGAAACACCGGTCACTCCGGCTGCTTGAAGACGACGCCGCCCTTCATCACGAAACGCACGTCCTCCAGGAGCCCGATGTCCGCGAGCGGGTCGCCAGCGACCGCAATCAGGTCCGCGAGCAGTCCCGTTTCAATCCTTCCGCGATCCGGGGTGTCAAGCAGCTCCGCGTTGACGAGGGTCGCGGACCGGATCGCTTCCAGCGGCGACTGGCCGTACCGGACGCGTGCGGTGAATTCCTTCGCATTGTCGCCGTGCGCGAACACGCCGGCATCGGTGCCGAAGGAGATCTTGAGACCCTGCTGCACGGCGCGGCGGAAGCTCTCGATCGCCTGCGGGTGCAGGAACGCCTGCTTCTTTGCCAGCGCCTCCGGCAGCGCCACGGTCCGGAGCGATTCGAGCAGGTACAGGTTGGGCACGACGAAGCTGCCGTTCTTCTTGATGATGCGCGCGGCTTCGTCCGTCATCATCGAGTTGTGATCGATGCTGTCGATGCCGGCCTCGCTCGCGGCGATGATGCCCTCCGTGCCGTGCGCGTGCGCGGCGATGCGCAGGCCGTGCCGGTGGGTTTCCTCGGCGGCCGCGCGCAGTTCTTCGATCGAGTATTGCTGCGCGCCCACGGGACCCTCGAAGGAGAGCACGCCCGCGGTCGCGCAGATCTTGATGACCTTGGCCCCGTGCTTGATCTGGTAGCGGATCGCCTTCAGCACGGCATCGACGCCATCGGCCACGCCCGAGACGTAATTCGGCGGCTCGATCCCGGGCCCGAATCCGGTGATGTCACAGTGTCCGCCAGTGGTTGATATCGCATGGCCGGCCGGGATCACGCGCGGGCCGATCACCGATCCCCTGTCGATGGCGCGCATCAGCGCGACGTCCGAGAAGCCGAAGCCCGTGCCGAGATCGCGTACGGTCGTGAAGCCTGCAAGCAGCGTCGCCTTCGCGGTCGGCACGCCCCTGAGCGCGAAGTCGCCGGTCGTGAAGCGCACGGCCTCGGTTTCCCAGCCTTCGACGAGTTCGTAATTCAGGTGGGTGTGCGAGTCCATCAGGCCGGGCAGCAGCGTCTGGCCATCGAGCCGGATCGTCTTCGCGTCAGCCGGGCGCGTCGCCGGATTGATTGCGGCGATCCTGTCGCCCTCGACGACGATGACCGCGGGCGTGACCATCCGGCCCTGAACGACATCGAAGTAGCGCGCAGCCTCGACGACGACGGTTTCCGCCGTTGCGGGCGTGACGGCGAGCAGCGAGCACGCTATGGCCAGCGCCACGGGTTTCAGCATTACATTCATGGCGCGGGATTGTAAGCCATGTCCCTCCGGTACAATCAAGCCGATGCCACTGACCGTCGTCATTCTGGCCGCTGGCCAGGGCAAGCGGATGGCGAGCGACCTGCCGAAGGTTCTCCAGCCGCTCGCAGGCCGGCCGATGCTCGCACATGTCATCGATGTCGCGAGGAGCCTCGAACCCGCCGCCATTCATGTCGTGCACGGCCACGGCGCCGAGCGCGTGCGCGAAGCTTTTCCGGCCGCCGACATCCGCTGGGTGCTGCAGGCGGAACAGAATGGCACCGGTCATGCCGTCATGCAGGCGATGCCCGGCATTCCGGACGATCACTCGGTGCTCGTGCTCTTCGGCGATGTGCCGCTGGTGCGGCCGGCCGCGCTGCGCGGCCTCGTCGCACGGTCGGGCGGGCGTGCGCTCGCGCTGCTGTCGGCAGTGCTTCCGGATCCGGCCGGCTACGGACGCGTGATTCGCGATGCTGCGGGACGAGCGGTGAGGATCGTCGAGGAGAAAGACGCCAGTCAGCCGGAGCGGGCCATCGGCGAGGTCAATACCGGTATCCTCGCGGCGCCTGCGGCGAAACTGCGCGCCTGGCTCGCTGCGCTCAAGGCCGACAATGCGCAGAGCGAGTACTATCTGACCGACTGCGTGGGCGCCGCGGTGCAGGACGGCTGCGCGGTCGAGGCGGTCATCGCGGACGCGGCGGCGGAGGTCCTTGGCGTGAACGACAAGGTGCAGCTCGCTGAAGTCGAAGCGGCGCATCGGCGCGCGAAGGCGCATGAGCTGATGCGCGCCGGCGTCACGGTCATCGATCCCGCGCGCATCGATATCCGCGGCGACGTCCAGTGCGGCCGCGACGTCGAACTCGACATCAACGTCATCCTTGGGGGCAAGGTAAAGCTTGGCGACCGCGTGAAAGTCGGTCCCGGCTGCGTGCTCCGCGATTGCGACATCGGCGCGGACACGGAAATCCGCGCGCACAGCGTGGTCGAGGGCGCCGTCACCGGCGCGCGCTGCGTGGTCGGCCCGTTCGCGCGTCTGCGTCCGGGCACGAAACTCGCCGATGCCGTGCACGTCGGCAACTTCGTGGAAATCAAGAACAGCGAGCTCGGCGCCGGCAGCAAGGCGAACCACCTGAGCTATGTCGGCGATTCGAGCATCGGCTCCGCGGTGAATGTCGGCGCCGGCACGGTCACCTGCAACTACGACGGCGCAAGCAAGCACCGCACGACCATCGGCGACGGCGCTTTCATCGGATCCGGCACGATGCTGGTCGCGCCGGTGTCGGTCGGCGAGCAGGCGACCATCGGCGCGGGTTCGACGATCACGCGGCCCGCGCCGGCCGGCAAGCTGACCGTGGAACGCGGCCGCCAGAAGACGATCGAGAACTGGAAGCGGCCGGACCGGAAGGAGGAGTAGGGCAACCGATGAGCCCCGCAACGGGCGGTCGACAGCCGGGTTCGGAATTCAAGCTGGAGCCGCGCGAGGGTTACCTGTACCTGCACCTCGAGCCCGGATTCGAAATGACTCCCGCGAGCATGGAGAACATCTGGATGACGATCAGCGACGCCTGCCGCAGGCACGGGCTGCGGCGCGTGCTCGCGGAAGGCGAGAATGTCCGGCGCCGGCTGACGACGATGGAGTCCTTCGACCACGCCGGCCTGGCTGCGCGGCTCATGCCGGGACTCTCGGTCGCCTGCTGCTTCCGGGGATTCGTGCCGGACCAGCAAACCGGCTTTTTCCGCACCGCCGCGATGAACCGCGGCGTGCGCACCGAATTCTTCCAGGACCTGAACGACGCTTTGCGCTGGCTGGGTGCGGGCCCGGAATCTCCTCCAGGCCCGCCGGCGTGAGTCGCGGGCGCATGCCCGGCGGCATTGGAATAGAATGTGCCGACGGCGGCCCGGAACCGTTTCCGGCGTGAGGTCCAGTCGTCCATGTGTGGCATCGTCGGAGCGGTCGCTGACCGCGACATCGTCCCGATCCTCATCGAAGGCCTGAGGCGCCTCGAATACCGCGGCTACGATTCGGCCGGCGTCGCCGTGCTGAACGGCAGCGCCGAGGTCGCGCGGCTGCGCGCGGTCGGCAAGGTGGCGAAGCTGTCCGAGGCGCTCATCGCGACGCCGACATCCGGCCACCTCGGCATCGCCCACACGCGCTGGGCCACCCACGGCGTGCCGAACGAGCGCAATGCCCATCCGCACATCTCGCGCGATGGCGTCGCGATCGTGCACAACGGCATCATCGAGAATCACGAGGAACTGCGTTCGGACCTCGAGCGGCTCGGCTACAGCTTCACTTCCGATACCGACACGGAAGTCATCGCGCACCGGATCCATCATCACCTTGGCGGCACGCTCGACCTGTTCGGCGCGGTGCGGAAGACCGTCGCGGAACTGCGCGGCGCCTATTCGCTGGCCGTGATGTGGGGCAAGGACCCGGATTGTATCGTGCTCGCGCGGGTCGGTTGCCCGGCCCTGATCGGCATCGGCAAGGACGAGAACTTCGTCGCTTCCGACATCGCCGCGCTCCTGCCGGTGACGCGCCGGTTCATCGTGCTGGAGGAGGGCGACGTCGCCCGCATCCGCCGCCGGAGCATCGAGATCGTCGATGCGGATGGCCGCAGGGTCGAGCGGCCGCCGTACGAGTCGGAGCAATCCGCCGAAGCCGCCGAGCGCGGCGCTTACGCCCATTTCATGCTGAAAGAGATCCACGAACAGCCCCGCGCGGTCGCACAGACGCTCGGGGAGCGCGTGGCCGGCGGTCGCCTGCTGGCGCAGGCCTTCGGTCCGGCCGCGCTCGACGTGCTGAAGCGCACGACGTCCGTGCACATCGTGGCCTGCGGCACCAGCTACCACGCGGGCGTCGTCGCGCGTTACTTCATCGAGCAGCTCTGCCGCGTGCCCTGCCGCGTGGAGATCGCGAGCGAATTCCGTTACCGCGATCCGGTGGTTCCCGCGAACACCCTGTTCGTCTCGATTTCCCAGTCGGGCGAGACCGCCGACACGCTTGCCGCACTGCGGCTCGCGCGCAAGTCCGGCTTCCTGTCGACGCTCGCGATCTGCAACGTGCCCGAAAGCTCGCTGGTGAGGGAATCCGGGCTCGTGCTGCTGACCCGCGCCGGACCCGAGATTGGCGTCGCTTCCACCAAGGCCTTCACGACCCAGCTCGCCGCGCTCGGCATGCTCGTCATCGCGATCGGCAAGCATCACGGCCTGTCGCCGGAACGCGAAAGGACGCTCGCGCAGCGGCTGCTCGAACTGCCCGCGATGCTCGAGCAGACGCTCGCGCTCGACCCGGTCATCCGCGAGCTCGCGCAGGAGATCGCGCCGAAGCACCACGCACTGTTTCTCGGCCGCGGCGCGATGTTTCCGATCGCAATGGAAGGCGCGTTGAAGCTCAAGGAAATCTCCTACATTCATGCGGAGGCCTATGCGGCCGGCGAGCTGAAGCACGGTCCGCTGGCGCTCGTGGATTCCGACATGCCCGTCATCGCGGTCGCGCCGAACAACGACCTGCTCGAGAAGCTGAAATCGAACCTGCAGGAAGTGCGCGCGCGCGGCGGCATGCTCTACGTGTTCGCCGACCCGGAATCCGGCTTCGAGGAATCGGATGGCGTGAAGGTCATCACGATGCCGCGGCACGTCAGTTACTTCCAGGCGCCGGCCGTCTACACGCTGCCGCTGCAGCTGCTCGCCTATCACGTCGCCGTGCTGAAAGGCACCGACGTGGACCAGCCGCGCAATCTCGCCAAGAGCGTCACCGTCGAATAAGCGCGCTCGTGTTCGATTCCGGCTTCTACCAGCGTTACTATGTCGATCCTCGCACGCGGGTCGCGTCGCGCGCCGATGCGGTGAAGCTAGGGCGCTTTGTCTGCGCCTATGCGGCGTATCTCGGGTTCACGGTCAGGCGCGTGCTCGATGCCGGTTGCGGCCTCGGCCACCTGCGGCGACCGGTGGGCGAGATTTTCCCCCGCGCGCGCTACGTCGGACTGGAGACCAGCGAGTATCTGTGCAGGCGTTACGGCTGGATCCGCGGGAGCATCGCCGATTACCGCCCACGCCGGCCGTTTGATCTCGTGTTCTGCCATGACGTGCTGCAGTACCTGCCTGATCGCCAGGCATCGCGCGCCCTTCTGAACCTGGCGCGGGTCTGCGGTGGCGTGCTGTATTTTTCCGTGCTGACCGTGGAGGACTGGCGCCGCAACGCCGATCGCGCCAGGACTGATTCCGGCGTGCACCTGCGCACGGCCGCCTGGTACAAGTCGCGCCTGTCGCGCGGGTTCCGGCCGCTCGGCGGCGGGCTCCTGGTCCGGCGCGGTTACGACCCGTTGCTCTGGGAGCTGGAAAAGCACTGGATGCCCGCAAAATCAGGCTTGCGGCCCCGGCGGCGGCCAAATTGATCTAAAATCGGCCCCTTGTTCAGGGCCCGGAACATGGGCCACCAACACCGGGAGAGACTGACGATGTCGTTTTTGAAGCATACGGGCCTGCGTGCCCTCGGGGCTGCCTCGCTGGCGGCTGTCGCGCTCGTGGCCTGCAGCGGCGGCAGCGCAAACGATGACCTGCCGCTGATCCGCGCAACGCTCGCGGTCAAGACCGTGTCCACCGGCGGCATTTGCGAGTCCGTGCGCATCCGCATGACCCCGAAGGAATTCATCGGGAAGGCGAACAAGTACGCCAACAACCGGATGATGGTCGCCGAAGTCCACATGACCGGCCCGACCAGCGAAAACGGCGCGCCGATGTGCAATGGCACCGGCGAAACGCTGCCGTTGGCGCCCGGCAACTGGGAATTCAGCGCGCCGCTCGCCTCGGGTTCCGCGACTTGCATGCGCAACATCCAGTCCGACGGCGATCTGCTGATTTCCTTCATCGACGGCATCGACGGATGCGCCGGCAACGGCTCCGCGCAGAATGGCATGTCCCTGGATGGCGAGATGCCGATGGATGCCGAGCAGCCTGCGGATGCGATGGATACCGCGCCGCCGCCGAGCGGCTGAAGCGAAGCATCGGCAACACAAGGGCCGGCACGGGCAACCGTGCCGGCTTTTTAGTCCTTGGCGTCACTGATTCCCTTTTATCTGCCGCCACTGGTCCGCGTCGCGGGCCACATCGCGCCGCGGTTGACCGCACGCATGATCGCGGCGCTGGTCGCGCGCCCGCGCGGCCGGAACCCGACCCAGCCATGGGAGATCGCCGAAGGCCCAGAGGGCAGCGCCATCGAGCTGCGCACGGGACTTCATGCGACGAGCTGGGGCGAGAACGGGCCGCTCGTGATTGCGCTGCACGGCTGGCGCGGTCGCACGACGCAGTTCCGGCTGCTCGCAGCTGCGCTGCTGGCGCGCGGGATGCGCACGATCGCGCTGGACCTGCCCGGCCACGGCCGGTCGCTCGGCAGTACCGCGACGCCGCGCGAAATCGGCGAGTTGCTGGTGGAGGTGGCGCGCATCACGGGCCCGGTGCACGCGGCCATCGGCCATTCATTCGGCGGAGCGGCCATCGGCGCGGCGCTGCTGTACGGGTTCCGGGCGGAGCGGCTCGTCATCGTCTCGAGCCCGACGCACGTCAGCCGCATTCCATTTTTCTACGCGAAGGCCCTCGGCCTGCCGCATCGCGCGATGCCGCATTTTGCGCGGCTGCTGGACGAGCACGCCGGCCGGCGGCTCGCTGAACTGGATCTGGTCGCAACCGCGCCGAAGTCAGGCATACCGGCATTGCTGGTGCACGACACCAAGGACGCGGTGATCCCCTACAGCGAGGCGGAAGCGCTCGCCGGCGTGTGGCCGGCCCTGAAGCTCATGACCACGACCGGGCTCGGGCATCGCGACATCCTCGCGAATGGCGCGGTGCTGCGGACCATCGTGGAGTTCGTCGGAGGAGGCTAGGGCGAGCGCGTATGCGCTGGGGAACCCGCGGACGCCATCGGCTGATCCGGCGCAACCGTGATCTTGAGGTTTCCGTACGGCGAGGCCGGAATCACCGTATCACCGCGCCGTTCGAGCCAGTCGAGTGTCGACGGCGTCAGCAGGTCGCCTTCGCGGCGTGCGTCAGGCGGCGCGCCGAGCAGCACGGCGGGTGTGAACACGACC
>Ga0302046_10004477_pt1 | contig 12431 bp, 10 predicted proteins | sample RVTome_11_FD_200261 | JGI IMG/M metagenome (GOLD analysis project Ga0302046, IMG submission 200261) | Soil microbial communities from uranium-contaminated site in the Upper Colorado River Basin, Wyoming, United States - RVT147D111 (version 2) ...
GTACGCCTGGGTTAGCGCTTCGGTAACGGCGTTCGTACCTTCGCCGGTTTCAACGCCGATCAGCGAGAAGATCGGAATGATCATCGAGATCGCGAAGCCGTCCAATACCGTCGTAACCAGCGAGATGAGGTACATCACGATCAGGGTCTTGGTGTGCCAGCGGAACAGATCCTTGGCGAAAACCGCCGCCGAGCGCCTAATCTCGGCAAAGCTTATGTCTTCGAGAACTTTGTGAAATTGCGTCATTGCCGCCCAGCTATGCGGACAGGATTGGGACTTTCGTGCGAAAGCGCTTGGTGGGCATGACATTGCGCGCCCGCTTCAGCATCGAGCCCTGCCGGCGCATGGACCCGCGGCCGCGTCATCATGATATTCCACAGGCGCGGGCGCCCCAGCCGCCGCCGGAGGCGCTGGATCGGCTCGACAAATATCGTTTCCAGCACGAAGGTCAGTAGCGCGCCAACGCGCGAAGCCGGAGAGAATCCGTTCACCCGATTGAATATTTGGAGGATCGCTTCCGCTTTCACGAGATGGTCCCCGCCAGGGGAAAAACTGACGTTCCGGGTCAGCTCCGCTTTCATGGTCCCATCAAGCAGCATCTTCAGCTGCCGATTCGAAATGTGGTTCGGCACGATCACGATTTCTCTGAGGACGTCGATGTTCGCAGCGAAGCGCTGGGCGACCGTGGTCTGGAAATCAAAGAAGTGGTTGATGTCGCCGATGAAGACCACTTTCGAGATCTCGCTCTGGCGGCTACTCAGCAGCGCCTGCATCTCATAGTTGCTGTTGACCAGAACTGCTTTGCCGTCGCTGAACGCGCAGAGATATTCGGCCAGCTTGAACGAAGACAGTACCAGAACGTCGCCTTCCCGAAGCATCGTCCGCAAGTCGCGCAATAGCGGCAGCGGTCGCAGGAAAAAATTTACGAAGACAAGCTTCGCCAGCGGCTTGAACAGGACGCGTGCGATGCCGGATCTCAGGGCGCGAAGGTTGTACTGGAGCGATCGCGCCGCCGCGACCAGCCGATTGCGCAAATAGGACGGATAGCTGCCGAATTCAGACTGGCTGGCGTCTATCATTTCCGCCGGTAGCCGATACCCCTGGATTCTCAGGTGGAGACGGGCGCCGTGCCAGTAGGGATGATTCCGCCAGTCATGCGGAGGGATCGTGAACCGGCTCTCGATCGCGTGGGCGGCACTTTGCGCTTCGGCCCCCAGCGCCGCGCGGCGGTCGGGCAGCGGATTCCGCTCAAGGAAGTACGGATGCCGCGCGCATTCGCGGTGAAACGCGGTGGTAAAGCGTTGCACGCGCGCCGCGATCTCCGGCGGCTTCTCCGTCCCGAGGAAGACATATGCCTGTTCTTGGTTCGCGTCCGATAGCTCGAGCAGGAATACGTCGCGCGCGTCTTCCGGATAGTCAATTCGATCCGCCGGAACCATTTGCGCCATAAAGCTGTAGTCACAGAAACAATGCACCCGGTCGAGCTTTCGTACGGGGCGGATCGCCAGCATGAACCGGAGATACCAGAATCCGACGAGCTCGGTCTCCCAATCGCCGATGTATATGTGGTTTGGATCGGTATGGTGCAGATATCGATTATTCAGCGTTGCCGCCAGATCCGTCATGTGCGGGTAGTCATAGACCTGCTCGATCAGGAATTCGGCGGAAAGGTCGAGCGAACCGTCCGGTTCCCGGCAAGCGTCAATCCGTGCGAGCACGTGGTCTTCGACGCATCGCACGCTCGGGCAGGCAATGCCATCCGCGCCGGTATTCATAATTCTCCCGATGTAGGCGAGCGCCCCATCGGAGAAGACAAAATCGGCATTGGCGAATACGAATATCGGCGCCGGGTCCAAGTCCTGCACCTGCATGATCGCGCGGGCGTAGGCGAGCGTCAGCGTAACGCCGTAGGAAGGAGGGATGATCAGGTCGTCGATCCAGACGAACTTGACGGCGACACCGGGCGGCAGGTTCTGCAGCAAGCGATGCTGCGAGTAAAAATCCTCAGAGCCGTGCTCCGTCAGGAATACGAACGTCACCCGGTCGTCCGCCAGCAGCGCGCCGGCGTTGCCCGGCGACATGAGCGACGACAGGCAATAGTCGAGCGCGCGCGCGACATACCGCTTACCCCATGCGGGGATCAGGATGTAGTAGTTCGTAGCAGCTTTCGTCATGGGCCTTTCGGCGGCGCGTCCTGGTCATATCTCCGGCAGGCGGACGTCGCCCGGCGGGAATGCTTCGGAGTTGCGGGCGTTATCCTAGTAGGGACCAGTGAACGTGGGGTCCGGGATGTCGCGCCAACGCCTCTCAGGCGGCGCTTCCGGCGGAATCCGCTCGGCCGGTATCGCGAACAGCTCGGCAACGGTCTCGACGATATGCTGGGCACGCGGAAAAAACGCGTCGGCGAGGCTCGGCGAGGTGGGCGACGGTGCGTTCGGCAGCCCGATGCGCCGCGGCGGACGCTTGAGCTGCCAGGCGCCGGCCTCCTGCACCGCGGTAATAATTTCGGCCGTCGATCCGAACGCCGTGGTCCCCGTATCGGCGGCAACGAGAGCGCCGGTTTTCGCCACTGAGCGAGACAGGGTTCCGGTATCCAACGGCGCGAGACAGCGAACGTCAATTACTTCGGCGTCTATGCCGAGTGTCGCCAGGATGTCGGCTGCGCGCAGCGCTTCGAGCACCATGTAGGACGTCGCGGCGATGGTGATATCCTTGCCTGCCCGGGCGACCCGCGCCGTATCGAGGGGAACTTCGTAGCTTTCCTCGGGGACCTCGCCCTCAATGCCATAGAGCCAGCGATGTTCAAAAACCACGACCGGCGCATCATCGCGAATGGCTGCGATCAGCATTCCTTTCACGTCGTAAGGCGTGGCCGGCATTATGACCCTGAACCCGGGAACGTGAGCGAACCAAGCCTGCAGGCTCTGCGAGTGTTGCGGGCCCTGGCCCCATCCCCGGCCTATGATCATGCGAAAGACCATTGGCGCGCACATCTTGCCGCCATACATGAAATGCCATTTGGCAACTTGGTTGACCATCTGGTCCATCGCGAGGATCGCAAAGTCGACCCGCATGTGGACCATGACCGGCCGGAAGCCGGCAATCGTAGAGCCGAGAGCGACGCCCGTCATGCCGGATTCCGAAGATGGCATGTCGAGGACGCGCCTCGGGCCGAACCGCTCGAGAAGACCGCTCGTCGTCCCGAAAATGCCGGTCGGACCGGGCACGCCAAGACCCAACAGGTAGACCTTGGGATCCTCGTCCATGGCCTGTCGCAGGGCTTCGTTGATCGCCTGGTAGTATTTAATGCGTCGTTTCGCGGTCATCCCTAACGCCTTGTCGTATTTTTTTCATCGTGGTCGCGCGCCGATACGCCGCCAATCGGTTCCCCACCTACCGGCAAACCGTGTCGGCGGGCGCGCCACAATTCAGGCTGCACGTCTGCCCGAGGCCGGCATTCGCTTCAATCAAGGCGGCAAACCGGGCAGCCCTACCCTCGCATGCCCAGACCGCCTCGAACGTCTTCGAGCAACCAGGTTTCGGATCGCGCAGCCGCCCCGTCAAGCGGTACCGGCAGAACTGCATGCCCTGGCAATACGCCTTCATATCGTCGAGGACATTGTCCACATGCGCGCCGCAATTGACGCCATAGGAGGCGGAAATCACTCGGATCTCACCGGTTTCCGGGACTTCGATGACAGGGCTAGGCCCGAAGCGGCCAAGCGTTACCGGTCCGAGACCGAGCCCGATGGCCGAAGAACAGGTCCATGCAACCAGCGCGACCATCCATTTGCTCAATGGCCGACGCCAATGATCGCCATTGTCGCCAGATAGCCCGCGAGGGATACGATCGGAACGGCGATCCATAAGCCTATGGCGCCGCGCAGGGCCACCGCTGCGATGCCACCTGTCGAATCGCTCCGCCAAAAATCACGATGCCAAAGCCAGCGGATCCGTCCGTCGGTTCCACGCTCGAATGATAAATGGTCCCGGACGAGTCTGCGCAGCGGCTCCTCAATCTGCCGCAGCACGAGCGCAAAGCCCGTAGCGGCCACGACCAACGCAAGAGCCGTCAGCAAAGCAACTGTGCCATCGGATCGGTCGATCCCGACTACGGTGCTGCGCACCGCGGCGAAAACGATAATGTGTCCGAGATAAAGCGAATAGCTGATCTCGCCGAAAAACACGAAGAACGGCCGCGAAAGCAAGCGTGAAAGGATTGCGTTGCGGTCGACTGTCACCAGAAAAATCAGCACCGCGAGCGCAGGCGCGAGGCCGACATTGTGGATGACGAACTCGCTGCGAATGTACACAAGTAGAGGCCGCTCCAGATAGAACACGTAGAACAGCGCGATCAGACCTGCCAATGCTGCGGCTTCGATCAATCGCCCGCCGTCACGAATTTCCTTTGCGTCACTCGCCAATGCGAGCCGGGCAACGAAGACGCCGATTGTGAATTCCCAGAACCTCATGTATGGGCTGAAATAGAAAAACCAGTGAAACACGTCGCTAGGGTGCTGTTCGAGCGGTGATGAATCCACGGATACGTTACGGCCTGCGAAGCTAATGGCAGCCGACTGCAGCGTTTCGAAATTGGCGCTAGCGACAACGCACACAATCCAGCCGGATAGCACCAGCCCGATGATCGGCCACGGCGTCGGGCGCCCGGAGCGGTCGACCAAATAAAGGCAAAGAAAGGGAAAGAAGACGTAGAACAGGAACTCGGTCGAAATCGACCAGGAAACGTCCAGATATTCCCAAAGCAATAATCTGTCGCCGGCGAACGCGAAGAACCAGCTTTGGCTCATCGAAAGGAACGAAAGCATCGTCATCACATTTTCCGCCGAGCTCGCCGACGAGCCGGGCGCAGGCACGGGGAATTGCACAATGAGAACACAGAACAGCAATGGGTACAGCCGCGCAAACCGGCTCACCAGGAAATTCGCCGACGAGATTACGGGATCGTGCACGATCCGGCCAGCGTAGCGATAATACAGGACGAATCCGCTCAATATGAAGAACAGCGGCATGCCGATGCCCGAGAGCGACCGCAGGACGGTCGCCCAGGTCGTTTCCGCGCCGAAACTGTCGAACGACATCGTGGCCGCATGTGAAATGACGACGGTAAGTGCCGCGACGCCGCGCAAACCACCAGCTCCCGTCAGGTAGTCGCGCGCGACCGGATACGTCGGAACGATCCGGGCGGGAATCCAGCCGGGCAATATCCGACTGGCCGCAAAACAGGCAAACGCAATGCCGGTCAGCGATGCGATAGAATGGAGCTGATCAAGTATCGACACGGAATATTCCGTTAGGACAGGGCGGCCATGTGCTGCGAGCGCTCGGGATGACGGAACGCCTGACGCACTGCGCCACCGGCTTCACAAGCTCAGTCCGGATACGTGTACATCATCAGCGTGCTCTCATCCGGGAACGCGCTGTCCCGAGCAAAGGAGAAAGCCGCATCGATTTCTTCTTTGATCTCGCTTTCCATGGCAGCCAGTTGCGCGTCGTCGAGCAACCCTATGGCACGCAACGCGGCGTCGGACCGGACGATGGGGCATCGCCCCTGCCAGTGCACGAGCTCGGAAGCGGATCGATATGCGAGCCCGATGTCGTCGTTCGGCCCGCAATGCTCCAGCCAGCGATAGGTCAGAAACTCGATCAGTGTCGGGCCTTCGCCGGCGCGCGCGCGCGCGACCGCTTCGCCGGCCTGGCGCCAGACTTCGTCGACGTCGTTTCCGTCAGCCGTGACGCTCGGCACGGCATGCGCCTGACCGATTTCGGCAACGGGCCGATTGGCGGGTTGCCGGATATCCATTGCCGAATGCACCGAATACAGGTTGTTTTCGCAGACGAATAGGACCGGCAGTCGATGTACGGCGGCGAAATTCATTGCTTCGTGAAACACCCCTTCTTCGGTAGCGCCGTCGCCGATGAAGATGACGGACACCCGGTCTTCGCCATTCCCCGCGGCGCCGAACGCAGCTCCTACTCCAATGGGCACGGTGCCGGCGAGGATCGGCGCAGAAGCGACGAAGCCGGCTTCGAGGTCGATAAGGTGCTGCGATCCGCCACGGCCCAGCGCGCATCCAGTCTCCCGGCCGTAGAGCTCCGCGATCATCGCCTTGAGGGCGCCACCTTTGGCCAGATAGTGCCCATGGCTGCGGTGACCGCTGAATGCGTAGTCGCGGCTCTCAAGATGCGCCGAAACGCCGACCGGCACGGCTTCCTGCCCGATGCAAAGGTGCGTCGGACAGCGGATTTCCTGCTCGGCATAGCGGCGCGAAATCGTTTCCTCAATCCGCCGGATGCGCAGCATCTGGCGGTGCATCGACAGACGAAGCTCACTCGAGGGTTCGGGCTGGTTCTGGCCGTTACGCATGACCGCTCTCCGGAACTCCTACTTCGGAATACTCAGGCACGCAGCGTGTAGCCAGTCGGCCAATTGCGGATGTCGTCGAGATACGTCTTGCCCCACGCGACCATTTCGGCGAGGCCGGTATGCCAGTCGATCTGTGGCTCCCAGCCCACCGCTTCCTTAATCGCAGTCGAATCGAGCCAGTAGCGCGAATCCTGACCTAGGCGGTCTCCGGTCTCCTCGCAAAGCACTTCGAACGGCATGTCGAGCGCGGCAGCACACCGCTCGACAACCTCGCGGATCGATGTCGGCAGCGCCGGTCCGGCGTTGAAGATGCGACCCTCGGGGCCCCTCTCGGCGACCAGATGGATGGCTCGGCCGAGATCGCGGGCATGCATGTAGGACTTCTCGGCCCGCCCGCCGCCGTGCAGCGGAAGCTTGTGGCCAGTCAGTCCACACCAGATCGCCTTGGGGACGACCCGATGCAGCAACTGTCCAGGGCAGTAGCAGTTCGACGGCCGGATGATTGACATCGGGAACTGGAGGAAACGGTGCACCGAGACGAGATACATGTCGAAGGCGACCTTTGATGCGGCATACGGGCTGCTTGGCTTGATCGACTCCTCTTCCGTCGCCGCATGCTCGACCGAGCCGTACATTTCGGAGGTGCCGATCTGGATGAAGTGCTCCATCCAGTCGCGCTTCATCAGCTCCTCCGACAGTCGCGCAAGCGCCATCGAGTTGGTCTCGAAGAAGCGCCAGGAATGCTTCCACGAAACCGCGCCTTCGCCCTGCGCGGCAAAGTTGACGATAACCTCTGGTCTCTCCTTATCGAGCAGCTCGAGTAACAGGTCAAGCTCATGCGTCACGTGACGAGCGTGATATTCGTAGCCGTCGCGCTTGTCGATGTTCAGCGAGAACGGCTCGGGGCGCAGCGGGTTGCGGCCGATGCCTATCACCTTCTCCGGCGATGCGTGGTCGAGAAGATACATCGCCGCATGGATGCCGAACGAGCCGCCGCCACCTAGGATCGCATACTTTTTTCCAGCCATTTTGACCTCTCGATTTTTCGGTGCTTTCGCGCGTGGCCGTGGTCGTCTATTCGATGATCGTCCAGCTGTAGTCTCCGGTGTAGCCGGCCTCCGAAAACAGCTTCAGCCAGCCTTCAGGGTAGTCATGAAATTCGGCAGTCAGAACCCAGGATTCGAAAACCGCCTTCTGCTCGGGGGTGCGATAGCTGTCGACCCGAACATAGGCACGGCCTGCTGAAAGCCGCTGGATTTCGTGCAACGCGACCGCAACGCGCGGACGTGGCAGATTGTGGATCGTGTCGAGCGAAATCACGCAATCAAAGCTGCCATCGGGAAACGGCAGGTGGTCTGCGCTGCCAAGAAGTAACCGGCCCGCCACATCGCGCGGGCAGTTCATCAGGGCGTACTCCGAGATGTCGAGGCCGAAAACCTCCAGCCCCGGCAGAGAGTCGAGCAGGTCCTTGACTAGAAACCCCTTAGCGCAGCCGACGTCGAGCACGCGGTCACCCGGCTTCAGCCTGAAGTGGTCGATCACGTCATTAGCGACCGGCACCCAGCGGCCATCATAGCTGTAGCCACCATAGCCGTACTCGCGCGGGCCGTCGAAGTACATCTCGCCGAATTCCTTTGAGATCCGGATGACTTCGGGATTTTTGCCGTCCTGGCGCGTCTGTAAATCGCGCTTGATTCGCGGAATCGCGCGGAGAAGGTTAACCTCCCGCCCCATTACGACGCCTCGACCATGGCAGCGTGCACCCTGGCGAATCCGTCGGCGGGTTGAACATAGCGGAAGTCCGGGAAGGCTGCATAGGTCGCGGCCGGATCAAACGGCCGGTAGCCATTGTGCGGCATCGGTCCTTTGCGCGGCGTCTCCCTGATGGTTACCGGCCGCTCAAACAGCGAGACCACCAGATCGGCGGCATCCCGGAACGATATGACTGTGCCGGTCGCCGCATTGAGCACGCCGCTGCTGCGGCGCATGACAATGCGAGCAGCCAGCTCGGCGACGTCCTCAACAAAGATATGATCGCGCCGCTCTTCACCTTCGCCGAACAGCACAATATCCTCGCCCTTCGCGGCGAGGCGGCGAAAGCGGTTGGGCCCGTAGCCGTTGTGCGGATCCTCAAGGCCATAAATGAGCGTTGGCCGAAGGCTTGCGAAGGGCGTATCGCCTGCCGCGTCGCGGAGCATGATTTCGCGGGCCAGGTGCATGACGCCGTGCAGGCTGCCAGGCGCGGCGCAGGACTGCTCGCTAAGGGCCTTCGGGCTGTCGGCATAGACGGCATCCGAGCCGATGTTGAGGACCTGGGCGACCGGGCACGCTGTCAAGGTCGCGGCCAATGCCTCGGCGATCGTGATATTGTCGCGCAACTTGGCCGGCGTGGTGCAGGGCGCGATGGCGGACACGGCGACGAAGGCGTCGCTTGGACGCAGCAGCGCCGCCAGCCGCTTGCTGGCGCCGGTGGCCAACAGATCGATTTCGGCGCGCGTGAGCGCTAGCGTCGCAACGCCACGCTGCTTGTACTTGCGCAGGATGGCGCCGCCGACAAACCCACCGGCGCCCACTACCACGGCCCGCTCTGGTGCCTGTTCGGATTGGTTCAGATGCTCGAGCACGCTTCTCTCAGCGCCCCTCTTGTCTGGTGTCATCCAGTGCCGGCATGCCCAGCGTGTGGTAGCAGAGGCCGGCGCTGCGGGCCGCTGTCGAGTCCAGAACGCGGTAAGGATCGAGCACTGTGCGCCCCGCCATGGCAGCCGCGATATCACCAGGCGGGATTTCCCGATACTCCGCCCAAGGTGTCAGGATCATCAGTGCGTCGGCGTCTTGAGCCGCAGCGAGAGCGCTTGCCGCCTCCTGGGCCCGCGGATGGCCAGCCTTGCTCGCCGGCACCACAGGATCATGCAGGCGCACTCGAACCTCGGGCAGCTGCGCTAGAGTTGCGAGCGAGGGCGAGTTCTTCACCGAGCGGGTATTCTCTTTGTAGGCGAGCCCCCAGACCGCGACCAAGGGGTCATCGCCATGTGCAAGCACATGCTGCCTAAGCGTCCGGACCGCCCAGTCCCGCCGGTGGCGGCTGTTGGCGAGCCAAGCCTCAACGACGCGGCTGTCAGTGCCATGCTGTCCGGCCAAGGCGATAACAGTTGCTAAATCACGCTCCAGGTTGCCGCCGGCGATGCCGAGCCCCGGCGCCAGATAGCTGTAAGGGCCAATGCGCTGGTCGAGCTTCAGGGCTGGCACAATCTCATGCCACACCGCACCGACCTGCTCGCACAGCTCAGACATGGTGTTGGCCACGCTGATCGATGCGACGAGGCACATATTGATCGAGATCTTGGCAAGCTCCGCACTCTCGTAGCGCATCGGAAGAATCGGGCAGCCGAACGCCTCGAGCACAGCACGAAAATTCGGATTCAGAGGTTTGGCTGGGTCCGAACAACCCACGATGTAGCGCTCCGGCTTCAGGACCCTCTCCACGGCCCGACCGAATACCAAGGTCTCAACCTGATAATAGCGACGATCTTCCGGCGGTGCCGCAATCGCGCGGGTAAAGCCCGGCTCAACTTGAGAAAGAACGACCAAGCAAGCGTCTGGCTTTAGGTTCGGCACAACGAGATCTATCAGCGCGTTTAGTGCCGACGTGTTGCTGCGCCCGGTATCGTCGGTATCGACATCCTGAGATAGATAGACGACATCACACTGGGACAGGTCTTTTGCGGCAGAGGTAAAGTGCTGGCGGCCGCTGTTCGATGCCAACAGTTCGTCGAGCCCGGGTTCGAGAACTGGGAGGTCCCTGGCCTGTAACCGCGCGACCAACGTTTCGTCGGGATCAAAGCATACCGTTTCGAACCCGCCCGAAGCCACGCCGGTGGCCGATACGATGCCGAGATGGGTCATTCCGGCAAAGCCAACGACCGGCTTTTTCATATTCGGTCCCGCTGGGTCGACAGGGCGTCCGCGCCGAGGCGTGCAAGAACCCGATGCAGCCAGATATCGTTCGAAAGATCGGTCTGAATGCCATGCCGACAGAGGTCTCTAAAATAAGCGTACTCCGCCGACCAGGTCGGATCCTCTTGGACCAAGGTCGAGCATTCTTCCGTCGGTCGACCGCTCGGCAGAATACGGTCGCGATAAGTGAATGTGGTCGGGCCCCATTTGCAGAGGGAGGCTATGTGAGCGGTTCCTTTCTCAGCCAGGATGTCGCACGTGAAGTGATTGCGCCACATAAGCAAAGTCATCTCTAGCTCGATGCGCGGCCGGCTCCCTTCATTTGAGATCACCACATGGTCCGGCGCGCGATTCTCGAATGCGTTCGCGGCGGTGACGGCGAAGTCCGCGCCGATCTCGCCAAACCAAAACCGGCACGTGTCGAGCAGATGGGAACCCAGGTCCGGAAGCACGCCCGCACCTTTGTCGCGCCATGCGGAGTCGCGAACGAGCCGGGCAGTGCCATTGCCATAAAACATACGACAGCTGTAGATCTCTCCGAGTGAGCCCGAGACGATCAGGTCGCGCATCCGCACGTAGTGCGGCTCAAATCTATGATTATAGGCGGTATAAATCACAACACCCGCGGCGCGCGCCCGCTCATTTAACCCAGCGATCTGGTCTTCACGTTCGGCCCAGAGCGGCTTCTCTACAAGGACGTGCTTACCGTGCTCGATGCAATAGCTGAGCAGCTCGTATTTCGAAGCGTCGGGAATGCACGCGAGCACTGCATCATAGAGATCAAGCGGCACGTCGGCCAATGTGCGGAAATCCACCTCCTGCAGCACCGGATCGACAGTCGCCACGCAATCGGCGCCCGCAAATGCCTTGCGTTTCTTGCCTTGCACGCCGTATCCGGCAACAACTACACGCATGTCAGGCAAAGTTCATTTGTCGCTCGACGATCTCGAGCTTGGAGCGCACGCTGTCGGGCGTCACAGGTATGTTGCCGTCGCACTCGCACTCACATGCTGCGGCAATTGTGCCGACCGTCGTTGCGATTGCATCATCGCGTGCGACGAGCATGGCTAGGGTCGAATATGCGAGGAGCGCGTCGCCTGCGCCCACCGCATCGACAAGCTTTTCTGCAAAACTGTCGATGACGAAGAAGCTGTCAAGCGTTTCGTGATTGGAGTCCCGGCACGCGAGCACCCCGCGTTCGCCGAGCTTCAGAATCAAGAGCTTGCAGTTCGCCGCGTCATAGAGGCTGGACGCCAGCGGCCGGATGCCGGAATCCTGATCCGCGAGGGCGAACCGCGCTTCCCGCTCATTGGGCGTTATCAAATCGAAGCCCTGAAAGTCAGTAATGTTGCCCCAGCGACTCGCCACTTGACTATCGGCAACTCGATAGACGCCTTCCGGAATCGCGGAGATCAGCTCTGGAATGGTCCGGCGATTGAACAGGCCGTGGCGGAAATCGGAAAAGACGACCGCTTCGGCCGGCACCGAACCGACCGCGTCAGCGATCGTGCCAAGAATCGAGTCCGATATTGAACGATTATCCAGTGTGTCGATCTTGAGCAATCGATACCCACCGACCACAACGGCGTTCTTGTTGACGGTCGGTCTGGAGGGGTCCACCACCGCGCGCACGTCGACGCCGGCCGTGCGCAAATCGTCGAGGGCGAAGTCCTTCAACGCATCGTCCCCGAGCACTGTCGAAAGCGTTACCTTAGCCCCCGCTGCGACAAGGTGCTTAGCAACAATCCCGGCGCCCCCGACATAGTCGACTTTACGCTCATAGAGAACGCTCATGGTCGGTGTCTTGGTCTGACCTCCGATCATCGCACAATGGGTGTAGCTGTCGATTATCGTGTCGCCCACGACGTGAACGTGACGCCCTTCCATCTGATCAAGAACTTTTCGCAAATTGTCGAACGTTAGGCCATACCGCTCCATCAAGATCTGAAGCTTTTCGACCTTGACTGCCGGCGGCGCTAGATTAATGAGGCCAGTTGAGGAATAGATAACGTCGCCCGGCGTAAAGATTAATTCGCCGCCATAGGACCCGACGATCCTCTCCTCTTCCGCCGTTTTCGGAGACAGGCCGGCG
>Ga0302046_10004478_pt1 | contig 12431 bp, 17 predicted proteins | sample RVTome_11_FD_200261 | JGI IMG/M metagenome (GOLD analysis project Ga0302046, IMG submission 200261) | Soil microbial communities from uranium-contaminated site in the Upper Colorado River Basin, Wyoming, United States - RVT147D111 (version 2) ...
GTCGGCTCCTCGTCCTCGCCGGCGGCCGCCAGCAGGAGATACAACGTCCCTAGCCCGGCCCCGGCGGCGACGAGGAGCGAGCCATACACCAGCGGCGCCTCGGCAAATGGCTGACCGACGCCCGCGGCGATAGCGATGGCGGCGAACACGATGAATACGGTGGCCCCGAGCCACGGCATGGATCGGCTGTTCACGCCGGCGAACCACCCGATCACCAGTGCAAGGATGACGGTGCCGATCGCCAGGGCGATCTTGTCGGCGGTGCCGAACAGGGAAATGGCAAAGTCCTCGACCCACGGAGGCGACTGGTCTACGATCCACGACCCGACGGCGGCGACCGGCGAGGGGGCGCCGTCGACGATCCCGGCGATGAACTCGCCGACCCCGAGGGCGACTCCGGCGGCCACGGTGCCGGCGACGCCGGCTCTAGCACTCGCAGGGCTCATGGCTCTGAAACGCCCTCGGTGACTGGTCGGGTTCCTTCTTCCCGGTACCCGCCGCCGCCACCTTCTACTCTTCGAGCGCCGACGACAGGAGGGCGATGACCCAACCCACCGAGCCACCGGTCTGGCAGACCCGCAGGTTCCGGCTGATCGTGCTCTACGGGGCGGTCGGTGTACTCGCCCTGATCCTGATCCTGCAGAACTTCGACACCACCGAGGTGCAGTTCCTCTTCTGGCGCGCCGAGGCCCCCCTGGCCTGGGTGTTGATGACCTTCATGGTCCTGGGTGCCGGCGTCGACGAGCTGGTCCGGGTCCTGGTGCGGCGGCGGCGCACCAAGAAGGCGGATCGGCGCCAGGCTCGGGCCGAGGGGCACGAGGAGTTCTAGGGCTCTCAGACCCGGGGGGCCGGGAACACGGCGGGAGGTCGGCGCCCGGTCACCTCCTCGTCACCCCAGGTGTCGTGGTACCAGACGTGACGGATCATCAGCCGGGCCTGCTCGATCCACCCGGCGATCATCGCCTTGCTGGGGAGTCGCCTGACGTCACGCTCCACCGCCGAGGCGATCTCGACCTCATCGGCCAACTCGGCAGGGTTGCGCGTGCTCAGATCGGCGATGTCTTCGACCCCGGCCCGGGCGAGCAACCGGGCGTAGTCGTCACTGACGCCCTTGACGCGCATCAGGTCGGCGCGCTGGACCCAGTTGGCGATCCTCTGGATCGGGACCTTGGCCGCTTTGGCGATCTCCCTGCGGCCATCGGGGGTACTCCCCCATGTGAGCAGCCTGGCGGTGCCGCGTACCCCGGCCTCCTTGAGGCGCTCGATCTGCTTGTCGGTGATCCCCTTGAGGCTGTTGAGCCCGGCCATCTCGCTCCGTTCTGCTGCCCTCAAGGTACCAAGAACAACCCGACGTCAGCGCCTTTCAGGAACCCGAAGGAGACTGATCGGCCCGGGTAACGGGCAACGGGCTTCAGACCGCCCAGCGCTGCTGTTCGACGACGACGTCCGGGACATAGGGCTCCTGATCGTCGTCGAACAGGGCCGCCGACGATCGAAGGGTGACGACGCCTGCCGGATACGGACCGTCTTCGCCCCATAGCTCGGCCAACCCGATGGCGCGCGCCAGGTCGTGGTTACAGCGCCCGCGTTCGCAGGTGTCGTAGGGGTCGGTGACCTCGTCGTGTCCCACGCAGGGGCCATCGGCACGTCAGAGGGGGTGCTTGACAATTGCGGGGCGAGGCCTGGCGCCTAGTACCCCAGCTCGTGGAGGCGCTCGTCGTCGATGCCCAGGTGGTGGGCGACTTCGTGGAGCACTGTCTTGCGGATCTGCTGTTTCAGGCGTGACGGGGGGAGGCGGAGTGCCAGGTGAGGGCCCATGAAGATGGTGATCCGGTCGGGCATGACCCCCGAGTAGTGGCCCGCCCGATCGTGGAGGTTCACCCCGTGGTAGAGACCGAGGAGGGTGCCGCCGCCCGCATAGTCGGCCTGTTGCTCGGGTGAGGGCCACTCCTCGACCACGACATGCAGGTTGTCCACCGCCTGGACCACCCAATCGGGCAATTCCTCCAGGGCGGCGTCGACCAGCGTTTCGAACTCATCGCGTCTCACGGTGATTGAGGATAAGACGACGAGAATCCCGTCCCATGCCCGACATCACCGTCGTACCCGCGACAGGAGACCTGCTCGACGACGTACTCGAGGTGGTCCCGTCTGGCCGCGGATGCACCTGCCAGTACTTCCGGATGTCTTCGGGTGAGTACTCGAAGGCGACGGAGGATGACCGACTGAACGCTCTGCGCCGGCAGCTCGCCGGCACACCCGCACCGGGCATGGTCGCCTACGAAGGCGATCGCCCTGTGGGCTGGGTGGGGTTCGGTCCGCGACTCGATTACGCGCGTCTTGTCCGCTCGCGGACCATCCCCTGGGTCGTGGAGGACGATCCGGTGTGGTCGATCGTGTGCTTCAACATCCGCTCCGGGTACCGGCGCAGCGGCATCACGAAGAGACTGCTCGCCGGCGTGATCGAGTACGCCAGGAAGATGGGAGCGCCGGCGCTCGAGGCCTATCCGATCGATCCGGGGGGAAAGCGGGTGAGCACCGCATTTCTCTATGTGGGCACCGTCAAGACATTCGAGGAAGCCGGCTTCCGCAGGGTCACGGAGACCGGATCGAAGAGCGCCGGGCTGACCCGATGGCTGATGCGGCTGGAGCTGTCGTAGGGAGACGCGGCATCAGATTCGTCCTCGACCCGGTTCCCTCCGAGAGGGGCAAGATGTGCCACGATTGCCGATGTGAAGGTCGGCTTGCTCCATCCGGGAACCATGGGAGCCGCGCTGGCGGCATGTGTCGACGGGCAGGTCCTTTGGGCCAGCGAGGGGCGGTCACAGGCAACCCGAATCCGTGCTGAAGAGGTGGGGGCCCTCGATCGCGGCGATCTCGGGTCCTTGGTGGCCAGCGCAGACATCGTCATCTCCGTCTGCCCACCTGGAGCTGCGGTCGACGTGGCGAATCAGGTGCAGGGCCTCGGATTCGACGGCGTCTACGTCGACGCCAACGCCGTCTCCCCGTCGACGACGCGCCGGATGGCGCAGCTCTTCTCGCGCTTCGTAGATGCCGGGATAATCGGGCCCCCTCCCTCCTCGTCACCTTCCCGCGATTCAGCACCGTCCGGCGATGAGAACGCGCGTATCACCCGTTTCTATCTCGCCGGCTACGAAGCACCAGCCGTCGCCGCGCTGTTTTCCGGTTCACCGGTCGATGCTCGAGTTATCGGGCACGAACCCGGTCGAGCGTCCGCGCTGAAGATGGCCTATGCCGCCTGGACCAAGGGAAGCGCGGCCCTCCTTCTCTCGGTCGCAGCGTTGGCAACCGCAGAAGAGGTCGCCGAGGAGCTCGCCCGAGAATGGGATCTGTCCATTCCAGAACTGGACGCACGCCTCGAACAGATCTCATCGGGCATCGCAAAGAAGGCATGGCGGTTCGTCGGGGAGATGGAAGAGATCGCTCATGCCTACGGTGATGCCGGGTTGCCGACGGGTTTCCATTCCGCATCCGCGGAGCTTTACACCCGCCTCGCAGACCTCAAGGACGATCGGACCGACCGGCGCGCCGACGACATAGTCGACATCTTGCTTCATTGGGACGGATCACCCGGCGACTGACCTGGTCGGCTCGGCCATGGGACTGGAGGACCTCCCCTCACCCCCGGGGAGATCCACCGCCTTCGCGAAGAACGCGAATGTGTCACGCGAATCTGTCACACCCAGTTGGCATCATCTACGTATGGAAGTTCAACTGCTTTCCGAGGCCGCCGACCTGGTGGATCGCGCCAACCAGCTGGTCGAGAAGGCGGGTCGTCTCCGGACCGCGGAGCGATCAACAGGGGCGATCAGGCGCGTGGTCGCCGCCTACGGGCGCCTGGTCAAGTTGGGATCGGCCGGCGGGGCAACCGCGGCCCGAATACTCGGCGACCCGGGAACTCTCGCCGGGGCGACCGGTACTTCGATAACCAAGGCCAAGGAGGCACTGAAGACCGCAGAGGCGGCCGACCAGACCCCCGAGCTGGGTGAGGCCTTCCGCTCCGGTGAGCTCTCCCTGGACCAGGCGACCGAGATCGCCAAGACCGAGAAGGTGGCCCCCGGCTCGGCAGGTCCGTTGCTGGAGCGCGTCAGGGGCGGCGCCCCGATCAAGGTACTACGCGACGAGGGGCGCAGGCGTCGGCTGGAGGCGCAGTTCTCTGAGGGCCTGGCCAAGCGGCAGCGTGAGGCCCGCTATCTCTGGCACGGGATCACCGACCAGGGCATGTACCGGCTCGAGGCGGAACTCGAGCCGGAGGTCGGAGCCCGTCTGGTCAACAGGCTCGAGGCTCAGGCCCGTCGGCTCTCCAAGGCGGCTCGTCACGCCGAGCCCTTCCCCCGGTATCTCGCCGATGCGCTCCCCGACCTTGTGACCGGCAAGGGCTCGGGCAAGGGCAAGACCGAATTGGTCGTGCTCGTGTCTCAGGGAGTGGCACAGCGCGGCTGGCAGGATGTGCAGGACGGCGAGTTCTGCAAGATCCCTGGCGTGGGGCCGATCGACCCGGACACGGCTCGCAGGATCGCGGACGACGCGTTCCTCTCCGGCATCTTCTTCGATGGAGAGGATCTGCGACAGATCAAGCGGTGGACCCGGCACATTCCCGCCGCGGTCAAGGCCGCACTGAACCTCGGTGATCCCCCCGGCTTCGACGGACCGCGCTGCGAAGACTGCGGCATGCGGCATGGCCTGGAGTGGGACCACGACGACCCGAGAGCCAACGGCGGGGAGACCTCGGTCGAAACCTCGAACCCCGTTACTGGAGATGTCATCAGAAGAAGACGGCGCGTGATCGCGAGGCGGGAAGGCTCAGGCCGGCGCGCGCCAGTCCGCGCTGAGGGAGGTCAGCCCTCCGCCGAATCCCAACCTGGCGGCCGCCGACCCTTGGGGAGCTTCGATACGACCAGGTGATACGACTCGTCGACCGCCTCGAGGATCTCGGCGTGGGGAATGGCGCCGTCCAGCCGCAAGGTGTTCCAGCCCGAGCGGCCGATGTAGGCCATTACCGAGGCGTCGTCGGGGTACCGGACGAGCCACTCGTCGGCCTCCTCTCGGTTGCTCCCACACTTCACGCCGACGGATCGATCGCCGAAGAAGGCGAAGATCTTCTCGCCCACCTTGGCCACGATGTCCCCCTCCCACGGCTCGTCCTGCCAGGCGCCGGGGAGGGAAAGGCAGTAGCGGAGCAGATCTTCGGAGGTCATCCCGGCAAGCTACCGACGGGATGACCGGGCCGGGATCAGGACTTGTACAATCCCGACGCTCCGGGCGCTTAGCTCAGCGGGAGAGCGCTGCCTTCACACGGCAGAGGTCACTGGTTCAATCCCAGTAGCGCCCACCCAGAAAACCCTTATGCCATAAGGGGTTTCGGTCGTTCTGGAGAGCGCGAAAGTGGACACTGAGCCCGCCAGGACGCGCATAGGACGCGTTTTGGTCGCGATTCGCGTGTCATGATGCGCTCCTCCACTCCCGGAGAGTCCGTCACACTCGCGGGCTTCGCTAACGCGGCGACGTGTGACAAGCCTGTTACCGGTGACGTTGCCGTCGCGGATTGCGAGGTTTCCTCACTCGGCGGCCGCAATCAGGACTAGCATCAAAGCCGCGATCACAGCGACCGCTACCCAGACCTCGACACGATCGAGCTTGTCTGCTCGGTGCTTCAGCTCCTCAGTAAGCAGTGTCATCGCATCCTCGGAGCCATCCTGGAGCGGTATGTACTCAACGCCGTCGAGCATCGCAAGAGCGCCGGGGGGCACTGATGGGTCAACGAGTGGAACAACGAGCTTCCCGGCCCGCAATGCGTATCCCACCTCCTGGTTCACGTAGGCCGAGTCGTAGCTATTGGGCGTGAGCAGGAGCACGACCACGTGACTGTCGTCAATCGCCCGTTGAATCTTCTGCGAAAGCGCAAGGCCTGGATGCGGGTCATGCTCCGCTAGGTAGAGCTGTATCCCGGCGGCTTCAACATGGTCTCGCGTCCGGCCCACAAGGTGCTCGTCGCGACTGCTGTGACTAAGGAAGGCCTGGAATGGCACGCTGACTTCGCGGGGCGCTAGGGGCCAGTCAGTCTATCGACTCGGTGCCTTCTGACTCCGGACATTCCACTCTTGGAGACTCGCATCGGTGATCTTCCCGCACGATCATCCCGCCCGCAGAGGCAAGCATCAACTCAATCGAGGTAGGTGTCCCAGTATGTCAACCCTTCCATCCAGTCGGGGGGCCACCCAGGCTTGGGGAGATGATCGCCCGCCACGTTTGCAATGACCCAGTTCCCAGCCACCTTTCGCACAAAGAACGGCACTCCCGTCACCGGCGTGGCTTCGTGCACCATCGCTCCGCCCGGATACTCGGAGAGGTCGACGAGCATCACGATTTCCCCGTCGCTCACCCGTCTCGGTCTGCTGGCGGCACCGTAGGCACGAAGGTCGGGTTCGGACCATGCTTCCGTGAACTGGTCGAGCTCGGTCGACGCGAAGGCGTTCCACAGGGCGTAATCCGAAGGATCTGCGGCAAGCCCAATCGCCGCTGCCTCTCGATCGAAACCTGCGACAAGCGGATGGTCCCGGTTGTTCCATATCCACGCCTGCGCCCGACAGAGTCGCCAATTGGCATCCGCAAGCTGCCAGGCTTGCCGATAGTCGCTCGCATCGAGGATTCCCCTCGGGAAACCTTGCACGGTGGCGACCGGCCCTCGTAGTGCGCTTCAAGCTCTGTATGCACTTGCCCGGTTTGCTCTCCCATCGTCTCCCAGGGCGAGACCAAGACGAGGTTGACCCGACGTACGACCCGTCGTTCGAACCCGAACAGGATGGCAAAGAGCATCACACCCACACCGACTGTGAGGCTCACCTCCGGGAGGATGTTCTCGAACTTCCAGCCAAGGTCCAAGACAATCGCCAGCGCAACCAGCATGCCCCCGCCAATCCCGACCCAGAGGCTCCAGAAGCTGACCTCCTCGGCCAAGCGGAACTGGCCGTGGATCGGCGCAACGCTCTGGAGTCCTTTCGACTGCTTTGAACCCCGGCGACGTCTCATGTTTTCAGTCTGCCAGCACCACCGAGCGTCTCGGGCGTGTCCTCGTGTTCTGGTGACATTCCCGCACGCTGGCCGACGGGACGCACGACCTCCGAGGAGTCAGCGGTCGTTGTCGCCGGACCTAGCGCGTTTCGCAAGGTCCCGACGTTCACTCCACGCCAAGACCGCTTGAAGGCCCCGACCGGCGGCCGGACTCCAGGAGTCCCGGGTGATACCGAGGAAGCTCGACTGCTCCTCCAGGGCCTGGACCGATCCAGAGATGAGAAGCGCGCCGATGGTATTCGCGAGATTGGAGTCCAGCGAGACCTGCGCCTTCCCATAGATCGAGAAGGGGCTGTTCAACTCCATCCGCAGGAAGGGATTGAGGCCGTGAGGAAGCCCATGATCAACGCCGCTCAGGAAGTTGTAGCCGACTAGCCCAATCTCCTCGGAGAAGTCGATCAGAGCTGCCATCAGCCGCGTGCTGCTGGGACGCACCTCGGCAATCCACTTGGTGTCTCTTGCACCCTTGACAATTGGGAGGCCGAGGCTCTTGGCCGCTTTGAGAAGATCCCGTGCTCTGCCCGCCGAGCGCCGTGCGTCCGGATGCGGCAACCGAGCCTGTTGGCGAAGCCCCTCAAGTCGATCGTTCATCGCCCGCGCCACGCGCAAGCGCGTAGAGATATCGGGGTCGTAGAGCCACCGCGCCCTTGCGAAGTTCTCGAGGCTCGCCCTCGCAACAGGGCCAACTCCGAATATCACTGGAGCGTCGTAGTCGACGAGTACAAGGAAGGCTCGGGCACAATCAACCGCAAGATGGACATGCAGCGCCGCAATGCTGTGGGCAGTTCGGACTGGGGTCTCGCCCCACGGACTGCGACCGGTGCTCTTACCCCCTTCTGCTCGGATCGCGAGCTGTGGCTCCTCAGCCAACTCCCTCATCGCCCGCGAGTCAGCGTCAATGACCTCACCCGTGGGGAATGAACCCAGGAGGTTGTCAAGAGCTTCTCGCACCTGACGAGTGGCCTCGTCCCATCGATCCTTCACGAAGGCGAAGGTAGTCGTGCCGCGTGACATGTCTGAAGGGCCTGCCTTTGATGACACCACGAACGCTGGCCAAGGGACCGGATGTCTCCCTATCCTCTGACCGACGGTGGAAAGACCTGACCGAGTCCCCCTTGTGCCCCCAAATCGTCACAACATCTGAGGGGAGGATTCTTCGACCGATCGCGATGGTTCGTACCGTCCATAAGTCCACGCGGAGGCGACGGCCATGGAGATTGCAGGGTTCCGAGGTCAGACGATCACGGCCGGCCACGCTGAGTACGACACCGCCCGTGCCATCTGGAACGGCGCCATCGACCGCCGTCCGCGCTTGATCGCCCGCTGCAGCGGACCTGCCGATGTGGCTACTGCTGTGCGTTTCGCCCGGGAACACGACCTGCAGATCGCGGTTCGGGGCGGGGGCCATGGAGTGGATGGCAGCGCAGTGTGCGACGACGGAATCGTCATCGACCTCTCGGGGATGCGAGCCGTCACGGTCGACCCCGGCAGTGGCACAGCCCACGTGCAGGGCGGTGCCCTGTGGGGCGACGTCGACCAGGCGTCACAGGCCCACGGCCTGGCCACCACCGGGGGCATCGTCAGCCACACCGGCGTCGCAGGACTCACCCTCGGCGGTGGCATCGGCTGGCTCATGCGCCAGCACGGTCTCACCGTGGACAACCTGCTCGCGGCCGATGTCGTAACCGCCGACGGCGAACTCCTGCGAGCATACGAAGATCAGCACCCTGATCTCTTTTGGGCGCTGCGAGGAGGAGGCGGCAACTTCGGTGTAGTCACCTCGTTCGAATTCCGGCTCCACCCCGTCGGACCCACCGTCCTGGCCGGCCCCATCCTCTGGGACGCGAGCGACACCGGCGAGGTCCTCCGCTTCTATCGCGACTTCGTGGGCAGCGCCCCCGATGAACTCGGCACGGTGGTCAGATTCGGCACCGTGCCGCCGCTACCGGTCATCCCCGAGGAACTCCACTGGCGCCCGGTCATACAAGTGGCTGTCTGCTACGTGGGGCCGGTGGAGGACGCCGAAGTGCTCCTCCGACCCTTGCGCGCCGTCGGCAGGCCCCTGCTCGATCTGATCGCGCCGAAGCCGTACGTGAATCACCAGAATGCCTCCGACTCCACTGTGCTGCACGGCTGGAACTACTACTGGAAGTCGACCTACCTTCCCGAGCTGCGCGACGACCTGATCGATGTCATCGCCGAACACGCATTCGAATTCACGTCACCTCGGTCGTACACGGTCATGTTCCACATGGGGGGAGCGGTCAGCCGCGTGCCGGAAGCCGCCACCGCGTTCGGAAACCGCCAGGCGTCGCACAACATCAACATCAACGCCGTGTGGCGGTCTGGTGAGGACTACGCCGACGGGGACATCGCCTGGACCAGACGCTTCTTCGCCGCCCTCGACAGCTACCACGAGGGCGTCTACGTCAACTTCCTCGGCGCCGACGAAGACCCCGACCGGATTCGCGACGCGTACACCACCGCGGTCTATGACCGGCTGGTAGACGCAAAGACCAAGTACGACCCCGACAACGTCTTCCACCACAACCAAAACATCCGCCCTGACAGCGAGAAGGACACCCGAAAAGACGAGCACCGTCCGTAACCAGGGGGCTGCTCGAACTTGGCGACATTCCCGCACGCTGGCCGAATCAGTGTTGACGTCATGCGGCTGGAGGTGGCAGCCTCCCCTGGCTGTGACGAAGACCGGAGAGAAGTACGGGCCGCACTACTACCGCGCATACCGGGCGCTAGAGAAGCGGCCAACTATCCGGCAGTTCACGGCCATCTGCGAGCAGCAAGGTCTTCCCGCACCCTCGAGGCGCATGTTCGCTCACATGCACCGGCTGTATCGGAGTCGCAAGAGGAACTACATGCCGATGAACCGGCTCGACACCGAGCTGCGGATGAGTGCCCAGCGGTGGACGAGAAAACGCTTGGAAACACTTCTAATGGAACAGGGTCGCGAACGTTCGGATCTCGAATTCAAGAGTGTCGTCGAGTCAGGAAGTGCGCTCCTGAAGACATGGGCCGCGATGGCCAACTCCGGCGGCGGCACCATCCTGTACGGAATCGAGGAAGACGCCTCGACGGCGAGTGCCCTCGCCCCCATCCGGCTGTTGGGCGTTGAAGAGAGGTTCCGGCAGGCGAACGAGGGGATCGACCCGCCAATCGATTTTGATGTAGATATTGTCAGGCTCACGCCGGGGGCATCTACCGGGGTCGTAGCGGTGAGGGTTGCACCTGCCGTTGCTGGGACAGTCCACCTCGTCAACGGGCGTGCTCCCGTCCGGGTCGGCTCGACTTCTGGCGACATGACGTCGGAACAGCTGCGTCGCTGGATACAAGAAGGTAGGCCGCCGGGTTAGCGGAGCCCGTCGCTCGCCAACCACCGAAGAAGCCATTGGGGGCCTCGCTGTTCTCCTGGACCCGGTCCGTGCCTCAGCGTCCGAGCCTGCGCACGACAGCCGGTCCCGCTGCGTGCCCAGATCGAGAGGCAATCTGGGCCTCGAGCCCCTCAGCCGCCGCCTCATCTGCGCCCTCGTACAGGTGGCCGTAGACGTCGAGGTCTGTACGCACCGAGGTGTGACCGAGGCGGTCGGCGATCACCTTGGGGTGCTCACCCTGGGCGATGAGAAGCGCCACCTGCGAGCGCCGTAGGACGTGGGTGCCAAGGTCGGTGGGTAGACCGGCGGCGGCCAGGGCCGGCTTCCAGTGGCGCCGCACCCAGACCGTCCGGCGGATTGGTCCACCTTCCGGGGCCGGGAAGAGCCACTCCCCCGGGTCCGCCACTCGCAATGCGGCCACGTGCTCGACGAGCCGCTCGGTGATGGAACGCGGCAGCGTCACCGTCCGGATGCTCTTCGCCGTCTTCGGTGGCCCGACGATCACCCGGCCTCGAACATCAGAGGCATTGCGCCGCACCCGGATCAGGTTCCGCAGCGGGTCGAAGTCGCCGAGCTGAAGCCCGGCCAGCTCCCCGATGCGGAGACCACCGAATGCGCCGACCAGCACGAGGGCTCGGTACCGGGGATCCATCGTTTCGGCGAGGCGCATCACCTGATCGGCGGTTAACGCCTCCGGCTCCTTGTGTTCGATCCGAGGCAGCCTCACATCCCGAGCGGGGGTGATGGGGATCAGCCGATCGCGCACGGCCAGCCGGAGCACGCCGGAGGCGATCTGCCACGCCTTCTGGATGGTGGCCGGTGCCTTGCCGGCCACCGTGAGATCGGCGACCCACCCCTCGAGGTCCGATGGCTGAATGCTGCCGACCGCTCGGGCGCCGAGGGTCGGGAGGATGAGCGAGTTCAGGTATGAACGGTCTCGGGCCTGGGTGCCTTCGCGAAGCGACACCCGTCCCGCCATCCAGCGCTCGGCCACCGACTCGAATCTCGTACGGCCCGCTCGGGGATCGACCCACTCTCCTCTGTCCAGTTTCGCCAGCTCGTTTGTCAGCCAGCGCTGAGCGTCGATCCTGCGGTCGAAGGTGCGGGACCGCCACCGCTGGTCGTGTCCCTGATAGCGGGCCCGATAGCGGCCATTCTCCCGCCGGTCGATCGTCGTCCGAGCCATCGGAACCTCCTTCGCGCTTGTGGAGACCTCCTTCGCCGACCCTACCCCGGCCCTCTCACATCGATCCTGGTGAACCGGCTTCGAGCCGGCGCTGAATCCAGCGTTCGACGTCGCTCCACCGGTACCTGAGATGCCGCCCCACCCGAAACGCCGGCGGTCCCTCGCGGCGATACCGCCAGGCATAGAGCGTCTTCACCGGCACATCGAGGTAGTCGGCGAGCTCGTGCACGTTGACGAGCCGGTCCTGCCTTTCCATGGCTCGATCGTGTGCCAGGACCCTTTCATCTCGATCTCAAGGTGGCGCCGCGCCAGCTTGAAAGGGTTCTTGAGACTCTGGTGAAAGGGTTGTTGAGACTCCGGTGAAAGGGCAACGGGCCGTCGTCGTGGAGAACCCGGCCTGCCGGGATTCATCGGCCAAGCGACCGCTCTGGACTACGGCCCGATCGTAAGACCAGGTCGAACGCCTCGGGCGGCATCACCGCGCTGAAGTAGTACTCCTCGGCCTCGGCCCAGCGAGACTCCCACTCTGCTCGGTAATGCTCGCCCTCACGCCGGAGTAGCCGCTCCCTTCGCACTCGGTCGGGAACGTCGACCAACACCCGCAAATCCTCCAGATCGGCCAACTCGGGACGGGCGCTGTAAGCGCCCTCCAGGATCACGACCGAGGCGGGTTCGCAGACGACGGGATCGTCGGAGAGCCGACCGTCGTCGGCCTTCCAGTCGTAGCTTTGCCACGAGGCCCGCTCACCTCGGGCGAGAGATGC
>Ga0302046_10004479_pt1 | contig 12426 bp, 14 predicted proteins | sample RVTome_11_FD_200261 | JGI IMG/M metagenome (GOLD analysis project Ga0302046, IMG submission 200261) | Soil microbial communities from uranium-contaminated site in the Upper Colorado River Basin, Wyoming, United States - RVT147D111 (version 2) ...
TTGAAAATAGGACAAACATCCCTAATTGCTTCGGTAGAACAGCTCGCGCATTCCCCAATGTTCTCGAACAAGCCCGAACGAAGACGCCTGGGAGGGGAGTACCGGGGCCATGGGGGTACAAAGGGGGTACAAAGATCGGGCATGGGTAGCCCCATCCTCGTTGTGCTGGCCCATGTCCTATCCGAGGCGCCCCTGGGGCGGCGCAATCACCATTCTCGACCCTACCAGACGCGCTCAGAAACCAGCTCATGTCCGCCGCTTGCCGAAAGGAGACCTACGGGAATGAACGCTTCCGACACGTAGCGGAGATCCTGGAACGACCAATTTTTGAACCCAAGCGGACAATCGTGACGGTTCGGGCGAGAACCGCCGTCAACGCGCGTCCCACGGATTCCTTCTCCGCCTTCAGAGCGACCCGGAGTCGCAAGCTTACGCCCGCTGCGGCGGGACGGATTCGCGAGCGCAGAGTTGCGCCGATGGGGATTATAGGCGGATGATAATCCGGTGCCGCCGTGGGCGTGGCGAAGGTATAAGTCTCAGAACTGATGGAGTAGCCATGTGGCGACTCATGCTGAGCGTGATGGCGACGACACTAGCGGTGACGACGAATGATGCCATGGGGCAGACATCAACCGGTACCGCCTTTGTTGTCCTCCCGGGACTATTGGTTACCGACACATCCCCTCTCGAAGACCAGGGTCAATTGCCCTCGTGCACCGGTTCAAACAAGGCTGCTACTTGGACGAACTGTGTGGGCGAGGAGATGACCGCCGATGGCGGACGGTACGTCGGTGCATTCAGGGACGGCAAGTTCCACGGCCGAGGCACCCTCAAGACGTCCGACGGTAAAAAGTACGTCGGGGAGTTCTGGAGGGGCAAGCCGCATGGGCACGGGACAATTGACTTCTCCGACGGTACTAAGTACGTCGGGGGATTCTGGATCGGCAGGTACACCAAGGGCACCTTAGCGTTCCCCGACGGCAGTCAGTACGTCGGGGAGTTCTGGGACAACAAGTACAGCAGGGGCACCTATACATTCCCCGATGGCAGTACGTACGTCGGCAGATTCAGGGACGGAAAGCGCCACGGGCAAGGAGCGGAATACGGTGCCGATGGCGCAATGGTGCGTTCAGGATCCTGGGAAAACGGCGTTTTTGTCAGCAGCCCTTGAGTGCCGTACGCCGGTGCGCAGCGCGAAAACACCGTGGGACCGCCCGCTCAATAGATCCTGTGTCAGGTAGGCGGGGACCGTTTTCGTGATCTCGTCCTATCGCTCATCCTGGTTTGATGCACTCCCAATGAATGGGCAAGTTGGGCGAGCGCAGAAGAGTGTTTCCGGATAACCCGAATCTGCTCCGACGTAATGCGGTTGCGCTCTCTCATTGTCTCCCAATTAATCTTCTTGCGATGTTTGTCGAAAGTGCCACGCTGGATCCTCCCGCAACGCGAGCATACCCTCCAGGGAGATAAGAACTTAGCGTCAAAGACCCCTCCCACGACCCACTTGTGTGTAAATCGACAACGCATGATCCATTTCCGTCGGTCCGTCAATGCATGAGCCACGAAAAGCCCAGCTCAGCGATAGACTTGCTCGGATGATTATTTGCGGAATCTTCATTTTTTGAACGGGCAACCGTCTCTTTTCGGATACCGCAATCATCCTTTTTCGTGAACTGCGTCACAACGCAAGAAAAGCCCTACGTCGTGGGTGACAGTTCGCACAGATCCGGTAGAAAAGAAAAGGAACCCCGCCGAAGCGGGGTGTGTGACAGTGCTCAGGCGCGTTTCGCGCGAGCTCAAGGACAACCTGGCGATACCTGTTCTGTGTATGACGTCATCTCTACGAGGCGTGACCACCGAATCGCTGAGTGATCCTGAGCGCTATACCGATCTCGTTACCATGCGGCTCCGTGCGAAAGACAACTCCCCGGCATCTGAGCATGAAGTTGCGCGATCTGGTTTTTCGCCCTATCGAGAGGCCAATCGACTCCCCGAGATCATAGGTCCCGCTTGTCCATAAGAACACGCCAGAGCGGCTAACGTCGCGCGTGACGCCCGAGGCGGTGTCCAGAAACACCGGCAGTCTGATATTGGTCCGTTGGTACCCTCTTCTTTCATCTGGTCTGGTGGTCATCACGATCCTTAAGGCTGGTGAACTAAGTTTTCCTGAGCTCGCCGAAGCAGAGTCTTTCGTTCGCAACAACAATCTCGCCGGCTAACCGCCCCTGAAAACGGTGCGAGTCAATGACTGCCTGCCGTCGCCAGTCCTGCTCCGACGCAGCCAAAATGAATGAGCCAGCCGCCCAAGTCGAGAGACAGGCTCCCGAACAATCCGGATGGCTTGCGACTCTATGTACGTGCGCTCCCTTACCGTTTCCCACGAAATGTCGTCCCAAAATCGATCGAAAACGCCGCGCTGCATCGTTCCGCACCGGGCGCACGTTCTATAAGCTCTGGAAAACTGAACGTTAATTATGCTTCTCCCCCACCGATGTGAAAACAAGCACCGCATGATCAAATTCGTCTGAACGCGTTCACCCGTTACCAGCATTCTATGTTCGTTCGTCTCCCCTTTAAATGGTGAATCTGCCCTAGATGCCGTAGAAGCAATCAACTAAACCAGACACACAAATCCCGCCCAAGCGGCATGTGTATTCTTGCCTACAAGGAGGAAATTGCCCGGTCGAGCTATGGCCGCGTTTGGCAGGAAGCAGAAGTCTGAGAATGCTGGCTTCCGGCCGAGGCTGTGTGAAGCATCTTTTTCAAGCAAAAGTTTGGGATCGACGGACCATTACCCGAGCCTCGATTGGACGGCTTGTATCCGGACAGGCCGCTTCCTCCATCTGTTCAGCCGATAACACGAGGGGCGACCCTGGAGTCAGGGCAAGGGCTAGGCGCCCTCGCGATTGACAAAGATTGGATTCCCTATCATAGCAGTGGCTCCACCCGTTTAGACAGAAAAAGTGCCTTCGTTAAGTGTTGAACTGCGGTTCAGGGTTTTAACTCTCTTGCCAAACGCATTAGGATGAATACTCGAGGTGTCGGATGGACTCATGCTCGGTCCTTTCCGTCAGGATGCGCCGTACGCAAGGCGAGAGCACGGTGTTTCATCCTACGCCGCCTTCTTCAGCTCGCCGGTTCCGAAGTACACCTCGTCCGGCGTTCGATACTTGAGGCTCTGGTGTGGGCGGCGGGCGTTGTAGAAACCGAAGTAGCCGGTGAGCGCCTCCTTCAGTTCGCGCATCGTCTCGTGGGCGTGGAGGTAGATCTGTTCGTACTTGACGCTGCGCCACAGCCGCTCGACGAAGACATTGTCGACCCAGCGGCCCTTGCCGTCCATGCTCACGCGCACGCCCTTGGCCAGCAGCACCGCGGTGAACTCCTCGGTGGTGAATTGCGAGCCCTGGTCGGTGTTGAAGATCTCCGGGGTGCCGTAACGAGTAAGCGCCTCCTGCAGGGCCTCGACGCAAAACTCTGTCGCCAGGGCGTTACTCGCCCGGAAAGCGAGCACCTTGCGACTGAAGAGGTCCACGATCGCCACCAGATAGGCAAAGCCATGAGCCATCGGCACATAGGTGATGTCGGTCGCCCAGACCTGATTGCGCCGCTCAATGGCGACGCCGCCCAGCAGATACGGATAGACTTTGTGACCCTTCCCCGGGATGCTGGTGCGTTTCTTCCGGTAGATCGCCTCAATGCCCATCAGGCGCATGAGGCTGCCCACATGGCGGCGTCCCACTTCGACGCCCTCGCGTTGGAGCATGCCGGCCAGCTTGCGTGCCCCGAGGAAAGGGTAAGCCAGGTGAAGCTCGTCGAGGCGGCGCATGAGCCGCAGGTCGGCGGGCGACACCGGCCTGGGCTGGTAATACAGGCTCGACCGGCACAAGTCGAACAATTCACATTGACGCATGATCGTGACCTCGCTCTCGGCGTCGATCAGCGTTTTGCGCTCGGCAGGCCGAATCGACCGAGCGCGCCGGACAAAAAATCACGCTCCATGGTGAGCTCCCCCACCTTGGCGCGCAGGTCGCGGATCTGGCGTTCAGCGTCCTCGACCGCGGGGTTGCCGTTCTCGAAGACCTCGCCCGCGTGCTCAAGTAGCTGCTTGCGCCAGGTGGCGATCTGCGTGGCGTGCACGCCGTGGCGCGAGGCGAGTTCGGCGAGCGTGGCTTCGCCTCGCAATGACTCCAGGGCAATCCGCGCCTTGAACTTCGCTGAGTGGTTCCTGCGTGGCCGTTTCATGGTGTCTGCTCCTTTCAGTCGGCATTATTGCCGTTTCCAATGAGCAGTTCATCCACTTATCCAGGGCCGATTTCGTGTCCAAAAAAGCGAGGCCACCTCTCATGCAGTGCGGAGTTTCCCGGCCGAGTATCGCCAGCACCGAGGGCGCAAAGTCAACGAGTGGAGTTGGATTGCAATTCAGAAGTTCTTGGTCTAGGGACCGAACTGAACCGCTAGCACACGGATTTTCAGGAATTCGTGACAACAAACGCACCTGACCCTACGTGAAGCACTACGAAACAAAACAGCGATTTACGGCATGCACTATTTGCTCAAGCCATGCCGACTTAGGCAAGGTCAGTGACAAGGTTGTAACATGATTCCGTGATGTCGCGCGAGCTGCGTCCGTTCGTCATCCAAAGCCACAAGCCCCGCCACAGGCTTTGGCCATGGCGCCATTACAAGATCCTCACCCGGTTAAGTTCAAGTGATTAAGATAACGATTACGCATGGCGAAGATCTTACGGACTGGGATCGCTATGTCGAGAATCATCCTGAAGGATCCGTATTTCAGACGTCGGCTTGGCGGCGTGTCGTCCAATCCGCCTATGGGCATCAGCCCATTTATTTGGCGGCCAAGAGGAAGGATGAGATTTGCGGTGTGCTTCCGCTGTTCTTTATGAACAGCTTCCTATTCGGCCGGCTATTGGCGACGAGCCCATATGCATCGTCGGGGGCCGTATGTGCCGACGACAAGAAGATTACGGAATTATTGACGGAAAAAGCCATCGAGCTGGCCCGTGAGACGAAGGCGGAGTACCTGGAACTGAAAAGCACAAGAATTACGAACTGTGATGGGCTCCAACGCCACTCGGACTACCTCAATTACCGTTTGAACATTGAAAAACCGGAAATGCTGTGGCGCGAGCGGCTGAAGAAAGATACCAGAGAGGCCATCCGTCGCGCAGAACGGACCGGCGTTACGGCCGAGCGCGGGCACCACTTGTTGGATCCTTTTTATCGCGTGATGGCGATGAATATGAGGAGGCTTGGAACCCCGGTACATTTGCAATTGTTCTATCGAACCATTTTGGACCAATTCGGACCTGATTCCGAGATTCTTGCAGTCAGGTGGAAAAGTGTGGTCATTTCGGCCGTCCTTCTGCTTCGGTATCGCAGTGAAGTCGTAGCATTGAGCGCCGCCTCTCTGCCGGAACACTTGCGGTTGCGGCCCAACAACTTCTTGTATTGGGAGGCGTTCAAGCATGCATATTCGTCGGGGGCCACCTCCTTCGACTTCGGTCGCTCCTTGGCCGGCAGCGGTCAAGCCAAATTCAAGGAATCCTTTGGCGCTGAATCCCATCCGATCTATTACGAGTACTATCTTAACGGGAGGAAGGCCATTCCAAGGATTCACCAGGAGAATCCCCGCTACCGGTTAGCCCGAGCCGTCTGGATGCGGATGCCCCTTTTCCTGACGAAGTGGCTCGGGCCGCATCTCATCAAGAACATTCCATAAATATGGGGAAATCGTCCCACAGCCCATGTTCCGCCTACGGCATCGGACAAGATTCTTGGGCGACCATGGGGGTTCAAGCCGACCGCGTTTGAATATGACCGGGACTTTTCTCAATCTAGCAGTAATTCGAGTCTGAAATGTGCTAGAACCCATCTCAAAAATACCTGCGGAGCAGCATAAGCATGCATGCGAGGTGGACAAAGCCAAGGAAATTCTCGACGTGGTATTCGTAGCGCACAACGAGTCGGCGGAAATTTTGCAACCAGGCGAACATCCGTTCGACCTTCCAGCGTCGTCGGTAACGGCGCAATGCGCGCCCGTCCTGAGTCGTGGGCCGGGACCGGTTCCGCCGGTGCGGGGCGATCAGCTCAATACCGTGCTTGGCAAGCCTCGCGTCCAGTGGATCGCTGTCGTAGGCGAGATCCCCGATCAGTCGTTGGGGAACACCCTCGGTGAAGCGCTGCTCGATAGTGCCTTCAGTAAGGGTGATTTCGTGCGGGCTAGCAGACGCCGCGTGCACTGCGATAGGAGCACTAACGCCGTTTGCCGCTGCCATGAGCTTTGTACCCTTGCCCCCGCTTGGTCGTGCCGACGACAGCGCCCCTTTTTTTGCGATCACAAAGGTCGCGTCGATGAAACACTCGGCCAGATCGAGCTTGCCGCGACTTCGCAAGTCCTCGGCGAGCGCCTCCACCACTCGCGTGAATACACCTGAACGTACCCATTGCTGCAGGCTGCGGTGGCAGGTCTGGTATGGCGGGAAGCGGGCCGGCAAGTCCTGCCAGCGCGCTCTCAAGCGCAAGATCCATAAAATGCCGTTTAGCATCTGTCGATGGTCTCGCCTGGGCCGTCCCTTGCCGTCATCTCGTCTCGGCGGCTTAGGAATCAGAGACTCGACGATCTCCCACTGCTCATCAGTCAACTCTTCTCGGCGTGCCATGCCGAGAAGGTACCAATCGCTTCAATGACGTACAAGTGTTTTTGAGATAGCTTCTAGTGTTGCCCAAGCTGTCCTCTTTGAGAATAAGACAAACATCTCTAATTGTTTCGGTAGAACAGCTGGGGCCTTGGGTGGACGAAGATCGGGTAGGGGTGGCCTCCTCCTCGTTGAGCTAGCCCTGGTCCGATCCGAGGCGCCCCATGCGGTCGCGATCGGGGGGCACGTCGGAAGCGCGCCTGACGGCGACACAATCACCGTCTTCGACCCGACCAGACGCGCCTAGAAACCAGCTAATGTGCGCTACGGGCCGAAAAGCGACCATGAACTGGAATTCGACAAGGGTCTGGTCCCGCCAGCTGAGGAAAGGGTGGGCGGAGCGCTCAGTCAGCGGCCCGGTCGGGCGCGGTCGGAGCACGCGTCGTGGATGATCAGAATTGCTCTAAGCACTCCGCTCGTAGACGACGCGTATAAGCACCCCTGCTATCAAAGAATTCCAATCCATTACTCATCTGATCATATTGTCCAGAAAACAGATCGCGCAGGAACTTTTCGATGACCGGATCCGGAACATTCGCGCCAAACGTCCGCCGTTCCTCGTTTTCGGCGCGAACTGAAACACTGATCGCGTCTGCGGACGCACCAGCTTTTCGGGCATCCACTGCTTTGGATGCCGAGAGCAAGATGAAGTCACACGCATCAGAAGGCATTGCCGCTCTTCCGACCGTTGGGATCATAAGGAACAACGCGATCGCTAATAAACCCAGTCTTGAAGTCCTCATAGGCCCCGCTGTATCGTCAATTGCTGTAAGCCAACGCCCGCCGAGCAGGGAGGGGAAGGTTGGGCACCGACTGCACGGAGCAAAAAGTGAATCGCCATCTGCGTGCTAACCACAAGGCTGTCGGTCGGTTGAATCCGCAGCCGAAAGCAGACATCCGGGAATGCCCGCTTCCGACCGAGGCTGTGTGGAAACTCTATTTCAGGAAAATATTGGGTTTCGTCGGACCATCACCCGAAGCCGATTGGCCGGCTTTATTCCCGACAGGCCGCGTCGTCGATCTGGTCAACCGACAACAGGGGGCTTCGATCCTGGTGTCAGGGCAAGGGGCTAGACGCCCTCGCGATTGACGAAGACTGAATTCCCTATCATGCAGTCCGGAGTTTCCCGGCCGAGTATCGCTAGCACGGAAGGCGCAAAGTCAACGAGCGACGCGGCAGTCGAGGTTGTCGCGAAGTGATGGTCGGCCAGGAGCATGAATCCACACTCGCTGGGGTGTTCCGGAAGATAGCCGTGATCCCCCTTGTGCCTCGGGTCACGCAGCCGCGGCCTTTGCTGCCAATCCTTTAGGGCGAGTGTCCAACTGGCCAGTGGCCGATGGAAGTCGTTCGGGTAGAAGGTGTAACCGGGGCTCGCGTAGAAATAGGCGTCGCCATACGCATTGTCGGGAAAATGCAGGCTAAACTTTTTCATTTCCTCACGATGCACCAAAGTTCCATGCTCCAGAGTCGTCAATCGGCTCATGATCTTTGAACGGGCGGCGTCGCTGTGAAACCAAAATGTAGATCTCGTGTTCTCGACGAACAAATCGTAATCGTCGGGTGGTACATCGAGCGCCCCGAGCTCGCCGAATAAATCGACATATCCGATCACTGGCTCCATGCCGTGATCAGAGAGAAGTAAGAGGCCTGTACCCGTGCGCGTGCACTTGGCATGGACGGCGGCCACGAAGTTATCCATGCGACGGTAGGCGTCGGCCATCCGCTCAGGATTGTCCAGGTTCCAGTGCGCGAGACGGTCCAAGCTGTGGGGCTCCACCATCTCCAAGGCCTGATTGCCCTCGGCAATCACGTCGATTAACTGCCGCAATCGACGATGATCGTCATGGAATACATACCGGCAATGCCCGGGGCCAAGAACCGTGAAGATCGACGGCTTGCCATTAATGGGCAGCATGACTCCCTCTGTTCTCATCTGCGTGACGTACTTGAACCTCAGAATCTCGAAGCGCCGCCGCCTTCTTGGAGCAATCGTGGCGAGGTCAACCGGCCCGCGAAGCATGTGCAGAGCGCACTGCACCGTCGTGGTTACCGGATCGGGCAAGCAGTCGATCAAGCGCTGCGTTGCGGTGCGGATCCTGTGGCTCGTTCTAAGCTTCGGTCCCCACAGGCCGTGCTCGGAAGGATAGGTCCCCGTCAGTAGGGTCGGCACATGATCCGCCATCGGCAGCGTAATCATGCGCACCCATGGATAGGACGCGAGCAGGCCGGAGAGATGCGGACACGTCTTGGGATCGATTCGGCGCAAGTCCAGCGCCGGAATGTATAAGACGACGAGATGATCGAGGCGCGCTGGGCTCGTGCCGTTATGCTTGGCGTGGGACGCGACTCGCAACTTGTACATGACCTGTCATTTACCTGTGCTTTTAGCATCCGCCGTCACGGCGCTGATCGTGCTCAGAACGCGCGCCTGGAGGTTTATACTGACTATCGATCCTCCGCGGCCGTTGCGTCCTCAGCGTCAGTAGCGTTGTTTTGATTCTCTTAACGCCCTCTGCGTCCCTGCCGGTAAGGCTGTTATTTTCCTTGGCGTCCTTTGCGGGCTCAGCGGTGAGGCATTTTTGGACCCGATTCTAGCCGACGGCGAAGCGCCGCAGCGCGGCAGCATCAAACTCCAGTCCCAGTCCCGGTTTCCGCGGCATCCCCAACTCCCCCTTCTCCGGCACCGGCACTTCCTTGTAGAGCCTGAACGTCCACGGCATGTACTCCACCGACAGCCCGTTCGGAACCGCCGCGATCAGATGCACGTGAATCTCCGGCACGAGGTGGCTCACCACCGGCAGATTAAACGCTTCCGCCATCCCCGCAATCTTCAACCACTGCGTCACTCCCCCCGCGCGCAGGATATCGATCATGACGATATCCACCGACCGCGCCTCGAGCATCTGTCGGAACGGCGCTATGCCATAGACGTACTCACCGCCGGCAATCGGCGTCCTGAGCGCAGCGGTGACACGCGCGAGGCCATCGTAATCGTCGTGCGCCGTCACGTCCTCCAGCCAGAAGAGGTGCACGTCCTCGATCCGCCGGCCGATATCGATCGCCTGGTGCACGCTCCAGCGCTGGTTGATGTCGCACATGAGATCGATCTCCGGGCCGATTGCCTCCCGGATCGCCCGCGCCCGTGCCACTTCCTTCGCGGGCGTCGTATCACCCGGAAGCGCGAGCTGCATCTTCATCTGCCGGAAACCCTTCCTGACGAGCGTCGGCGCCGCCTTGATCACATGCTCGAGCGGAAAGTGGCGCATCAACGCGCCGCTCGCATACGTGGGAACCCGGTCACGGTATCCGCCGATCAGTTGCCACAAAGGCAGGTTCTGCGCCTTGCCGCGGATGTCCCACAGGGCGAGGTCAATTGCCGATAAGGCAAGCGTGAAGATGCCGCCCGGGCCAGCCGTGCCTGCCCCCGCCCGCAGTTTGGCCACAATTGCTTCAGGCCGCAGCGGATCCTCGCCAATCGTCAACTCCCCAAGCTGATCGACGGCGCTTTTGAGTGTAGCGGTAAGCGCGCTCCCGAAAAACGTCAGACCGACGCCTTCTAACCCGACATCGGTCTGCATTTGCAGCGTCACGATGCTCCGCGTGGCACCGAGTGTGGAGGGCCCACCAGCGAGAGGTTCGTCAGCTGGAACCTGTACGATTTGCGACTGGATGCGCGTGATCTTCATGATTTTGTTCCGTGAATGGAGCGCCTGCGCGAAACCGCCATTCTAGCCGCACGTAAGGACGATATTGCTTCTGCCAACGCCTCAACTCCTGAATTGCACTCTTGCCAAACCTGCGAATCCTGCCCATTCTTTGATCCCGATCAGCGTACATTGGCCGGCATCATATTGAGTCATGAATCTCCTTACTCTGATACACGTCGCCTTGCGTGCTCTACGCGTAAATCGGTTGCGCAGCTCGCTCACCGCGCTGGGCATCATAATCGGAGTTGCTGCTGTAATTGTCATGATCGCAATCGGTGCAGGAGCTCAGGCCCGCGTCGAGGAGCAGATCCGATCTCTCGGGTCAAGCCATATCGTAATTCGCTCTGGCTCGGTCAACTCGCGCGGAGTATGGCTTGGCTTTGGCTCACAGTTCACGCTTACCGAGGACGATGCCTACGCAATCGAGCGTGAGGTGCCGGCAGTGGAGATCGCGGACCCGGGCATCGGAGGTGCCGGACAAATTGTCGCCGGCAACAAGAACTGGCTCACCGCATTCTGGGGCGCTTCGCACAAGCACTTCGAGCTCCGGGGATTTAAGTTCACGGCAGGCAGGCCGTTCGGACAGTCTGAAGTCCAGAGCTCGGCTAAGGTGGTCGTCATCGGCGAAACAGTATCGAGGGAGCTTTTCGGCGATGCAGACCCCATTGGTCGGGTAATTCGAGTTAACAAGGTACCGCTCACCGTTATTGGCTTATTGGAGCGTAAAGGCCAGACCTCGGGCGGTCGCGATCAAGACGATGGCGTGCTCTTGCCCATCACCACTGCCCAAAATCGCATCATGGGCGCGGCTCATTTCAAGCGCGGTACCGTTGAAATGATTTCGGTCAGGATGCGCGAGGATGCCAACCTGGCTGAGGCAGTAGAGGATATCCGCGCGCTGCTGCGGCAACAACACCGGTTGCGGCCCGAGCAGACCGACGACTTTGTCCTGCGAAATATGTCGGAGGTACTGAGCGCCCGCGAGGAGTCCAGTCGCGCCATGACACTCCTGCTGGCTGCCGTAGCATCAGTCTCGCTGCTGGTCGGCGGCATCGGCATCATGAATATCATGCTGGTGTCGGTCACGGAACGCTCGCGGGAGATTGGCCTCAGGATGGCGGTGGGCGCGCGCGCGCGCGATATTCTGACCCAGTTTCTCGTGGAAGCTATGACCCTCGCCTTTATCGGAGGGCTGCTGGGCGTGGTGCTCGGGGTTGCAGGTTCCTACGCAATCGGCCATTTCGCCGGCTGGCGGATCGAACTGCAGCTCGAATCGATCGCCCTGGCTGTCGGGTTCGCCGGCCTCATCGGCATCTTTTTCGGTCTCTACCCGGCGCGCAAAGCATCACGGCTGATGCCAACCGAGGCTCTTCGCTATGAATGAGTGCGCCAAAATCGTTCGGCGAGACCCAAATAGTTTGATGTCCTCGGCGTGGCAAGAAACCAGCCGAGCGCCACACCCACCGCATTGGCTCCCATATCGGCTACCTCGAACGACCGGTATCCGATCAATCCCTGGACGAATTCCAGCCCAATCCCAAGGAGAACAAATCCAAGGGCAAACCCGACGCGTTGAAGGAAGTTCTCGTAGAGATTTGCGAACCATGACATGAGCCCAAGATAGGCGAGGACATGGGAGAATTTATCTCCTTGCTCGATGTCCAGCTCAATGGGTGCGGGGGCCAGGGATAAATAGACTACGAGCAAGACAAGTGACCAACCGAGAACGACCCATAGACGCCGCGCTTGGAGCTGAGGTTTTGCGAACAGATTCCGCACTGCCACGGTTGCCTAAGAGCGCCTAACACAATGAAACGCGCGTGCGTTGCGAGCCAGAATCGTCGATAGCGCGAAGCGAGGTGAAGCCAATACTCGCTGTATTGGCGAGCCGAGCGACAAAGCTAGCGGCGATTGTGGCCGCAACCCCTTGAGGGCTGGCGCGATTTTGGCCCAAGTCCACCGCACCGTCGCCAGGAAAATCGAGCCGTATCTTATTCGCGGG
>Ga0302046_10004480_pt1 | contig 12425 bp, 11 predicted proteins | sample RVTome_11_FD_200261 | JGI IMG/M metagenome (GOLD analysis project Ga0302046, IMG submission 200261) | Soil microbial communities from uranium-contaminated site in the Upper Colorado River Basin, Wyoming, United States - RVT147D111 (version 2) ...
GCTTTGTCTCGGCCCCCTGGAGCTCGTGGTCGCAACCCGAAGCAAGGACGCGGACGGTTGCGGCTATGAGCTCCGTTTTTTCGACCGCGGCGACGTCACGGCCGTGCGCGAGCGGCATGGCCTCTCCTGCAACGTGCTGACGCTGCAGGGCGCGCCCGACACGCCGCCGCTCGCCGAGCTCAGGTTCACGCATCGCCAGCGGCTGCCGTTCGAGAACATACGCTTCGTGCTCGAGGAAGCGATCAGGGAGCGCGCCGTGCCGACCGGCGACGCCGATGCCGAATACACGGACGGGCTCGCAAAGCCCGTGCGCGAGGCGCAGGCCCTCGTCGCGCGGCGCGAGATCGCCGTGCTCTGGCGGCTGCTCGGCTATCTGAAGCCCTACCGTCGCGAGGTCATCGTCGGCATGGCTGCCGCGGCGCTCATCACGCTTCTGAGCCTCGCACCGCCGTTGATCGCGGGACTGCTCATCGACGACGTCGTCGCGCCCGTGCAGGCCGGCGAGCTCACGCTCGCCGACGCGAGCCGTATCGCCTGGCTCGCGATCGCCGCGATGGCGGTCGTTCACCTGCTCAGGCAGGTCTGCGCCTGGGTCAGGCTTCGCGTGATGTCCGTGCTCGGCGAGCTCGTCGCGCGCGACTTGAGGACCGAGCTCTACGAGCACCTGCAGCGGCTGAGCCTGAGCTTCTTCTCGCGCAAGAAGACCGGCAGCCTGATCACGCGCGTCAGCGCCGACACGGATCGGCTCTGGGAGTTTCTCGCGCTCGGCATCATCGACGTCTCGCTGTCGTTTCTGCTCCTGATCGGACTCGGCGGGATCCTGCTCTGGCTCGACTGGCGGCTCGGGCTCGTCATGACCCTGCCCGTGCCGCTCCTCTGCGCCGCGATCTGGCTGCACGGCGAGGCGCTGCAGGGGCTGTTTCTGCGCGCCTGGCGCAAGTGGTCGAACCTGACCGACGTGCTGTCCGACACGATCCCGGGCATGCGCGTCGTCAAGGCCTTCAATCAGGAAGAGCGCGAGAAAGTCCGCTTCGAGGAGCGCAACTTCGCGGCGACGTCGGAGTTCAACCGCATCCACCGGCGCTGGACGATGTTCTGGCCGAGCCTGATGCTCGCGATCCACGCGATCACGGTCGCGGTCTGGGTCTTCGCCGTGCCGCGCCTGCTCGGCACGGGCGCCGACGGCGTCGCGACGCTCTCGGCCGGCACCTTCGTCGCGTTCCTCCTCTATATGACGATGTTCATCGCGCCGATCGAGATCATCGGCCAGATGGCGCGCATCGCGAACCGCGCGACGAGCTCGGCGCACCGCGTCTTCGAGGTGCTCGACACGGAGCCCGAGGTCGTCGACGGGCCCGAAGCGAAGCGGATCGACGTCGAGGGCCGTGTGTGCTTCGAGAACGTGACCTTCGGCTACGACGGCGTGCGCCAGATCATCCGCGGCGTCAGCTTCGAGATCGAGCCCGGCGAGATGATCGGTCTCGTCGGACCATCCGGCGGCGGCAAGAGCACGCTGATCAATCTGCTCGCGCGCTTCTTCGACGTCTCGGGCGGGAGGATCACGGTCGACGGCATCGATCTGCGCGATCTCGACAGCGGCCACTATCGCCAGCAGCTCGGCATGGTGCTGCAGGACCCGTATCTCTTCTTCGGCACCATCGCCGAGAACATCCGCTACGGGCTTCCCGGCGCGACCGAGGCCGAGGTCGTCGAGGCGGCGAAGGCCGCCAACGCGCACGACTTCATCTGCCGGCTCGAGCACGGCTACGACACGCTCGTCGGCGAGCGCGGACATACGCTCTCGGGCGGCGAGCGCCAGCGCGTCTCGATCGCGCGCGCGATCCTGCGCGACCCTAAGCTCCTGATGCTCGACGAGGCCACATCGAGCGTCGACACCGAAACCGAGCGCAAGATCCAGGAGGCGCTGAACCGGCTCACGGCCGGGCGCACGGTCATCGCGATCGCGCACAGGCTCTCGACGCTGCACAAGGCCGACCGGATCCTCGTCGTCAAGAATGGCCGGATCGCCGAGCAAGGTTCGCACGCCCGGCTCCTCGCGAACGGGAGCAGCATCTACAAGCGCCTCTACGAGCTGCAGCGCGATCTGGCACACGGGATCTGAGGAACAACTGCAAGGAGAACGACATGGACCAGCTGGCTTTCGACACAGTAAGCGAAGCAAGGCTCGAACGGCGCCGCGACGGGCAGCTCTGGCTGACGCGCGACGGCCGCGGCTGCGCCGTCAGGATCGCGCGCTGCTTCCCGTGGTCCGCGCGCAGCCGCTTCATCTCGCTGCGCGACGACGAGCGCCGCGAGGTGCTGCTCGTCGAGGACCCGGCCGCGCTCGACACGGCCTCGCGCGAGACGCTCGAGGACGCGCTCGTCGAGGCCGACTTCGTGCTCGAGGTCGTGCGCATCCTCGAGATCGACGAGGAGATCGAGATCCGCTGCTACGACGTCGAGACGCGCCAGGGACGGCGCACGTTCCAGACCCGCCGCGACGACTGGCCGCGCATCGTGCCGGGCGGCGGCGTGCTGATCCGCGACGTCGCGGGCGATCTCTACTACATCGCCAGGCCCGCGGCGCTCGACGCGGCGAGCCGGGCGCTGCTCGAGGTGTTCGTCGACTGACGACGGCGCCGCCGCGCGCGGTTCGGTTCAAGTCGCGCCTCTGCTAGACTTCTGTCCCTGCGGCCCGCGCACCTCGCGCGAGCCAGGGAGTCTTCGCTTGTCCCTCAGGTTGCCACTGCTTGGAATCACGGCCGTCTCGTGCCTCGCCGCCGCCGCGGCATACGGGCAGTTCGGCGGCTTCCGGCAGCGCGATCCGAACCCCCTGCCGCCGCATCCGCAGGCCGAGTTCCATATCGCGCGCATGCACTACCAGGCCGCGGGCTGCGCGGGGCGGCGGGGCTGCGGCTCGTACTGGTCGATCGACTATCCCGACGCCGAGATTCATTTCCTACCGGCGCTCGAGCGCTTCACGCGCCTCGACGTGGCCTTCGACAGCGCGCACGTCAACCTGATCGACGACGAGCTCTTCGACTATCCGCTCCTGTTTCTACAGCAGCCCGGCATCGATCCCTGGTATCCGACCGAATACGAGGCCGAGCGCCTGCGCGAGTACCTGCTGCGCGGCGGCTTTCTGATCGCCGACGACTTTCACGGCGAGGTCGAGTGGCAGCGATTCGAAGCCGCGATGGACCTGGTGCTGCCCGGCCGGCCGATCGTCGACATCGACGAGGATGACCTGCTGCTCAACATCGTCTTCGACCTCAATCAGGACACGCAGATCCCGGGCGAACGTCACCTCAACAGAGGGATGGAGGGGCCGCCGCACTGGCGCGCGATCTACGACGACGACGGCCGCATGATCGTCGCAATCAATCACAACATCGACATGGGCGACGCCTGGGAGCACGCCGACGACGCGCATTATCCCGTCGAGATGACGAGTCTCGCCTATCGTTTCGGCGTGAACTACGTCATCTACGCCATGACTCATTGACCACGAAGCTTTTTGAAACGATGCCAGTCTCGATATTGACCCGTCTCGGTGCGCCGCTTTTCGTGCTGGGGCTGACAGCCTGCGGAGGCCCCATCATGCACGACCTGGTTCCCCTGCCCGGCAAGGAAGACGAGGTGCCCGAGATCACGCGGCAGAGGACCGTCGTCATGCAGACGACGGCCGGCGAGATCCGGATCGCGCTCTATCCGGAGGCGGCGCCGAATGCCGTCGCGCGCTTCGCCGATCTCGTCGAGTCGGGCTATTACGACAACACGCCGATCTCGCGCGTCGTCGTCGAGCCGATGCCCTTCGTTGCCCAGTTCGGAATCAACTGGCGCGAGCCGCACAACGCCCGCCGCGACGAGGCCATCTTCGACGATCCGAGCCTGTTCGCGCTCGAGCGCGGCACGCTCGCCTTCGCCAAATCGGGTCGACCCGACACGGCGTCGACACAGGTCTTCATCAACCTCAAGGAGAACAACTACCTGGCCGCCGACGACCCGAGCTACCGGTTCTGGGTGTTCGGCATGGTCGTCGAAGGCATGGACGTCGTCGACCGTTTCCTCTCGCTCGGCGACCCGAGCATGGGCCTCGACCAGGGCCGGCTCTGGGCCAACGGCGACGCCTACCTCGACTCGCTCCCCGTCAAGCCGACGATGATCGAGACGGCCAGGGTCCGCTGAGGCGCATCCCTCGCCGCCCCTGGCCGCCGAGGCCCGCTGCGCCGCGAGCGCGCTCTATGGCAGACAGTTTGTTTAGTATTGACTAAACAGAATCGGCCCTATAGCCTGCTTCGATGGACAAGGTCGCCGAGGAGTTCATAGAGCAGATGGGCCTCCACGCCCAGGCCGACGGGCTGCCCAGGACGGCCGGCCGTATGTTCGGCTTCTTCGTCATGGAAGGCGGAACGCACAGCTTCTCGGAGCTCGCCGAGAAGCTGCGCGTGAGCCGGGGCAGCATCAGCACCAACGCCAAGATCCTCGAGTCCTTCGGAGCCATCGAGAGGACGTCCCGGCCGGGCGACCGGCAGGACTATTTCCGGCTGGCCGACGATCCGTTCTCACGCATGCTCAGGATCTCGCTTACGAGGATTCAGCGGGCCGAGCAGCTGGCCGAGAAAACCCGCGACGGCCTGCCGCAGGCCGCGCGCGATGCGCGCGCGCGGCTCAAGGAGATGCTGAGCTTCTACAGCATCGCGAGCAGGAGCACGCAGGACGTGCTCGCCGAATGGGGGAAACGAAAGTCGAAGACTTGAGTTTTTTTGAGCTTACCGTTCAGTAAGAACTAAACGAACTGACTATAGGTGCAAAATGCCTGCCCATGACGACGCGACGACGACGGAACGACTGGTCCTGAAGGCCCAACGCGGCGATCGCGCGGCCTTGGAGCAATTGCTCAGGGACTCGTATCCGGCGTTGAGACGCGTTGCCTCGCGCCTCGTCAGAAACAGGGACGCAGCACAGGACGTCGTGCAGGAGACGGCCGCCAAGGTGGCGCAAAACATCGAGCAGCTTTCGAAGCCGTCCGCGTTCTCGAGCTGGGCCTACACGATCCTGCGCCGCGAGGTCGTCGAGCTCTCGAGGAAGCGGAAGCGGAATCCGGGCGAGAGCATCAGCTATGACGATACGGAGCTCGCGGTTCCATCGGCCGATCCGCCGCCCCCGTTCGAGGCGAGCGAGGAGATGACGCAATGCCTGCGCCGCCTCCAGAAGGACGACCGCGAGGTGCTCGACCTGCACTACTGGCACGGGCTCGAGGTCCGGGAGATCGGGGCGATGCGCGGCATCGCGGCCGGCACCGTCAAGGTACGCCTGTTCCGGGCGCGTTATCGGCTCAGGGACCTTCTATGCAAGACGGGCATGGCCGCCGTCTAGCGGATCGGGCTCAGCGCTTGCGCATCCTGAGCTCGTACTCGCGGAAGGCGCCGGTTTCCCTGTCGGTGAACACTGCCCAGCCCTCGGCACGGTCCCCCATGCGGTCGAGGACGAAGTTGAAATCCTCCCAGTCGTGGAGGTCCTCCCTGAATCGCAGGCGGCCATCGATGCAGCGGCCGTGCTCGTCGATCGTGCAGTTGAAATCGCCGGGGAAGTCGCCTTCGCGGATCTGCCCGTTGACATAGCTTCCGGAGAGCCACATTTCCGCGGTCACCGTTCTCCAGCGCCCGGTGGCATCCGGATCATCGGAGATGTTCCTGATCCTGAACTCGATGCGCCAGCGGCCGGGAATCGCCTGCTCCAGCGGCACGGCCTCGATCCCCCGGGCAGCGCCCGTGGTGCGCAGGCCCTGGGAGGCGGACCCGATGCCGCCGCTGCCAGGCTGGGCAAGGGCCGGGACGGACAGGACCAGGGCAGTGGCTGCGATCAGGAGTCGGTACGCGGAGATTTTCATGCTCGCCCCCCGAGATAGTAGGGTTCAGGGCCCAGGAACCGACCGATGGGCCAACCGCCCAGCGGCTTTTCCCAATGTATGCCTCAGAACGCAGCCATGCAAGGCCCCGGGCACCGCGCGGTCGCCGGGCCGGCCCGAAAGGTGCTATTTTTCTCCATTAGTGTTATTTTCATAACATTCAAGGGAGGGTAAAGGCATGAAATGGCTCAAGCTCATTGCGCTCGGCGGACTGGCCATTGCGGCAGCGCCCCTGAAGGCAAGCAGCCCGCTCTCGATTATCGCGATCGTCGAGAAGGTCGTGTTCGAGCCCGAGGGAGAGGCGCCGGAGACAGCGCGCGTCTTCGGTGCATTCGCTTTCTACGACGGCTACCGCGTGCGGACCGACCCCGCCCGCGGCTACCTGCGATTCTCGCTGCCGGCCGGCGAGGATGCCGGGCTCGTGCGTCGCGAGTGGACCGACCTGGCCGCCGTCGCCGGCAGCGGCGAGGCCGTCGCATTCGCCCGTTACGGGTTCCTCGGCACGGTGGTGTACGTGCCCGGGAAGACCGAAGCCGGGGCAGGCGCGCGCGTCCCGCTGCGCGTGCATCCGGCAGACGATGCGACGGCCGCGCCCGTGGTGGAGTATCTGCCGGCAGCGACCGGCGTGGTCCGGCTCGGCAAGGGCAACCACGACGAGATCGTCGCGATGCTCAGGGCATTGCTCGCCCCCGAGCCGTGATTTGCCGGGGAATCAGTCCCTGAGGCCGAGCGAGGGCTCGAGATGGGCCACGCGCCGGCCGCCGACTATGGCTGCCGCGACGGCCGCGACGACCGTCAGGCCGAGCGCGGCCAGCAGATGCCAGACCTCGAGCCGGCAGACGGGCTGACCGCCGCCGATCGTCGGCGCGAACAGCGCGTTGAGCGTGCCCTGCACCGTCAGGAACACGATGACGGCGAGCAGCCAGCCGAAGCCGGCCGTAAAGATCGCCTGCAGCAACGGAAACCAGACGATCTCGCGCGTCTTGAAGCCCGTGAGCCTGAGCACGCTGAACTCGCGCCGCTTGCGATCGACGTTGGCCCAGACGCTCGTCGCGAACGACAGGCAGTAACCGGTGATCGCGATCAGCGCGATGATCCAGTAGACGATGCCGAGGTTCCGGTCGAGACGCTCGACGAGCTCGATGTCGGCAACGCTCGTGCGCACCTCGATCCCCTGATCGAGGAAGGCCCGGCGCAGCCCGGCAACGTCGTCGATCGCCGCGGCATACATGCGAAAGCTCGCGAAAGCGCGATCGGCCGGGCGCGCCTCGCTGCCCTCCCAGCCGAGCGCCGGCACGGTGCGGCCGTCGAGGAAGTCCTCGACCGAGGCGATCAGCTCGATCGAGACGAAGAGCCCGTCGCGCGCGAACGACGTGATCGGCGCGATGCCGACGACGGTCATCGGCAAGCGCTCCGACTCCTGCCGGCTGTTCCGCGTCCGCGTCACGATGCCCTCGATCGCGTCGCCGACGCCGACCGAGAGCTTCTCGGCCGCCGTCGCCGCGAGCACGACCTCGCCGAAGCCGGCCGGCGTGCCCGTCGATTCGTCGAGCACGGGGTCGCCTTTGGCCGACGGGATCAGCTCGATGTCGATGATGCGCCCGACCTCGCTCTCGACGGCACGCACGCGAATGCTCGCGGCAAGCGAGCGCGTCCTCGGCACGATGAAGGCGACGTCGTCGCGCTCCTGCATCTCGCTGAACCAGGCGGCGTCGTAGTTGCCGCTGCCGATCGGCGCAACCTCGCGGTAACGCGGATTCTCGATCAGCGGGTCGAGCAGGTTCGTGATGATGCCGTACTTGAGCCCGAACAGGACGAGCAGCGGAATCAGCACGGCCGAGAGCGCGAGCACGGCGCAGCCCGAGATCACCCATTCGTGACGATAGTCGTCGAAAGCGAGACGGCCGACGAGCTCGAAACGGCGCCGGATCGCGGGCAGAACGCCGGGCGCCTCAGCCATGCTGCACCGTCACGGCCATCGACTGCGGACTGCGCTCCGCGATCTCGTGCGGCAGCAACGTGAATCCGCGATCGCGGACGAGCTCGTGCGCGTGCGTTGCGAGTATCAGCGTGACGCCGAGGTCCTCGACGAGCTCGACGAGCAGCCCCATGATGCGCTGCGCGTTGAGCGGATCGATCGCCGCGGTCGGCTCGTCGGCGATGACGATCGGCGGATCGTGCGCGAGAGCCCGGGCGATCGCGGCGCGCTGGCGCTGGCCGACCGAGAGCGCCGACGGCAGCTTGTCGAGCTGCGGCGCGATCCCGAGCTTCTGGCCGAGCGACTCGGCGACGGAGTCGACGGGAAGCCCGAGCAGATGGCGCGACAGCTCGATATTGCGCCTGACGGAGAGATACGGCAAAAGACCGCCGTACTGCAGGACATAACCGATGTGGCGGCTTCTCAGGTCGCTGAGCTCGTCGGAGGCGCGCGCGCTCCAGATCGCGTCGAGATCGCTGTCCGACTCTCCCGGCAGGGGCGTAAAGCGGAATTCGCCGCTCGCGGTCGGCATCAGGATCATCGCGAGCAGCTCGAGCAGGGTGCTCTTGCCCGAGCCGCTCTCCCCGATCAGCGCGAGCTTCGCGCCGCGCGCGATGTCGAGGCGCGGCACCTTGAGCTCGAACCGCGTCCCGCCGGCGTCGTAGCTCTTCTCTACGTTGCGCAGCGAGTAGACGAGGTCCTCGCTCAGGGCAGGGCCTCCAGGAGCAGCGGATAGACCGAGTCGCCGTCGACCGGCCCGCCGTCCAGAGAGACCCAGAGATCGAGGTTGTCGTGCAGCTCGCGATAGTAGGCAACCTTGCCGTCGAGCGAGTTGATGAACTCGAACTGCTGCACGGCCGTCCAGGTCTGCCAGTTGGCGAGATCGAGGTTCATGACCTCGCTCTGGTACGGCAGACCTTCGATGTACTCGCGCATGTAGCCGAGATCGGCCAGGCTCATGGCGCCCGCCGCCGCGCCGGCCGTCTCGACGGCCTCGGGATCGCGGCTCACGATCGCCGCGAGGCTTCTGAGCTCGTCGAGAAAGTCCTGCGGCGCCAGAAGGCCTTCCTCGGCACGCAGGAGGATCTGCGCCAGCACGTCGTGCATGTCGCTCAGCTGATCGCGCGTCAGAAGGACGCGGACATCGACGGCCTGCTGCTCGGGCGCTGCCGGATCGCGGTCGAGCATGTAGGCGTTGAAGAGCGCCGGCACGGCGCCGCCCCCGGCCTGCTGCTGCTGATAGTCCATCCTGAGCGCATAGCCGAGCCGTTCGACCTTCTGCTGCAGCGTCGCGAGCTCGGAGGCGTCGGCGCCCGTCACGGCCCGACCCCCGCGCGCCGGCTCGAAGCCTGCCGCCGCGATCCGGACCTGATCGGTCAGCTGTGTCATCAGCGTCTCGAGCGCGCTGCCGAAGCTCGCGACATCGCCCGTCTCGACGGGGAAATAGAACTCGCCGATGCCCTCGATTCGCGACAGGGCGCGGTACTCGCGCTCGGCCGGCGCGTGGTCGTTCTCGCGCGCGCCGGTCGGCGTCTTCAGATGGATCGTCAGCGCCGAAACGCCGAGCTCGGCGAGCCTCGATCTGAGCGCGGCCGTATCGAGTCCCGTGCCCGACAGGGGATCCGAGCCGAGACGCGGCCCGGCATCGGTGATCAGCACGACGTAGCGCGCGAAGTGGTTGCCCCAGTCGACCTCGTCGAGCGCCCGCACGATACCGGCATAGGGATCCTCGTTGAAGCCCTGGCTCGATGCCGTCGCGGCGCTGACGCCGCCGACCTGACGCAGGAAATCCTCGCCGCTGCCCGTCAGATCCGCGAAGACGCGCGAGACGTACTCGAGACCGGGCGCGGCCGTCGTGTTGTCGCGGAAGCCGACGAGCCCGTAAGCGACGCGATCGGAGAGCCCCGCCGCGTCGATCTGCTCGTAGACGCCGCGCATGATCTCTCGCGTCTGCTCGATGTACGGCTGCATCGAGACGGTCGTGTCGATGACGAAGACGATGCCGGCCCGGTAGGGATCCGGATAGTCGAGCGGCACGCTCGCGACCTCGAGAAGCCTCGCCTGGTAGTCGCCGACGAGCACGTCCTCGTGGCTCAGGATCGGCACCAGATAGAAATTGCGGCGGATATCGATGAACCCGTCCGGCTGGATCGCGACGACCCCGGAATCGCCGACGCTGCCGGTGACCGCGCGTTCGCGCAGCGCCTCGTACGCGGCGACGTCGTTCTCTTCGGCCAGAGCCTTGAGCTCGTCACGGTCGGCGAAGAGCGGCACGCGCGGCTGATTCGCCGGATCCTTGAAGCCGACCGTCAGCGTCTGGCGCCACTCGACGCCCTGCTCGGCCGGCATCCATCCGCGGACGTCGCCGACGCTGTCGAGTCCGACACGGAGCCATTCGCGCCCGTCGACCTCGGTCCGCCCGTAGACGTAGAAGACCGTGAACGGCGCGACCGGCCGGACCTGGCGCAGCGAGGCGCCGGCAGAGCCGACGACACGGGCGCCCGGCACGGCGATGACGCGCTGGTAGAGCGCGCGTTTGCCCTCGAGCGTCAGCGGCCGCGTGACCTGAGCCTGCGCGCTGCCGAGCGCGACGACAGCGAGCGCCGCGAGCGCGGCGCAGAAGTAACTTCGGGTTGCATTCATCTTGAACATGATCTCATCACTCCCACTGCAGCAGCAGCATCTCGGCATCCGTATCGCCTGCGGCAGCCGCGTCGACCGCCCACCGGTGCAGCGCATCGATCCTCTCGGCGGCATCCTCGAATCCGCCCTCGAGCGCCACGGTATAGAAACGCAACGCTGCGTTGGCGTCAGGCTCGGGCAGCAGGCTCGTCTCCGCCGAATGATGATTCGGATCGTTCATCTCCGCATAGGCGAAGGCCGAGCGCGCATGACCCTGGCGCGCGCCGAAGAAGAACAGGACCTGGGCGTCGGCGAGCTGCCCCGCTTCGCGATACTCGAGCGCGCGGTCGAAGGCCTCGTCGAGCTCGGCCGTAGCGCCCGTCGCGGCTTCGCGTGCAGGCTCGGGCGTGACCGCCGCCGCGCCGCTCTCGAGCGGCCGCTCGGTCGGCTGCTCGGGCCGCTCGATGAGCCGCGGCTCGGGCCTCGCGGCGGGTTGCTCTGCCCGCTCGGCACGGCGCTCCTCGATCTCGGCGATGATGCCGCGCGCCTCGCCGGCCTGACCCGGCCCGGTCGGAATCGCGGGGATGTCGCCGCCGTCCCCGCGCACGAGATAGACGTAAACCCCGCCTGCGACGACGAGGACCCCGAGCAGCACCGCGCTTATGATCAGCGACTGTCGATTCATTCCCGCCTCCTTGGTAAGGACTCCGGCTGCTTCCGGCCGAATGATCCCACGATAAACACTTCGCCGGGCGCCCGCAAAGGCTGCCGCCGCCCGCAGATAGTAGAATGCGCCAAACAGCAGCACCATTGCGATGACGCCGGAATTTTCACCGAAAGCACCGCCAGGCGCGCGGAACCTCGAGCTCGGCGGGATCCGCAAGCGTCTGCTCGGCCTGCTCGCCCTGCTCGTGCTCGGCGTCGTCCTCTATGGCCTCGGCGGACGCTACGGCGGGCCCTGGCTCGTCGACCGCTGGCTTGCGGACTTCCGCGCCGGCGGGCCCGGCCGAACCGCGCAAAGCGAGTCCGTCCGCTTCAATCCGTTCACGCTCGTCACCGAGATCACGGGATTCGAGATCCGGGACCCGGCGACCGGTGCCGGCTTCAGGGCCCGCCGGCTCGAGATCGACCTGACCGCCCGGAGCCTGCTCGAGCTTCGTCCCGTCATCCGTTCGGTCGTCCTCGAGGCGCCGGACCTCACGCTCGCGCGATGGGCCGATCTCCCGGCGCTCGGCCGGCGCGCGCGCAGCGCGGCACTGCACGAGGTCAGGATCGACGCGCTCGAGGCCACGAGCGGCGCCCTGACGATAGCCGGCCGCGATCCTGCGAGGATCAGCCTGACACTCGGCGGCTTCGACGGCCGCGACGGGGCGGCCGCCCGCTTCTGGCTCGACGCCAGGATGGCCGACGGCGCGAGGCTCACGGCCGACGGCACGCTCAACGCCGACCTCGATCTCGCGAACGGGCAGTTGAGCCTCGAGGCCGTCGACCTCGACGCCGTTGCCGCCGGCCTCGATGGCACCGTCGCAGCGGCGGCGCCTGCCGGGCGGCTCGATCTCGTGGCCCGCTTCGATGCGGCATCGCTCCTCACGCGGCCCGTGATCGAGCTGACCGCGGCGGAGCTCGGGGTTACCGGGATGTCGCTCGAGCCTGCGGCGGCCTGGTCCGTGACGAGTCAGCGCATCGAGGCCGAGGCCCGGCTCGTGCTCACGACGACCGATGCCGGGCTCGATATCAGCGGTCGCCTCGGCGTCGACTCGGCCGATCTTCTGGTCCACGATGCGGGCCTGACGCCGCCGCAGGCCTTCCCGATCACGGCCGCTGCCTTGCTGCTGACGGTCGATCCGGACAGCGGGCTCGTGCTCGACCTCCGCGGACGCCTTGCCGGCGCCGGCGACGCAGCGCTTGCACTGC
>Ga0302046_10004482_pt1 | contig 12423 bp, 10 predicted proteins | sample RVTome_11_FD_200261 | JGI IMG/M metagenome (GOLD analysis project Ga0302046, IMG submission 200261) | Soil microbial communities from uranium-contaminated site in the Upper Colorado River Basin, Wyoming, United States - RVT147D111 (version 2) ...
TCTCGGGGAGATAGAGGCGACGGCCAAAAACGGTTTCGACAAATCCCAGCTCGCGGGCAGTTGCGCGTATGCCATCCATGAATTTTTTCACGCCGGGATAACGTTCGAAATACAGGTCGACGTACTCCTGCGCTTCGCCACGGCTGATTCCGAGCTGCTTCGACAGGCCGAATGCGGACATGCCGTACATCAGTCCGAAGTTGATGGCTTTTGCCGACCGGCGCTGGTCTGCCGTTACCTGGCCCGGAGCGATGCCGAAAACCTCGGCTGCCGTCGCGCGGTGCACATCCTGTTCGTCTGCGAATGCCTTCAGCAATCCCGCGTCCCCGGACAGGTGCGCCATGATCCGCAATTCGATCTGCGAATAATCCGCAGCAAGAATCACGTGGCCCGCCGGCGCGACAAACGCCTGACGAATGCGCCGGCCCTCCGGCGTACGAATCGGAATGTTCTGCAGGTTCGGGTCGGTCGATGACAGTCGCCCTGTGGCGGCAACCGCCTGGTGGTACGAGGTGTGCACTCGGCCCGTGTCCGGGTCGATCTGCAGTGGCAGTTTGTCGGTGTAGGTGCTTTTGAGCTTTGCGACTCCTCTGTAGTCCAGGATGACGGCCGGAAGTTCATATTCGGTCGCGAGGTCCTGCAGCACATCTTCGGCAGTGGACGGTTGTCCCGTTGGCGTCTTGCGCAAGACGGGCAAGCCCAGTTTGTCGAAGAGGATCTCCTGCAACTGTTTCGGCGAGCCCAGATTGAAAGGACCGCCGGCCAGGTCATGTGCCTTGCTCTCGAGTTGCAGCATTTTTTCGGCGAGCTCGCCGCTTTGCGTTTTAAGCATTTTGCGGTCAATGAGGACGCCCGTTTCCTCCATGGCCAGCAGCACCGGAACCAGCGGCTGCTCGACGGTCTCGTAGAGTTCCTTCAACGCGGGAATCTTCTCGAGTTGTGACCACAGGTGCTGATGAAGTCTGAGGGTCACGTCGGCATCTTCGGCCGCATACGGCGCGGCATCCTCGAGTGCTACCTGGTTGAACGTAATCTGTTTCGCGCCCTTGCCCGCGACGTCCTCGTAGTGAATGGTCTCGATGCCCAGGTAATGCGCAGCGGTGGAATCCATGTCATGTCGGGTTGCGACGCTGTTCAATACGTAGGATTCGAGCATTGAATCAAACTGCATGCCTCGCAGCCTGATTCCGTAACGGGCAAAGATGTGTGCGTCGTACTTGAGGTGATGCCCAAGCTTCCTGTGCTTCGGGTCCTCGAGAAAATCCCGCAGAGACTCGAGGACGACCGCGCGATTGAGCTGTTCCGGCGCGCCCGGGTAGTCGTGTCCAAGCGGGATATAGGCGGCTTCGCCTGGCGTCACGGCCAGTGAAATCCCGACGAGTTCCGCCTGCATGTAATTCAGGCTGTTGGTTTCCGTATCGATGGCGACCAGGGCGGCCTTGCGAATCCGGGCATGCCAGCCGTCGAACGCGGATTGCGTCAGCACCGTATCGAACCGGCCTTTCTCGCTACTGGCCGGTACGGGCGGAGCCTCTGCAGGCGTTTCGACCTGGGCGGGTAACTGCCGCAGCAATGACTTGAGTTCGTAGTGCGTATACAGGGATTTCAATGCCGCGACATCGGCTTTGCCAACTTTGAAATCCTTGGGCTCGACGGGCAGTTCGACGTCCTGGACGATGGTTGCGAGCTGCCGCGACAATCGCAGTTGCTCGAGATTCTGCCTGAGGCTTTCACCGACCTTGCCGGAAATCTCCGCGGAATTCTCGATGATGGCATCAGCCGACCCGTACTGATTCAGCCATTTTGCGGCCGTTTTCGCGCCTACCCGCGGCACGCCCGGAATGTTGTCGGAACTGTCGCCGACGAGAGCCAGGTAATCGATGATCTGTTCCGGGAAGACATCGAACTTTTCCTTTACAGCATCGCGGTCGAGTACGGAACCAGTCATCGTGTTGACTATGGTCACGTAGTCGTCGACGAGCTGAGCCATGTCCTTGTCACCCGTCGAGATTACAACCTCGAAGCCCTGTTCCACGGCACGCCGGCACAATGTGCCTATGACATCGTCGGCTTCGACGCCGTCTATCCGCAACAATGGCAGTCCCATCGCCGATACGGCATCGAGTACAGGCTGGATCTGTGCGCGCAGATCGTCCGGCATGGGCGGGCGATTGGCCTTGTACTGTTCGAACATCTCGTCGCGGAATGTCCGTCCCGGCGTGTCGAAAACGATGGCGATGTGATTGCCGGATTCCTCCCTGAGCAGCTTGTTCAGCATGCTGAGGACGCCGTGTACGGCTCCGGTCGGTTCGCCCTTCGAAGTCGTCAGCGGGGGCAGCGCGTGGAAGGCCCTGTAAAGATACGAGGAACCGTCCACCAGCACGAGTTTTGACTTGCTCATGTTTGCACGGGTTTGTCGGGCACGAACAGGCAACGCTTATTCCGGCTGGACTTCGGAATCCTCGTCTTCGTCTGTCTGGTCTTCGATACTCTGTTCGGCAGCCGGCGCATTCTGCTCCGGTACTTCCGTGCGAATCTCGCTGGGGTTACCGGGCAGATACAAAGGGCCTTTCTGGCCGCAACCGCCGAGGAGCAGTACGGGAGCGAGGACGGACAAAATGGCCAGCGGCACCGTGGATGGTCGAAGGGAGGAATTTCTCATGGGGTCGGACCGTATCATTGTAAACGTTTCGGATGGTATACCAGAAGCAGGCGCATGCTGTCCCGCCTTGTACGAAGATGCCTATTTCACGTACTTCGCGGCAATGCGGCGATAGGCTTCGCGGAACGGAATGCGCTCGACGCTCACCAGCCGGTAGGCTTCTTCGGCAGCCCCCAGGCTCTCGTCCAGCACAATATTCTGCGGCTCGAATTTCAATGTGTCGACGACATAAGCCATGATATCCAGACTGTCATTGACCAGGTCGATGGCGCGGAATACCGGTGGCTTCATTCGCTGCAGGTCTCGCTGGTAGCCCGATGGCAACTTGGATGCAAGCATCAGGCACTCGTTGAGGCAGGCGATCGCCGTCGACGATCCACCACGCACCAGTTCGAGCACGTCAGGATTGCGCTTCTGCGGCATTATCGACGATCCGGTAGTGACTTCGTCCGCCAGCCGTACATAGGAAAACTCCTGTGTATAGAACAGCAACAGATCGCTGGCGAGACGGGAAAGGTCCAGCATGACCAGCGAGATCTCGAACATGAGCCCGCTCTCGGCTTTGCCTCGCGATAACTGGACGGCAGTCACCGGATTCTGTGTTTCGGTAAACTCGAGTTTTTGCGTCGTGAGTTCGCGATCCAGGTCGAGGCCGGGCGTCCCGTATCCGGCGGCACTGCCGAGCGGGTTCTTGTTGATGCGACGCCGTGCTGCCAACAGTCCGTCGACGGCATCCGCAAACGCCTCGTGAAATCCATCGCTCCAAAGCCCTACCGATGACGGCATCGCATGTTGCATGTGGGTCGTGCCGGGCAACGGAATCTCGCCCTGCCGTCGCGCCAGTTGCTGCAGTGAGCTGCACAGTCCCTTGACGTGCAGCGCAATCTCGTCGCACGCATCCCGCAAATAAAGCCGCAGCGCTGTCAATACCTGATCGTTACGCGAGCGGCCGAGGTGCAGCTTGCCGGCCGTCGCGCCGATGAGATCGCCGAGCCGCGATTCGAGCGCCGTATGCACATCTTCGTCCTGAAGTTCGATCTGCCAGTTACCGGCGGCGTATTCCGTTTCAAGCTGGCGCAGTCCGTCGCAAATCAGCCGGCAGTCGTCCTTGCCGAGCAAGCCCTGAGCAGCCAGCATCTCGGCATGGGCCGTCGAGCCGCGTATGTCGTAACTGACCAGCCGTTGATCGAGCAAATGATCTTCGCCTGCCGTGTAACGCAAAACGCGCTCATCCAGCGGCAGGCCCTTTTCCCAGAGTCGGGTCACGTGGCAACTCCTGTAGACGCCTGTTCGGCCGGCGTCAGCGCAGCGATATCGTTGACGATCAGCGTTCCGGTGCCTTCGTTCGTGAATACTTCCAGCAACAGACTGTCTGCCAGTTTGCAGGAAATGACGTGCACGCGGCTCACGCCGTTGGCGAGCGCTGCATCGATGGCTGCGGCTTTCGGCAGCATGCCGTCCGAGAGGTTGCCTGAGTCACGAAGTTTTTTCAGCGCCGACCTGTCGATGTACGAGATCAGCGAGCGGGGATCGTTGACGTCACTCAGGATGCCGGGAGCGTTGGTGGCGAGTATCAGTTTCTCTGCTTTCAGAGCCGCCGCGATGGCGGCGGCAACGGTGTCGGCATTGATATTGAGGATCGTGCCGTTCGCATCACATGAGAGCGGGCTGACTACCGGCATCAGACCATTGTCGAGCTGCTTGTGCAGCACGCTGGCATCGACGCCGTCGATGTCGCCGACGAATCCGTAATCGACCGGCAACCGGCCGGATTTTTCGACCGGAGGCCGGCGGTGGGCCCGGATCAGTCCGGCGTCGACGCCGCTGATGCCGACTGCCGGTATCTGCAGGTCCCGGCACACGGCGAGGATGCGCGTATTGATCTGGCCATTCAGCACCATCGTGGCGACATCCAGCGAGGGCGCGTCAGTCACCCGTCGCCCCTCGACGATGCGGGTATCGAGGCCCAGTGCATCGGCCAGCGCCGTCGACTGCGGCCCGCCACCGTGCACCAGCACCACACGGATGCCAACCTGGTGAAGAATGCCGACCTGTTCCATCAGCAGACGGGTGCTGTCGATGCTGGCGAAAACTTCACCGCCGGCTTTCAGAACGAAGGACTTGTGTTTGAACAGGCGGATGTAGGGTGCAGCATGCCGCAATGCAGAAACGACCGCCGTCCGGTCCTGGACGGTTCTCACGATTGTCTCCGCAGCATCTGATGCAACACGGCCATTTGCGCAAGCATGCGATTGCGAGCTTCGTGGATGACGACGCTGCGCGGCCCATCCAGAACCCGGTCGCTGACAACGACACCGCGGCGCACGGGCAGACAATGCATGAAACGGCAATCCGGCGCAGCGTTGTCGAACCACGGCTCGTCCACACACCAGTGATCCAGCGTATTGCGCAGATCGCGGTCGCCATTGCGGTCCCCGTAGTATCGGGTCGAGGACCACGATTTGGCATAGATGACCTGTGCGCCTTCCATGGCATGCCTGCGATCGTCGGTCTCGCGAACGGAGCCGCCCGAGGCCGCAGCAGCGGCGCGCGCTTTTTGCATGATCGGTTCCGGCAGTTCGAATCCGGCAGGTCGCAAAACGGTCACGTCCATGCCGCGAAAAGCTGCCATGTGCAAGGTCGCGCAGGGAACGGCCAATGGCAGTGGCTTCGGATGATAGGCCCAGCTCAGCACGAACTTTCCGCCGTTCGCGGGAATTCCGAGGTCGTCCATGGTTTTCCAGTCGGCGAGGCTCTGGCAGGGGTGATTCATGGCCGATTCCATGTTGATCCAGGGTTTCTCGATGAGGCCGGTCATGGATTTGAACTCGGTTTCAGCGAGGTCGTACTCGATGCTCTTGCGTTCCGCGAATGCGCGAATGCCCATGGCATCGCCGTATGACGCAATGACCGGCACTGCTTCGCGTATGTGTTCCGCTGCGGCGCCATCCATCACGATGCCAGGCCGCGTTTCGAGGCCGTGTATGGACATGTCCGGCGAGATTACAAAGGAACCGCCGCCAAGGCGCACCATCGCTGCCTGGAACGAGGCAAGTGTTCGCAGCGACGGTGACAGGAACAGCAGTGACAGCACTTTGCCACGAAGCGCTTCCGGCTCGGGATACTCGTCAAGCCTGTTGGCCAGCGTGAGCAGCGCTGAGATCTCGTCGACGGAATAGTCGGCAAGGTCATTGAATACTCTCATTACAGCTTCCTTGTAACAGCACACATATCAGGCAAGTGGCGCAATCGCGGCCAGGCTTCTCGCCAGTCTCGTTACATGCTCGGACTGCAATACCAGCGGCGGCAGCAAGCGCAGTACCTGCGGGTCCGAGCTGGTGCCTGTGAGGATATTGTGGTCGAGTAGCCTCGCCTGGATTTCGCTCGCCGGCCGATCGCAGACGAGTCCGAGCATCAATCCCATTCCCTGGATCGATTTCACCGGGCCGGCGGCACAGAGCTTGCGAATCTCGACCTCCCGCCGGCGTACGTTCTCCAGGAGTTTTTCCTTGTGCAGGGTTTCGATCACCGCGACCGTTGCGGCCGAAGCGAGCGGGCCGCCGCCGAACGTCGTTCCGAGGTCGCCGGGTCGGATCGCGGCACAGTATCTCTCTTCGACGAGCAATGCAGAACAGGGTATCCCGCCACCGAGGGCTTTGGCTGCAGTGAGCATATCCGGCTCTACCTGATATGCCTGCACGGCGAAAAAATGTCCCGAACGCCCCATGCCGCTTTGCACTTCGTCGGCTATAAGTGCTGCGCCGCATGCAAGCGTGGCCTGTCTCAGCGCAGTGACGAATTCTGCCGACAGATCGAATGCTCCGGCAACGCCCTGCACCGGCTCGAAAATCACCGCGGCAACTTCCGCATCGATCATGGTATTCGCAGCGTCCACATCGTTTCGCGGAATGAAGTCCACATCGAATGGCAGGCGGGGAAATCCATACCAGCGCGACGCCGAGTTCCAGGTGACCGCTGCCGCTGCGGCGGTCCGGCCGTGAAATCCGTGGGTAACGGCGAAAACCTTTTTTCTGCCGCTCGCCATGCAGGCGATACGCAGGGCATTTTCATTCGCTTCGGCACCGCTGTTGACAAAGAAGACGCGAGCAAGGTTGGTCGGTGCAATCGACAACAAAGCTTCGGCCGCGTGGGCGCGCACGCCAAGTGCAACTGCGTTGCTCTGAAACAGGAGACGCTCGCTTTGCTCGCGGATGGCCTGTGTGAGCCGCGGATGACCGTAGCCGAGGGCGGCGACCGCATGTCCGCCGTAGAAATCGAGGATGTGACGCCCGTCAGTGGTGACGATCTCGCAACCCGAGGCGTAATCCGCGACGAATGGAAGTTGCGCATAGACCGGTATGGTCGCGGCCTTTTCGCGTTGCCCTGCATCGCGGACTCGATTCTCTTCCGGCACGCTGCTCACTGTTTCAGGTCCATGCCGGCGATGTCATTTGCAGGCCGCTGTTCTCAGGTAACGACCACAGCCTGTTCATCCATTGCATGGCGCCGCCGGCAGCTCCCTTGACGAGATTGTCGATGGCGCACATGACAACGACATTGTTGTCACGCACCGAGACGCCTATATGAGCGTAGTTGCTGGCAACGACATCCTTTAGTCGCGGAATGTCGGCGATTATTCGTACGAATTCGCTGTTCGCGTACTGTTTTTCGAACAGTTCCCTGATCTCATCGGCACCTGCCGCTGATTCGAGCCGCGCCTGCACGACGACATAGATGCCGCGGGCGAACGGACCGGATTGCGGCACGAAGTTGATCTTGAGCTTTCGCGACGCCGCGCGTTCGATGAGTGCTTCCACTTCGGGAACGTGGCGGTGAAGCAGGGGACTGTAGGCATACAGGTTGGCGTGCCTTTCCGGATGATGCGTGCCCTCCTGCGGGTTTTTGCCCGAGCCGGTGCTGCCGGTGGTGCCCGTGACATACAGGGTGTCAGCGGCGACGCCTGCCTTTGCAAGGGGCACCGAAGCCAAAGCAATTGCCGTGGCAAAGCAGCCGGGATGCGCAGCATGCCGCGCCGCAGGAGCCTCCTGGTGTTCCGGGACGGCGCAAAAGAAATCATCGAGCAATCGCGGTTTGGGATGCGGCACGCCGTATATCGATTCGAAATCGGCAACGCACGCGAAGCGGAAATCGGCAGATGTGTCGACAATGTGGACTTTCAGGTTGCGCTTTTCGGCCAGACCGAGCACTGCCGCTATGCTTTCTGCCGAAGCGCCGTGAGGAGCCGCCGAGAACAGCGCCAGGTTGATGCCCCGGTCAACTTCGTCGAGCCAGGAATACGGGTTCGCAAACACTTCCTGTGGATACGCTGCGGCGAGGTGAGGGAATATTCTGCCAATATGTTCGCCGCTGCGGCTGCCGGACACCGCTGCGGAAAGCCGGAAGACCGGATGCGCATTAATGAGTCTCAGAAATTCGCCGCCGACATATCCGGTGGCTCCGAGCACAACCGCATCGATTCGTTTCATGGCGATTGCACCGATGCCTTCGTCCGCAGGCAGCCGGCAATCAGGTCACCGAGCGCTGCGCCATGGGTCATCGCATTGACGGCCGGCAAATTCATTCGTGCATTGATCTGGTCTACGCCGACGGCGTTGTCCGTGGCGGGTCCGGTTACCACGGCCGGTTCGATGCCGAACTGTTCCCGCAGGATTTTTGCCCCGCCCCAGGCTGCGACCGGGTCGTTGGCGCAAAGAATCACGGCGGTGAATGCAGAGCGAATCTTTTCGTCCGAGAGTATTGCCTCGACTCCGTATGCACCGAGCAGGCCATCACCCAGTTCGAGAACAATGACATCCGGCCGGAATTCCGCGAGGCTGGACAGCAAAGAGCGCGTCAGCGCGGGGCCGTTTGCAGCGGTGGTTGCGACGATGCCGAGATCCGAAAAGATCATCGTCTCCTCGGCACCGGCGTCCTGCATGGCAAGTATGTCGCGACGCAACGAAACACCCGTTGCCTTGCACGCTGCAACATGCAGGCCCAGGTGCCGCAGGCGACTGACGATGGCGCATGCGGCCGCCGTCTTTCCCGAATCCATACAGGTGCCCGCCAGCGCAACGACAGGCACACCACGCACATCCAGTTCCGCATCGGGATCCAGCGTTTTCGAACCGACACGTGCAGGAATGCCGATGCGTTCTCCGAGGTAGGGGAAATGCAGTACGCCGCCCAGGACTTCGCAGTCGAAGGGCGGGCCGACGTCCGGGTTTGCCGAATCGCAGACGCCCATTACACCGCCGATGTTCAGGATCTGGATGGTCGACCCGACGTCGAGCGACTCCGGAAGGTGGCCCGAATATCCGAGCAGCGCCTTCCGGTGACCCAGGGCGCCAACCACTATATCGCCCTGGTTGACAGTAGCCATGCGCCCGCTGGTGAGTTCGAGCTGGTTGTAGCGATTCTTGTTGGTCAGCACCCGTACTGCGATGAGTACGCCTTCCTCGCACGGAATATCGTCCGATACGCGAAGTTCGTGGCCCAGCTTGCTGTGCTGCGCGACGGATGCAACCTTGTCGACTATGACGCTGCGCACGACTCAGTTTCCCTGTTCCGTTTCAGTCGCGCGCGACTGCAATATACCGGGCAGGGCGAGGACCCGTGCAAAACCCAGGGCATCCGCTGCAGTCCATTCCCCGGCCGATTCGCCATAGACTCCGCGAGTTGCCGCGAGCAGCGAATGCGGGGATGCGGTACCTGTAATGAACAGGTTTCCGGGTCGCAGGGTAAAAAATACCTGGCCTGTAACCCGTTGCTGCGACGACACGAACAAGGCCTCGATGTCACGGGCCGCGAGATCGAGCTGTTTGCCTTCGTGCACGAGGTCGCCATAAATTGCAGCGACGCTGTCTTTGATGCGCGCCTGATGCGCGCTCAGTACGAGTTTCTCGAGTTCGCGATGGGCTGTTATCAGTGTGACGGCGGCAGGTGCCTCGAAAGCCACACGCCCTTTCGTCCCCAGGACCGTGTCACCGAGGTGTATGCCGCGGCCAATGCCATAAGCGCCAGCCAACGCCTCCAGTTTTTCGATCAGTGCGACTGGCTGCAGCGTCTCCCCGTCGAGCGAGACCGGTATGCCGCGATGGAAACCCAGGCTGTGCGATGTCGCAGTGAGCGGTTTCGCAAACGCGCCGCTGGACAACACCCAGGCTTCCTCCGGTATCGATCCGGCCGAAGTCAGCGTTTCCCTGCCGCCAATGGTTGTGCCCCACAGCCCGCGGTTGATCGAGTATGCCGAGCCCTGCGCGGGCAGCGGCAATCCATGCTCCTGCAGGTACTGCAACTGTTCCTCGCGTGCCCAGTTGTTGTCGCGCACGGGCGCAAGCACTTGCAGCTGCGGATTCAGCGTGCGTAACGCCACTTCGAAACGAACCTGATCGTTGCCCGCAGCGGTACAGCCGTGCGCAATCGTTGACGCTTTGCGCGCCAAAGCAAGTTTTGCGAGCTCCGTTGCCTGCAATCCGCGCTCGGCGCCGACGCACAGCGGATAAAATTGTCCGCGCCGCACGTTGCCTGCGATGAGGTAGCGCAAGACGGTATCGAAGTAGGCTTGCCGTCCATCGAGCAGCAGGTGCTCGATGGCCCCCAGCGCCGCCGATCGCCGGCTCAGCTCTGCTGCCTCTTTGTCGATGCCACCGGTGTTCACGGTCACGGTAATGACGTCGCGACCGTATTGCTGCTTGAGCCACGGCACACAGAATGACGTATCCAGTCCACCGGAAAAAGCGAGGATGATAGGGCTGCGGTCGACGCTCACTGGCTGCTCCGGTCTGCGGTTTTGAACTACCAGTGCCGGGACGTTGCGCGCCCGATCCTGGTGATGAGGTTTCTTTGTGCGGCTGCACCCGGCGTCGCGGTGAAGACAGTATCGTCACCGCCGACGTTGCCCACGATTTCCGGCCACTCGCATCGATCGAGTGCCAGTGCCACCCGCTGGGCGGCGCCGGTTACGGTGCGAATCACCAGCAGGTTCGGCCCGGCTGCATTAAGGCCGACCAGCAGATCGGCTACCTGTGCGAGTTCCTCGTCACCTGCGGCCACGCCGCCGGCCAGTGTGTAACCGCGCGCGGTCTTGATCGCGCCGATCTCCCGCAAGTCGCGGCTGACACTGGACTGGGTCGCGACAAACCCGCGCTCGATGAGAGCATCGACAAGGAATTTCTGCGTTGCAGCGGGACCTTTCTGCAGCAGTCGCCGGATGGCTTCGCGGCGGTCGAGTTGAACTTCGGCGGAATTCGGCATGAGGGCTTTCGCATAAATATGCGCATATATCTAGCTAAATGCGCATAGTCTGTCAAGCATTTATTGCCGGCTACTGCACCTTCGTTGTTAGTATGCGCGATCCTGACAGAGGTGGGTGCCCATGACCGCGACCGAGACAGTCGAGATCGAACCGGCAAACCCGGCCACCGGGAGTGTCATCTGGCTGCACGGCCTGGGCGCCGACGGTCACGATTTCGAGCCTATCGTCGACGAGCTCAGGTTGCCGCAGGGGTTCCACCTCCGCTTTGTTTTTCCGCATGCGCCGATACGCCCGGTAACGCTGAACGGCGGCGTGCGCATGCGTGCGTGGTACGACATCATCAGCCTCGATCGGTCCGGGCCGCAGGATGAACAGGGCATCCGCCAGAGCGCTTCGATCCTTACGGACCTCATCGAACGGGAGCATAGCCGGGGAATCGCAAGCAATCGTGTCGTGCTCGCCGGATTCTCGCAAGGCGGCGCCATCGCAATGCACACCGCATTGCGCCATCCGCAAAAACTTGCCGGGTTGCTGGCCCTGTCGACGTGGTTACCGCTCGGCGACGCCTTTGCTGCGGAGGTCCTCAACAATCCTCGCGCACAGTCTCGGGACCTGCCGGTTTTCATGGCGCACGGCACTTTCGATCCGATGCTGCCGTTGAGCATGGGGCTGCAGTCCCGGGCAGCATTGGAAAGTGCCGGTTACCGTGTGGAATGGCATGAATACCCGATGCCGCACGCGGTCTGCGCGGAGGAGATCGTGGCCGTGCGCGACTGGCTGATGTCGGTCTTCGACCGGTCACCCGGTTGATGCTTCAATCGGGCCGGGACCCGGCTGACATTGCATCGTCGGTCCTGAAACGAAAACGCCGGGTGCCGGACGGCTCTCCGGACGAATCGAAGACGCGTTCGCAGAACTCCACATCGCCATCGTAGGACCATAGCAACGTTGTCGAGCAACGCGTGCCGTATTCGCCGGAGACTATGAACGGCGCCGAGAGAGCGCGGGCCAGCGGGAACGGCAATTGCGGATTGTCAATCGTGTCCAGTGGTGCCGGCGTGCGATCGGCGAGCAATCGCATCAGCGACGTTTCATCGACGGCATTGTTGTCGATGAGACGTCCCAGTTCCTCGCGGCTGCGCAGCAATTTTGGCCATGGGGTATCGAGATCCGCGTTGCTGAGACCGTACACGCCGGGTCCGAGTACCGATGGCGCGCGAGTTCGGTTCGACGAATAAACCAGTTGCCCGCGGTCGGCGGCAAGCAGGCTGAACCCGGCATAGCTCATGCCATCGATCGATGACGCAAAGTCGTTCGGACTTGCGACATTGTCGACGAACCGGCTGACAATCTCGCCGCGTGATCGAAGCCGGCCGGTTGCACGCTGCATCTCGCGATAATTGGTTACGCTGGCAAATCTTCCCCTGCGGCTGACGCCGAGCCAGGTACCGCCAGCCTGCAAATCCCTGCCGGCCAGGACATGCTGTCGGTCGGGCCACCAATG
>Ga0302046_10004483_pt1 | contig 12423 bp, 14 predicted proteins | sample RVTome_11_FD_200261 | JGI IMG/M metagenome (GOLD analysis project Ga0302046, IMG submission 200261) | Soil microbial communities from uranium-contaminated site in the Upper Colorado River Basin, Wyoming, United States - RVT147D111 (version 2) ...
GGCTTTGGCATCAGCACACCTGCACAGGCGGCCACGGTTGCTCGGCTCGCTGATGGGGTAATCGTGGGATCGGCCATCGTCGAACGCATCGAACGGGCCAGAGGGCATCCGGGAATGGTCGAGGGCGTGGCCGGAGTGGTGCGGACCTTGAAGCTCGCCCTCTCCTAGTGCCGTGCCAACGGAAGAGGCCTGAGGTTGACGGCGCGCCTCCCGGTGAGAGTCAGAACTTGTGCCGTCCGAGGAGCCTCCCGGCGTTGCGAGAACGAGGCGGGGAAGCGGCTGCAACCTCCTGGTAGGAGGCAATGTGGGTAAGCATCAACAAGCCCGCAGGACGGGGCCGGAATCCCAACGGGCCATACAACGGCTCCTGACCCTCTACGAGCGGCAGATCCATCATCAACAAGAACAGATCGGCGTGCTGGAGAACCAGATTAAGACACAGGAGCTCCGGGTCACACTGCTCCAAGGGATTCGCCGGGCCTCCACGGTGACTTTGGAGCTCACTTCACTTTTTCCCGTGCTCCTCGACATCGTGCTCGAAGCGGTGCGAGGCGATTACGGGGTCCTCTTCCTGATCGATGCGGCAGAGAAGAAAATACTCTTCGGAGTCCAAGGGGCCAAAGATGGATCCGCAACGCCGCTGGGAGAGGTCCCCCTCAAACAGGGTTATCGCCGGCAGATCTTCACGGGCGGGCGCACGACTGTTCTCAAAGCGATCGTGGCTCCACCACCCGGCTGGAACATTCCCCCCTTCTCGGGAGGCCGGGCTTCCCTCCTCATGGCCCCCCTGCGAATCTCCGGCCGCATGGTGGGTCTGCTCGAGTTGCTCCGCACGCCCCCTTCCCCTCCCTTTCAACGCCAGGATGCAGAACTCGTCAACGCCGTGGGACACCAACTGGGAATGGTCATGGAGAACGCCCGTGTCTACTTTGAGGCGGCAAGGCAGGTAGGGTACTTTTCAACGCTCATGGAGTTGAGCGCGGTCTTGAACTCTACCCTGCAGTTCTCGGAAGTCCTGAGGCGGACGGTTGAGGCGGCCACCCGTCTCATGGAGTGTGAAGTCGGGTCGCTCCTCCTCCTGAACGAAGCGTGTGACGAGCTGGTTTTTGAAGTGGCGTTGGGGGAGCGGGGAAGAGAGGTGAAAGCCATCCGGCTGAAAGTAGGCGAGGGGATCGCCGGGTGGGTCGCCAAGACGGGGAGGCCGGCCATCGTGAATGATGTGGGGCGTGATCCTCGCTTTCTCCGCCGGGTCGACGTCCGGACGCATTTCGTCACGCGGAATATGATTTGCATACCCGTCAAGAGCCGGGATCGGATCATCGGGGTTCTTCAAGCCATCAACCGCGTGCATGCTCGCCCCTTCAGGCTTGAGGATCAGCGCGTCTTCGAGTCTCTGGCGCGCCAGGTTGGTATTGCGATTGAAAATTCCCGGCTCTACGAAGAAGTCAAGGACACCTTTTTCAGTACCGTGGCGACCTTGGCTGAGGCCATCGAGAAGCGGGATCCCTACACGGGGGGCCATGTGCGGCGTGTGGTTGAAATCTCCCTGATCCTAGGGGAAGAATTAGGTTTGGGGGCGGAGGAGATGGAGACCCTTCATCTTTCCTCCATTCTCCACGATGTGGGGAAGATCGGCATCCGGGACGGAGTCCTGCAGAAGCACGGCCCCCTCTCCCCGGAAGAGATGGCGCATATCCGCGAGCATCCGGAAATCGGCGCGGAGATCCTCGCCCATATCAAGCAACTTGAAGGGGTGATCCCGGCCGTCCGGCATCACCAGGAGCGCTGTGATGGACTGGGCTATCCCGAAGGGTTGAAGGGAGAAGAGATCCCTTTCGCCTCCCGGGTCATCGCCGTTGCGGACACATTCGATGCGATGACCACCGACCGCCCCTATCGGCGCCGATTGAGTGATGACGCGACGGCCGAGGAAATTGAGCGTGGTGCCGGGACACAATTCGACCCAGATGTGGTGGCGGCCTTTCTCCGCATCTATCGGCAGGGACGGATCAGTTCTGCAGCATTGGGGGTGCTGGAGAAAAGAGCGGGGGAGCACAAGAGCTTTACGGCTCTCCATCGGGTATCCGCGGGGGCCTCATGAGGTATCGGGTGCTTGGATGCTTTGGGGGTGAGGCCCCGGGGTATCACCTCTCGAGTTTTCTCCTGGATGATACCGTCCTCATCGACGCCGGATCGGTGTCGGGTGTTTTAGAAATTCCCGCTCAATCGCGCATCGAGGCTGTCCTCCTGACACACTCTCATTTAGACCATGTCCGAGGGCTGTGCCATCTCGCGGACAACGTATTCGGCCGGCGAGACAGGCCCATATCCGTCTACAGCATCGAGCCGGTCCTCGAGGCGCTCAAGACCTCGCTGCTGAATAATGTTCTGTGGCCCGACTTCACCGAGATACCCAACTCCCGGATGCCCATACTCGAATTTCGAGCCATGGCCGAGGGCACATCGACCCTGCTCGGCCAATTCCGGGTGACCCCGATCCGCCTGTCACATACGGTGATCAGCATCGGCTATCTCATCGAAGGGGATTTCGGCGCGTTCTTGCACCTTGGAGATACCGGTCCTTCGGAGCAGGTGTGGCGCCTGGTGAAGGGGATGTCGAACCTCCGGGCGGTCGTCATCGGGACGAGTTTTCCCAATCGGTTGCAACAGCTTGCCGACCTGAGCGGGCATCTGACACCTCAGGGTCTGAAGGCAGAGCTTGCCAAAGGCGAGGTGAAAGCGAGTGTCTACATCTACCACATGAAGCCCCACTATGTGTCAGAAATCACTCAGGAACTCAAGCAGCTTGTCCCAGCCTGTCACATCCTCGAACAGGGGAAGGAGTATCTGTTCCCACCGCTCCCCTAAGGGGTCTTCCGATGCGTGGAGACCAGCGAGGCATTACGTTCGCGGAACTCCTCGTCGTGATCACTCTTTTGCTGATCTTTGGTGGCGTGGCCGCCAGCTCGACCTTTGGCCTCATCGAAGCCTATCGGCTGCGTGTGGCGGTTTGGGAGTTCGTGGGAGACTTGCGCTTGGCCCGTCAAAGGGCGGTCAGCACACAGGTGCGCCACCGCATCTGTCTCTTTGGCTGTTCCATTTCTATCCCAGGTGCAGCCTATATCCTCGAGCGCGAGGGGAATCCCCTGGATCCCACCAGTTGGAGTCCGGATGTGGCCAGGACCGATCTCGCAGAGGGGGTGGTCATCACGACCAATGTTGCGGGGGGCAAGATAACCTTTAACACGAAGGGAGAACCTTCGGGGTCATTGGGATCCACCAGTACGCTGGCCAACGGATCTGGCATATATCAGGTAACAGTCGCGTCAACGGGGCGAGTCCGGGTCTGCAGGGGGACATGTTGATGAAGAATGTCTGTCGCGGGACGGCGGGCCTCACCCTTCCCGAGGTGGTGCTGGCGTCGGTCATTATTTCGGTAGCGGTCATCGGCGTCGTGGGGCTCTTCCCAACGGCCCTGCAGAACATCCGGTACGGGGGGCACATGAGCCAGGCGTCGTCCCTGGCCCAGGCCATGATCGAGATGATTCGCACTCAACCTTTCGACAGGATTTCTTTGTATGACGGTCTCGACACCCAAGAAGTCCCCGAGGGGAGCCTTCTCCAATCCGTGCTCGACCACTTCGACCAGTGGAAAGAGACCATTGCCCCACCGAGTCCAGCCGGCGCTCTCCCACAAGGGTGGGGTACGGTTCACGTAGAGGATGATGCCCTGGGGCTTCCAGATCTCAAACAGCTCACAGTCAGCGTCGGTTGGCAGGAGCGGGGGCCACGAACCGTCACCTTTACCACCTATGTGGCCCGGTATGATTGAAGGGTATGATCATCACATCCGTCGCCAGGGGCTGGCCGGGTTCAGCCTCGTCGAGACCCTCCTTGCCGCCGCCATTAGTGTTGTCGTTCTGCTGGGGCTCTACCTGGTCTACGAAGTGAACCAGGCCACGTTTGTTCGGGGTGAGCAGCAGGCGGATCTTCAGCAAAATGCCAGAATCGGCATGGACCGCCTCGTCCGGGAACTTCGACTGGCAGGCAGCGATCCTTCGGGAACGCTCGCCGGCGGCCCCCCGATTCCAGGGGGAAAAGCCAGGTGTGGCGGGGATCCCCCGGATCCTCCACGCGCCATCGAAAACGCCGAAGTGCGATGCGTCCGATTCTATGCCGATGTTGAGCCAGAAGGGTCGTTGGCCACCGAGCGCGTCGAATATAGCTACGATGGGGGGAGCCGGCAGCTCCGACGCCGGGTGTGGACGAATGCTGGAACGAGTGCGGGAGCTCAGCCCCTGGCCGAGCGGGTGAGCGCTTTTAGCTTTGCGTATTACGATCGCGCGGGTACGTGCCTGGGGGGGGCGTGTGCAACGCCCCCTGATCCGGTTCCTGCCGGGAGCCTCGACAGTATCCGACGTATCTCCGTTACCCTGACAACAGAGGATACGGATACCCGAACCGTTTCCCGGCCATTCACATTGCGGGCAGAAGTCCTCCCCCGGAATCCGGGGGCGGATCCTTGAAAATCCACACGAGCCTGCACGAAATTGCCCGCACCACAACGCACACCGTTCCCCGGTTTGGCTCAAGGGCAGAGGCGGATGGCAGCATGAAGCGGCAGGGGCAGGATGGGATGGCGCTGGTCATCACACTCGTGGTGATGACGCTTCTGTTCGTCATGGGGACAGCCTTCTTGACGATCTCTTCGACGGAAACCTTGATCTCGATCAACGAGCGAAACCGGCTGCAGGCCTTCCATCTGGCCGAGGCGGGCATCGAACGGGCTATCGCCGAGTTGAACGTCAATGGGACGTATGCGGGGACGGCCAGCGAGGAGCCCTTGGGCGTCGGGACGTACATGGTCGAGGTGACGGATCTTCCGGTTCTTGACGATATCCTGGATCGGAAGCGGATTGTGTCCACTGCATTTGTCCCGAACAACGCCGTGCCGAACCGGGCGATGGCGCAAATCCAGGTCGAGGTGCGCCGCGGCTCGCCATTCCAGAATGCCCTTTTGGGGCTCGATTTCGTAGAGGTGGAGGGCAACGTCCTGGTGGACAGTTACGACTCGTCCCTGGGGGTGTACACCCCGTCGACCGCCGGCGCGCGCGGGCACATTCGGAGTAACGGCAACATTACCCTCCTGACGAATAACATGGTCAAAGGCGACGTCATCGCGGGGGGTTCCGTATCGCGCTTTGCTTCAACCGCGATATCGGGCACTGTGGTCGAGCGAGCCCCGGGCACCAGCGTTGTTACGGATATCAGCTTTCCGCCATACACCGCTTCGGCGACCGGCATTTCGCCTCCCGAAGCATATGATCCCGTGACCCACCATCTCACCGTGGGTGCCGACGAGACCGTGACGTTCGATCCGGGACTCTATTCCTTCCATAGCGTCACCCTGGGACCGAACGCCAAGGTTGCCCTGGGCGGTCCGGTGGTTCTGTATCTGACGGGAAGATTCCACGCCAGGGGAGGGGGGGTTATCAACACGAGCAAGAAGCCTGCGAACCTGATTATTTACTCCTCTGCCCCTGTCCAGAACGCCATTGAGTTGGATACCGGCACAGGCGAGTTTTACGGGGCCGTGTATGCTTTCAATGGCGAGTTTGATGTCGATACGAGGCGGTGGAAGTTTTTCGGGGCCGTCGTCGCGAAGACGGTAGACCTCGACAGTAACATGGAGATTCATTATGATGCCTCGCTCGCCCGACTGTCCCTGCCCGTAGGCAAGTTCAAGCCCGCGACCGGTACCTGGCGTGAATTACTTGAGTAGCCGATGACCCGGATGCGCGGTCCCCTCGACAATGCCCTTGCTCCGCCACCGTAAAGTCTCAGGAACCAGTGCCATCGCCCGGCGAAAAGTGTAGAGTCAAAAAACAAAACGCCCTCTCGCGGGTTCGAACCCCCCGGGGCGTTTTACATTTTGCGATGGCATGGAGAGGGCCGTTCCACGCAAGGACGAAGGGGCAAAGCCCGTATACTAGTCCCTGTCAAACGGCCACGCAATCCGGCGGGATACGCTGGTTGCTTGGCATTGATATTGCACACTTACGGCACGGGGTAGGGGACGTGACACGATTTCTTCGACAGAGCGGAAATGCGGGATTTTCGGCCATTGAGCTCCTTGTGGCCGTGGTCATCGCTGCTATCTTGGCCGGGGCGGCAATCCCGTCTTTTTTGAACCTGGTCAGAAATTCCCGTATCGATGGAGCGACCCGCCATGTTCTGTACGAGATCCGGTCGGCACAAAGCTTGGCAATCAGCCGGGGGGGTGTCTTCGGATTTCAGTGGGGGGGCGATGCAGAGCAGTTGGACAGTATGTACCGGGTCGTCAGGGACGAGACGGGGAACTGTGGTTTCCCCGAGGTAGATGCTCCGGTGGACGGCACGAATGTGATGAGAGGCTGGTACAATCTTGCCGGGGAGTACCCGGGAGTGATCATCGCGTCCGTACAGGACGCGAACAATACCGTCATCGGCGGGGTGATGTTTAACTCGCGGGGAGCATCGGTCAATACGTGTATTACGCCCGTCGCATTTCCGGTGACGATCGTCGTTGTCGATATCTCGGGCACGCAGCGATGCGTCGATGTCCAGAGGGCCGGCAAGGTGAGTGTGAGAGATGGAGGCAGCCCGTGTCCATGAGGTGTCCACCGAGGCTGCTTCGACTTCCGGCGGCTACTGGGGGCTTCACCCTCATCGAAATCCTCATTGCCGTCAGCATCTTTTTCATCGTGCTTTTTGCCGTGTATACCGCCTTCGAATCGAGCCGAACGACATTTGCGGCCGGCGAGCAGAAGGCGGATATCCAACAGACCGCCCGGCTCGCCATGGAACTGATGGAGCAGGATCTTCGGCTCGTGGGATACGGCTTGCCACCGGAGGCGGGGAGTGCGATCGAGGCCGCGACTCCGACGTCTATTAGCTTCCGTGCCGATCTCTTGAATGCCTCGACGATCTTCGCCGAGGATTATGTCGGAGGCACGACCCTGAAGGTCGAAGACGCTTCGGGCATCCAGTCTCAGGACACCATCTTTCTCATGAACGGCGGTCAATGGGACGCACTGGAGGTCACGGAAGTCAACACGAGCGATAATCCGCATACCATTACGACGGCGTCAGCTGCTGCCGATGACTATCCCTGGGCGGCCCAGGTCGGCCGACCCCTGACGGTTACCTATTGTTCATGCGCCGAAACGAACACCGAACCGCCCGTGTGGGCGTGCGCAGCGAATGCGACGACCCTGTGCAAAGACGAGGGCGATGCGGCGGGACTCCAGCCGCTGGCGGATAACATTCAGAGCCTGCAGTTTGCATACTTCGACGAGGAGGATGTCGCGACCAATAATCGAGACGACATCCGTCGCATCGTCATTACAGTGACGGTCCAATCGCCACCCGGCTGGTGGAGACCTCAGGTTTTTAGTATGGAGTCTGACGTGCGACCGAGGAACTTGTAATTGAGGCGAGATCCGGCCGGCCCGGCGGACTGTGGATATGGAGGTACGGTCATGAGAGCCGCAGTGCGAACAGTGAAAGATGGCCGGGGCTTGACCCTGATCGAGGTGCTGATCGCTTCAGCGATCCTCGCGGTCGGACTGCTCGCCCTTTTGAGTGCGTTCCCCGTTGGATATGTTGATGTGAACGTCAGCGGCGGCCAATCGAAGGCCACGGCCTATGCCCAGCAGACGGTGGAGCGACTAAGGAATATGGCGTTCCAGTCTCTGCTTGACAATCCCGCAGGGAGCGACACCCCTGAAGCGGGGTACACCAGGGACTGGACGATTGAAGTGGTAGGAGACACCCTTACCCCGAATCGCCTGGTACGGATCGAGGTGACGGTGGACTGGACGCGAGGTGACCGACCACAGAGGGTCACACTCGAGACGATGCGGGCAGAGTGACGGTGAGGGAAAAGCACGACATCCAATCCCGGGTGCAGGAGGCACGTACAGCATGGATGAGGGCCTGTGGTATGGGGGGCAACGGCTTCGAAATTGGAACAGGACTGAGTGTGATCGAGGGTATCCGATCGACATCCTTTCGGGCAATTCGCCAGGTTCGATTGCTTCCTATGCGGAAGCAGAAATCCGCAACCGCTTGCTAATCCCTTGAACGGAAGGGAGAAGAGACTTGGCCCATTTTTTGCTAGTTTTTTCCCTTGACAAACCCTTCACACAGAATTATTACGCTTACTAACTTGAAAAGCGGTTTTAAGTGACACCAATCATCTCACGATAAAGAAAGGGTTTTACGATGGTTTCACTCTTGAAACGCCGGAAACCACTTCTCGGGGTCGATATCGGAACCAGCTCGGTGAAGACGGTTCAACTGAAGCCGCACGGCAAGGGGTACGAGCTCGAGCACCTGGGCATCGCACCGCTCCCTCCGGAAGCCATCGTCGATGGCGCGATCATGGACGGCGGGGCCGTGATCGGGGCGCTTCAGCAGATCTTTGACGAGCACAAAGTGACTGTGAAGGATGTCGCGGTTGCGGTCTCTGGGCATTCGGTGATTATCAAGCCGATCAAGATGCCCCTGATGAAGCCGCAAGAGCTTGCAGAGTCGATCCAGTGGGAAGCCGAGCAGCACATCCCTTTCGCCATCGAGGACGTGAACCTGGACTACGAGATCTTGCAGAGCCCCCCGGGAGCTATGGAGATGGATGTCCTCCTCGTGGCGGTGAAGAAGGACGTCATCGGCGAGTATCTCACCGTGGCCTCCTCCGCCGGGCTTAACGTCGCCGTGGTCGATGTGGACGCCTTTGCCGTGGCCAATGCGTTCGAGGCGGCATACGAGGTCAATCCGAACGAGGTGGTCGCCCTCTTGCACGTGGGGGCGGCCGTGACGACTATCACGATCCTCCGCGGCGGGATCCTCGTCTTTACCCGGGACAGCGTGATCGGCGGGAACCGGTACAACGAATCGATCCAGAAGATGCTGGGCGTGAGCTACGAGCAGGCAGAAAGGTTGAAGCTCGGCGGGCAAGTGGATGGCTACAGCGCCGCGGATGGCCAGTCGGCCATCGATCTCGTCCATGCGGAGCTGGCCGGTGACATCCGGCGCTCGATCGATTTCTTCCGCTCCGCATCTCCCTCGGGCGTCATCCACCGGGTGCTGGTAAGTGGGGGAGTGGCGTGCCTGCCCCGCTTTGTCCCTCATCTCAGCGAGGCCTTGGAGTTGCAGGTGGAGGTGGCCAACCCGCTTCGCCGCGTCAAGACCGATCCAAAGCGCTTTGATCCCGAATACCTCCAATTTATTGCTCCGCAAATGACTGTCGGCGTCGGCCTCGCCGTACGCGAGGGGGGTGATCGATGATCAGGGTCAACCTGCTCCCCAGGACTGCCCGCACCACGACCGAGCGCGACTGGCGATCGCTCGCGGGGGTGGCGGCGGCCGCGCTAGTCGTGGTGGTCATGGTCTTTATGTATATGAATGAGATAAGGCAAGCCCGGTCATACCAGAGAGAAATCACATCGATGCAGGCGGAACTGAAGCAACTGGAGGAAGTCGCGAAACAAGTTGATCAGTTGAAAAAAGAGAACCAGATGCTCGAAGAGCGCCGAAACGTGATCCAGAGACTCCTCGCTTCTCAGAGCCTGCCGGTCCACCTGCTCCAGGCCTTGAGCGAGCAGTTGACCGAAGAACTGTGGCTGACTTCGATCTCGAAGTCCGGGACGCGGTTGACGATTCGAGGATACTCCTTCACCGACTTTGGGATCGCCAATTTTATGACCCGGCTGGGCAGGACCGCGCCGCTGCTCACCAACGTCGAACTGGTGGTTTCGGAGCAGGCGGAGGTGGACAAGATCACTTTGAAGCGGTTCGAAATCGTCTGCAGGATAATGGGCTGATCCAGCGAGGAGAGGACCCATGGATCTCAAAAAATTATTCGCCGATACACCGAAAAAACATATCTACCTGCTGCTGGGGCTCATGGGAGGCGCTCTCATCGTCGGCTGGTATATGGTCCTATATACACCAGCCAAGGCGGACCGCGTTCAAGCGATGCATCAGAAGAACCGGATCGAACAGGATCTCGTGGTGAAGCGGCAGCTTCGTCACGAGCTTCCCAAGCTGCAGAAAAGACAAGAGGAACTCCAAGACGAGCTGGCGAGGGCCGTTCGCAAGCTGCCCGATGAAAAGGAAATCCCGAACCTCCTGACGCAGGTCAATCGCCTCGGGCAAGATGCGGGACTGGTGTTCACGCTCTTCAAGCCCGGCACGACGAAGCGGGACGAATTTGTGAACGAGATTCCCATCATTATAAAGGCCGAGGGAGACTACCACGCCTTGGGCCGCTTCTTCGACCACCTCGGCCAGATGGAGCGCATCGTGAATATCACTGACCTCAAAATGGACCAGGCCAAAACCGTCCGGGGCAGGACGGGTGGGGGTACGATTTCCGGCGAGTTTACTGCAACGACCTACACGTTTGCAGGGACGCAAGAGGCTGCGCCGGATGACACACGGCGGGGGAGAAGGAGATGAGATATCTTGCCCTCGGTCTCCTGCTCTTCAGTGTGGTGCTCGCCGGATGCTCTTCGGGGTCCCCACCCCCGCAACAGCCATCGGGCCGTCCGGCACAGGCCAAGCGTCCTGCGCGCGGACAACAAACGCAGGCTGCGACCCCGGCCCCGGTTGTCATAGCGTTGGAGCCAATCAGGTATCGTCCGGAGGGGCGGCGGGACCCCTTTAACTCGCTCGTAGCACCCCCGAGCGAGGAGACGGCGGTCGACGTTGGCGGTTATAAGCTCTCGGGAATCGTCTGGCAAAGGAATCAGTATTTCGCGCTTTTGGAGACGCCGGACGGCCTGGGGCATATCTTGAAGGTGGACGATCGGCTCGGTCCCGGTACGCGGGTGAAAGAAATCACGAAAGATGCAGTCCTGATTGAGATGACGGGTCGACAAACGCCAGGCCGGCCGGCGACTCGAACGATTCGACTAGAGCTCGAGAAAAAGGAGGGGAGATAAATGGAGCGGGTAACGACCTTCCGGACCCCCCGATGGGCCTTGGGGGTTTTGGTCGGGGTGATCACGGTCTCATGGATTGCGATGCCATCTGGATCGGCTCCGACCACCCCAGGAGCAGCATTGGCCCTCGCGGCCACCACGACGGCCGGTCCCACTCGGGTCACCGGCGTTGAATTGGGGGGCGTTGGCCCGCAATCGGTAGTGGTCTTGATCAAGACCGACCAAAAAGTCGAGAGCTATGAATCCTTCTCACTGCCCGACCCGCCTCGGCTCGTGATTGATATTCCGAATGCGGTGCACGCGGCCCCCGGATCATTGAAAGCGGCGGGTCCCATCAGGGAGATCCGGAGCTCGCAGTACAGGACGCAGCCGGTGAGGGTCGTCCGAATCGTGCTGGATTTGACCTCTAAGTTGCCCTACCAGATCGAAGCGGCTCCGCATGAATTGCAGGTGGCGATCGGGGAAGCGGCCCTCGCGGCGGGCCGGCCCGACCTGCCGGCCATTGCACAAGCGGCGCCAGGGAATGCGCCGGAGGAGGAGCTTCCCCGCGCAGCATTGCCGCAAGGCCAGGTGCACGGCATCGACTACCTACCCCAGGACGGCCAGGCCAAAATCCTCGTGCGGACCAGCGGAGATGTTACGTTTACGCTCGTGGAAAGACAGGTACCGCCCGGTCTCATCGTGGATATAAGCGGCGCGGTGATCGATCCGCAAGCCGCCAAGGTTCTCGACGTTAGGCAGGTACCGGGACCCGTGGAACGGATCCAGGCAAGCCAGCATAGCCTCGAGCCGGACCGGTTGGTACGAATCGTGGCCGATCTCAAGGGAAATGTGCGCCACGAAGCGGTACAGACTCCCCAAGGGATCAGTCTCTCGCTCCAAGGGGTGAGCACCGTGGTGGCCGCGCCCCCGGCGGTACCTGAGGCCTCCATGCCGCAACCTGCGCCTGTTGCCGCTCCTCCCGCCCCTGCCCCGGTCATGCCGGCGGTTGCCCCGGCTCCGGTCGCTCCTCTCGTCGAGCCACCCGCTGCGGCAGAGGTCGCCCGTCTCTCGATGGACTTCAAGGACGCCGATGTGAATAACCTGCTGCGGATCATTGCGGAGGTGAGCGGGCAGAATGTCGTAGCGGGCGATGATGTCAAAGGGCGGGTGACGGTGCGCCTGGTCGACGTCCCCTGGGACCGGGCCCTCGACAATATCCTGCGCATTAATGGGCTTGGTTTCGTCCGGGAGGACAACATCATCCGGGTGGCCAGGATGGACGCCATTCGCAGAGAGATCGAGGAGCGTCGGAAGGAGCTCCAGGATGACGCGAGACTCGAAGAGGAGGGGGCGCTCGAGCCGCTCGCCAGCGAGATCCTTCGCGTGAGCTATGCCGACCCCAAGAAAATAGAGGCCAGCCTCAATAGGATCAAGAGCAAGCGAGGAACCATCTCGG
>Ga0302046_10004484_pt1 | contig 12423 bp, 12 predicted proteins | sample RVTome_11_FD_200261 | JGI IMG/M metagenome (GOLD analysis project Ga0302046, IMG submission 200261) | Soil microbial communities from uranium-contaminated site in the Upper Colorado River Basin, Wyoming, United States - RVT147D111 (version 2) ...
CCGTTGCTCATGGTGTTCGCAGCTGGGAATTCTGGGGAAGAGCCGACCCCCGGGAACAACGATGGGAACATAGCGTCCACGACTCAGGCGAAGAACATCATCTCTGTTGGCGCGACCTCTTCCGGTGGAACCGCAACACCTCTGCGCCCATCGGACCCGGACATCGTCTATGGCTACTCATCGAAGGGGCCGACGTTCGACTTCCGGATCTTCCCAACGCTTGTTGCTCCCGGTGGTAACACATTCACGGCGAGAGCCGATCTTGGAGCGTTGTCGGTCGGCGCGTGCGTTCCTGCTCTCTTTTCGCCGGTGCGATATCACATGTGCGGGGGTACCTCAATGGCAGCGCCGCACGTATCGGGCGCCGGCGCGCTGATCCACCAATGGTGGAAGCGCACCCACTCCGATCCGCCCTCACCGGCAATGGTCAAGGCCATCCTGGTCAACGGCGCCCAAGACCTCGGCACCCCCGACATCCCCAACAACACCGAAGGATGGGGACGCGTCAACCTCCGCAACGTCTTCGCCGACCAGCCCATCGTCTACCACGACCAAAACCAGATCCTCACCGACCCCGACGATACGCGCAGCTACCTCATCGAAGTCGCCGACCCTGCTCGGCCCTTGAAGATCACCCTCGCCTGGACCGACGCCCCGGCGCTAGCCGGCGCACCACTCACCCTGGTCAACGACCTCGACCTGCACCTCGAGCAGCTCGACGGCGAAGGGCAGGTCATCGGTCAGTGGCACGGCAACGTCTTCGAGGATGGCTGGAGCATCCACGGCAGCGAAGCCGACCGGTTCAACAACCTCGAAGGCATCCACCTGCAAGCCCCCCAGCCAGGCCGCTACCGAATCACCATCCGAGCCCACAACCTGCCCGGCGATGCGCTGCCCAACAACACCGACCCCAACGACCAGGACTACGCGCTGGTCATACGCAACGCGCGCGCGCCCTGAGGAGGGCAACCATCGGCCCTTGGCCTCCCCTTGACAGGCCCCCCCCGGATAGGGCTATCTTCGCAAAGGCGGAGAATCCGACCTTTCAGGACAAGGAGGAAGGCATGCGGCATCGTCGAATGCTGGTGGTGCTGGTAGCGCTGCTAGTCGCGTTGGGTGGGCTGCTCTCAGCGACGCCCGCAGGAGCCGACATCCCGCCATGCTGGAACACCTATGACATCGACCACCGCGTTGTGTGGACCTGGGGATGCGCCGACTCTCCGATCGGCGGCCCCATCGGCTACATCGCCATCTGCTTCGATGGGTGCAGCATCACCCCCATCTGCGTGTATGACCCCGATACGCCGCCCCCGAGCCAGCCGGTCCTCTGCGGGATTGTCTAAACGCCTCGTCCGCATAGGGTCGATAGGGCTCGCATTCGCTTCATTGTCTCCGGGATCCCTTGAGGCAGCAGCACATCCTGCTGAGGAAACCTGGGAGATTCGATTCGCCGCCCCTATCCACGAGCGCGATCTTGTCAGTCTCGAGTCGAGAGGTGCCGACCTTATCGGTTTCTCGCCGCCGAACAGCTATCTCGTCGCCGCACCGTCGCGGCCGACGTCTCCTCCATCCGGCTCCTGGTCCGAGGTCCGTCGTGTAGCTATCGGACTGGCGACCACACAGCCCGGATGGCCTCGAGGTGAGCTGCCGGCATCGATACAACTGCTTGGCGAGCAGTCAGCGCAACTTCAAGCTGGGAATGTCGGGCCGGATCGACTGCCTGTCCCTGGCTACCGACCATGGTTGTCGTCTCTTGGCCTGGACGGAACTGGGGTACGGATAGCCGTAGTCGATTCAGGCATCGACGACTCACACCCAGCCCTCGCAGGTCAGGTTGTAGACCGCCGCAACTACCACCCCTTCGCACCAGGGGGACTTGACGCCAGGGGCCATGGGACCGCGGTCGCCGGCGCCGTCGCCGGGGACCCGCCCACGGATGCCGACGGCCACGATCATCTGGGGTTCTCGTACGGTCTCGGCGTGGCGCCAGGAGCAGAGTTGATCGACATCAACTTCATCGCCACGGGGAATTCGTTGGTTGAAACCGTCGAGCTGACGCAACTCGCCGGCGACATCAGCCGTTCCGGAGCACCCATCAGCAACGGGTCTTGGTCCACAACCACCCTCGAGCGGTATGCCTCTGAGAGCGCGCTCTGGGACGCCGTCACCCGCGACAGCTCTTCGGACCAGCCTGGGGACCAGCCGCACTTGATGGTTTTCGCGGCGGGCAACTCTGGGTCCGAGCCCGGCGACCAGAACGACGACGCGAACATCGCATCTACCACGCAGGCGAAGAACATCATCAGCGTCGGGGCGACCTTCTCGGGGGGAACTGCGACACCTTTGAACCCGTCCGAACCTGATTACGTACACGGGACCTCGACACGGGGGCCCACCTTCGACTTCAGGATCTTCCCGACACTCGTCGCGCCGGGCTGGAACTCATTCACCGCGAGACCGCTCTACCAGGGCCACTCGACTCTGCCTCCAGGTTGCGTTCCCGCGCTCTTTTCTCCAGTGCTGTATCAGATGTGTGGCGGCACTTCGATGGCAGCGCCGCACGTCTCCGGCGCCGCCGCCCTGATCCATCAATGGTGGAACCGCACCTACACCAACCCGCCCTCACCCGCGATGGTCAAAGCCATCCTGGTCAACGGCGCCCAAGACCTCGGGACCCCCGACATCCCCAACAACACCGAAGGATGGGGTCGGGTGAACCTACGAAACGTCTTCGCCGACCAGCCCATCGTCTACCACGACCAAAACCAGATCCTCACCGACCCCGACGATACGCGCAGCTACCTCATCGACGTCGCAGACCCCACTCAACCATTGAAGATCACCCTCGCCTGGACCGACGCGCCCGCCCTGCCCGAGGTCCTACTCACCCTGGTCAACGACTTAGACCTCCACCTCGAACACCTCGACGACGACGGCAACGTCATCAACCACTGGAGCGGCAACGTGTTCGAAAACGGCTGGAGCATCCAAGGCGGCGAAGCCGACCGGTTCAACAACCTCGAAGGCATCCACATCCAGAACCCCCAGCCAGGCCGCTACCGGATCAGGATCCACGCCCACAACCTGCCCGGCGACGCGCTGCCAAACAACACCGACCCCAACGACCAGGACTACGCACTGGTCATACGCAACGCGCGCGCCACCTGAAGGCAGCACGGAATATCGGGGAACATGGTGGTGGAGCTGGTCGCTCTACGCGCTCGGGATGACGTCGACGAGCTTGCGGTTCCGGCGGTCGCGGAACATCACGACGCCGTTCACGCGCGCGAACAGGGTGTGGTCGCGGCCGTGGCCGACGTTCTGACCCGGGTGGATCTTGGTCCCGCGCTGACGGACCAGGATCGAGCCGGCCGTGACCTGTTGCCCTCCGTAGCGCTTCACGCCCAGGTACTGCGGGCCGGAGTCTCGACCGTTGCGGGACGAGCCGACGCCTTTCTTGGATGCCATAGCGCGAGAAAGGCTACCAGAGGACGGCGGCCCCGGCTACCGCTGCACCAGCGTCCTTACTCCTCGTCGCCTGCTGCGTCGCCGGCAGCCTCGGCCGCGGGAGCCGCTTCCTTGGCCGGCTTCTTGGCAGCCGCCTTCGCCTTGGTCACTTTCTTCCCCTTCGCCTTGTCCGTGGCCTTGGCTTTGCCCTTGGCGGGCTTGTCGGCCTTCTCGGCCTTCTCAGCCTTCTCCGGCTTTTCAGGCTCAGGTTCGGGCTCGGGCGCGTGGAAGGTCTCGCCGTCGAACTGGATCTCCGAGATCTCCACGACGGTCAGGGGCTGCCGATGGCCGGTGTGGCGACGGTACCCGGTCTTGCTCCGGTACTGGTAGATGTCGACCTTGTCGCCCTTCACGTGTTCGCGGATGGTCCCGACGACCTTTGCCCTGGCTTCCAGATCGGCCTTGTCGGTGATGGTCGTGCCGTCGTCCTTGGATAGGACCAGCGGCACGAACGTGACCTGGTCCCCCACCACCTGCTTGAGGCGGTTGACCATGATGACTTCGCCGGGCGAGACCTTCTCTTGATGCCCGGAGGCGCGGATGATCGCGTACATGCTCGTCCCTCTCTAGTCGATCTCGTGGGTCATGACGATACCGCGTCCCTCACAGTTCGGGCACGGCTCACTGAAGGCCTCCAGCAGCCCTTCCGACACGCGCTTCCGGGTCATCTCAACCAGGCCCAGATTGGTCACGTCGAAGACCTGGCTCCGGGTCTTGTCGGTGGACAGCGCGCGCTTGAGGGTTCGCAGGACCTCCTTCTGGTTGTTCGGGTCGATCATGTCGATGAAGTCGATCACGATGATCCCGCCGATGTCCCGCAGGCGTAGCTGCCGCGCGACCTCCTCGGCCGCCTCGAGGTTGTTCTTGAACACGGTCTCCTCGAGGTTGGAGCCCTTGCCCGTGAACTTGCCGGTGTTGACGTCGATGACGGTCATCGCCTCGGACTTGTCGATCACCAGCGAGCCACCCGAGGGCAGCCAGACCTTGCGCTCGAGCGCCTTGTGGAGCTGCTCGGCCACGCGATAGGACTCGAAGAGCTGCAACGGTCCCTCGTGCAGCGTCAGCCGGTCGAGCATGTCCGGCGCCTGCTCGTCGAGGTACGCGCGGATCTCCTCGAAGGTGCCTCGACTGTCCACGACCATCTGGGTGACCTCGCCGGCGAAGATGTCGCGGACCACGCGCGAGACCAGCTCCGGCTCCGCGTAGAGCAGGTGGGGCGCCTTCGCTCGCTTGGCCTTGCGCTGGATGTCCTCCCAGGTCTTGATCAGGTTGGTGAGATCGCGCTCGAGTGCCTCGCGGCTCGCGCCCTCGGCGGCGGTGCGCACGATCACGCCGTGACCGTTGGGCGCGATCTCACGCAGGATCAGCCGCAGCCGCGAGCGTTCCTTGTCGGCGAGGCGGCGCGAGATGCCCGAGACCTGCTGCTCGGGCGCGAGCACCATGTACCGGCCGGCGAGCGAGATCTGCGTGGTCAGTCGCGCGCCCTTGTTGCCGATCGGGTCCTTGGTGACCTGCACCATGAGCGACTGACCCGACTTCAGCACCTTCTCGATGCGCGGCAGCTCGCCCTCGAGGTCCTCCAGCGAGTAGTTAACCTCGCCGGCGTACAGGACGCCGTTGCGTCCCCGGCCGAAGTCGACGAACGCGGCCTCCATCGAGGGCAACACGTTCTGCACGCGGCCGAGGAACACGTTGCCGGTCATCGTGGTCTTCTCGCCCTTGCGCGAGACGAAGTGCTCGATCAGCGTGCCTTCCTCGAGCAGCGCGATCTGCGTGCGATCCTCGTGCTCGTGGATGAGCATCACCTTCTTGCCGCCGCGGAGCCGCGCGGCGTCCTCCTCGGTGAGCCGGCGCGGCCGACGGCGCCCCTTCTGCTGTTCATTGCGGATCGCGCGCGCCTTCAGGCGAGTGGAGCCGCCGCCGGTGGCTCGCGCCCTGCCGGGCGCCCTCTTCGCCGGCGCCTTGTCCCCCGCGGACGCCTCGTCTGCCGCAGGCGCCTTGTCCCCGGCGGCCTCATCGCCGCCCTCGGCGGCCGGCTTCTTGCGCCCCTGGCCTCCCCGCTTGCCCCGGCGGCGGCGCTTGCGCGGCGCGCCATCGGCACCCGCCTCTTCGGCACCCGCCTCTCCGGCACCCGCCTCGCCGGCACCCGCCTCGCCGGCACCCGCCTCTTCGGCACCCGCCTCTTCGGCACCCGCCTCGCCCGCACGGGCCTCGCCCGCACGGGCCTCGTCCGTGGCTGCCTCGTCCGTGGCTGCCTCGCGAGTCCTCCCCCTGCCCGCGGGCTTCTCGTCGCTCGTCTCCGCAGGTGTCTTCGCTTCGCCCTCCGCTTCGGGCTTCTCGGCCTTCCGGGCGGGCGCGCGCGCTGGCTGGCGCCGGCGTTGCGGCTGACGGGCGCGCGCCGGAGCCTTCTTCACCTCTGCCCCGGAGTCGTCCGTCGCGGCCACAGCGGTCTCACCGGGCTCGTCGCCGTTCGGTGCGCCTTCACCCGTCGATGCCCCCGGCGTCTTCTTCCGGTGACGCTTGCCGCCCCGCTTGCCGCGGCGGCGCCGCTTACGCGGCAGTCCGTCCGGGCCCAGAGCCGGGCCGGCGCTGCTCCCTTCACCTGCGTCATCCCCGCGAGGCTCACTCGCCTCGGCGGCCGGAGCCGCGCTCTCACCGGCCGGCGCCGGCGGCGCCTCGGGCCGGATCTCGTTGTCGTTCTCCACGTCGTCCTTCCTTCCCGCGCCTACAGGCGGCGCATGTGCACGTTGAGCAGGATCCCCGTCGCCACCCAGGTGGTGAGCATCGACGAGCCGCCGTAGGACACGAACGGCAGGGGGATCCCGGTGATCGGCGACACGCCGATCGTCATGCCGATATTGATGAACATCTGGAACGCCAGCATCGCCACCACACCGCCGGCGAGCAGCGTCCCGAACAGGTCTTTGGACATCATCGCGATGCGCAGCCCGCGCCACAGCAGGATCGTGAACAGCGCGAGCAGCACGACGGCGCCGATGAAGCCCAGCTCTTCCCCGATGGCGGTGAAGATGAAGTCGGTGTGGACCTCGGGGACGAAGTCGAGATTGGTCTGCGATCCGGTGAACAGGCCCTTGCCCATCATCTGGCCGGAGCCGACGGCGATCATCGCCTGGTTCAGGTTGTAGCCGGTCCGTTGCGGATCCGCCGTCGGATTGAGGAACCCGGTCAGGCGAGCGAGCTGGTAGTCCTGCAGTAGCCCGAGATGAAGGACGCCGATGACCGCCACGACCCCGAGCACGACGAGCAGCAGCAGGACGCGCGCGCGCGTCCCCGCCAGGACGAGCTGGGCCGTCAGTATCGCGACGAACGCCAAAAGGGTACCGAGGTCGGGCTGCAGATAGATCAGGATCGCCGGCAGCGTCGTCAACGCGACGGCGCTCAGGATGTGAACGGCTCCCGGGTCGCCGCGCTGCTCGCCAAGGATCAATGCCACCACCACCAACACGCCCAGCTTGGCGAATTCCGAGGGCTGGAACTGCAAGAAGCCGATGTCGATCCAGCGCTGCGCGCCGGCCGACGACGAGCCGAACGAGGTCAGCACGGCCGCCAGCAGGGCGATCCCCGCCACGTAGACGAGCGGCCCCCATGCCTTCAAGCGCCGGTAGCTGAACGCGGCGGTGGCGATCATGGCCCCGAATCCCACGAGAGAGAACACCACCTGGCGGTCGAACAGGAACCGGCCCGATAGCCCTTCGGCCTCGAGGCGCGCGTGCGAGGCGCTCCACACCATCAGACATCCGAACGCCGTGATCGCGCCGGCGGTTAGCACCAGCGAGAGATCCAGGTGGCGGATCGGCGCTTTCTGCGACAGCACGCCGGGAACGTGCTCGCGCCCGATCCGCTCGACCCGACCGAACTCCATCAGTCGCTCCTCGAAGTGCCGTAGACGATGGGAAGCGGGGGCTGGTCGAACAGCTCGTCGAACAGCCGGCGAACGATCGGGCCGGCGACCTGGCTGCCGAAACCTGCTTCCTCCACGACGGCGACCGCGACGTACCGGGGGTCGTTCGCGGGACCGTACGCGGCGAACCATGAGTAGGGCTGCTTCCCGGCGATCTCGGAGGACCCGGTCTTCGCGGCCATCGGGATCTCGTCGAACGGCCAGCCGCGGAATGGGAATTGCGCGGTTCCGCGCTCGGGCACCTGCCTGAGCGCGCGCTGGACGTACTTGATGTCGTCTCCCGGCGCCTTGATCCGACGGACGACCGTGGTCTCGATCTCCTCGACCGTATCCCCGGCGGGCGAGACGACCTTCAGGCCTACGTGTGGCTGCAGGACCTTGCCGCCGTTGGCGATCGCGGCGTAGGCCACGGCCATCTGCAACGGGGTCGCCAACACGTCGCCCTGCCCGATCGACATGTTGACCGCATCACCGCCACGCCACAGGAACCCGCGCTCGCACAGATCCTCGAACAGCGCCGAGCGCGTGCGCCGGTAGGTCTTGCAGTACGAGTCCTTGTTCGCCTCCCACGTTTGGCGACGCCAGGAGCGGTCGGGGATGCGTCCCGCGGTCTCCTGCGGCAGATCGATCCCGGTCTTCGCGCCGAGCCCGAACCGGCGGGACCAGCTCTGCATCGTCTCGGAAGGCTTCTTGCCGGCCGCGATCTGGCTCTGTTCCCGCAGCCACCAGTTACGCGCGAAGTTGTAATAGACGGTGTCGCATGACTCGATGATCGACTGCGCAAGGCTGATGGTCGCATCACGTGGCTGCCAGTTACGGAAGACCGTGTCGCCGAAACGGAACTGCGTCTTGCACGGGTATCCGCCGCCGGGTGACGCGGCGCCGGTCGCAAGCGCCGCCGTCGCGAGCACCGGCTTGTACGTCGAGCCCGGCGGATATGACGACTGGATCGCGCGGTTCAGCAGCGGGTACCTGTTACGTTCGTCGTTGAGGAAGCTCCAGTACCGGTCGGTCACGCCGCCGACGAACTGCCGGATGTCGAACGTCGGGAAGCTCGCCATCGCGACGATCTCTCCGGTCCGAGCGTCGAGCACGACCGTCGCCGCGGCCGGGGCCTTGAACGATTCCCCGGTGCTGTGGAACGTCTGGCCCCGCGCGCGCTCGATCCCTTCCGTGAGCGCGCCCTCCGCGATGCGCTGCAACCGCGCGTCGAGCGACAGGTAGACGTCTGATCCCGGCTGCGCCGGCCGGCTGCCCAGCAGACGTTCACGCAGCACGCGTCCGGTCGCATCCACCTCCAGCTTCTGGAGCCCAGGCTCGCCGCGCAGCCACTGCTCGTAGGTGCGTTCGACGCCGGTTCGCCCGATCCGGTCACCGAGGCGGTAGGCGTCGAGCGTCTTGATCTCCTCCTCGGTGGTTTCGCCGACGTATCCCAGGATGTGCGCCGCCAGCGAGCCGAGCGGATAGGTGCGCACCGGCAAAGTGAGGGTCTCGACGCCGGGATACAGGTCTCGACGCTCCTTGACCTCGAACAGCGACTCCTCGGACACGTCCGACGCGATGACCGCCGCCTTGTACGGGGATACTCGCTTGTCGGCGAGCGTGCGGTTGATATCCCGGACCGTGATGCCGAGCAGCCGGGCGAGCCGCCGCTTGACCTCGAGCGCCTCGGCCTCGTCGTCGGGGAGGTCGTCCTTGCGGATACCGATCGCCAGCGCGGGGCGGTTCTTGACCAGCACGCGTCCGCGCCGGTCGAGGATGCGCCCGCGCGGCGCCTCGATCGAGACGATCCGGACCGAGTTGGACTCGGCCTTGGCCGCGAATTCCTCACCGGCGAGCACCTGCAGGAACCACAGGCGCGCGATCAGTACCCCGATCATGGTCAGGATCACGATCCCCACGATCGTCGCCCGCAGCCGAACGCGGTCCTCGAGGGTGTTGATCATCGGCCGAGCACCTCTGCGGCGCGCGGCCGCAGGCGCGCGCCGAGCCCGCGCACCAACGGATAGAGGAACGGCGTGAGCAGCCCGTTGTAGAGGGCGCCCTGCACCGCGTGGCGCAGCACCCGGCCCGGCGGCAGCGACTCCTGCCCGAGGACCAAACTGAAGGCGCCGTAGAACAGCATCGCCGCCAGCGTGGCGAAGGCGATCATCCCGATGGGCATCCACGCGCTCGGCGCCTGCATCTGCATGCGGATGCGGCCGACCACGTACCCGGCCAGCGTGTACGTCAGCGCGGTCACTCCCGCAGGCAGGCCGAGCACCATGTCGGTCAGCAACCCGAAGGTGAAACCGGCGGTCATGCCCAGCAGCGGCCCCTCGCTCAGCGCGATGGCCACGGTCACCAGCAGCAGCAGCTGGGGCTTGGTGCCGTAGAGCGTCATCTCGCCGAAGATCGAGGTCTCCAACGCGAGCCCGGTGATCCCGAGCACGACCAGCATCAGCGCGCGCCGCCAGATCATCCTCCACGCTCCTCGCTGGTGACGAGCAGCACGTAGTCCAGGCTCGAGAAGTCGACGAACGGCTGTACGGTGACCACTCGCGACAGGGCCGAGTGCGGTGGCGGAGCGTCGACGACCGTGCCGAGCGGCAGCCCAGGCGGGAAGACGCCACCGTCGTAGCCGCTGGTCAGCACCCGGTCGCCCACCTCGACCTCGGCTTCCGGATCGAGCAGCTCGAAACGAACCGTCGCGCCCCCCGTCCCCTCCAGGATCCCGGTCTTGCCGTTGGAGGCGAGACGGGCCGCGACGGCGCTCGCACGGTCAACGACCAGCAGCACCTTCGAGGTCGTCTCACCGACCTCGACCACCCGGCCGGCGAGCCCCTCGCCGGCCAGCACCGGCATGTCCTTGCGCACCCCGTCGGCGCTGCCGCGATTGATGAACACGACGCGCTCGAAGTTGGAGGGGCTGACCCCGATGACCTGCGCCGGCGCGGTCCGAAGGTTGAACCGATCACGCAAGACCAGCAGCCGGCGTAGCGATGCGTTCTCCCGGGTGATGTCCTCGACCGCCTCCTGCTGCGCGCGCAGCTCCGCGTTCTCCCGCTCGAGCAGCTCGATGTCGGCCTGCAGTGATCCGATGCGGCCGATGCCGCCGAAGAAGTTCCCGACCGGCCGGAAGATGGTCGACAGGCCTTCCTGAAGCGGGCCGATCACGGTCATCGCGACGCGCCCCAGCCGATCCAAGGGCCCGTCGCCGTGGGTCCGGAAATCGATGGTGACGATCGTGATCGAGGCGAGCACGAACGTGAGCAGCAGCAGGCGAAGACGCCGCTGGCGATCAAACATCCTGATCATGAACCGGCAGACCTCAGGCCTGCCTCGACGCCTCCTTCCGGGGGCCGCGCCTGCGGCGCGAGCCCCGTATCGGGCTCAGCCAGCGCACCCACCCGGGCGCGCGCGGCGAGCTACCTCAAGCCTTCGCTAATGTCGCGTCGACGAGATCAGCACACGTCGAAGCGCTTCGAACTCCTCCAGGCACTTCCCCGAGCCGGTCGCCACGCATGACAGCGGCGCCTCGGAGATATGGACCGGCATCCCGGTTTCGTGCTTGAGCCGCTCGTCGAGGCCCTTCAGAAGGGCGCCGCCCCCGGTCAGCACGATCCCCTTGTCCATCACGTCCGCGGCAAGCTCGGGTGGGGTCCTGTCAAGCGTGTTCTTGACCGCATCGATGATCTGGTTGACCGGCTCCTCGATCCCGCGCCGGATCTCATCGGCGCTAACGATGATCGTCTTCGGCAATCCGGTCACCAGGTCCCGCCCACGGATCTCGGCGTGGGGCTCGTCGGGTATCGGGAACGCCGAACCGATCGCCATCTTGATCTCTTCCGCGGTTCGCTCGCCGAGCAGCAGCGAGTATTCCTTCTTGATGTACTGCACGATCGCGTCGTCCAACTCGTCGCCGGCGACGCGGACCGATTCCGACACGACGATCCCGCCGAGCGAGATGATCGCCACCTCTGTGGTCCCGCCGCCGATGTCCACGATCATGTTCCCCGTCGGCTCGTGGATAGGCATGCCGGCCCCGATCGCCGCCGCCATCGGTTCCTCGATGATGTGCGCGCTCCGAGCGCCGGCCGCGTAGACCGCCTCCTCAACGGCGCGCTGCTCGACCGAGGTGATGCCGCTCGGCACGGCCACGACCACCCTGGGCTTGGCCAGCCACCGACGCCGATGCACCTTCTGGATGAAGTAGCGCAGCATCTTCTCGGTCACGTCGAAATCGGCTATAACCCCGTCTCGGAGGGGCCTGATCGCGTGGATGTGCCCCGGGGTCCGCCCGATCATGCGCTTGGCCTCGGAGCCCACCGCCAGGATCGCGCCGTTCTTGGTATTGATCGAGACCACCGACGGCTCGTTGAGGACGACCCCGCGGCCGCGAACGTAGACGAGCGTGTTCGCGGTTCCGAGGTCGACGGCCATATCGCGGCCGATCAGCTGGAACGGGCTGTTAGACATCAGGGAAAGGCTTTCCGTTCGGACGGTCCGAGGGGACCCTCGGATCCGGGTAGGTCGGCGGCGATTCTAGCATCGGGGCAACTCTCGACAAAAAGGCCTCGGAGCAGGCAGGATGGGTGCCGGCCGGCTCGAAGCAGGGGGAGATGGCACCGATGGTGGGACCGAGGCGCGCGCCCGCACGCCGGCTGCTGGCGATCGTGGTGGTGTTCGCGGCGCTCGCGTCGGTGACCCAGGCCGACGCCGCCGTCCGCGTGCTCGAGAAGAAGGCCAACCTCGATATCACGCTTCGCGTCGCCCGTGAGCTGCGAGAAGCCGGCTTGACCGTGTATCTGACCAGGTCAACCGACAAGACCTTGCGGCCGAGCGATCGGACCGGCCTCGCGAACCGCAAGCGCGTGGATGCGTTCGTGTCGATCCACAACAACGCCAACCGCAACCGCAGGGTCTCGGGGACCGAGATCTACCGCTCGATCCGGCGCGACGGCTCTGGCGTTCTCGGCCGCGAGATCCAAAAGGCCTTCGCCGACAGATTCGGC
>Ga0302046_10004486_pt1 | contig 12422 bp, 9 predicted proteins | sample RVTome_11_FD_200261 | JGI IMG/M metagenome (GOLD analysis project Ga0302046, IMG submission 200261) | Soil microbial communities from uranium-contaminated site in the Upper Colorado River Basin, Wyoming, United States - RVT147D111 (version 2) ...
CGCCCGGTGTCCCTGCGGGGCCGTCGTCTTTCGGGGCCATGACCGACGTGTTCCACACGCCCGTTTTGGCCGACGCCGTGGCGCGGTTGGCGCTGGGGCGCCGAAGGGTCGTGGACGGCACCCTGGGAGGGGGCGGGCACGCGGCACCCCTCCTCGAGATCGGAGCGTCGGTGCTCGGCGTGGACCGCGACCCGACCGCGCTGGCTGCCGCGCGGCACCGGCTGGGCGACGAACGGATCGTGTACGTCGAGGGAAGCGTGGGGGAGGGCCACGTGCTGGCCGCCATCGGCGCCTTCCACCCCGACATGGTGCTGCTCGACCTGGGCGTTTCGTCCCACCAACTCGACGCGGATGCGCGTGGCTTCTCCTTCCGGCCGGGTGTCCCGCTCGACATGCGCATGAGTGGGAGCGGCGTCACGGCGGCGGATCTCCTCAACACGCGGCCGGAGCCAGAGCTGCGGGAGCTGTTCTGGCGCTACGGCGACGAGCGGCGGGCGGGCCGGCTGGCCCGGGCCATCGTCGAACGGCGCGCCCGGGCGCCGCTCGCCATCAGCGATGACCTGGTCGGCGCCATCCGGCGGGCGCTCGGCCCCCGCGCCGGGGCGCCCGACTTTGCCCGGCTCTTTCAGGCCGTGCGGATTGCCGTGAACGACGAGCTGGACGCCCTCGCGCGGGCGCTCGAGGCCCTGCGCCGGCTGCTCGTCCCTGGCGGCATATTGGTGGCCATCGCGTATCATTCCGGTGAAGACCGCATCGTCAAGCAGGCGTTCCGCGAGTGGGCGCGGGCCTGCCGATGCCCGCCGGGACAGCCCGTCTGCACCTGCGCGGGGGCGTACGGTCGCGTGCTGACCCGCAGGCCCGTGGAGGCGGGGGCCGACGAGGTGGAACGGAATCCGCGCGCCCGCAGCGCGCGACTCCGCGCGTTCGAGGTGGCCGATGGCGCCTAGGGGACGGTTCTGGCTGCTGCTGTGGCTGGGCTTCGCGCTCGGCGTTCTGGCGTGGGTGAATGCCCGCCAGACCGCGAGCGTGATCCTCGCACGCGACGTCCGGGAGGCGCGCGCCGCGCGGGCGGCCGCCGAGTCCGAGCGGGCCACGCTGCAGCGCCGCCTGCGGACGGCGGGGAGCCGCGACGTCCTGATCCCGCGCGCCGAAGCGCTGGGACTCCGCCTGCCCGCCGACACGGAAATGGTGACGCTGCGGCGCGCGCCCGCGCGGAGGCGATGAGCCATGGCGCGCGCCGAGAAGCGGCTGTGGGTGGTGGGCGCGTCCCTGGCGGTGGGATTCACGGCCCTCGTGCTCCGCGCCGCGCAGATCCAGCTGCTCGACGGGAGCACCTACGCCGCGCGAGCGGAGGCGCAGCGCACCGACTCGATCGTCCTGCCGGCCCGACGCGGCGCCATCTTCGACCGGAGCGGCGTGCCCCTGGCCGCCACGACCGAGATCTACCACGTGGGCGTGGCGCGCGACGAGCTGCGGGACCCCGGGGCCGACCTCCCGCTGATCGCCCGCCAGCTGGGCCTCGCCGAGCGGGAGATCCGCCGCCGCCTGCGCCGCAAGTATCTGCATCTGGAGGGGCCGTTCACCGCGGCGCAGGTGCTGCCGCTGCGCGGTCGCCGCGGCGTGTATCTGACGGCGGATCTCGTGCGCACCTATCCCGACCCCGACTTCGCCCGCGCGGTGATCGGCCGCCCGGCTGAGGGCGGCCGTCCGGCCAGCGGGCTCGAGCGTGAGCTGGATTCGCTCCTCGCCGGCACGCCGGGGCAGGCGGTGGTCATCAAGGACGGCCGCGGGCGCGAGCTGGAGTCGCCGGGCCGGCTGCAGAGTTTCCCGGTGCCGGGCCACGACGTGGTCCTCACGCTGGACGTGACCCTCCAGGACATCGCCGAGGTGGCCCTGGCGGAGGCGATTGACCGCTGGCGGGCGGATGGCGGCGACGTGGTCATGCTCGATCCCCGGACGGGCGAGATCCTCGCGCTCGTCTCCCGCTCCGCCCGCGGCGTCAGCACCGCCGACGCGTTCACCTCGGTGTTCGAGCCCGGGTCCACGGCCAAGGTCTTCGCCGCCGCCGCGCTCCTGGAGGCCGACCTCGTCGCGCCCACCGACAGCGTGTTCGGCGAACGGGGCACGTGGGTGCTGAAGCACCGCACGATCCACGACGAGCATCCCGAAGAGATGCCGGCCTGGATGACGCTCGCCGACGCGATCGCGGTGTCGAGCAACATCGGGACGGTGAAGTTCGCCGAGCGCCTGCCGCCGTCGCAGCAGTTCCGTATGCTGCGGGCGTTCGGCCTCGGCGTGCCCACGGGGGTCGAGTTTCCCGCGGAATCCCGGGGTCGGCTCCCGCGGCCGGACCGCTGGAGCGGGACCACGGGGCAAGCGCTGGCCATCGGCTACGAGCTGTCGGTGACGCCGCTCCAGCTTGCCCGTGCCTACGCGGCGATCGCCAACGGTGGACTGCTGCTGCGGCCCGCGCTGGTCAAGCGGGTGCGGGACGCCCGGAATCGCGTCCGGTACGAACACCGTCCGGAGCCCGTCCGGCGCGCCGTGGGGCCGGAGGTGGCCCGGTCCCTCGGCGCCATGCTCCGCGGCGTCGTGGCGGAGGGTGGCACCGGCACGTCGGCGGCGCTCAGCACGTACGAGCTGGCCGGCAAAACGGGCACCGCGCGGCGGGTCGGTCCCGGCGGGTACGAGCCGGGCCGGCACACGGCCGTGTTCGCGGCGCTGTTCCCCGCCAACGAGCCGCAGCTCGTGACCGTCGTGAAGCTCGATGCGCCTCGCGGGAGCTACGCCGCGGCCACGGCCGCCCCGCTGACGCGGCGCATGCTCGAGCAGGCTCTCGCCGCGCGGTCGGAGCGGCTGGATCGCGGCGGCCTGGCGCGGGAAACGACCGCCCCGTCGCCCCGCTCGGGCCGGCGGTCGGACGGCGACCGGCCCCGGCACTTCGTCGTGTGGCCGCTGGCCCCCGCGCCGGACTCCACGGCGGCGCGGCGCGTCCCCGACGTCCGGGGGTTGCCGCTCAGGGAAGCCGTGGGGCGCCTGCACCGGGGAGGGTTCCAGGTGCAGCCGATCGGCCTCGGTGAGGTCGTGGCAACGACCCCCGCCGCCGGCGCCAGGGTGGCGGAGGGAACGGTCGTGACGGTGCGGACGGCGACCCGCGGGGGCCGATGACCGACGCTCGCGCCGTGCTCGCCGCCCTCCGGGCCGACGCCCAGCTCCTCGAAGGACCCGAGGCGTTGCCGGCCATCACGGCCGTGACCGCGGACTCCCGTCAGGCCACGGTGGGCGCCCTGTTCTGCGCCGTCGAGGGGTCCGCGGCGGACGGGCACACGTTCGTCGCGGACGCGGGGCGCCGCGGGGCCGCGGCGGCGCTGGTCACCCGCCGCCTGACCGACGTCGCGCTCCCCCAGATCCTCGTGCGCGACAGCCGCCGGGCGGCCGCGACGGCGGCCGCGGCGTGGTTCGGCCATCCCGCTCGCGATCTTCGGCTGGTTGGCGTGACGGGGACGAACGGCAAGTCCACCACGGTGGCACTCGCCCGCCACCTGCTGAACGGGGCCGGTGATGTCGGCACGCTCGGGACGCTGGGCGCGTCCGACGGGGCGGGGCACCCGCTCCCCGACGATGCCGGCCTCACGACGCCCGGTCCCGTGGAGCTGCAGGCGGCGCTGGCGGCGCTGCGGGCCCGCGGCGTCCGCACGGTCGTGATGGAGACGTCGTCCCACGCCCTCCATCAGCGCCGGGTCCACGGCCTGGTGTTCGCGGGTGCGGTGTACACCAATCTGACCCACGATCATCTCGACTATCACGGCGACTACGACGCGTACCTGGCCGCCAAGATGCTGCTGTCGGAGCACCTCGCCGGGGCCGGGAGCATCGAGGCCGTCAACGCGGACGACCCGGCCTGGAACGCGCTCCCGTCCCTGGCGGGCGTCCGGCGGATCTGGTTCGGCGTGGGGGGGAACGCCGAAGTGCACGCGCGGAACGTCGCCTACGGTGCCGACGGTACGGACTTTCTGCTGGTCTGCGGCTCCGAGCGTGCGCCGGTGTCCCTCCCGCTCGTGGGCGAGTTCAACGTCAGCAACGCGCTGGGTGCGACGGCCGTCGCCTGGGGGCTCGGTGTTCCCACGACCATGATTGCTGCGCGGCTGAGCGACGCGCCCCAGGTGCCGGGACGTCTGGAGCGGCTGGTGAGCGTGCCGTTCGTGGTGCTGCGGGACTACGCCCACACGCCCGACGCGCTGCGCCGCGTGCTGCGTGCCCTGCGCCCGGTGACCCAGGCGCGCCTGCTCGTCCTGTTCGGCGCGGGTGGCGACCGGGACCGGCGCAAGCGGCCCGTGATGGGCCAGGTCGCCGCGCGCGACGCGGATCTGGCCATCGTGACGTCGGACAATCCGCGCACCGAGGATCCGGAACGCATCCTCGACGACATCGAGGGCGGCTTCGAGGGCGTGGCCCATGTGCGGATCGCGGACCGGCGGGAGGCGATCGCCCGGGCGTTGCAGATGGTGCGGCCGGGCGACACGTTGCTGCTGGCCGGCAAGGGCCACGAGACCTATCAGGTGGTCGGGACGGAGCGGCTGCCGTTTGACGAGGCGGTGATCGTGCGCGACGCGCTCGCGGCCACGTCATGACGACCTGGACGGCGGCCGCCGTCGCGGAGGCGCTCGGGATTGCCGCGCCGCCAACGGCGGGCGTGTTCTCCTGCGTCGGCACCGATTCGCGCGCCGTCACCCCGGCCATGCTGTTCGTGGCGCTGCGGGGTGACCGGTTTGACGGACATGACTTCCTGCCGGCCGTGCGCGACGCGGGTGCGGGGGGCGCCGTGGTGCGAGCGGACACTCCGGACGTCTCGGGCCTCCGGCTGTTCCGGGTGGCGGATACGCTGGCGGCGCTCGGCCGCCTCGCGGCCGTCCGGCGCCGCCGCATTGCGGGTCCCGTCGTGGCCATCACGGGCACGAACGGCAAGACTGCCACCAAGGAGCTGGCTGCCCGCGCGCTGGGAAGCCGATGGCGCGTGCACGCGACGTCCGGGAATCTCAACAACGAGATCGGCGTGCCCCTCACCCTGCTCGGCGCTCCCGACGACGCGGACGCGCTCGTCGTGGAGGCGGGGGCGAGCGTTCCCGGGGAAATCGCCAGGCTACGGGCCGTCATTCAACCCACCGCCGCGATCGTCACCAATGCGGGCGCCGGGCATCTGGCCGGCTTTGGCAACCTGGACGCGGTGATCGCGGAGAAGGTCTCGCTGCTCGTGGGTGCCGGGCTGGCCGTGGTCGGAGCGGACCCACCGGCCCTGGCCGCGCGGGCGCGGGCGGTGGCGGATCACGTCGTGGTGGCGGGGCTCGACGATGGCGCGGAACGGCGACCCGACCACTGGGCCCTGGATGCCGATGGCCGGGTGGAGATCGTCTACCGCGGCGTCCCGTTCCACCTGCCCCTCGTGGGACGGCACCAGGCTGCCAACGCCATGCTCGTGCTGGCGCTTGCCGAGGCGCTGGGCCTCGACCTCGGCGCCGTCGCCGGTGCCCTGCGTGAGGTGACCCTGCCGCCCGGCCGCTGGGAGGTACATCGTGCCGCAGGGCGCACAATCGTCCACGATGCCTACAACGCCAACCCGGCGTCGGTGCAGGCGGCCCTGGACACCGTGCGGGCGATTTCCGCGGGCCGCCCGATCGTGCTGCTCCTGGGGACCATGCTCGAGCTGGGAGACGCGGCGGCGCGGGCGCACGCGGCGGCGGCCGATGCCGCGATGGCGCTCGGGCCCGCGCTCGTCGGCGTCGTGGGCGACTTCGCGCCGGCATTCGCGCGCCACGCGGCCGCGCTCGGCGACCGGTTGGTGATCGCGGTGGATGCCGAGGCGCTGGGGCGGGCAGTGGGCCCGCGGCTGCCCGCGTCCGCCCTGGTGCTGGTCAAGGCTTCCCGCGGTGTCCGCCTGGAGCGGGCGCTGCCCCACCTGCTGGCATCTCGCGAGGCCCCGTGCTCTACCACCTCCTGACGCCGTACGCGCGCGAGTCCCTGCTGTTCAATCTGCTCAACTACATCTCGTTCCGCGCCGCGGGCGCGGCGGCCACCGCCATTCTGCTCGCGTTCATCGCCGGGCCCGGCATCGTCCGCTTCCTCCGGGCCAGGGGCGTGGGCCAGGTGATCCGGGCGGAAGGACCGGCGTCCCATCAGGCCAAGCGCGGCACGCCCACCATGGGCGGGCTCCTGATCCTCCTGTGCACCGTCGTGCCGACGTTGCTGTGGGCCCCGCTCACCAACCGGTACGTGCTGCTGGCGCTCGCCTCCACGCTCTGCATGGGGGCGATCGGCTTCTGGGACGACTACCTCAAGATCGTGCAGGGCAAGTCGCGCGGGCTGGTGGCGCGGCACAAGCTGGTGGGGCAGGTGACGTTCGGGATCCTGCTGGCCGCGTACCTGTTGTGGCAGCCGCTGACGGACGCGATCCCCGCGGCGGCCACCACGGTCCCGTTCTTCAAGTACGTGATCGTCGTGTTCGCGCCGCTCGCCTACGTCGCCTTCGTGACCCTCGTGCTGACGGGGACCAGCAACGCGGTGAACCTCACGGACGGCCTCGACGGCCTCGCGATCGGGCTGTCCATCATCGCGGCGGGGACGTTCGCCGTGTTCGCCTATCTGTTCGGGCGGGTGGACGCCTCGCAGTACCTGCTCGTGTTCTATCTGCGCGGGGCCGGGGAGTTGACGGTGTTCCTGGCGGCCCTGATGGGCGCGGGAATCGGGTTCCTCTGGTTCAATGCGCACCCGGCGCAGGTGTTCATGGGCGACACGGGCAGTCTCGCACTCGGCGGGGCGTTCGGGACGGTCGCCATTCTGCTCAAGGCCGAGTTCCTGCTGCTCATGATCGGCGGCGTGTTCGCGGCGGAGGCGCTGTCGGTGATCGTGCAGACCTCGACGTTCCGATGGCGGCGGCGGCGGCACGGGCGGGCGTACGCCGAGCAGCACCGCGTGTTCCGGATGGCGCCGCTCCATCACCATTTCGAGAAGACCGGGTGGGCGGAAACGAAAGTGGTGACGCGGTTCTACATCGTGGGCCTGCTGTGCGCCCTGTTCGCGCTGTCCAGCCTCAAGATCCGGTGATTCCGGCCGGCTGGCGTCGCGGAGAGCTGGCCGTGCTCGGGCTTGCGCGCACGGGCCGCGCGGCCGTGCGGTGGCTGCGGGCCCAGGGGCTCGCCGTCTACGCCTCCGATGTGGGGCCGGGTGCGGCGGGCGTGGCCGAAGAGCTGGCTGGTCTCGGGGCCGCGGTGCAGACCAACGGCCACGATCTGGCGCGCATCGCGCGGGCGAGCGCGGTGATCGCCTCTCCCGGTGTGCCACCCGAGGCGCCGTCGCTGGCCGCCGCGCGCGCGGCCGGCGTGCCGGTCCACTCGGAGATTGACCTTGGCGCGCGGGCGCTGCCGGAGACCCGCTTGATCGCCATCACGGGTACCAACGGGAAGAGCACCACCACGGCGCTCATCGCGCACCTGCTGACCGGCGCCGGCCAGCCGTGTCCCGCGGTCGGGAATATCGGTCGCCCGCTGATCGAGCTGGCGCTGAGCGGCGCGCCGCCCGCCTGGGCCGCGGTCGAGGTCTCGTCGTTCCAGCTGCACGACTCGCCGGCGTTGCGCCCCGTGATTGGCGTCCTCACCAACCTGGCCCCGGACCACCTCGACCGGTATCCGACCGCCGAGGCCTATTATGCGGACAAGCGGCTGCTCTTCCGCAACGCCGGCCCCGAGGCCGTCTGGGTCCTGAACGGGGACGACCCCGCCGAGCTCACCTTGGCCGAAGGGGTGCCGGGCGCGCGCCGCGTCTGGCGGCTGGCGGGGCGGGCCGACGCCTGGTACGACCGGAGCGCCGACGCGCTGGTGCTCGACGGAGCACCGGTCCTGCCGCGTGCCGATCTTCCGCTCCTGGGCGACCACAACGTGCACAACGCACTCGCCGCGGCGCTCGCGGCCCGCGCCGCGGGGCTCAGGCCGCCCGCCATCGCCAACGGACTCGGGACCTTCCGCGGTCTGCCCCATCGGCTCGAGCGGATCCGGGACGTGGCGGGCGTGGTCTGGATCAACGACTCCAAGGCCACCAACGTGGCGTCCACCGCCGTCGCGCTGCGGGCCATGGACCGGCCGTACGTGGCGATTCTCGGTGGTCGCCACAAGGGCGAGCCCTACACCGTCCTGGGGCCGCTCCTGGGCGAGCGGTGCCGCGGGATCGTGGCGTACGGCGAGGCCGCGCCGCTCGTGCAGGCGGACCTCGCGCACGCGACCGCGGTGGCCGTGGTCGCGGCCTTTGCCGATGCCGTGGCGGCCGCCGGCGCGCAGGCGCGGCCGGGGGACGCCGTGCTGCTCACGCCGGCCTGCTCGAGCTTCGACCAGTTCGCCAACTACGAGGAGCGGGGGGCCACCTTCCGCCGGATCGTGGAGGCCATGTGAAACGCCGCCGCCGCCCCGCGGTGGTGTCCGCCGGCGTGGAATGGCACCGGCGGGCGCTCGGCCTGGTGACCGCCACGCTTGCCATGTTCGGGATCGCCGCCGTGTACGGCGCGTCGAGCATCGTGGCGGTCGAGCAGGGCCAGCCGGCCGCGTTCTACGCGCTGCGCCAGCTCCTGGGCGTGCTGGTCGGTGGCGTGGCACTCGTGATCGCGGCGCGGATGGACTATCACTTGTGGCGCCGTCTGGCGTGGCCCATGATCCTGCTGGCGATCGCGGTGCTGCTGATCCCGTTCATTCCCGGGCTGCGCGCGCTGTCGCCCGAGATCAACGGGGCCCGGCGCTGGCTGCGGCTGGGCCCGTTCCAGCTTCAGCCGTCCGAGTTCGCCAAGTTCGCGGTGATCGCGTGGTGCGCCATGCTCGCCGCCAAGAAGGGCGAGACCATCCGGGAGTTCAAGCGCGGGATCCTGCCGTTCCTCGCCGTCGTCGGTCCGCTGTCGGCCCTGATTCTGTTCCAGCCCAACCTCTCCACGGCCACGCTGGTCGCGTTGCTGGCCGGCGTGGTCATGTTCACGGCCGGCGCAAAGATCGGGCACTTTCTCCTGCTGCTCGTGGCGGCGATCCCCATCGGGTTCCGGGAGCTGACGCAGGTGCAGTACCGCCTGGCCCGGGTGAGCGCGTTCTTCAGCGCCGGCCCCGACACGGCCCAGACCGGCTGGCAGATTCAGCAGTCGCTGATCGGCATGGGGGCGGGCGGGCTCATTGGCGTCGGATTCGGCGAGGGCCTCCAGAAGCTCGGCTATCTCCCCCTCGCGTACTCGGACTTCATCTTCAGCACGATCGGCGAGGAGTGGGGCTTCGTCGGGGTCGGGCTGGTCGTGCTGCTCTATGCGATCTACGTGTGGATGGGCATCCTCGTGGCGCGTCGGGCCCCCGACCCGTTCGGCATGTTCCTGGCCGCCGGGATCACCGCGATGATCGGCATCACGGCCGTGCTGCACATGGCCGTGACCCTGGCGCTCGTGCCCACGACCGGGCTGCCGCTGCCGTTCGTGTCGTTCGGGCGGTCCGCGCTGCTCGTGTCGCTCTTCGCCACGGGGGTGCTCATCAACGTCGGCCGCCAGGGCGCGCGCGCCGGATGACCCGCATCATCATCGCGGGCGGCGGGACGGGCGGCCACCTGATGCCAGCCCTCGCAATCGCCGCCGCGCTGCGCAAGCGGAGCGCCGACGTCGAGCCCGTGCTGGTGGGCGCCGCGCGCGGCGTCGAGGCGGAGATCCTGCCGCGGCGGGCCTACCGATACTACCTGCTCCCCGCGGAGCCGCTCTACCGGCGGCAGTGGTGGCGCAACGTGAAGTGGCCGTTGCTGTTGCCGCGACTGTGGGCCGCTTGCGGGACCGTGTTCGACACCGAGCGGCCCCGGCTGGTCGTGGGCACCGGCGGCTATGCGGCCGGTCCCGTCCTGCTGGCTGCGCGCCGTCGAGGCCTCCCGATCGCGTTGCAGGAACAGAACGCCTATCCCGGCCTCGCCACGCGGTGGGCCGCGCGGTGGGCCCGGCAGTTGCACCTCGGGTTCCCCGAGGCGGAAGCCCACCTGCGCCTTGGCCGGGACGCGCAGGTGTTCACGTTGGGGAATCCCATCGTCCCCCCCGATCCCGGCTCGCGGGCCACGGCACGCGCCGCGCTGGGGCTCCCGGCCGAGGGCCCGGTCGTGCTCGTGGTGGGCGGATCGCAGGGCTCGCGGGCCATCAACGAGGCGGTGGCTGGCGTCCTGGATGCCGGTCTGGCGCCCGGGGTTAGCCTGTTGTGGGGCACGGGACGGACGACGCACGCCCGGTTCGCGGGCTACGCGAAGCCGCCCGCCGTCCAGATCTCCCCGTTCTGGGATCCCATCGCTCCCGCCTACGCCGCGGCAGACCTCGTGGTGGGCCGCGCCGGCGCCATGAGCCTGGCCGAGATCACGGCCTGGGGCCGACCGAGCGTACTGATCCCCCTGCCGACCGCGGCGGCCGATCACCAGACCCCCAACGCGAGGGCGCTCGAGAAGGCTGGGGCGGCGACCTGCCTGCCGGAGTCGAGCCTCACCCCTGCCACGCTGGCGGCGGCCGTGATGGCGATCCTGTCCGCCCCTGCGCGGTACGCCGAAATGGCGGCGGCAGCCCGGGAGCGCGGCCGGCCGGACGCCGCGGACGCCATCGCCGCCCGGCTCCTCAACCTGTTGTGACTTCGCAGCAGGCTTTCGTAACTCCTGAATTGACCCTATATTAGCTGCCCGACCGATGGATCTTTTCTCCCCCGACGACCCCCGCCCAATCCACTTCGTGGGGATAGCAGGCGCGGGGATGAGCGCCCTGGCCCTTTTGGCCCGGCGCCGGGGGATACCGGTCAGTGGATGTGACGCGGATCCGGCGCCAGCCGCGGACGTCGCGGCGGCTGGCGCGCAGGTGATGGCAGGGCATGACCCCGCCCATGTGGGCGGGGCGCGGGCCGTCGTGTATACGGCCGCCGTGCCAACCGACCATCCGGAGCTGGCGGCCGCCCGGGCGGGCGGCATTCCGGTTGTGCGGCGCGCGACGGCGCTGGGGCAGGCCGTCGCCGGCGGGACGGTCGTGGGGGTGGCGGGGACACATGGGAAGACCACGACGACGGTCATGACGACCGACGCCCTCGCGGCCGCCGGCCGCGACCCGACCGGTCTGGCCGGGGGCCGCGTGCGCGCGTGGGGCGGAAACGCACGGCTGGGCGGGGCGGAGCTGTTCGTGGTCGAGGCCGATGAGTATGACCGCGCGTTTCTCGAGCTGTGGCCGACGATCGCGATCGTGACGAACGTGGAGGCTGATCACCTCGAGTGTTACGGCTCGGTCGAGGCCCTCGAAGACGCGTTCGTCACCTACGCGGGCCGCGCGCAGCGGGTCCTGGTCGGCGCCGACGACAGCGGCGCACGCCGGATCGCGGGTGGGCTCGCGACGACGCGATGGCTGGTGGGCCGCGCGCGGGACGCCGATCTGCGAATCGGGCCCGTCCGCGCCGACGAGGCGGAGACGCGGACGGAGCTGACGCTGCCGGACGGTCGGACGTGCACGCTCCGCCTGCGGGTGCCCGGCCTGCACAACGTGCGGAACGGGGCCATGGCGGTGGGGGCGGTGGTCGCCCTTGGCGCCCCGGTCGAACCGGCGCTGGAGGCGCTGGCCGCGTTCGGCGGAATCGGGCGGCGGTTCGACTTGGTGGGCGAGGAGGGTGGGGTGGTCGTGGTGGACGACTATGCCCACCATCCGACCGAAGTGGCGGCCACCCTGGCGGCGGCGCGGCAGCGGTATCCGGCGGCCCGGCTGGTCGCGGTGTTTCAGCCGCACCTGTACTCGCGGACCGCCGCCCTGGGGGAAGCGCTCGGCGTCGCCCTGGCACTGGCGGACGTCGCGGTCGTGACCGAGGTGTATGGGGCGCGCGAACAGCCGCTGCCCGGCGTATCGGGTCGCGCCGTGGCAGAGGCGGCCGAGCGCGCCGGCGCGGAAACCGTCTGGGTGCCGGGGCGGCCGGGTGTGGCGCGCGAGGTGTCCGCCCTGGTGCGGGCCGGAGACGTCGTCCTGACGCTCGGCGCGGGTGACGTGACGGGCGTGGGGCCGGAGCTACTCGGCATGCTGCGCGGGCGGGCGGCGTGAAGCGCCGCGGCGCGTGGCTGCTGCTCGGCGCCGGGGTGACGGTGCTGCTGCTCGTCTCCCCGCTCGCCCTGCGGCAGGCGGCGTTTTTCCGGATCCGGCGCGTGGAGGTCGTGGGCGCGCGCTACCTCGCGCCCGAGCGGATTGTGGAGGCCCTGGGCCTGGCCACGGAGCAGAACCTCTTCGATCCGGTCGGAGACGCGGAGCAGCGGGTTGCCGCGGTGCCCGGCATCGTGCGGGTGGACATCGGAAGGCGGGTGCCCGGGACGCTCCGGGTCACCGTGGTGGAGCGGGAACCGGTGGGGCTCGCGCCGGAGCGCACGGGCCTCGTGCC
>Ga0302046_10004487_pt1 | contig 12420 bp, 13 predicted proteins | sample RVTome_11_FD_200261 | JGI IMG/M metagenome (GOLD analysis project Ga0302046, IMG submission 200261) | Soil microbial communities from uranium-contaminated site in the Upper Colorado River Basin, Wyoming, United States - RVT147D111 (version 2) ...
GGTTCGGGATGTTCGCCACCTACGACTACGACGACACGCGCGTGGTCGTGGCGTTCTGGCAGACCCCTCGTGGGCCCGAGCGGGCGGACGCCGTCGTCGACCGGGACCTGCTGCTGCGCGCCAGGGTCGTCCCGACACAGGCCAACGCCCGGGCCATCGCGGACGCGGTGCTCGCGGCCGGGGGAGTACCCGCCGACGCCGAGGCCCTGGTCGTCGAGGTTCGCGGGCGTGAGCTGGACGGCGGCGCCCTGTCGTTTCCCGTCCTGGCCCGGGTCGAGGTGGCGCCGTGACCACGTTCGAGGCCATCGAGCGTCGCGTCGGCCCGCTGCTGCCGTTGGACGCCGCCGGGGGAGCGGCCCTGGCGATCGTGCTGGTCGCGATCCCCTCGCTGCCCAAGGCGGGGCCGTACGCGACGGGAGCGGTGGCCGTGTTGGCCATCCTTGCCGTGGTGAGTCGCGAGGTCCGGCGTCACCCGGGGATCTGGGCCCTCATCGGCGCCGTCCATGCGTTCCTGCTTGCCCGCGACTGGTACCGCCTCGACAACCACGACTTCCTGATCCTCTACGCCGTGCTGGCGCTGGCCGTTGCGTTCACGACCGAGGACCCGGAGGCAAGCTTTCGCACCCAGGCCCGATGTCTCGTGGGCCTGGCGTTCGCCCTGGCGACCGGCTGGAAGCTGTTCAGCGGCGAGTTCATCGACGGCACGTTCTTCACGCACGCGCAGCTGGTCGACCCCCGGTTCTCCCGAGTCGCCGAGCTCGTGTCGGGGTTGGATGCGGCCACCGCCGAGGCCGCACGCGAGGCCATCGCGGCCGCCGTCCGCGAACCGGTCGCCGCGGCCGTGACCATCCCGACCGACCAGGTGCGCGGCCTGGCGGCGCTGTTCACCGGCTGGGGTGTCGCGCTCGAGGGTGGCATCGCCGTCACGATGCTGGGGCCGGACCGTCCACGTTGGCGTGCGGCGCGCAGCCTGCTGTTGCTGGTGTTCATGGGCACGACCTACCTGGTCGTCCCGGTCGTGCGCTTCGGGCTGCTGCTGGCCGCGCTCGGCATCGGCCAGTCCGAGGGACGCTGGCGCACGGCGTTCTGGTGGTCGATTCCCGCGCTGGTCGCCTGGGGCCCGATCTGGCAGGCCCTCCAGTGAACGGCCGTTGTTGACGTCTGACGTCTGCCGACGCCCTCACCGCGAACCCGCCGCCGGCCCACACGCTGTTCCACCTCCGAGCGACAACACACGTGGGCGGGTGGTGACCTGTTCCGCCTCTGCGCGACAACTCGGCACGTCCAACCTGCTGCCGGCTCGAGGGTGTCGAGCTGGCCTCGGTGGTGCCTCGAACGACGGCCTGAGTCCCGTCGCGGCCGCCTGTGGATCGAGTCGCTTCGAATGTCCCACCCGACCGTGAGCCTGTCCGGCCCATCGCCACAACGAGAAGGAGCCATCCCCATGACCGGCCAAGACCGAGCGTCAACCCGACACATGCCGACCGCAACGCAGGTGTCCGCGATCACGTTGAGGTCGCTGTTGGTGACCATCCTCCTTGCCCACGGCGGGCCGTGCAGCGTGGCCCAGCTGACCAATGCCCTTGCCGCCCACGGTGTCGTGACGAAGGGCCGTCCCAGCAAGGCCATCTCCGACGCGCTGCGCTGGGAGATCAGCCGCGGCCGCGTGCGGCGTGTGGGCCGCGGGGCCTACGTGGCCTCGGTGGTGCCTCGAACGACGGCCTGGCGGATGCGTCAGCGTTCAGCGACCGCAGTCCTCCATGGAGAACCGAACCGGAGCCACGCCGGGAGCCCATCCCGCGGTGCCGATGCCACGGACCGCCGATGAAGAGCCAACAGTTTCCAGTTTCTGCTGCCTCGAGCGCCATTTGTCGCTCGGAGGTGGAACAGACAGGGGTCCCTGTCAGCGTGGGGTCACCATGGTGTCGTCGGCTCGGGGGACCAGAGTGCAGGCTCCTCCGACAGCTGCAACTTGACGTAATGTTCATTATCGGCGAACTCTGGCAGCCGCCGAGCAGGGCGTTTCAGCGGCGGGCGGCCGAGACGAGGCGCTGCGCGGTGGTCGGGCCAATGCCGGGAACGTCGACGAGCTCGGTCGTGTCCGCCTCGGCGAGCGCACCGATCGACGGGTAGATCGCGCGCAGCGCCGGAACGGCCGTCGATCGCAGGCCCTTGACCTGGCCGACCAACGCGTCCACTTCCCGGGCGGCCGCGAGCACGAGCTCGGCGGTGGCCCTGCCAATGCCGCTGAGGGCCACCAGTTCCTCCGTGGTGGCCGCGCGCAGCTCGGCAAGGGTCATGAACCGGCATCGGATGGATTCGCGTCCCTGGTCGCGCAGGCCGCGAATGCCCCGCAGCGTCGCTTCGAGTGCCGGATCGCCCTCGATCAGCATCGCCACGAAGGAGCCGGACGGTGCCTGAGCGACCGGCCGGGAAGCGCGCGACGAGTGGTGACGTGGCGAGGCCTCGGACGATGTCGACACGCCGTTTCGTCCCTCGGGTTCGTGGCCGTTTGACGGCGCGAACCAGTCCTGGCTGGGCGTGAGCCGAGGCCGTCGCAGCAGACGCTTGAGCACCATGTCGTCGAATCGCGGCTCGTCCTGGACCCCGGGATCGCCGCCGCGGCTGCGAACCCCGTGTCTGCGCCCCCCTGACGCGGACGTCAGTGTATGGGATCGTCCATTTGGACGATGCGAACTGGTCGCATTGCCGAACGGAGCGGGTTCAGCGGCGTTCGGGGCAGCTCAGCGCATCCAGCGGGTGGCGAGCCCGTCCGCGTATTCGTTCCAGCGGTGGCCGGCGTGCGCCTTGATCCAGCGCAGCTCCAGCTCTGGCCGCGACTCGAGGTGCTCGAACAGCGGCCGCACCAGGTCGAGGTTCTCGACCGGACCCCGGCGGCGCCTCCAGCCGTTGCGGCGCCAGCCGGCCGCCCACTCGTTCATGGTCTGGACCACGAGACGGCTGTCACACCAGATGACGGCCGACGTGCCGTCCGGGACGAGCTCGGCGCCCGCCCGCACCGCCGTCAGCTCCATGCGGTTGTTGGTGGTCTTGCCGGGCTCGTGGCCATGTGCCTCGGCGACCACGCGTCCGTCCACGACCCAGACGGCGCCCCAGCCGCCCGGCCCCGGGTTGGGTGACGCCGACCCGTCCGTGTAGACGCCGTCGTCCGGCGAGGTCACGCGCGCGTGTCGAGGCGCCGTTCGACGGCGAGGACCTGGTTGCCGAACCGCGCCTGGGTGTAGCGGCCGGGAACGCCGCGCGAGAGCAGGAACTCGGCTGGCGACGCTTCGAGGTCGAACCCGACGGCCATCGCGCAGTCGTCGCACCGGTAGCTGCCCATCCCCTGCTCGTGCGCCGTCAAGTGCTGTGTGCCGTCACAACGCGTGCAGGGGCGAGCCTCGATGAGGTCGACTCCTTCAAGGAGCGCCGTGTCGGGCGAGTCGATCGTCGTCATGGGCTGACGGTAGCGAGCAGGGCCTGTCCGACCGAACAGGTGTGGTCTTCCGTGAGCCACCATGACTCACGCCCGACGCGGCCGATGATCGGCGTCGTACGCTCGTGACATGGAGTTGTTGCACCTCACCGACGAGGTCATCGCGGACGGCCTCGCCGTCGTGGTGCTCTCACTTGATGGCTGGACCGACGCCGGGCAGGCCGGCACGACCGCGGCCGCACAGCTCCGTGAGCAGCTTCCGACGCGGCGGATCGGCTGGTTCGACCCGGACGGCCTCTACGACTACCGCGACCGGCGGCCGATCCTGACCATCGACGAGGGTGAGCTCGGGTCGCCGTCCTGGCCAGAGCTGGCCGTCTACCGCCTGGAACCCGACGAGGGGCCGACCCTCATCATGATCACCGGCGCCGAGCCCGACCTGTCGTGGCAGGCCCTGTGCCGTGACGTCGTCGAATTGGCAGACCAGGCCGGCGCCACGAGGTACGTCGGCCTTGGTTCGGTGCCGGCACCGGCGCCGCACACCCGACCGGTCCGAGTGATCGCCACCGGCAGCGACGTGCCGACCATCGAGCGCATCGGCCGTCCCCACGAGCGGGTTGTCGTCCCCGCAAGCTGCCAGGTCGTCGTCGAGACGGCACTGCGCGACGCCGGCCTGGAGACGGTCGGCCTGTGGGCGCGTGTGCCCCACTACGTGGGGGGCGAGTACCCCGAAGGCGCCCAGGCGATCCTCGATCGGTTCCGCATGCACCTGGGGCTCTCGGTCGACCTGAGTCGACTCGACGACGATGTCAAGGAGCAGCGGTCACGGCTGGATGTCGCCGCGCAGGGCTCCGACGACGTGCGGGCACACATCGCCCAGCTCGAGGAGTTCTACGACTCGGATTCCGGAGCCGTGCGCCTCGAAGGCCCGCTGCCCACGGGCGACGAGATCGCCGCCGAGTTCGAGCAGTTCCTCCGCGACCAGGACTCGTAGGGATCCTGGGCGTTCAGAGTCGCTCGACGATCCAGTCGACGCACGCCCGGTATGCCTCCAGGTCGTCGGTGTCGACCGCCGGGAACATCCCGATCCGCAGCTGGTTGCGACCCAGCTTGCGGTAGCTGTCGGTGTCCACGATCCCGTTGGCCCGCAGGACGGCGTTGACGTCGTCGGCCGACACCCCGTCGAGGTCGATCGTCGCCACGACAGCCGACCGGGCATCCGGGTCGGTCACGAACGGCGCCGCCCACGGCCGCTCCAGCGCCCAGGCGTAGAACGACTCGGCCCGTGCGGCACAGCGCTTGGCGACGGTCTCGAGGCCGCCCTCCGCATTCATGGCGTCGACCTGTTCGGCGGCCAGGAAGATCGTCGCGATGCTGGGCGTGTTGTAGGTCTGCTCCTTGCGGCTGTTGTCGACGACGGTCGCCAGGTCCAGGAAGGCGGGGACGTACCGGCCGCTCGCGGCGATCTCGTCGATCCGTTCGAGTGCGGCCGGCGAGGCGATCGCGATCACCAGGCCCCCCTCGGCCGCCAACCCCTTCTGCGGGCTGAAGTAGTACACGTCGGTCTCGGCCACGTCGACCGGCAGGCCACCGGCGCCGGACGTCGCGTCAACCAGGACGAGGGCGTCGCCGGATGGGCGCAGGATCTCGGTGGCGACCCCCGTCGAGGTCTCGTTGTGGGTCAGGCCGACGACGTCGACCCCCTCCCCCGTCGCACGAACGGACGGCCGCTGCCCCGGCGGCGCCTCCACCAGGTCCGGGTCCTCGAGCCACGGCGCCCGGGCGGCGGCGGCCGCGAACTTGCTGGAGAACTCGCCGAACGACTCGTGCCGCGAACGCCGCCGGATCAGCCCGTGCGTTGCCATGTCCCAGAAGGCGGTCGCCCCACCGTTGGCGACCAGCACCTCGTGGCCGTCGGGGATCGAGAACAGGTCGGCGACCCCGCGCCGCAACCGAGCCACCTGCTGCCTCACGGCCGGCTGCCGGTGGCTGGTTCCCAGCAGGTCGGTGCCGCGTGCCGCCAACGCCGCCACCGCAGCCGCCGGAACCTTGCTGGGCCCGCAGCCGAAGCGGCCATCGGCGGGCAACAGGTCGGCGGGAATGCTCAGGTCAGGTGCCACGAGGGACTCCGGGAGAGGCCACGGCCGTTCGGCGGGCACGGGTCCGGGAGGCTATCGGCGCGTCGTTACCCTCTTTTCACGGTGCCGTGGGAACATGGAGAAGGTGTGAGCAGCGGTCCGCTGTCGGCCCGGGCGGCCGGGATCTCCGAGTCGCCGACACTGGCCGTCACGAGCAAGGCGAAGGCCCTCAAGGCCGCCGGCGAGAACGTCATCGGCTTTGGAGCGGGCGAGCCGGACTTTCCGACCCCCGCCCACATCGTTGCCGCGGCCGAAGCCGCCTGTGCTGACCCGGTGGCGCACCACTACTCCCCCGTCGCGGGGACGCCGGCGCTGCGCGAAGCCATCGCGGCCAAGACGGCCCGCGACACCGGGCTCGAAGCCGAGGCGTCCCAGGTGACGGTCACCAACGGCGGCAAGCACGCGCTCTACGCGACGATGCAGGTGCTGGTCGACCCGGGAGACGAGGTGCTCCTCCCCTCCCCCTACTGGGTCTCCTACCCCGAGATGGTTCGCCTCGCGGGCGGCACCGTCGTGCCCATCGAGACGTCGGTGGGAGCCGGCTTCCGCGCATCGGTCGACCAGCTGGAGGCCGCGCGCACCGATCGGACCAAGCTGCTCGTCTTTGTGTCGCCGTCCAACCCGACCGGTGCCGTGTACCCGCCCGACCAGGTCGCGGCCATCGGGCGCTGGGCGGCCGAACACGGCATCTGGGTCGTCACCGACGAGATCTACGAGCACCTGGTCTACGGCGACGCCCGGATGTCGTCCCTGCCCGTGGTCGCGCCGGAGGCGGCCGACCGCACGATCGTCGTCAACGGCGTCGCGAAGACGTACGCCATGACCGGCTGGCGGGTCGGGTGGGCCATCGCGCCGCCGGTGATCGCCAAGGCGCTGGGCGACCACCAGAGCCACGCGACCAGCAACGTCGCAAACGTGTCCCAAGCGGCCGCGCTGGCGGCCGTCTCCGGCCCCATGGACGACGTCGCCGTCATGCGCGAGGCCTTCGACCGACGTCGCCGCCTGGCCGTCGAGATGCTCCGCGACTTCAAGGGCGTGGAGGTGTCCGAGCCGCAGGGTGCGTTCTACGTCTTCCCGGACATCTCGGCGCACATCGGCCGGACCGTCGGCGGCCGCCACATCGGCTCCAGCCTCGAGTTCGCCGACGTCCTGCTCGACCAGGCCAAGGTGGCGGTCGTGCCCGGCGAGGGATTCGGCGCACCGGGCTGCATCCGCCTGTCGTACGCGCTCGGCGACGCCGACCTCGAGGAGGGGCTGAACCGGCTCGGGACGTTCCTGGCCGGCTGAGCCAGGCTCAGCCGCCGGCGCGCTCGGCCGGCTCCGGGCCGGACCGCAGCCACAGGAAGCCGCCAGCGCCCGCAACGAGGGACGCCGCGAAGATCCCGATCTTGGCGCTGTCCGCAAGGGCACTGCCGGGTTCGAAGGACAGTGCGCCCACGAACAGGGCGACGGTGAATCCGACGCCGGCCAGCAGGCCCATTCCGATCATGTGCCGCCACGTGGTGTGGGCCGGCAGGCGACCCAACCCGAGCCGCACGGCCAGCCAGGCGGCCCCGGTGACGCCCAGCGTCTTGCCGACCAGCAGCCCGACGAAGATTCCCAGCGCCACGTCGTCGGCGAGGAACCCGCCAAGGCTGTCGGCCGTCACCACGACCCCGGCGTTGGCAAGGGCGAAGAGTGGCACGACCACAAAGCTCGAGAACGGGTTGAGCGCGTACTCCAGGCGCATCAACGGGGGCAGGCTGCCCGCGGTGAGGGTCCGCAGGTCGGACATCTCCTTCTGGACGCGCTCGATGGTGTGGTGGTCGCTCAGGTCCAGCGGCTCGTCGTCGGGGACGTACTCGTCGACGCGGTCGACCATCAGGCGGGCTCGGTCCGCGAACTTCTGCGGGTCGAGGAATGGCTCGACCGGTGTGAGCAGGGCGATCGCGACCCCGGCAACCGTGGCGTGCACACCCGACTCGAGGATGGCAAGCCACACGAAGCCTCCGACCGCCAGGTACGCCCAGATGGAGCGGACGCTGACCTCCCGCAGGACCCACATCAGTGCGAGTCCGGCGGCACCGGCCGCCAGCCACCCGAGGCTCAGCTGGCTCGTGTAGAAGATCGCGATCACGAGGATGGCACCGAGGTCGTCCACGATCGCCAGTGCCAGCAGGAACAGCTTGGCCGTGACGGGCACCTTCTGGCCGACCAGTGCCACGATGCCGACCGCGAAGGCGATGTCGGTGGCCATCGGGATTCCCCATCCGTGGCTGCCCGGTCCACCGCTGTTGAACAGGGTGTAGAGGACCGCCGGCACGACCATGCCACCAAGCGCCGCGATGGCCGGCAGGGCCGCAGCCCGGGGATCGCGCAGCTCGCCGATCACGAGCTCCCGCTTGATCTCGAGCCCCACCACGAAGAAGAAGACGACCATCAGGGCGTCGTTGATCCACTCCTGGACGGTGAGCTCGGACAGGTGCTGGAAACCGAAGTCGCCGAACTCCAGGTGGATCGTGGTGCCGAACAGGTCGAAGTAGCTGTCCGACCACGGGGAGTTCGCCCAGGCGACGGCGGCGACCGCCGCCACCAGCATGACCACGCCCCCGGCGGCCTCCAGCCGCATGAAGCGCAGGACGGGTTGCACGAACGTGCGTGGCACCGGCCGGCCGGAGCCGACCCATGTCGGGGGCAGCGACGAGCGTTCCTCGGCCTGCTGCGACGGCGAGTCGTCCTGGTCACTCATTCGAGCAGCTTGATCTCGCCGTCGGAGGCCTCGAGCACGGCCAGGGCGGCATCATGCAGGCTGCGGTGCAGCTGCCGAAACCGGGTCGCCTCCGGGTCCTCGTCGGCCACGTCAATCGGGGCCTCGTCCAGGTGTTCGGGGTCGCTGACCAGGACGGCCAGGGCAGCATCCCAGTCCGCCGTCTCGGCGGCGCCCTCCAGGCGCATTGCCGGCGCCTGGACCAGGGCCCGATTGAGGTCCTGCACGATCGAGACGACCACGTCGGTGCTGGTCTGGACCCCGGGGGTGGCAAGCAGGCGCAGCGCCTGGAGCTTGCGCATCGCCATGGCCATGATCAGGGTTGGGTCCCCGAGCTCGCCCACGGCCGAGTCGACGTCCGTCAGGTCCAGCGAGACCGCGTTCGGGACATCGAACCAGTCGCGGAGCATGTCGAACAGCTCGGCCGCCACGTCGTGCAGCGCGAGCAGCTCGGATGGCTTGGGGATCGTCTCCACTTCCGGTCGCGCCTAGTACCGGTACGCGTCGGGCTTGTACGGGCCGTCGACGGGGATGCCGAGATAGGCCGCCTGGTCGGGCGTGAGGGTCGTCAGCTGCGCCCCCAGCTTGTCCAGGTGCAGCCGGGCGACCTCCTCGTCGAGGTGCTTGGGCAGGACGTGGACCTCCTGCTTGTACTCGGCGTGGTTCTGCCACAGCTCGATCTGGGCGATGACCTGGTTGGTGAACGACATGGACATCACGAAGCTCGGGTGTCCGGTCGCGCATCCGAGGTTCACCAGGCGGCCCTCCGCGAGCAGGATGATGGAACGGCCGTTGGGCAGGTGCACCAGGTCGACCTGCGGCTTCACGTTGGTCCACTGGAACTCCCGCAGGCCCTTCGTGTCGATCTCGATGTCGAAGTGGCCGATGTTGCACACGATCGCCTGGTCCTTCATCGCCAGGCAGTGGTCGACGGTGATCACGCCGGCGCAGCCGGTCGCCGTCACGAAGATGTCGGCCTCCGAGACGGCCTCGTCCATCGTCACGACCCGGTATCCCTCCATCGCCGCCTGGAGCGCGATGATCGGGTCGATCTCGGTGATCCAGACCGTGGCGCCGTAGTTGCGCAGCGCCTGCGCGCAACCCTTGCCCACGTCGCCGTAGCCCGCCACGACCGCGATCTTGCCGGCGATCATGACGTCGGTGGCCCGCTTGATGCCGTCGACGAGGCTCTCCCGGCAGCCGTACAGGTTGTCGAACTTGGACTTGGTGACCGAGTTGTTGACGTTGATGGCGGGCATCCGCAGCGTCCCGGCCTTCTGGCGCTCGACCAGGGCGTGGACCCCGGTGGTCGTCTCCTCGGAGACGCCGCGGATCTCGGCCAGCAGTTCGGGGTGGCGGTCGTGGATGATCGCCGTGAGGTCACCGCCGTCGTCGAGGAGCAGGTTGGGCCCGGACCCATCGGGCCAGACCAGCGTCTGCTCGATGCACCACTCGTACTCCTGCTCGGTCTCGCCCTTCCAGGCGAACACGGGCGTGCCGGTGTCGGCGATCGCGGCGGCCGCATGGTCCTGCGTGGAGAAGATGTTGCATGACGACCACCGGACCTGGGCACCGAGGTGCTCCAGCGTCTGGATCAGGACGGCCGTCTGGATCGTCATGTGCAGGCACCCCGCGATCCGGGCGCCGGCCAGCGGCTTCTGTTGCCCGTACCGCTCCCGCAGGGCCATCAGCCCGGGCATCTCCTTTTCGGCCATCGCGATCTCGGCCCGTCCCCATTGGGCCAAGGAGTGGTCGGCAACCTTGCAGTCCAGATCGATCACGGCGTCTCCACGCTGACGGCGCAGCAATGCATGCATCTGCGTCCAGGGTGAGGGATGGCCGGACTCGGCGTCCTCAGGTTGCGATTGAACCCGATCAGCACCCCCGCGTGCACATGGTGTGCGCCCTGACCCGCGACGCGTCAGTCGGTTCGGATCAGCGCCACGGCGAACCAGCCGCGCGCGTCCGTCTCCCAGCGCTCGATGTGCAGGCCGGCGTCAGCGAGCTCCTCGGCCAGCCCCTCGCGACGGAACTTGCAGGACAACTCGGTGCGGATCCCCTCCCCCGCCGCCAGCTCGATGTCCAGCGACATCGTTGGGATGGACAGCACCAGGTCGTGCCGGGCCCGCAGCCACATCTCGATGCGCTCGTCGACGCGATTCCAGATCGCCTCGTGCTCGAACGAGGTGGGTTGCAGGTCGGCGCCGAGCACCGAGCCGATGTTCGTCAGCACGTTGCGGTTGAAGGCGGCCGTGACGCCGGCCGCGTCGTCGTAGGCCTCCACCAGCATCGCCGGGTCCTTGACCAGGTCGACGCCGAGCAGGAAGCCGTCCTCGGGCAGCAGTGAGCGGGCCATCGACTTGAAGAAGAGCTGTCGTTGCGGCCAGTCGAGGTTTCCGACGGTGGAACCCAGGAACACGAGCAGTCGACGTCCTTCCCGGTCGATCTGCGGCACGTCGTCGTGGAAGTCGCCGATGTGCGGCTCGACCCAGAGCCACGGGTGGGTGCTCGCCAGGGTTCGGGTCGCTGCCGCCAGGGCCGTTCGCGACACATCGAGCGGCACGTAGCGTCGTCCCCCGACGAGCTCGAGCGCGTCGAGCAGCATCGCGGTCTTGGTCGACGAGCCCGAGCCGAGCTCGATGATCTCCCACGGGGCGATCTCGTCGACGAGTCCGACGGCGTGCTCGGCCAGGATCGCCGCCTCGGTCCTCGTCGGGTAGTACTCCGGAAGCCGCGTGATCTGCTCGAACAGCTCCGAGCCGACGTGGTCGTAGAAGTACTTGGGTGGCAGGGTCCGCGGGATGGCCTGGAGCCCGTCGCGGACGTCGTCGGCCATCTCGTCGGCGATGGCCCGCTGGGTGGACAGCTCCACCAGGCGGATGTCAGGCACGTGTCAGCTCCTGGATGTCGAGTGGATGCAGGTCGATGCGGCCGTCGTGCAGGGACACCAGCGTTGCCTCGGGGACGGGCTGCCAGTCGGCGTCGTCCAGCGGCTCGGACGCGAGGCGCAGCCGCGCGACACCGGTCTCGTGCGTGCTGGCCTCGACGTGGAGCGAGTTGCCTGCCCAGCCGACACTTGCCCGGGTCGCGACGACCTGGTCCCGAGTGGCGACGAGCAGGTTGAGGGTCGCGGTGTCGTTGGTCACGGCAACGTGCTTGGCGACCTGGGCAACGACCCGCTGGGTGGCTTCGGCGACCGAGTGCCCCACCGCAAGCTGGTCCACGATCAGGCCGAAGAGCAGCCGCGAGTCGGACAGGCCCGGTTGGACCTCCCAGCCGTGGGCACCGACCTGTGACATCAGCTCGCGGCCGACGTCGCCGCGCCAGTGCGACAGCGAGCCGTTGTGCGCAAACGCGACATGCTCGTGCACGAACGGGGACACCAGCGCCACGCCGTACCCGACGCCGGGAGTGGCGCCGCGGACGGCCGCGACGATCGGCGAGCCGACAAAGGTGTCCGCCAGGGCCGCGAGATTCGCGTCGGCCCACGGCGTCGCCACCGTCGCGTATCGCCGCGGCCGGGTTTCGCCAGCCGGCCACCAGGCGACGGCCGTGCCGTCGACGTTCACGTGACCGTGCTGTTGCTCGCGCGGACGCCACGCCTGGTCGGACAGTCCATGCGCCGGCTCGTAGAGCACGGCGGATGCGGAGGTGGGCGGGCCGACAACGGCGGCGAGGCGGCACATCTCAGTCGCCGTCCCACGCCAGGCGGATGCCCGCCATGATCTGTCGGCGATACGGGTGGTCCCAGTTGCGGTACGTGACGCGGGCGATTGGGCTCGAGATCGCCCACGACGAGCCCCGCAGCACGCGGTAGTCCTGGCCCCCGAAGAAGACCTGGCTGTACTCGGCGTAGGGGAAGGCCTCGAAGCCGGGCCAGCCCTCGAACGGTGACGACGTCCACTCGTAGACGTCCCCGGCGAGCTGTTCGACGCCGTACGCCGACGCGCCCGCCGGCAGGCTTCCGACCGGCGCCGGTCGGAAGCGGACCTGGCCGACATTCGCGTGCCGCGTCGTGGGCGGCTCGTCGCCCCACGGGAAACGTCGCTTGCGCCGGCCGGCTGGGTCCCAGCCGGCGGCCTTCTCCCACTCGGATTCGG
>Ga0302046_10004489_pt1 | contig 12419 bp, 12 predicted proteins | sample RVTome_11_FD_200261 | JGI IMG/M metagenome (GOLD analysis project Ga0302046, IMG submission 200261) | Soil microbial communities from uranium-contaminated site in the Upper Colorado River Basin, Wyoming, United States - RVT147D111 (version 2) ...
GCCCACCAGGATCGCGACGGCTTGTCGGAACGGGGTGTTCAGAGCGGGCATGGGGCTACCTCTGCGACGCCAGGAACTCGACGAGGACATCGACCTGCTGGTCGGTCAGGAGCTCTCCGAGGTTGGGCGGCATGGATCCGGCGAGGTGCTCGTATCCCTCCGCGATCTCGGCGTTGGGATCCAGGATCGAGCGGCGTATGCGCTCGGCGTCGATGCGGGCTCCCATCTCGTTGAAGGACGGACCCAGCGCGACGCCCTCGTCCCCGAGCGTGTGGCATCCGAAGCACAGCGTGTTGCGCATGATCTCCCGCGGGTCCAGGGACGCGGCCGCGGAACCGGCGGACGCCGCAGCCGCCTCCCGCGCGGCGACGATGTCCTGGCCGGTGACGGTCACCTCGCCGCCCTGAGCCTGGAGGAACGCGACGATCGCCCAGATCTGCGAGGGCGAGTAGAGCCCGGCGGCGAAGACCATCGGGTCGAACCCCTCCAGCACGTAGGCGGTCGGGTCGGTGAGCGACTCGTGGAGATACGTCTTGCAGTCCTGACCCTCGACGCGGGTGTCGCAGCGCTGACCGATCGTGCCCTCCCCGGCGTGATCGCTGAGAAGGTTGGGCGCGCGCGTCGGGAGGCCGTGACAGGTCATGCAGCCGGCGCCGCCGCGGAAGAGCTCCTCGCCCGCGGCGACCAGCTCCGCCTCGGTCACGTCGGCCGAGAAGCTCAGCTCCACCGGGACCACGGACTCGAGCTGCGGAATCGCGTTCGCCACCCACGTGTAGCCCCCCAGGGTGAGGATCACCACGACGAAGACCTTGAGGTTCGTCATCGCCTAATCCGCCGCCGCCGGGGTCGGGACCGGCTCGGAGCCGACGCCCGAGATCACGGGCCTCTCGGCGAGGCTGCCGACCCAGAAGATGAACGCGACCAGCCCGAGGAAGATCAACACGCACACGGAGATGATCGTGGACGCGTAACCCAGCGCGGGGGTCGCGGCATCCACGCTGTTGTCGCGCATGACCTCGAAGACGTGCCAGTGCTGACGGATGCCGCTCCTGGCGAAACCCATCAGGCCCATCAGCCACGTGAACGTGACCGCGAGAATGAAGAGCGCGTACTGGGACCGCTCGGGCATCTGCCCCCAACGGATGGCCCCACGCGACTCGGAGCCGCGCATCATCGCGATGTCGATCGCCACCACCGCGACGATCGTGGTGAGCACCGCCAGCACCTGGTAGACGCTGAAGCCGATGCGCACGATCGCCGGGACGAAGTAGCCGTAGATCCCGTAGAAGAGCACGATCGCCGCGGAGATCACGAAGAAGGCCCCCTGGATCGTGGTGCCCTGCCGCGCCCACCCGACGACCGGGCGCCTGTTGGCGCGCCGGTAGAGCAGGAAGGACAGGAACGTGGTGAGGATCATGAGGTTCACGGCGGTGTTCTTGGCGCTCATGACCCCCAGCACGCCCAGGAAGGGGTGGAACTGCCCTCCCATCGCGGTGATCTCGTCACGGTTGGCGATCATGTTGCGAGGCGTCGCCCACACGATCACGCCGAGCACGAGCACGGCCAGCATCCACTTGGTGTACGGCTTGAAGCGCTCCGCGCCGGGGATGCGGCCCATGCCCACCCACAAGTAGTAGTTGCCGGTCAGGAACAGCACGCCGATCAGGAACGCCTGCACGACCCAGAGCCAGCTCATGAAGCCGCCCATCATCGTCGTGCCCATCTGCTGGTTGAACTCGTAGATCTCGCGGCCCAGCCAGTAACCCGCGAACGGCAGCACGATGAGCGCGCTGATCGCGACAACGTTGCCGATGTAGCCCATCCAGTCGTAGTGCGCGCGCTCCTCGTCGGTCCTGCACGAGAGGAAGCGGTAGGCGGCGTACGCGCCCACGATCGCGCCCCCGAAGACCACGTTGGCGATGAGCCGGTGGATGTTGATGGGCATCCAGGTGGCGTTGGCGAAGGCGCTCCAGAACTGGACCATCGCGGGCGCCGTGTCGGGCGTCACCTCCGCGGGCGGGCTCATCATGTACGTGAGCCACGAGTTGGCGATGAACATCACCGCGGTGCCCCAGGCGTTCAGCAGGATGCCCAGTCCCCAGTGACCCCACTTCGCCCGGCCCTTCTTCCAGTGGTCCCACCCGTAGTAGTAGAGGTAGAGCGTGAACGACTCGAAGAAGAAGAGCCCGACGTAGAGCCACATCGAGACCGCGAAGATCTCCGACAGGTAGCCCCACACGCGCGGATAGAGCGTGACCAGACCGAAGACGAGGATCGCGCCCCAGATCGCGGTGGCCGAGTAGGACACCAGCAACAGACGAGTGAACTCCTTCGCCAGCTTGTCGTAGCGCTCCTCCCCGCCGTAGATGCCGATTGCCTCAGCCACGACCGCGAACATGGGCACGCCCAGGACGAACGCCGCGAAGAAGAGGTGGAGCTGAGCGGCAAGCCAGATCGCCGCCCGACTTCCGATGATCGGAAAGTTGCCGTACTCGCGTACCGTGTACTCCTGGGCGAGAGCCGGCTCGGCCGCTAGGAAGAGCGCGACAAGCGCGGTCAGGACGACGACGGGCAGGAGAGCCCGGAAGCCCGGCCTCGCCGCGAGGCCGCGGTCACGCATCGATCGCCTCCTCGCGCCCGCCTTCGTCACGCGCACCCTCGCCGCGCGCACCCTCACCACGCGCACCCTCACCGCTCGCGTCCCGCAGGAAGAACGGGAGCCGCTTCGAGAAGTCGACGGGCAGGCTACGCCGGACCTCGGCCATGACCTCCGCGTCGACGGCCGCGTAGCCGCGCCGGCGCGCGAAGTCCTCCACCCGGCGCGTCACGACGCCCCGCACGAAGCTCGGCACCCGGGCGAGGCGCTCCCGCGCCTCGGGCGTCCACGGCAACTCGGGGTCGGCGCCGCGACCGTAGGTGACCGCGCGCCTGGGCTCCACCAGCGGACGGTCTCCCGGCGGATCGTACGCGCACGAGTCGTCGGGCCCGAGCGGATCGCCCGACTCGGCGTACGCCCGCGCCCGGCACCCGCCGCACACCTTGCGGTACTCGCACCTGCCGCAGCGGCCGCCGAGGGATCCCTCGCGCAGGGCGCGGAAGAGGGGGGACGACGTCCACACCTCGCCGAAGGAGGCGCGCATCAGGTCGCCCGCCACGGCCGGCATGTAAGGGCACGGCGTCAGCTTCCCCTCCGGCGTGATCCGGCAGTAGTGCACGCCGCAGGGGCACCGCGTGCTGTAGTTGAGCAGCGGCGACTCGTCGTCCGCCTCGACGACATGGCGCATGATCTGGGGCTGGCACTTGGACCGCACCATCATGCGCCCCCGGTACGTCCGCTCCAACTCGACCAGCTCCGCGAGCACTTGCTCGTTCTCCTCCGGCGACAACCCGCGCATGGACCGGCCGCGCCCCGTGGGCACCAGGAAGTAGAGGTTGAACGACACCGCTCCCTTCTCGGCGGCCCACGAGACCAGCTCCGGGAGCTCGGCCCGGTTCCCGCGCGTGAGGCTCGTCTGCACGATGAAGTCGAGCTCGCGCTCGATGAGCCGGTCGACGGCCGCGAGCGTGTCCCCCAACGCCCCCGCGCCGTGACGGAACCGGTCGTGGTAGCGGGGCGTCAGCGAGTCGACGCTCACCGCGACGCCGCGGACGCCCGCTCCCTTGAGCGACTCGATGCGCCCCGAGGTCAGGCCGATGCCGTTCGTGCCCACGACCACCGTCGCACCCGCGGACGCGGCGTGCTCGGCGATCTCCTCGAGGTCGTTGCGGACGAGCGGCTCGCCGCCGCTCAGGATGAGGAGCAGGGAAGGATTCACCGCCAGCACGTCGTCGAGCACCCGGTGGCACTCGTCGGTGGAGAGCTCTCCCCCGCTGGCGTGCCACGAGCCCGCCGAGATGTAGCAGTGCGAGCAGGCGAGGTTGCAGCGGCGGGTCAGGTTCCACGCAACGACGTGGGGGAGGAGCGTCTCCTGCTCGCCGTGGCGCGGGTCACGCGCCTCGGATCCCGGGCTCGACGCGACCGGAAAGTCGAGGACGGGGAGTGGCTGCGAGGGGGCCGGCCTGGCGGCGGACACGCCCGTCACTCCGCGTCGTCTCCGGACTCGATGAACGACTCGACCGCAGCGCGTGCCTCCTCGGGCGTCACCGCCTTGAAGTCCACCGGACACGCCCCGGCGGCCTCGGCGACGTCGCGTACGGGGCAGCGGGTCACGCCCTGGGCCTTCGCCTCTTCGATGAAGCGGCGCATCTCGGGCGTGAGCCCGTCGACGCCTTCCGCCTCCGCGCGAAGCTGCTTGGCCTGGAGCTCGCGGAACATGACGAGCATCGTGTCCATATCGAACTCGTCGGCCGCGATCATCGCCTCCTTGTTCTCGTCCATCACCCGGGTGGTGACACGCCAGAGCGCGTGCTCGCGGGCGAAGCGCTCCACCGTGTTCCGCGCTAGCGGGCGGGCGATGAGCGGCACGTTGTCCAGCCGCGCCCTCGCTTCCTCGGTCCACACGATCGGGTCCGTGACCGTGCGCTCCCGGCTCTGGACATGCCCCGTGTGGGGGCACTTCGTGGTGATAGTGGGCACCTGTGGCTCGGGATCGGCGTCGCTTCCCTCCACGTGGGTGCGCTTCATCGCCTCCTGGGCCTTGACCTCGGCCAGCGCGAGCTCCTCCGCGGTGCCGATCCCCATGATGAGCTGCATGTGCGTGGGCAGCAGCTTCGTGATCGCCTCGTCGAGGCGGGCGTTGGTGACCATCGGCAGCCCGTTCGTGCCGAGGGGCGGCACGGGCTGGCGGGTCCCGCCGGCATCGTCCGCACCGTCGGTCGACCCGGCCCGGCCGTTCGTGCTCCCCGCGTCGTCCGACGCAAGCCGGCCGCCGGCACCCTCGCTGGCGTCCGACGCCGGCCGCCCGTTCCCGTCCGGAGCGGCGGGACGGTCCTCGCGGTACGTGCCGTTCGCGCCTGCGCCGTAGTTGTCGAGCACGAACTCCTCGACCGCGCGGCGCGCGATTCCAAGCGCGAACGGAGGCACCCGGAGAATGCGCACCTCCGCCTCCGGGGTCCACTCGAGACCGGTCTCGCCGTCCTCTTCGATCCACGGGATCTCCTCGGGCCGGACGTCCTCCGTCCCGATCAGGAGGACGTTGGTGTCGGCGAGCCGCACGAGGTTGTCCGCCTGGGAGCCCAGGTCCGTCCCGTCGATCCGGTGGCTCCCGTGGCGCGCCACGACGAGGAGGGACGGCTCGACCTCGGCCACCCAGCGGAGGATGCAGTCGAACGGCTTGCCGATGAGGATCTGCGTCTCCACCGGCACCTGCGGGTATTCCGCGGCCATGACCTCGGCACGCCTCAGGTTCGCCTTGCAGAGCCTCAGGAGTCCCTTGTCGATGATGTTGTTGTGTAGCTCCTCCTGCTCTTCGAACTTGAAGACCTTCGACGCCTGCACCGAGAGGACGTCCTTGATATTGCCGAAGACGACATGGTGGTACTCGACGTCGAACGCGGAGCAAACGTAGAGCGTCGCGCCGAGCTCCTGCGCCATCTCGAGCGCGACGCGCAGCGCCTTGTAGCTGTAGGAGGACCCGTCCACGCACACCATCCACTTCCCCCCCTCGAGGGGCCGCCCGCTACGCACGACGAGCACGTCCTTCTCGACCTTGCGGAGCACCCGGCTCACGACGCCGCCGAGCTGCGAGAACTCCTGACGGCCGATCCCGTGCGCGCCCATGACGAGGAGGTCGTACGCACGCCCGCTGGTGCCGGCCAGCTTCTCGTCCTGCTCCTCGTCCTCGGCGACGATCCTCCCCTCCTCGTTCACGCGCACGTCCCCGCGCACGACCTCGCCCCCGTCGTACTTGTCGGCGATGTTGGGGTCGAAGCCGATGAGGCTGGGTAGGCGACCCCTGCCGCTATTCGCCTCCCGGATGATCTCCTCGTAGTTGATTCCCTCGAGGAGCTGTCGGGTGAGCGGAACCCCGGCCTCGCGGCAGATGCGCTCCGTCTGGTCGAGGAAGGAGTCGGATATGAGCTGGAGGCCCTTCTCGATCAGCTTGTCGTGGATCCGCCGCTGCCTCTTGATCTCCTGCGGAGTCTGGAAGCGCGCCGGGAGGCCGGTCTCGAGCTGGCGAAAGCGCACGTCGTGCAGCCGAGCAGCGTAGACGTGGGTTCCGGTGACCCCCCCTCCGCTCCGTCGGCACAACTCGATCGCACGGGTGACGGACCAGTGTGAAGGGTCCGAGTTGTCGACGGGAACGAGGATCTCTCGGTACATGCGGGCCCCGGTTCTGAGCGCTTTACGCTGGGCACGGCTCCCGAGGCAAGCCATACGCTCGAGGGCGCATGCTGCCTCCCGAGCGGCGTGGGCCGCTCCGGGCGACGTGCCCGACTTGCAATCTATTACCCACCCAACGGTCCGGTGGTCGGAACAACCGCCGGACCCGTCAAAAACGCACTCAAACTTCGGGTGCGGGGACCCGCGAGGATCCCTCAGCACCCAGCAACGGCGGGCCGAAACGGGCCCCTCAGGGGCGACTATTCAGCCGTACGGCACCCGTTACGGGCGCCAATATGGGCTGCCCTGCCGTCACCAGCAACTTCGCCTGAGCCACGTCCGTCGCGGGAGCGCGCTACTCGTGGCTTCCTCGTTACCGAGCAACCCCTGCGCGAGTCCGGCGGGCTTCGCACAACCTGCAATGGGGTCCCGTTATCGAGCCCTCTCCATAGTCCGCAGAGCCCCGGTGAGCGGGCGCGCGAGAAGCGCAGTGACCGCAGGAAGCCCGAGTGCCCAGATGAAGAGTGACGTGTGGACCCCCACGGCCGCTCCCTCAGGCAAGGAGAGTGTGGTCTCATGGAGCGCCCGAAACGGACTGACGCGTTCCAGCGTCGCCCACGCCGACCCCGGTGCGGGGGTACGGAATACGCCCGACGCATGCAGGAGCAGGAGAGCGGTGACCGCCGAGAGGAGGGCTGTCTCGGCCAGCGAGCGGGCCGACGACGCGACCATGATGCCGAGGAGGTTGGCGATCCACAGCGAGGCCGTGAGTGCGAGCCAGAGACCCGCGAGCCGCGCCTGCGAGGCGCCCGTCCCGAGCAGGACGACCACCAGAGCCGGGAGGAGTTGAAGCGAGTCGATCAGGCAGCCGGCCGCCGACCGTTGTAGCAAGTAGGCCGCTGGACGCGCGCCGATCAGGAGGACTCGCTCGAGGAGTCCTGCCTCCGCGTCCCGAACCAGGGGAATCGCAGAACCGAACGTGCCGAAGAGCACGAATAGCACGGTGTAGGCCACGGAGGCATGAACGGGGGGTGCAGCTCCCAGCGCGATCGGGGTGACGAGAAACAACGGTACGATGACGTTCAAGACGAACAGACGTCGCCGCGCAAGGGCGAGACGGAGCTCGAACTCTGCCACGAGTAGGCTCAAGTCCCCTCAATCCCGAACGATTAGCGCGGGAACCGCCGAAATCATCCTGCCAGGTCCTCGCCGGTGATACGGCGGAAGACTTCGGGAAGCCCGGCCTCACGAACCACGACCCTCGAGATCCGGGCGCCTGCCGCGACGAGCGCGGCACAGACGTCGGGTAGTGCGGCATGGCCCCTGGATGTTTCCAGAACGAGCTCGTCTCCCTCCCTCACGAGCTCCACATCCGGTCCGAAGGACTCCGGCGGCCGCTGCGGGCGCTCACCCAGAGTGATCTCGAAGCGAACGGACGACCCGACGACCGCGGATACGAGGTCGTTCGGGGGCCCTTCGGCGACCACGCGACCCCGATGGAGGAAGGTGATCCGGTCGGCGAGCTCCATCACGAAATCGAGATCGTGGCTGACCATCAGGACCCCCGAACGTTCGTTCCGCCTCGCTTGAAGCAGTCGGAGCAAGGCCTCTCGCGACCCGGCGTCGAGTCCTGACGTGGGCTCGTCGAGCACGACGAAGGGCGGTCGGTGTGCCAATGCCTCGATCAGGAGCAGCTTGCGCCGGTTCCCATACGAGTAGGTCGATACAGGATTGGCGGCCTCGTTGCTCAGATCCAAGAGCTCGAAATGCTCCGTCACGACTGCGGAAGCCGCTCCCGCAGCGAGTCCGCTGGCCCGGGCAAAGAAGCGCGCGTTCTGAAATCCCGACAGCGCCTCGAAATGCACCGTCTCTTCGCCCGCGTAGCCGAGCGTCGCGGTACCGTCGGGACGGCGTCCCGTGGGAAGCTCGGCGGTACCCTCGCTCGGCCGGAGCCTGCCGGTCATGAGACGGAGGAGTGTGCTCTTCCCGGCACCGTTCGGGCCGACGATCGCGGCGATCTTCCCTGGCCACACCTCCAAGTCGACGAGCGCGACCGAAGGAGGCGCGGAACCGTAGCGATACGAGACGCGGTGCGCCCGGGCCAACGGATGGGACGAGCCAGGATGTTCCGGGTTGTCGAGCCGAACCGATCGCTGCCGCCGCTTGCTCACATCCCTTCGAGGCCGAGGTCGTTGCGGGCTCGGTCCATCACGTCTGGCGTGACCAGACCGATGTCCCGCTCGCGCGCATACTCCGCATAGATGCGCTTGACCATGCCCCGGACGAACGTCGGGACCCGCCCGAGCCGTTCCGTTGCCTCCGCCGACCAGGTCACCCCGGACGGAGGCCGAGCGAGCGTGTCCCCGCCCCCGGCCTCGCCCGGTTCGGTTCGGGGCACCATCTCGGCGAATGCGTCTTCCCGAGGCTCATCGAGGTTCGTGCGCGTCTGCTGAAACGGCTGCTCCGGCACGGTGCGCCCCCCTATCTCGACGCCGAGGGAGGTCACGAGCCTCGTCTCCATCGGGTTCGTTAGCAAGGCCATCTCTCTTCCACACGCGCCGCAGGTGAAAATCGCCGTCAGCGTGCCGTCTCCCGGGAGATCTCTCTCCGCAAACGCCATGACCTCGTCGCATTCCAGGCAGAGGAACTTCACGGCTTCGCCTTCCTCCCTCCGGGGGCGTGCTCCACGCGCTCGGCAAGATCGTGGAGCGCGCGAGCCACTGCGGAGGAGCCGTCCGCTCCCGGGGGCTCACCCCGGTCGGTCGCTTCACCGAACACCGGATCGAACGGGATCTCCGCCCACAGATCCAGGTCGAGTGATCGCGCGAGATCGGCGACACCGGCACCCGAAAAGAGCGGCAGTGTCGCCCCACCCCCTTCGCCAGCGTACCCGGACATGTTGACGACCAGCGCCACGCATGCCACGCGGGCCTCCCTGACCTCCGCGGCCGAGCGACGGACCACCGCGCTCGCGACCCTCGAAGGAACAGTGACCATGAGAAGTTGGTCCGGTGCGGGGACCAGATCCAGGAAGCGCCCGATCTTGTCCGTTCCCGGGGGGATGTCCACCAGCAGATAATCCAGCTCGCCCCAGACTACGTCGGAAAGGAACTCCCGCAATGCGGTGGCCTCCGTGATACCCTGCCACACGAAGCGATCCGTCTGCGGGCCCCGCCATCGGACCGGCATGCCTTCCGCGAGAAGGAGCTCGGTGGACACGGCCCGTATACCAGCCACGCCCTCGGGCGGCTCGACCCCGTCGGCTCCGTCACCCAAACGCTTCCCGAGGAGCCCGAGCATGTGCCCCTGCGACGGCCCATTGAGGTCGGCGTCCACGACTCCGACGCGTGCTCCCCGACGGGCAAGCGTCACCGCGAGGTTGGCCGTCACCGCGCTCTTCCCGACGCCTCCTTTCCCGCTCGCGACCGCCACCACTGCACCCACGGAGGCCAGTCGGGCTTCGAGCCGCTCCCGCTGCTGGTGGACCTGCTCGAGGATACCCGAAACGGTCGGTCCCGCGACGTCCGCATAACCCCTGGCCTTCTTACGGCGAGCGTCGGCCGAGCCCGCGCCCGCAGGGCCGTTTGCTTCCCGCATGCGGGTAGGTTCCTATGGCACGAGTTGGTTGCCCGACGCATCGAGCACCTGGAGCGCTTCGACCGGGCACGAGCGGCACGCCTCCAGGACCAGGTCCGTCGGGACGCTGGCAGCGTCGACCTTGAACACGACGATCCCCTCTTCATCCAACTGGAAGAGCTCGGGGGCCATCTGCGCGCAGGTCTCGAAGCCCACACAGATCAGCCGGTCGATCCGGACCGTCAGACCCCCGATCTGAAATCCCGCTGAGTCCATATGTCCTCAGGCTCGTCCCGTCGAGACAGACCTCGCCACCCACAAGCGGGGCACCAACGCCATTCCGCAATGCGCAAGAGGACGGACAGGAGCGGTCGCCGGATCGCGATCGTGGACCGGAAGCACGCCGGGCACGTCCTCGCCGGACGCAGCAAGAGCGTGGCTGCGAAAAGGATAACGCCCCACCGAAGGAGCACCAGAGCACCCAGGACGACGACAGCGCCTACCGAGACTTCTCCCCACACCTTGGATTATCTTACTCCGCGGCACTGCCCGGAACCGAGCTGAGGCGTACACCCGCGATTCCGAAAGCGAGCTTGGCGAGAACCGGTAGCAGGATCGACGTCAGGACGATCGGCACGACGACGCCGCCCAGGACCGGCCCGATCAGGCCGGAGAGCCCGGCCCGGAGAAGGGCGTAGATACCCAGATACGAGACGAAATGCAGGAGGAGACCGCTCGCCTGACGTACTCCGCCTCCCCCTTCCATGGTGATGGCCGCTCCGCCCAGGTATAGGGCCGCCAGCGGCCAGAAGAGAGCGATTGGAACGAGCCAGGGTACCAATGCAGCCTCCCGAGCGACGAGCCCTGTTTCCCCGGCTCCGAACTGGTTCCGGGTTCGGAAGTTCTCCGACCTTCGGGAAGGCTACGCCGCGCGGCGGTGCGCGGCAAGCACGAAGGCGCCCAGGAGTAGGCGCCCAGGAGTTCGAGCCGGTGTCGGATCGACGGCGCTCGTCGCTGGGGCGGGTAGCGAGACACTGGCACAGCTCAGCCGTCCTCGGTGCAGACGCGAACCCCCACGTGGACGGGCACGTCCCGCGCCGTGTACCCGCGCGCCTCGGTCCGCCTCAGCTCGGCCACCAGCGCCGTGAAAGAGGCGAGATCGTCCGTCTCGTAGACGACGACGAACTCATGGTCCTGAAGCCCCGCGCAATAGAGGATTTGCTGTTCGACACCGGAATTGCTGCGCCCAACGCGGATGTGTTCGGACATCATACGCTGGCGCATCTCCGACGGAGCCATGTACCACGCGTGGGTTTTCGCGAATGGATACACGATCAGATACTGTCGGGTGCGCGGCTGCAAGGCGTCGATCGCCCGCTGGCTCGCGCCCCTGGTGTACTCCGATTCCCCGGTGAATCCCCAGAGCGTGTCGACGAGGCGCACGTGATTCCGGAAGGGACTCAAAAATTCGGCGAAGCGCTCGAAGAACCGGGCGGGCGCGTCGGCCGCCTCGGCCCTCAGACAGCACCAGACCAACGCTTCGCTCGAATGGCGGATCCCGAACGTATGGTAGAAATGCACCGAGTCCGCGGCTCGGCCGAGTGCCGAGCGCAACTGTCTTTCCCTGTGCACACGTGCGCCGGCCGCGAGATCCCAGAAGGTGGGCTCGAAGGCGAACACGCTGAAGTGGCTCAAAATGCGTCCTGAGGCCACACACCCCTCCACCGGAGTATGGAACGACGCTCTCGTCGGGTCGCTGGATCCCGACCACGATGGCACCACCCCGGGGCTCGCGCTACTCCAACCGCAACCGCGCAGCGCGGGTGAATAGTGGGTGAATCGTTACGGCACGTGCGTGCGAGCGTGCTGCGAGTCATCCTCGAGGTGCCGCGGTGGGGAAGAGGGAGCGTCGGCCGGACGGACGTCCAGGGCTCGCCGTACGGCCAGAATCACCGCTTTCCACCCCGAGAAACGATGCCGTACAGGAGGGGGCCCACGAGTCCGCCGACGGTGAAACCGATCATGCTCATCGCGGTCACGGGTCCGAGGTGTGCGAAGGGCGATGCGCCCGCGGTCAGCGCCCGTGACACGGACAGGCCGGCGAACAGCATCCCACATGCGAAAGCGCTTCCGAGTGTCCACTTGATGAAGCTTTTGTCGTTCGGGGCCATCGTCCACTCCGGGCAGTCGGCGACGCTTGCCATGTGGGCTTCGACAACGTAAGGTCGATCGGGATCATGGATCCTGCTATACGCGTCCTGGGCACCCAGGAGGAAACATGGATCAATCGGTTAATGCAACCGTTGATCGGCGACGCACAGTTAGTGACGGCGCCTCCCTGTGGGCCGACTTCTTTTTCGACGCGTTCTACGGCGGCGCGATAGGCGGGTCCACGGTGGCGCTGGTCGTCTTGATCATCGACGCCATCAAGTTCGAGCCTCTCTTCACGCCTTCCCTGCTCGGCAGCGCCCTTGTCCTCGGGCTCGATCCGGAAACGGTGAGCGGCGTTCGCATGGATATGGTGGCATTCTTCACCGCCCTTCACCTGGTCGTGTTCCTCGTCCTGGGCTTGCTCGTCTCC
>Ga0302046_10004490_pt1 | contig 12418 bp, 11 predicted proteins | sample RVTome_11_FD_200261 | JGI IMG/M metagenome (GOLD analysis project Ga0302046, IMG submission 200261) | Soil microbial communities from uranium-contaminated site in the Upper Colorado River Basin, Wyoming, United States - RVT147D111 (version 2) ...
GGAGGAGATCCACTTCTCCTACCGCCGCTACCTGCTCAACCGCTTTCACGAGGGGCTCGACCTACGCCACACGCCGATCCGCCTGGTGTTGCGCAGCCGCGAGGACACGCGGACCTAGCGGTTAGCGTTTCGCCTGCCAGAGGAGGGCCGGCGAAGCCGTCTCTACAAGCTGGAAGCTGAGCGCTAAGAGCTGACAGCTCCCCTTACGACTCGGCGTTGGCGACGAGCAGCATCTTGCCGAGCAAGGTCTTGTTGCTCTTGTGCTCCTCCAGGGCCTTGAGCATCGACTCCATTGCCTCCACCGGCTGCATCTTGGTGAGGTGGCGGCGAATCGCGTGGTGGGCACGCAGGACATCTTCGGGGAACAGCCGTTCCTCGTTGCGGGTACCGCTCATGGAGATGTTGATCGCCGGGTAGACCCGCATGTCCGAGAGGCGGCGATCGAGCATCAGCTCCATGTTTCCCGTGCCGCGGAACTCGTGGAAGATCACCTCGTCCATGCGCGACCCGGTCTCGATGAGGCACGTCGCCATGATCGTCAGCGATCCCTTCGGCTCGAGCTTGCGTGCGGAGCCGAAGATCTTGCGCGGGATCTCCATCCCGCGTGCGTCCATGCCGCCACTCATGGTACGGCCAGAGCCCTTGGTGCCGACGTTGAAGGCGCGCCCGAGGCGAGTGAGGGAGTCGAGCAGAACCACCACATCCTCTCCCACCTCGAGCCAGCGATGCGCATAGGCCATGGCAAGCTGGGAGATCCGCGTGTGGTCGCCGATGTCGCCATCATTGGCCGAGGCGTACACCTCGGCGACGTCGCCGAGCTTACGCCGGAAGTCGGTCACCTCCTCCGGCCGCTCGTCGACCAGCAACGCGATCACCCGCGCCTGCGGGTAATTGGTGGCGATCGACCGGGCCATCTGCTGCAACAAGACGGTCTTCCCGGAACGGGGTGTGGCGACGATGAGACCTCGCGTTCCCTTGCCGATCGGGCAGATCAGATCGATCACCCGCATCGAGTAGTCCTCGGGACCGGTCTCCAGCACGTACCGGTCATCGGGCGTCAAGGCGTCGCGATCGCTGTACTCGGGGACCAGTGACCACTCCTCCGGAGTGAGGCCGTTGACCGCAAGGACCTTCTTGACCTGCCAGATTCCTCCCTTGCCACGGTCGACGATCCCTTCGATCCAGTTGCCGGGCCGCAGATTGAACCGGCTGATCGCCCCATGGGAGACCGCCGGGTCTTGCTGCGACCGTTTGAACCCGGTGGTGCGTGGACGCAACACACCCCGCCCTTTGCGCGTGAGCTCCAAGACCCCGGACTTAACCTCCCCGGACTTGGTGTCCGTCCCCTGATCCATGGCCTCCGCAGTCAAGCCCTCGTCCTGATCCTCTTCTCTCTCGATATCCAAAACAGTTCTCCTGACAACTTGAGTCGGTCTCCTTCTGCTGAGCGGAGACAATCGCAGCCCCCGACGGGGAGGAAATTGTCGATCGATCTCGGGCGTGCGCCGCGACCCGTGTTCTTGTTAGATCGTACGGGGAGTGGGCGTGGGAGCCGAAACGCTACGAGCTATGCTGTTGACCTGCGCCGAGCCTCCGTCACCGGTTCCCTCGACCCACTCGTTCCACCGGGAAGCGGCCGGACAGGTTGCGAACTACCCTTACATATCCAACGCACGCAGCCAAACCCAACGGGTCATCGGAGCTACATGCGGCTTGGTCCTCAGCCACCAACGCCTGGTGCCCACACCCCGATGAGCACCCAAACCGTCCTCCTGACTCGTGCTCTCCATCTGTCGGTAATCGATGGTGGACACGACGTCCTGGACTTTGATTTTCAAAGAGTGCCTCGTTCCGACGATTAGGACAAGTCCTCCCACGCCCCTTGTCTGCGCTGCTCGGCGGTTGGTGCCACCCGCCGTTAGTAAGGTGATCTTCCTACCCCGATCGCCACCCCTCAGCGTGCGCTACGGATCGACCGATCACCAATTCCCTCACTTTATCGCCTCACCACAGGATAGCTCAAACCTCGCCTGCAATCTCACCGCAGCATGTGCGACGATCGCACCCGCACGTCCTCACGCCACTAGCCCGCGTTTCTCACCAGGGATCGTCGCGACCTGACCTCTTGCACCTGGCGCTCGTCGCCCGGCAGGCTGCGCGCCTTCGTTTGACCGAACCGCCGTGCTGTCGCTGACTCTCCTCCTCGCCGCTGCCGGCTTCGTCGGCCTCGTCGCCGGGGCGGAGATGGTGGTTCGCGGCGGCGCCCGCCTCGCCCGCGCGCTGGGCGTATCGCCCGTCGTCGTGGGGCTGACGGTGGTGGCGATCGGCACGTCGGCACCGGAATTCGTGGTCAGCATCGGCGCCGCATGGCGCGGCAATCCGGACATCGCCATAGGTAACGTGGTCGGCTCTAACCTGGCCAACATCGGTATCATCCTCGGCGTCGCGGGCTTGGTCCGTCCGCTACCAGTCTCGCTGCGCCTCCTCAGGATCGAGGTACCCGCGCTGATGGCCAGCACCGTGGTGTTCGCAGCCATGGCGTACGACGGCCGGTTCAACCGCGTGGAGGGGGGCGTCTTGGTGGCCATATTGTGCGCCCTCACCGCGTTCAATATCCGCGCTGCCCGCAGGGAGCCGCCGCCGGTGGTCGCCGAGTTCGCCCACGAGTTCGGTGCGACTAACAAGGCGGGGCGCGACTTGCTCCTCGTCGCGGCCGGGCTCCTTCTGCTGCTGATCGGCGGGTACCTGTTGGTGGAGTCGGCGGTGGCCATCGCGCGCGGTTTGGGCATCTCCGAGCTGATCATCGGCCTCACCCTGGTGGCGATCGGCACTTCGTTACCCGAGCTGGCCACAAGCGTGGTCGCGGTACTCCGCGAGGAGCCGGACATCGCCGTGGGCAACGTGGTCGGCAGTAACCTGTTCAACCTCCTCGCCGTCCTCGGCCCTGTAGCCATTATCACGCCGATCCCAATGAGTCCGGAGTTGTTGCGTATCCAGGTGCCGGCGCTCCTGGTCCTGACCGGGCTCCTGTGGCCAACCCTTCGTTCCGGCCACACCCTCAGCCGATGGGAGGCGGGCGGTCTCCTCACCGCCTACGCCATCGTGATCGGCCTGTCGACTGCGCTATGAGTTGGAGCTCGCCAACACCACCTTGGTTCCCGGCGGGATACGGCTCCAGTCCTTGATCTGATCTCCGCGCAGAGTCTGGCCGTCCGGGAAGGTGTAGCGGGTACGCGCGCTGTTGTAGTCATCCTGCGCGATCTGCCACGGCGTGCGCGTCGCGGTTACCACATGGGTCTGGGTCGGTGAGCTCTGGCCGATGCTCACCCGGGTTCCAGAAGGAATCCGCGACCAGTTGCGCACCTGGTCGCCGCGCATCCGCGTGCCATCGGGGAAGGTGTAGACCGTGGTCGCGCGGTTGTATTGGGCCCCGGCCACCTCCCAGGCGCTCTGCAACGGGCCGATCGCCACCACACGCGAGCCAGCCGCCTGTGCCGGCTGCCCGGAGCGTTTCCAGGCGGCTTGCGCCACCAACACCTCCGGGTCGGCGAGCAGCCTGCCGGCCGCCACGTCGGGATCGTGCTGCGGCTCCGGGTTGGTCAGCCCGGCCAGCGGCCGGCTGAAGTTGGTCACGCCGGGATCACGTTTGCGCCCGCGGTGCGGTCGTTTGATCCACGGGTTCGCCGGCGCGTAGGCAACGCGATAGTGCTCTAACACCCGTTCGTCCGGAATTCGGTAGATACGCTGAAGCTCCTCCAGCAGCCAGCGTAACGACCGGTACTGGGCATCGGTGAACGGTTTGTCCGAGTATCCGACTAGCTCTAACCCCACCGAGTAGTTGCTCAGATTGGTAAGCCCGTCCCACATGGAGAGCCCGGCGTGGTTGGCCCGATACGGGTGATGCAGCATGCGATAGATTTTGCCGTCGCGCGCCACCACATAATTCGCCAGCCCTCCCTTCGAGATGGTGTGCAGGGCACTCGAATGACCGGACTCGGTCGAGTGGATGACGATAAAGCGTGTCGCTTTGCGGCGTACCTTGCGAAAACGCTGCGGCAACTTGTCCTGGTAGTCGGTGATGCCGCTCGCGGCCATCACCGGCGCAGGCTCAAGGAGCGCGGCGATCACGCATACGATGATCGCTGCGCACACCAACGATCGCGCGCGCGCGGCGTTGGTCAGACAGCCATTCATGGGGATGGAGGGGAGCCGACAGAGGACCGGCAGGAGCCGGTTGGAGGGGGTGCGGAAGGGCAAAAGAAATTCTGCCCGGGAATGTGACTTTTCACTATCGTAAAGGTGTGGATGAAATGCAACGGTTTCTCGTCATCTGCGTCTTGTCGGAAGGGTACAGATAACGAATGATGAGTTTTCTTCGGGTACGCCCATGATGGATCCGACGACGGACATGCGACCCATTTCCCCGACCACACGGGTCCACGTCAGTGGCATCTGCGGGACCGGTACGGGCGCTCTCGCCTCGTTGCTGAGCACCATGGGCATCCAGGTGCGCGGGTCCGACAACCATGTGTACCCGCCGATGAGCACCTTCCTCGCGGAGCGCGCCGTCCCGATCCTGGAGGGCTACCGCGCCGCGCACCTGGCGGACCGGCCGGACTGGGTCGTGATCGGCAACGCCCTCTCCCGCGACAACCCGGAGGCGGTGGCCGCCGAGGCCCTGGGGTTGGCAGTCACATCCTTCCCCGCCGCTCTGGAGCACTGGGTGCTTCCCGGGCGGTTACCGGTAGTGGTGGCGGGCACCCACGGCAAGACCACGACCACCACCATGGTCACCCACCTGCTGCGCCACGCCGGGCTCGATCCCGGCTGGCTGATCGGCGGCATTCCCCTCGGACTGCCCGGCCCAGCCCACCTGGGCGGCGGCGCGCCGTTCGTCATCGAGGGTGATGAGTACGACACCGCGTACTTCGACAAGGGCTCCAAGTTCCTGCACTACCGGCCGCGCGTGGCCATCCTCACGAGCATCGAGTTCGACCACGCGGACATCTTCCGCGACCTGGATGCGGTCCGCGCCAGCTTCGCGACCTTCCTCGCCCTGCTGCCGGCCGACGGTCACCTGGTGGCATGCGCGGACGACGCGGGGGTGGGCGATCTCATCCGGCGCCATCCCCCTGCCTGCCCGGTCACCTGGTATGGCCTCGGCGCGGCGGCGCAGGTTCGCCCGTCCACCTCCGCGTGGGACGGGCAGGCGCAGCGATTCGACCTCACCCTGAACGGCGATGGCCCGCGTACCTTCTACCTGCCGATGTGTGGCCACCACAACCTGACCAATGCCGTCGCCGCGCTCACCACGTGCCGCCTGTTGGGCGCCGAGTCGGTGGGCCTGCGCGATGGTTTGGCGTGCTTCGGCGGCGTTCGCCGTCGCCAGGAGATGGTGGCGGAGGTCGACGGTGTGACGGTGATCGACGACTTCGCCCATCACCCCACGGCCGTCGCGGCCACCCTCGACGCCCTGCGCACCCGCTACGCCGAGCGACGGCTGTGGGCGGTCTTCGAGTTCCGCTCCAACTCGGCGATCCGCCGCATCTTTCACGACGACTATCGGGCTGCCCTGGGACATGCAGACCGCGTCGCCCTGCCGCCGATCCTGCGTAGCCATCGCCTGAGCGCGGAGGAGTTGATCGAGCCGCGGGTGCTGGCCGCAGATCTCGTCGCCGCCGGCACCATCGCTTACGCCGCCACGGACCTGGACGATCTGCTTGCGCACCTCGACACCGAGGTCCGTCCCGGAGACGTAGTTTCGGTGATGTCAAGTGGGGGATTCGAGGGGCTGATCGGGCGCCTGGTGGGTCGCCTGGCACGGGGCGGCAGCGAAAAAACCGCTTGAAGTCGTGTACGACCATCGCTAGCGTCTCTGCCCCGAGAACCCACCCTACATCCGCTTCCGCGCAGACGTCGCGGATAACGGATCCCTCCCTCGATCCCCTTGGAGAAGAACACGATGAAGCCCCGTACCCTCACCACGCTCCTCATTGCTGGTGTGGTTGCCCTTGCCCTCACCGGCTGCAAGAAGAACATCCGCGACGACGAGCTCACGACGCCTCCGGACGTCTCCTCGAAGATGGACGAGGGCGAGCTCTTCGCGGTCACCCCGGGCGGCATGGGTGAGGCGGATCTCGAGGGCGGCATGGCCGGGTCCGAGATGGGCGCCGGCGACCTGGGCGGTCCCCCAGGCGAGCCGTCGGCGACGGCCGGCGCCGCCGGCATCGAGGACGTGTTCTTTGCCTTCGACTCCTCCGACCTGACCTCCGCCGCGCGCGTCACCCTGGCAAACAACGCCAACATGATGAGCAGCATGGGCGGCAGCTACCAGATCGAGGGCCACTGTGACGAGCGCGGCTCGGCCGAGTACAACCTCGCCCTCGGCGATCGTCGGGCACGGGCCGTGAAGGACTACCTGGTCTCCCTGGGCGTGGATCCGGCGCGGCTCTCCACGATCAGCTACGGTGAAGAACGGCCGTTCGCGATGGGTCACGACGAGGCGGCGTGGGCCCAGAACCGCCGCGGCCACTTCGTCACCCGCTAATCGAACGGCGCCTCACGCGGTCCGCGGCCGCTGGCACAATGGTTCGCGCCAGCCAATCACTCTTGCTGATTTCCTTCCGCCGCCCGGCACTCGTCGCCGGCCTCGGCCTACTCCTGGGGTGTGCTCTGACGCCGCCCCAGGAGGTGGTCTGGATGCGCCAGGACATCAAGGGGCTCCAGGACCAGGTCCGCACCCTGCGCAGTCAGGTCGCGAGCCCCGAGACCGCCGCCCAGATCCGCAACATCGAGGCGCAGCAGCAGCGCAACCAGCAGCGGCTCGCCGACCGCATGGTGGAAATCGAGCTGCAGCTCGGCGAGGTCAACAAGCAGATGCGCGGCGTACAGGCGGCGTCCGAAGAGGCGGTCCACGGCGGCACGACCAGCCAGCAGCAGGTCGTACAGCTCCAGGAACGGGTCGCGGCCCTGGAGCTTGCGGTTCAGGACGTGAGCCGCCAACTCCAGCAGGCGCGCGCCGCGCAGGGCCCGGCGGCGGACCAGCGCCTCGCCGCCCTCGAGCAACGGATGGGGCAGCTCGCCCAGCGCCCTGAGCCCAAACCAGCGGCAAAGCCCAAACCGACACCCACGCCGGCGCCCAAGCCCGAGGTCAAACCGAAGTCGCCGGAGACCTCCGGGGCCACGGCCGCACCCGACGTGCAGCAGGCGTACGAGGCGGCCCTGAAGGCCATCCGCGATGGCGACCGCAAGGCCGGGATCCAGGCGATGGAGGGCTTCGTCAAGGCGAACCCCCACACCGACCTGACGGACAACGCCTACTACTGGATCGGCGAGGGGTACTACGCCGAGGCGCAGTACGAGAGCGCCATCCTCAAGTTCGATGACCTGCTGATCCGCTTCCCCGCCTCGGACAAGGTGGCCGGCGCGTTGCTCAAGACCGGCATGGCCTTCGCGGCCCTCGCGGAGAAGGGCGATCGGAATGAGAACCTGGCGGACGCCCGGCTGGCCTTCAAGCAGGTGATCCAGCGCTTCCCGGATTCGCCGGAGGCGAAAGTCGCCCGCGAGCAGCTGGACAAAGCCGAGGGCAAATGACGCCTCCCGCCGCCAGCGGGAAGGGGGACGACGGATCGCTCCTCGACGTCCGTGGCCTCACCAAAGAGTTCCAGGTACGCGGCCCGCGCCGTGGACGGCGGCGACTGCGGGCGGTGGACGGTCTCGACCTACGGCTCGCTGCGGGTGAGACCGTCGGCATGGTGGGAGAGAGCGGCTGCGGCAAGTCGACCGCCGGGCGTTGCATCCTGCGCCTGATCGAGCCCACCGCCGGCACCATCCATTTCGACGGTGTCGACTTCCGCAGCCTCAAGGGGCAGCGCCTGCGGCGCTTCCGGCGCCACCTGCAATACGTCTTTCAGGACCCCTACTCGTCCCTGAACCCGCGCATGCGCGTGGTCGACCTGGTGGGCGAGGCGATCCGCGTCCACCGCCTGCGGCCCAAGGCGGCGGTGCGCAGCCGGGTGGCGGAGCTGTTGGAGATCGTCGGACTCAGTCAGGCCGCCCTCGACCGCTACCCCCACGAGTTCTCCGGCGGTCAGCGCCAGCGCATCGGCGTCGCTCGCGCCTTGGCCGTCGAGCCTAGACTGATTATTGCCGACGAGCCGGTCTCGGCCCTCGATGTCTCCATCCAGGCCCAGGTGCTCAACCTGCTCATCGACCTGCGCCAGCAGTTCCACCTCACCTATCTGTTCATCTCCCACAACCTGTCGGTGGTGCGCCACATCAGCGACCGCGTCGTGGTGATGTACCTCGGCCGCATCGTCGAGGAGGCGGCCGCCAAGCAGCTCTTCGCCCAGCCGGCCCACCCCTACACCCGCGCCCTGCTGGCCGCCGAGCCCATCCCCGATCCGGCGCGCCGGACCGACCACGTCCCGCTCAAGGGCGAGGTGCCCAGCCCCATCGACCCGCCCCCCGGCTGCCCCTTCCACCCCCGCTGCCCGGAGGCCATGCCCCACTGCGCCACCGAGGTCCCGGCCAACTACACCCTGCCCGGTAACCAGCGAGTCTGCTGCCACCTATACGCGGAGCAGGGGTAGAAGACCGCGGTTCGCCGCCCGCCTTCACCAAAGGCGGCCGGTCAGCTCGCACTGGGTAAGGGCGAGCGGCCTTCGGTGTTGGCCCTCCCGTCCTCGCGGTGCAGCCATGCGTGCGCCCATTGCCCACCGCGGGAGATCGCCGACAGTCGCCTCCCCCTCTGGGCCGATCTCGCTCGAGAGGTGGCAGAGCAGTGCTAAGTCGCCGACCCCGACATGTACCGCGACCCTCTCGACCTCTTCGACGCTGTGGTGTGCGGGGGTGGTGGCCGTCCCGATCCGGCCAGCGAGAGACTTCAGTCGGAGCCGCGCCTCGCCATCCTCGGCGCACCGGGTCAGGGGAAATCGACCCTCCTGCGTCATTGGCTCTTGGGCACGGCATGCCGTGCCCCCTACCACCGCAGCCGGCTGCCCGCGCCAATGTTGTGCTGGGTGGCGGTGCCGGCGGGGAACTCCAGGACCACGGCGCCGCCCGGCCGGAGAAGTGCGGGTCCGTGCGGCGACTGGGACATGGGTTACCGGACACGATGGGGCCGCACCGCCATGTGCGGGCTGGCAGGCGAGCCTTGTATGACGAGCGGGCCCGCTGCATCGTGGCGAGCAGGGGAGCTTGGTGGAAGGTGGCGGTCATGCGAATGGGAGTGATTCCGGAGAACCTCGGCGAGGGGATCGCCCTGGCCCTGGGGGTGGTGCCCACACCCCTGGCCAACACCCTCGTCGGTCTCCTCTTGGCGCGGACGATCATGGCGGCCACCCAGTTGGGGATCTTCGATGCGCTCGATCGGGACCCGCTCACGGCCGAGGAGGTCGCACGCCGCTGCCACACCGATACCGCAGCGACAGGGAAGATCCTGCGATCCCTGGTGAGCGCCGACCTCCTGCGCATGACTGGCGACGGCTACCGCCTCGCGCCGGTGGCCGCCAAGTGGCTGCGTACCGAGAGCCCCTGCTCCCTCCGCGACAGCGTCCTGTTCACCTTCGTGGAGATGGACATCCTCGGCCACCTGGAGGACTACGTCCGCACCGGCACGGCTCTGGATGTCCATCGACGGGACCTCGCCCCCGAGGTGTTGGGGCTCTACCACCGGGGCATGTGCTCGCGGGCGGCTCTGTCGGCGGCGGAGGTGGCAAGGCGGACACCGGTCCCCAAGGGCGCACGCGACATGCTCGACATCGGCGGCTCCCACGGCCTCTATTCGACCGCGATCTGCCGCCGTCGTCCCGGGCTCCGGGCAGTGATCCTGGAGCTGCCCGCGGCAATCGACCACGTGGCCCCGCTGCTGGCACGCGAGGGGATGGGAGATCGCGTGACCCTTCGCGCCGGCAACGTGCTCACCGAAGACCTGGGGACGGCGGCGTACGACCTGGTGTTCCTGTCCCAGATCGTCCATCACTTCGACGCCGACACCAATCGCACGCTGGCCACACGGATCGCTCGGGCCCTGCGGCCTTCGGGGGCCATGGTCATCCAGGAGGTAATCCGCACCATGAAGCCGACCGCGGCAGGGCAGATGGCCGGACTCCTCGATCTCTACTTCGCCCTGACCAGCGAGGCCGGGACCTGGGCCTGCGAGGAGATGGCGGCCTGGCAGACGGATGCCGGGCTAATCCCCCAGAAACCGCGCTGGCTGCGGACGCTGCCGGGGGTGGGTCAGCAATCCGCCATTAAGCCGGCGCGGTGACGACGGCGCCCCGGCCATCCACACCCTCCCCGGCCCCCAGCGCGTCCGCTGCCACCGGTACGACGAGCCGCGCCCGGCGCCGCCGTAGGGGCACGGCATGCCGTGCCCCTACCACCACAGCCAGCTACCCGGCGCGATGCGGTGGCGCTCCGCCGTGCCGGCGAGGACCTCCAGGACCACGGCCGCGGGCCGCTCGGACGAGTAGGTCGGGCAGTCGGTACGCATGGCCGGGCAGGGCCGGGCGTCGTGGACCACGTGGACCACGCGGCCGGCGCGGTCGGCGAAGATCATGTCGAGGGGGAGGTAGCAGTCCTTCATCCAGAACCGCTGCACCCGCTCCTCCGGCATGAGGAACAGCATCCCGGCGTCCGGCGCCAGCGCACGGCGCTCCATCAGACCGTGACGCTGCGTCGCGGGATCGCGCGCGACCTCGGCGTGGATGGTGAGGGGCGGGCGGCCGTTGCCCGGGTCGACATGGACCTCGACCACTTCCGCCGCCCCGGCCGGGACGGCCGCCAAGAGGAGCAGCAGAGACCAGAACCGGCGGGTCACTTCTCCTGGCCGCCGGGTTTCTTCTCTTCGAGGAGGTCCTTGTCTTCCTCATCCTCGCCCCTCATCGCCTTGCGGAAGTTCTGGATCCCCTGGCCGAGGCCGGCCCCGATCTGGGGCAGCTTCCTGGCGCCGAAGATGAGGACGACTAGGCCCGCGATGATCAGGAGCTCGGGCAGACCGATGCCGAACATTTAAGCCTCCAAGAGATGGAAAGAGGCCGCCGCATAGGGGCAACCAAGCCATCATATCCCCTTGCCGGACCGTGTGATAGTTTTGAAAAACGTCACGTTACGCCCTTCGGACCACCCGTGCGCCTCTTCCCACTGCTGCTTGCCGTGTGCGTCGTCCTGACGGCGGGGTGCGAGAAGAAGTCGGCCTTCGACCTGACCAACGAGGGGTTGGCCCTGGTCAAGGTGGGCCGCAATGGACCGGCCCTACGGCGCTTCGAGGCGGCGATCCGCGCCGATCCGAGCTACCCCTTCGGCTACTACTACGCCGCCGGCCTGTACAACGAAGCGGGGGAGTGGGACCGGGCGGAGGAATACCTGCGCAAGACCGTCGAGCTACGCCCGGACTACGCCAATGCCTACTACACCCTCGGCTTCGTGTTGGAGAACCGCGCCAAGCATTTGGTGGAGACCCACAGCGAGGGGATCGATCGCGCCGAGTTGCAGGAACTGAGCGGCGCGGCCTTCGCCCTCTACGCGGAAGACCACCCGCCCCCCGATCCCGCAGACCGGCACACCCTGGAGGATCTCCTGCGCCGCAGCCGCGAGGCCTACGACGAAGCGGCGAAGCGGGGCATTCCTGTGCCGTAGGAGCCCATCGGTCGACCGGCGTGCCGGTCCGCCCCGGTGTGAGAATAAATACGGAGGGCGGAACCCGGCCGACATAAGCCCCCTCCCCCGCCGGGGGAGGGACGGGGTGGGGGCGGTGGGAGTGAGTATCGGGTGTTGTGGTGTCCCCGACACGGTCTGCGGATTCCACACGCCCTCCCCCCGGCCCCCTCCCAGCGGGAGGGGGCCACATAGGACGCCCCTGCGGGGCGAATCGATGCTTTGCGCCCCCTGACATCCGGGCGAATCCTCGCTAGCATCGCGCCGCCCCATGGAGACCGAAACCGTTCCCTCGTTGCGCGCGCCCGGCCGCGACCGCCCGGCCGCCTGGCTCGCCCTGGCGGACGGCACAGTGTTTGTGGGCCGCTCCCTCGGCGCCATCGGCGAGGCCGGCGGCGAGGTGGTGTTCAACACCGCCATGACCGGCTACCAGGAGGTGCTCACCGACCCCTCCTATCGCGGCCAGATGGTGTGCATGACCTACCCGTTGATCGGCAACTACGGGGTCAACCCGGAGGACGTGGAGTCGTGGCGGCCGTGGCTGTCCGGTTTCATCGTGCGCGAGGCGGCCCGGCTGCCGTCCAACTGGCGGGCAACGCTCTCCCTACACGACTATCTGGTGGAGCACGGGGTGGTCGCCATCGAGGGGATCGACACCCGTCGCCTCACCCGCCACATCCGCGACCGCGGCTGTCCGATGGGGATGATCTCCACCACCTGCGCCGACCCCGATGCCCTGGTGGCCAAGGCTCGCGCCCTG
>Ga0302046_10004491_pt1 | contig 12417 bp, 11 predicted proteins | sample RVTome_11_FD_200261 | JGI IMG/M metagenome (GOLD analysis project Ga0302046, IMG submission 200261) | Soil microbial communities from uranium-contaminated site in the Upper Colorado River Basin, Wyoming, United States - RVT147D111 (version 2) ...
CGAGATCGCCGGGAGCTGCGCCCTCGCCGCGGTCCGGGTCGCCGACCACCCGGCGCTCGCGGGCTACACGCCGGGCGCCTACGTCGGCGCCCTGGCGCCGGCGATCCGCGACGCCGCGCCCGCCTGGATAGTCTTCCCGCACAGCTACCAGACCGTCGACTACTTCGCCCGCCTGGCGCAGGAGATCGGTGCCGGGCTGCTGCCCGAGGTCACCTCGTTCGCATCCGGAGACGGCGGCCTGGTCTGGACCCGCCCGGTGCTCGGCGGCAAGCTGGTGTCGCGGGTGCGGGTCAAGGGCGAGGGGACGGTCCTGGTCTCGGTCCAGTCGGGCGCCTTCTCGGCCGACGGCGTGGCCGCGGGCTCGGCGCCGGTCGAGCCGCTGCCGGTCGGCGCGATCGCCGCCGACCGCGAGATCCTCGGCGTCGAGGACGCCGGCGGCGGCCAGGTCGACCTCACCAAGGCGCCGGCGATCGTCGCCGTCGGCCGCGGCGTCGGCGGCGAGGACAAGCTCGGCCCGGTGCGCGAGCTGGCCGCGGCGCTCGGCGCCGAGATCGGCGCCAGCCGCCCGGTGATCGACAGCGGCTGGCTGCCGCGCGACCGCCAGATCGGCAGCTCCGGCCAGACCGTCGCGCCCAAGCTCTACCTCGCCCTCGGCATCTCGGGCGCGATCCAGCACGTCGTCGGCATGAAGGGCGCCGGCTGCGTCGTCGCGATCAACAAGGACCCCGCGGCCCCGATCTTCAACCTCGCCGACTACGGCATCGTCGGCGACCTCCACGAGGTCCTGCCCGAGCTGATCGCGGCGGTCAAGGAGGCGAAGGGCTAAGGCCCACCGCTTCCCGCGAGTACCACTGGGCGAGATCGGCTCGCGGTTCCGGAACTGCCGGCCCGGCGCCTTCGGACCTGGGGTCCTGGCGCCGAGCTGGACCCCGATGTGGCTATGCGTGTAGATTTCAAAATTCCTGGTTCCGCTTGACATCAGTCATGAACCTGACCATAATCCACGACTCTGAATACAGCGGTGCTCTGCTTGGGGGGAGCCGTGTTGGGGGAAACGACCGCGAAGCGGGTGGGGGTCGGGGCTTCAGGAGGTCTGAGAGGGCCTGAAACTCGCAGTCGCACCCTCGCTGGCGGTCCGTCGACCTCGCGGCAGGGCTCCCTGGGCCGCGGTCCGCCTCGGCTCCAGCAACGGAGCGCAGAACGCCGAACTCCGAGGGCCGCCGCCTCGATGCCGTTCCACCGGTCGGCGAGACCCCTGATCTGATGCGATCTGTTCGGACCTGTACAAAGACGGCAACAACCAGGAGAGGTGCAAGGATGATCATCTCGACGACGACATACGTCGAACACAAGAACGGGTGCGGCCAGGAAGTGCTGCTGACCCGCCTCATGGAAGCCCACCTGCTCGTCCCCGGAGCCTCGACCTGCTGCGCGGGCTGCTCCTCGACGTCCTGCTGCTCGTGCGGCGCTCTCGGCGACGCGCTGCGGGAGGGCTGAATCCCATGAAGGCCAGACTCATCGCGGTCAACTTTCCCACCAAGAACTTGGACGCCTCGTGCAAGCTCTACGAGGCGCTCACCGGTCTCGAGGCCGCTCGAGCCCTGTCGGATTCGGTCGAGTCGTACAACTTCGTCGCTGGCAACGGCGTGTACGTCTGGCTGACCAAGCCGTTCAGCGAGCAAGACACGGACGCCACCGCCTACTTCGCCGTTGACGACCTCGACGAGGCCATTTCCGTCGTGACGGCCGCGGGTGGCGAGAAGATCTGGAACGAGATCTCTGTGCCGATCTCACAGACGACGAAGAGCGCGTATGCCGAAGCCCTCAGGGAGATGGGAGTCACCGAGTCCCTCACCGATCAGTGGGGGCGCGTGCAGCTGATGAAGGATCCGAACGGCTGCGCGATCGCGCTCGTGGAAGTGCAGCCCCACTCGCAGATCTTCTACGGCATCGGCAAGTACAGCGACGGGCGGCTGACCGCCCTCCTGCTGCGCGACCATCAGGTCGCGGTCGAACTCGGCAGCGCGTTGGGAAGCTGACCGACCTCCGCCGGGACGCCCTGCCGCGGGCCCGCGGCGCGTCGTCCCGGCGACTCGGTGCGCCCGCCTGACCGGCGCGGCCGCCACTACAGGAGAAAACCGGCCCATGGCAGAGAACGTCCCGGCGCCCGACGCGTCGACCGCCGTCACCCTCGCGGCCGTCTACTTCAACTCGTTCAAGAGCCTGGCGCCTCGCGCGATGGCGACCGGATTCCGCACCAACCTCTTGCGCCACCGCCAGATCGGCGCCGGTTCTCGGTCACCCCGCCCGGCCGAGGACTTCCTACTCAACTCGAAACTGCAGCGCGGCGACCGCGAGAACGCAACGTCGGTGGAGACCTACTTCGGCGACGCCGGCCTGAAAATGCTGTCACTCGCGGGTACCGAGCCCGCGCCGCCCGGCGAGCGCCCCCTCACACGTGGCGTGGAACTGCCGATGCGCTTCGACGCCGTGGTCGCCAGGCGCCGCACCGTGCGTACGTTCACCGGCGATCACTGGGACTTCGACCATCTGTGCACCAGCCTGCGCGTGGCCGCCGGGGTCACCAGGACGGCTTCCGTGTCGCTGATGTCGGGCGGCGAGGTCACGCTCAACTTGCGCGCGACCCCGAGCGGGGGAGGCATCTACCCCGTCGAGCTGCACGTGGTCGCTCTCCGTGTCGAGGGCTTGTCGCGCGGAGCGTACCGGTTCAACCCGACCAGGGACACGCTCGTGCATCAGGGCGGCGAGGAGGCCGCGGAGCGGTTCGTCGCCTCGTGCGCGGTTCCTGACGAGTCGATCTCACTTTCCCGGGCTTGCGCCGTCATCGCGCTCGTCGGGTATCCGTGGCGCTCGATGCGCAAGTACGGCCCGCGCGGCCTGCGATTGGCGTTTCTCGAGGCGGGTGCGATCGCCGAGCATCTGAACCTCTCGGTCACCGCGCTCGGTTACGGGAGCGTCGACTGCGCCAGCTTCTTCGACGTGGAAGCCGAGGAGGCGCTCGGGCTCGACGGGCATCATCAGGTCCTGCTGCACACCGTAGTCATCGGCTGCCCGGGCTAGCTTGATGAGTGAACGCGACCTCCTCGTCTACGTGCACGTCCCTTTCTGCCAGTCGAAGTGTCATTTCTGCGACTGGGTCACGGGGGTGGCGACGCAGGACCTCAGGCTCACTTCGACGGCGCCGATGCGCCAGCGCTACATCAACGCGCTCACCGAGCAGATCCGCGTCACCGGCGGGCGGCTGACGGCCGACGGTTATCGCCCGCGCATCATGTATTGGGGCGGCGGAACCGCCAGCGCACTGGCCCACGACGAAATGGAGAGGGTGGCGTCGGCCCTCCACGCCACGTTCGATCTGTCGGACCTGCGGGAAGCAACGCTCGAGTGCAGCCCCGAGACGCTGACGCCGGCCAAGCTCGCGCTGGCGAGATCGATCGGCTTCCGGCGGCTTAGCATCGGCGTCCAGTCGCTCGACGACACGCGCCTGCGCAAGATCGGCCGCGTCCACGACGCCGCTCAAGCCGCCGACAGCCTCTGTATGGCGCACGAGGCCGGTTTCACCGACGTCAGCGTCGACCTGATCTGCGGGTTTCCGAACGAAACGATCGAAGAGTTCGAGGCGTCGATTCGCCGCGCGGTCGAGCTGCCCTTCAACCACTGCTCGCTCTACCCTTATCGCCCGGCGCCGGGCACGGTGATGATGCGCACGCTCAACCGCTATCGCACCGGCCGCACCTGGCTGGAAGAGCAGCTGGCCGCCTATGATGTCGGCAGGACCTATCTGACCACCAAGGGGCTCGAGGAGTACGCTCTGAGTCACTTCGGCAGGCCCCGCTGCCACAGCGATCTCGCCTACTTCCGCCTCGACATGGACTGGTACGGCTTTGGTTCGGGCGCGACCTCGGTCCTGAACGGCCGCTACCTCGCGACCGAGCGTGGCGCCCTGCACCGTTACGTCGGTGCTCCCACCGCAGTCGACGACGATCTGCCGGTGTCGTCTCCGGCGGTCGCGGGACGGCTCGCCTATCAGGCGCTGACGCTGCCGGAAGGCATGGTGCGCGGCAAGTGGGAGGACCGATTGCAGGTGGCATGGGACGTGGCGCTCGCGATCCCGCCCGTTCGAGCGCTCATCGACTACTTCGAACGCAGCGCGACGGTGGTGCGCACGGACGACGCCCTCCGCATTCCGGCCGACCGGATCGCCCGCGCGTTCATCACCTTGTTGTTTCTGAACGCGCCACCCGCGGCTCAGTGGAGCACCGGTGGACGCGATGCCGTAGGCGCCTATTGACATATCACGAGGACCAGCATGCGCAGTCACCCGCGTCTCAAACGTCACTTCGCGCTCGTCGCGCACGATCCGGACGTCGTGGAGATCCGCAACGGCACGTGGAACGTCGTGTCGTACACGTTGACCGACGAAAAGAGGACGGGCAAGCTCTTCGCCCTGCTCGACGGCCTCGACGGCACCATCTCGGCGGCCGATCTCGCCCTCCGCCAGGAGGTCTCGCGCTCGGACGTGGAATCGCTTATCGACCACCTGGTCCAGCTTGGCGTGATCGAGTTCGGCCCCGGTACGTCGTTCGACTACTACCTCGATCAATTCGCCAGCCCACTCGCGTTTCAAGGCCACCCCGTTCAAGCGGCCCGGGAGATCGCACTCGTCGGCGATGAGGCGCTGTGCGGCGAGATCCGCGACCTGATCACCGAAACGATGTCCGATGCGCGGTTGGTGGAGCGCTCTCGCCTGGCGCCGCTCGAGGCCCTGCTCGCCCAGACCGACTACTCGTGGCTCTTCGACGGACTGGAGACGGAGCGCCGGATGGCGAGCATCGCCGACCTCGCCGGCACCTTCGTGATCGTCGCTGACCGCGCGGTCCATCCGGTGCGCCTGCAGGTGATGAACCGGGTAGCTCTTCACCATCGCCTTCCGTGGATGCAGGCAGCAATCGACGGTCCGCAACTGCTGATCGGTCCGATCGTCGATCCGCCGCACACCGCCTGCTTCGAGTGCTTCGAGACACGAATGCTGATGAACGCCAGGGAAGCGGCGCCCTACGTCGCTTACAAGCGCCTTCTCGCCAGGGGCGCCGTGCGGCCCGGAGGGCAGGCGATGGAGCGCGTGCTTGGCACGATGGTGGCGGCGCACGCCGCGCTCGAGGCCTTAAACTTCTTGCTGACCGGCACGTCCTTTACGCGCGGCAAGGTGCTCGGTATCTATCTCCCGACGATGGAGGTCAGTTTCAACGAGGTGCTGCAGGTGCCGGGGTGTGCCGGATGCGCTCCCGTGCCAGAGAGCAGCGAAGAGGAGCTGCACTTTGACATGCGCTCGCTCCTGCTGGCGCCTCCATGAGACACTCGGTGTCAACCCCTAGCAGATCAGGCGGCCTGAAGGCGGCTGGCGGCGCCGTGTCGAACGGGGTCGTAGGCAGCGTGGTCGTGCCAGCAGCGCCAGAGGACACGAACCCATGCGCGGGCGAGGATGCGTACGGCGTGGGGATGGTGGCAGCCACGGTCGCGTGCCTGGGAGTAGACGCGTTGAGCCCAGGGGCGAGCGTGTCGGGAGTTGTCCGCCCAGGTGGTGATGGCGCAGCGCAGTCGTTTGTTGCAGGCCCATCGAAAGGTCACACCGCGGGACTTGCCGGAGGCGTGGGTGACGGGAGCAACGCCGGCCTCGGCGGCGAGTTGCCGTTCGGTGGGAAACCGCTTGGGGTCGTCGCCAAGCTCGGCCGCGATCTGGGCGGCGTTGACCTTGCCGGTGCGCGGGAAGGACATGACGAGCCGGCCGACGGGGAGTTGCTCGACGGCGTGTTCGACGGCCGAGGTCAGCCGGCGGAGTCGAGCGACGAGGGTGGAGAGAACGCTCACGAGGTCGAGCACGGCCTCGCCCTTGGCCTCCTGCTCGAGGGGTCCGGCCAGGCCGGTGGGGGCCGAGCGGAGTCGTTCGAGCAGCTCGTCGGGTTGGCGCCGGCCGGAGTAACGGTTGCGGGCGAGGAAGGCCGCGAGGCGCTGAGGTCCGAGGCGGTGAGCTCGTTGCGGCGTGGGGTAGAGCTCCAGGAAGGCCAGGGCGATCGGCGAGTCGATGTCGGCGAAGAGCGCCGCGGCACCGGGCCAGAAGCTGTCGAGCAGAGCCCGGAGCTGGTTGGCAAGCGCGACGCGCTCGGCGACGAGGTCGTCGCGGCTGCGCACCAGCGCGCGCAGGGCTCGTACCTCATCGGACAGCGGCCGCAGCGTGCGGAAGCGATGACCGTCGGTGCGCAAGACGTCCGCGAGGATGTAAGCGTCGCCGGGATCGCTCTTGCCGCCGGCGGCTCGGTAGCGCGGCCGGCAGGCCCTGAGCTGGTTGGGATGGATCGGCACCACCGGGTGGCCGGCGTCGGCAAGAGTGTCGACGACGAGACCGCTGGGCCGTTCGATGGCCACGGCGAGCTGCTGGGAAGGTGCGATGCGGGCCAGCTTCCGGAGGAGCTTCCCGAGCCCCTCGGCGGTGTGCTGGACCTCCAACTGGGCGACGACCGTCCCTTGTTCGTCGACCACGCACGCCGCGTGCTCGACGCTTCCCCAGTCGAGCCCTGCAAAGTACTTCATCCGTCCTCTCCTCCATCGGTTAGGGTCTCGGGTGCCGGGAGGCCTTGCCGGTCGCTCACTGGTCGGCGCTCCGGGGGCTGCGTCTCGAACGCCTTCTGCCCCGTGGCGCGACACCCTGTGGCCGGTCCGGGCCTCCCGGTCTCTCCGAGGGGGCGGGTCTCATGGGGGCGGTCGAGCGGCAAGCCAACTCGGCCCTCCTCGCAGAGGCACGGGAGAGGGGGCGCTGCGGCTCGCCACAAGCGATCCACAGCGCCCCCCCAGAACAGGAAGGTACAGCAGTGAGCACGCCGTCGCTGCTGGTTCGTTCCACCGCCCGATGCTCGACCGGCGTGCAGGCGCACACCGATGCTCTTCTGCGTCGCATGTTGAGTCCGATGGTGGGCCTCGACACACAGATCGGTCATACCCTTCGGACCCGAGGCGAATCGCGCTTCATGATGGCCGGCGCGGAGATGACCGGCATCCACGTGCTGCGCAATCAGCCGCGCCCACCACGCGGGCACTACCACATCGGCGGCGCCGGCGTACACGTCGACGAGGCTCTCATACGCTCACTGGGCGAGACCGTCGAGCGCTACGCGCAGTTCGCCTCCGAGATCCATCTGATGCGTGGCCTTCACTGGGCGACCTATGACCAGCTGCACCGCGACGGTGAACCGGTTCTGGCGCCGGAGGCCGTCACGGTCTATTCGCATCGACAGTACGCGCTCCAGGGCTTTCCCTTCAAACCGTTCGACGTCAGCGTGCCGCTACACTGGATCCGCGCGGCGTCACTGATCGACGATCGGACCTGCTGGGTTCCCGCACAGCTCGTGCTGGTGGGCTACAACGTCAGGACCGGGGACAAGGAGCCGCGCATCGGATTGGCGGTGACCACCGGCGGCGCCGCCCACGTCACCGAGACGCTGGCCAAGCGAAACGGACTGTTCGAGCAGATCCAGATCGATGCCGCGATAACGCACTGGTACGGCGGCCGACACGTGGTGCGCGTGGACCTCGACACGCGCACTCGGGCCCTCGCCAATTTGATAGACCGGCTGTGGACTCGTTCCGGCGATCGATCGCTGTCGTTCTACTGGCTGGTCGACCGAGAGTTCCCCGTGTTCTCGATGGCGTGCGTGATCACGAACGCCGGCGGCGTCCCGGCCTCGGTCGTCGGCCTCGGCGCCGATCTCGGACTCGAAACCGCGATGTACAAGGCGCTGCTTGAAGCGCTCGGCATCATCCAGCTCGCGAAGGTCACGCTGATGAACCTCGCGGTCGCCAAGCCGGGCTCGTCCCCGGCCGACATCGATCCTGACGGGATCTTCGACCTCGATACGAACGTCGGCTACTACGCCCTGCCGGGTCACGGTGCGACGATTCAGGAGAAGTTCGACTCGCGAAGCCGCCAGCCAGCCGGGGAACTGCCGGACGACGGACCGTCCGACCCCGCGGATGCCGTGGCGTTGCTGCTCGACCGGTTCAGGGCTCTCGGCCTCGATCTCTACGGGTTCGACCTGACGACGCCGGACGTCCGCACGCTAGGATTCCAGGCTCACCGCGTGTGGTCGCCCCAGTTGCTGTCGCTGTGCATGCCGAGCGCACCACCGGCCGCACATCCACGTTTCGGGACGTTCGGGGGTTTCCGCTATGTCGGACCTCACCCTTACCCCTGATCTCCGCTACTACCTGCTGGCCGCGGCAGTGGTACTCGGAGTCGGTGGCTCGACCGTGGCCACGCGGTTGCGCCAGCGCTGGCTGGTCTTCCACGGCGTGTCGTTCGCGGTGGTCTACGGCGTGACACTGGCCCTCGCCGTAGCGTGCGGCGCCATGGCGTTCGGCGGCGCGCCCCTATTGCTGTCGCCGGTGACGAGATGGCCGGTCGACGTCGCGCTCGGCATCATCGTCGGATGGGCCGGATTCGCGGCCGACCGCGCCATCAACCGGCGATGGCGGCGCCGCGAGCTGGGCCGCCGGCCGAGTAGGCCGGTGGGCTCGCGGAGTGAACAGCGGGTCTGGCGCGCGATGGCCGCGCCGGCAGACGTGTCAACCGGCGAGCCTTCATCGATGCGCGATGTGCTCGCGATCGCGGTGCTCGAGGAAGCGGTGTTCCGCGGCGTCCTCCTCCGGTTCGCGCTATCGACGGAGGCCACGCCGCTGGTCGCCGCCCTGCTGGTGGCGATCATCGGAGTCTTCGCGCTCGAGCACGTCCACTTCGGCTGGTCGCACGTGGCGGGCAAGCTTCCCTACAGCGCCGCCGTGACCGTCGGCGCGGTGGGGCTCGGTTCGTCGGTGATGGCGATCGCGGCTCACGTCGTCCTGAACCTGCTGATCTTTCGCCACCTTCGGGAAGTGCACCGCCTCGCCACGCGTTGCATCGCACCCGTGAGGGCTCCGTTTTGACGATGTTCTGGCCGATCGCGTTACTGTCGGTGTCGATCGCCGCGTACAATGGCGTCTTCGTCGGCCGGATCGGTCGCATCGCGCCGTTGGTCACTCGCCGCCTGCCCCTGGTCGACCGCTTCGGGTGGACGGCGGTCAACGATGTCGCCCGCCTGACCATCGCCGCCGCCTCGCAGTTGCTCTTCCTGCTGGCCCTCGTTCTCATCACCGGGGTCGACATCGTCGCTTCACTTCGCTGGAATCCGCCCTTGATCGCGGCAGGTGCGCTGCTCGGGATCGCCGAGATGGGCCTCAGCTCGTTCTTGGCTCACGTGCTCATGCGGACGATCACCTCCGCCGCGCCATCGCGCTTCGTCGGTGGGCTCGACGACTGGCTCGTGGTGGCTCGCGGTGGCTGGATGCGCTACTTCACCAATGCCGTGCGGATCACGCCACGCTGGTACCTGCTGTCGGTGGCGCTCCTCTACGTCGCGGTGGAGGAACTCGTCTTCCGCGCGACGATTCTCACCTACCTGCTGCCGCACGGTACGGTCCAGGCTCTAGTCTACTCGGTCCTCGCGTTCACGGTGGTCCAGGTCCTCCACACGCCGAGCTGGAAGACCGGGATGTTCCCGGCGCTCGGAGCCATCGTGGTCGGTTTCGTGCACGGCTGGCTCTTTCTCGTCACCGGCGACGTAACCCCGCTCATCGTGGCGCACTTCACCTTCTTCGTCGCCGCGGTGTGGTGAACCGGGAGGCGACGGCGGTGGACCACGGGATCTCGTTTCTGCCCGACGGCAGCCCATCGACGAAGGAGCCGCAGGACTACTTCCGGGACGCGCTGCACCTGTCTGAGCTCGCCGACCGCTCCGGGTTCCGATACGTGAAGATGACCGAGCACTACCTCAAGGCCTACGGTGGGTACTGCCCGAGCCCGCTGACCTTCCTCGCCGCGGTCGCGGCGAGGACCTCGCGCGTGCGTTTGATGACGGGCGGCATTCTGCCTTCGTTCCACCATCCGGTACAGACGGCCTCGGAGTGTGCGATGGTCGACGCGATCAGCGGCGGACGGCTCGACGTGGGGTTCGCGCGGGCGTATCTGCCCTACGAGTTCGAGTGCTTCGGCCTCGCCCTCGACGAGAGCCGGGCTCGATTCGATGCGAGCGTCGAGCTGATTCTGCGGCTGTGGACCGAGGAAGGCGTCAGCGTCTCCAACTCGTTCGGCACCCTGCACGACGCGTCGATCCTGCCCCGGCCGACCCAGGTGCCCCACCCACCGGTGTGGGTGACCGCGGTCCGGTCGCGCGGCAGCTTCGCGTCAATCGGCGAGCGCGGGTTCGGCCTCCTGATCACCTCACCGCTTTCGGCGCCCGAGCAGCAGGTCGACCACGTATCGATCTATCTGGAGAGCTTCCGACCGCCGGTCGGCCGACCGGCGCTGCGACCGCGGGTAGCGATCAGCCTCCCGCTCTACATCGCGCCCACCGACGCCGTCGCGATTGCCGAGGGCGACGAGTTCCTGCGACGCTACCACCAGGTATGGGCCGACGCCGCCGACTCCTGGAACTCGGCGCGGTCGCGCGACTACCCCGGGTACACCGGGCTGTCCCACGCGATCCGGGCCGCCACGCCCGACGAGATGCGACGGATCGGCTCGGTCGTCGTCGGCTCGCCGCCACGGGTCGTCGATGCGATTCACGCACTGGCCGAGCGGTTGCCGCTCGATGCGATCCTCTGGCAAATTGACTTCGGCGCCATGCCGCGCGATCAAGCCGAACGCACGCTGCGATTGTTCATCTCCGACGTGATGCCGCAGCTCGCCGGACGTTCTCCGCGGGGACCGGTCGGCGCGATGCCGGAGGTTCATTGAGAGTCCTCGTGGCGGGCGCCGGCATCGCCGGTCTGTCCGTGGCCTACTGGCTCGCGCGGGTGGGCGTCGAGGTCGTCGTGGCGGAGAAGGCGTCGCGGCTGGACGCGCGCGGCTATGGCATGAACCTGGTCGGTCAGTGCCTGCGCGTGCTCGACGAGATGGGTCTGCGCGACGTGCTCGAGGAGCAGCGGCTCCCGGTGACGGAGAACCGCGTGCTGGAGCGCGACGGCACGCTGGTTCGGAAGCTCGACATCGCGGAGTTCAATTCACCGGGGTCGGGGCTCTTCATTCGCCGCTCGGCGCTTCAGGACGCCCTCGCCGGCGCGACGGCACCCTCGGTCGATCTGCGACTGAGCACCCCGGTTCGCGAGATCGTCGATACGCCGGACGGCGTGCTCGCGCGGCTCGGCGGCTCCGAGGAGCCCTTCAGCCTCGCGATCGGCGCCGACGGCATTCACTCCGCGGTGCGCGAGATCGTTTGCCCGGACGCGGTGAGCCGATCGCTCGGCGTCCATTACGTCGCGGTAAGCCTCGACGCGCGGTTTCCCGACACCGAGGGGGCATACACTGTCAACGGTCCGGGAGGCCGAGCTGCGACGCTGACGATGGTCTCCGAGAGCGAGTGGACCGGTCTGTTCTGGGTCCGCGACTCGAACGAGCCCGTCCCGGCCCCGGACGAGGCGCGTCACTACCTGACGCGGCAGTTCTCCGGTTTCGGCTGGATCATCCCGGAGATCATCGAGCGCATCGACCCGCGGCGTTGCTACTGCGGCGAGGCCGTCCAGATTCGCGCCGACCGCTGGTCCAACGGTCGGACGACGATCATCGGCGATGCCGCGTGGTGCCTTTCGCCGGTGGCGGCCCGCGGCGCAGCCGCCGCGCTCGTCGGTGCCCGGCGCTTGGGCAACGCCCTGACGGCCGGCGGTGACATCGAAGCGTCCTGCGAGGACTTCGAACGCGATTTCAGGCCCGTGGCGGAGCGCGCCCAGCAGACGGCTGCCCAGACGCTCGAGTACATGTTGCCGCTCGAGGATAGCGCCGCGGCGATGCAGGCCGGTTACCTACGGACGATGGCCGAGGAAGCGCTCCAACAGGCGATGCGGGCCCAGTTCGCCGACGGCTTCTAGCCTCGTCGCGTGGCTAGAGCTAGAACTCCCCGACGAAAGAGATCTCCGGCACCAGCCGGTAGCCGGTGCGGCGCTCGACCTCCTCCTGGGCACGGGCGATCAGCGCGCGGACGTCGGCGGCGGTGGCGCCGCCGCGGTTGACGACGATGTTGGCGTGGCGGCGGGTGATCTCGGCGCCGCCGATGCGGAGGCCCTTGAGGCCGGCCTCGTCGATCAGGCGGCCGGCGCCGATGTCCTCGATCTTCTGGAAGATCGAGCCGACGCTCGGTTCGGTGTCGAGCGGCGGGTGGCGCTCGACGCGCCAGGCGAGGTTCTCGGCCACGATCCGGCGCATCGCGGCGGGATCGCCGGGGGTGAGGCGGAAGGTGGCGCCGAGGACGACGTCGCGCCGGTGGTGGAGCACCGAGGTGTCGTAGCCGAACTCGAACCAGTCGACCCCGACCCGCC
>Ga0302046_10004492_pt1 | contig 12414 bp, 18 predicted proteins | sample RVTome_11_FD_200261 | JGI IMG/M metagenome (GOLD analysis project Ga0302046, IMG submission 200261) | Soil microbial communities from uranium-contaminated site in the Upper Colorado River Basin, Wyoming, United States - RVT147D111 (version 2) ...
CAGAGTTCGAATTCGCCGGAAACCGGGGGAATAGAGAAATCCGGGAGGGAAGGCTGGGGGGAAGGCTGGGGGTCAGGTCTACACAATTGACATTAGCGGAGACCGTTGCGGTCGGTTTGGGGGGATTAAGTCGCTGGTTGACGGAACTCGCCTCAAGGATCCCCCTGGCACTACCCGGAATATACTGACCGGCATATTACAGCGGCGAAGGCACCGAGATCTTCTTGACAACTCCCGGTGAACACAGCACAATTCCGCCATCCGCGGAAACTTCGCAAACCCCAATATCCTGACCCGCATCCTCTTAGTCAGGCCGAAGAGTGTCAAGCCGAAGTGAACACCAAGAGGGAAACCGATACCGGTTTTGGGGCCAGATTGAGGAACTAGAGGGACGGATACTGAGGGTGGTCACCCTGGAAGACAAGGTGACGATTCACAACGCTTTTCCAGACAGAGGGTTCAAACCATGAAGCTCAATTATTACCCCGATACCGATTCGCTGTATATTGACCTTTCCGAGCGTCCCAGCGTCGAAAGTCGCGAGATTTCTGAAGGCATTGTTCTTGATTACGACGCCGAAGGACATCTTGTGGGTATCGACATTGACAATGCCAGCCGAAAGGTCGACCTGAAGCAACTTACACTCAGTAGGCTGCCGGTGATTGTGCAGACCATTTCTTCCTAACTCCTAGGGGAGGCTTTGGGGTCGAGTCGCTGGTTGACGGAACTCGCCTCAAGGATTCCCCTGGCAATACCGGACTCTACTCACCCGCATATTTACAGCCGTGAAGGCGCCGAGATCTTCTTGACAACTCCCGATGCGGAGAAAATAGGGACAGCGCCCATTAGTAGTACCGCTATCCGCCGGCCAAGCAGGAGCAGGCCACGCAGACCATGCTCGAACAGGCCCAACTCCTCGCCCTCGACTCCGCCGCCTAACGATGACATACGAAACAAATCGGGGTCCCCCGATTTCCCCGTGGGAAAGGCGGCATTCCTCTCCCTGGCAGCCAAAGAACACTCAGGAAATCAATGAGCCTCAATGATTTACGCTTGACAAGACCTTTATCCCGAAAGTATGCTTCAAACATGGGACAAAAGGTAATCATCAGAACTCGTTTCCCCTCCGTTCGCAAGACAGCCAAGAGCTTTGGTGTCTCGGTTAGCCGTTTGCAACGGATTCAGAAGTTGATGGATGAGATCTTCGAGGGGCGTGAAGGGCGTAAGATACGGGTTGTTAACTTCAGACGCGGAACCGCTACTAGGCGCACAAAAGCAGCTGGTAGGCGCAAGGCTGCCGTGGCCAACAAGAAATAGCTGTGAGGCGGAAGGGGGCGCCTGCCACGAAAAGGCGCCGACGTTCGACGCAGTCCTATCGCACGGCTGCCTTCATAAATCTTCCTTACGACTCCCAATTCGAACCCCTCTGTCTGGCATTTATTGCGGGAATTTGTGGCTTTGGCCTTGTTCCCCGGGCTACACTCGAAATCCCGGGAAGTCAGCGCCGACTGGACCGTATCCTTGCCTTAATTAGCGCATGCCGTTATTCCTTCCACGATCTCTCTCGAGTCGAGCTTGACAAAAAGCGGCCTGCTACGCCCCGCCTTAACATGGCCTTTGAGCTTGGACTCGCTGTGCTCTGGGCAAAGAAAGGTGGCCGCAGGCACGAGTGGTTCGTGTTCGAATCGATGAGGCGGCGCATTAACAAATCGCTTAGCGATCTCGACGGTACCGATCCTTACATCCATGATGGCGGCCCCTTTGGGGTACTGCGCGAACTGACAAACGTCCTCGTAAGAAGCCGACATCGGCCAACTATTCAGGATCTCAAGGCAATCTATGGGGATGTCAGAAAGGCTGCCATTCGGATCAGAGACGACTACCCGAGAAAAAGTCTTTACGAAGCCCGCCCATTTAAGGACCTGGTGCTCGGTGCCCAGATAAGCGCAGGAAAGCGTATTAAATCGCTTCGGAGGCAACGCAGGCGATAGGGGGAAGCGATGGGGTCGACGGGAGCTTGCCCGGTTGGACGGACACACCGAAAGGGGACTACAGTAACCCGGGAGGTGTGTGATGCCGCCACGCAAGCACAAGACATTCAGCAAGGCGTTTAAGGTAGAGGCCGAACTTTTTCGGAGCAGTCGTCGCCCTCCGCGTCACGAACCTGTAGGGTAGGCATCGGATAGGGGTATTCGTGGAAAGCATCGAGCAGGAGCTGCTCTTCCCTGAGGAGCCGCTGACCACCGAATCATGGGATGAGAGGGTCACCCAGCGGGCTCTCGATGAGCTCTTCAAAGCGACCATAGCCTACCGCTCGAGCCAGTCATACCTTGAGTTGATGCGCTTCATTGCTCGTTTCCGGTTTTACTCCGTGTTCAATGCGATGCTTATCCACATTCAACGGCCCGGGGCCCGCTTTGTGGCGCCGCCGTCCCGATGGGAACGGGAGTACGATCGGAGGGTCAAGCCCGACGCGAACCCGCTCGTCATCCTCCAACCCATGGGACCCGTGATGTTTGTTTTCGACGTGTCAGACACGGAAGGCAAGAGGCTGCCACCCCAAGTCGAGAATCCGTTTGGAGTTGGCGGTGGCCCTATCGGCAACGAGCTCAAACAGACCATTGAGAATGTCAAGCGGGACGGAATTCGTATTCATAAGAGCAGGATGGGATCACAGCGAGCTGGTTCAATCCGCACTTCCAAGCTCAGCCCCCCAGCCTATGTCGAATTCCCGAAGTCTGCCAAGACAGGCGACAAAAAGAGGCTTCCCGTTCTATACGAGCTAACCATTAACCTCGATATGCGCCCCGAGGCTTGCTATGCCACGCTCGTCCACGAACTTGCTCATCTTTACTGCGGACATGTCGGCACCCCAGACAAGAAGTGGTGGCCCGACCGTCGCAGTCTGCCACGAAACTCGCGAGAGTTTGAAGCCGAGTCCGTCACCTATCTTGTTTGCTCGCGCTTGGGTATTGACAATCCGTCAGCCGAGTATCTGGCTGGCTATGCTAAAACGGAGGACCAGGTGCCGGACATCAGCCTTGACTCCGTCATCAAAGCGGCGGGCCTTGTCGAGGAAATGGGAAAGCGCCGCCTATCACCCAGAAAGCCAAGCGGGGTTGCGTGATACAGGTCGGGAGGACCAGGGATGAGCGTTAGGTGGAACTTGCCCCGGGATGTCCAGCATCAAGCTCCGACGGATCGAAGAATTGGAGGTCGTATGCCATCCGGGAACTAAGGTCGGTGACTACGTTCCCTTCTACTTCTGCCCGCGATCGGTAATGCTTTATGTAATCCATTGCGCCAATCAGCCGGAGTTGACCTACCGGGGCGGCCAGGATCCAATAGTGCACTTGGAAGCGGATTTGCACAGCGTCATTCGCTGGGCTGATGCCAAGAGAGTGCGTTGGGCATTTTCACTCTCGAATGCCGGTGCATATTACACCGAGTTCCGCTCAAGGATGGAGGAACTGGACCAGCTCGAGTGGGATGCGATCGGGGCGACGGATTTTCGCCAGCCTGACGTCAAGGAGCTCAAGCAGGCGGAGTTTCTCGTCTACGGCCGCTTCCCGTTTCCGCTCGTCGAGCGTATCGGTGTGCGTTCGGCTGCCATCTGGCAGCAGGTAACCAAATCGATCACCGGCGCGAACCATGCCCCAAGAATGGAGATTCGTCCCGAATGGTACTTTTGAATTGGGAGGGGCAGACATGATCAAATACAAGACTGGCAACATCCTCGAAGAAGAGGCAGAGGCCCTCGTCAACACGGTGAATTGCGTCGGCTTCATGGGCCGGGGAATCGCGCTGCTTTTTAAGAAAGCGTGGCCAGAGAACTTCAAGGCTTATGCGGCTGCCTGCCGGAGGCAAGAGGTACAGCCGGGCCGCATGCTCGTCTTCGAGACCGGCCGACTGACCAATCCGCGCTACATCATCAACTTTCCGACCAAGCGGCACTGGCGGGGTAAGTCGCGGATCGAGGACATTGAGGCCGGGCTCGGGGCCCTTGTCGCGGAGATTCGACAACGTGGAATCCGCTCGGTCGCCCTTCCGCCGCTCGGGGCAGGGCTAGGAGGGCTGAACTGGGCAGAGGTCCGTTCGCGCATCGAGCGGGCGATCCAAGAACTTCCTGAGGTGCGGGTTGTCGTGTTCGAACCCGTAGGCACACCTGGGCTACCGAGAAGCATGAGAAGGGGGAGAGTTCCGAAGATGACTTCGGGCCGCGCCGCCCTGGTCGGCCTCATGGACCGCTATCTTGCCGGTCTGCTGGATCCCTTCGTCTCCCTGCTCGAACTGCACAAACTGATGTACTTCATGCAGGAAGCGGGCGAACCGCTGCGGCTCCGGTTCGCGAAAGGTCCTTATGGGCCGTACGCGGAGAATCTGCGGCATGTGTTGAGCGAGATCGACGGCTACTACATATCCGGTTACGGTGCTGGCGGCGATGCGCCCGACAAAGTCCTTGAGCTTGTCAGCGGCGCAGTGAACGACGCTCGACGCACGCTCGCAGCACGGCCGAGGACTCGGCAACGCTTTGAGCGGGTTGCCCGCCTCGTCGAAGGGTTTGAATCCCCCTTCGGCCTGGAGCTGCTGGCCACGGTTTATTGGATCGCCTTGCACGAGCACCCGGCGTCCGAGGGCGAACTCATTGAACGCTTCTACGGATGGGCCGACCGCAAGAGCCAGTTCTCTCCTCGACAGATACGCCTCGCCAGCAAGGTGCTGAAGGACAAGGGATGGATCGCGGAATAACCAGCCCGGTAACAACACCGCAGAAGATGATGGGAGGGCTGAGGGGTCAGGTCGCTGGTTGACGGAACTCGCCTCTAAGCATTCCCCTGGCAATACCGGACTCTACTGACCGGCATATTTACAGCCGGGAAGGCGCCGAGATCTTCTTGACAAGTCCCGATGAACACAGCACAATTCCGCCATCCGTGTGAACTTCGCAAAGCCAGAAAAGGGGACATTCAACTTTTTCGGCGAGTGTACGGATGGGGATCGGAGTCGAATCGCTTATTCTCCCGGCCAAGCAAGAGCAGGCCACCCAGACCGTGCCCGAACAGGCCCACCTCCTCGCCCTCGACCCCTAAACGCAATACCCCCACGTTTTCGTAATTCCGAAAATATGGGGGGTGTCGCCTCCTCCGCATAACCGCCCGCGCCCCCTTGGTGATTCAGTCCTTGGCCCTCGCCAAAGGTCTCATTCTAGTGTATGCTGAAACCGTCTAAGTCGTCCTGCGGTACGCCAGACGCCAGGTGGTGAGGTTGTCTTTAGTCATGGGAAAACCTTTCGGTGAAACTGCCCCGTGACGCTCTGATTGCGGCTGAGAAGCTTACAAGATACCTCCTGGTAAATCGGCCGGTGGGTGACAAATCGGAATTCTTGGAAAAGGCTGGATATACCCTGGAAAACTGGCAACACTTGGAGCAAGATCTGCGCGAGCAGTTGCTTTCCAGGGATGCTGTTCTTATCGAGCGCACCGAGTATGGAGAGCTCTTTGAGATCCGCGGTTCCCTTGTGGGTCCGAAGGGGGTGGTACTCGGGGTGAGAACGGTTTGGATGCGAGAGAGAGAAAGCGGCGTAACGAAATTCATCACTTTGTATCCTGACAAGAGGAGTCCGGCATGAGGTATAAGCTCTTTCACCAAGTGGCATTGGCCAAAGACATTCCCGAAAAGAGGCTCCGGCGGGGTGACGTGGCGACCGTAGTGGATCATCACCCGGCCAGGGAGGGGGAACCGGGCTACTCGATAGAGGTCTTCAACGCGGTCGGGGATACGATCGCGGTAACGGTCGTGCCGGAGTCCTTTCTCCAAGAACTCACTCCCGATGAAATCCTCCACGTTCGGTCCCTTGCTTCGTAGAGTTCCAAATACGAGCCTATGGGACCGTACAGGTCAGGGGGAGGGCATTGGGGTCAAGTCGCTCGTTGACGGAACTTCCCTTCTCTTCGCTCCACGCCAAACCACGCCCCCCTCCGGCACACCCGACCCCGCATCCCGCAGAATATTGCACGGCTGCTATGCGGATGATAAGATACAGGGGCCCACTCGATACGGGCAGACCACACGGAGAGCTGATGCGGTTCGTAGTCACCATTGAACAGGATGAGGCCGGGTACTTTGTCGTGGAGTGCCCCGCCTTGCCCGGCTGCCTCTCTCAGGGGCGGACCCGGGAGGAAGCCCTCGCGAATATCCGGGAGGCCATTCTTCTCAGCCTAGAGACCCGCAAAGCAGAGGGGCTACCGCTCGACGTCGAAATTGCCGAGGTCGAGGTCGTAGCTCCGTGACCGTGTCAGCCTCCTCCTGTGGAGGCATTTCTCTTTCACAGACACGTCCCTCGCACCCCCGAGATCCCCTCCTGTTACTCGCTGGAGAGTCCTGCTTGTGACGAAGCTTCCCGTCTGCTCGGGAGAGGAAGCGATCCGGGCCTTCGAACGCGCTGGTTGGATCCGTGCCCGCCAGCGGGGAAGCCACGTCACCTTGGTCAAGTCGGGAATCTCGGTCGTACTCACGGTACCCCTTCATCGAGAATTGGGGCCGGGTCTCCTGCGAGGCCTGATTCGAAAGGCCGGCCTCACCGTAGACGAATTTCGGGCCTTCTTGTAAGATGTGTCGGGAATTGCGGGGACACAGGGAATGAGGCTGAGGGGTCAAGTCGCTGGTTGTCCAATTTCCCTCCTTCTGCGCCGGATGATCCGGGCGAGAACCTCGTAGAACCGCTCACGGCTCTTCACGAGAACAATCTAAACCTGAAAGTGATGCGAGCGCTACCCTGCAAAGGCGAGTGTAATGCCGACGCGGCATAGGGCGATCGGGCGATTTTCCGCGCTTCTGCCTTGATGCGTTCCTGAAGGGCGGAATCGAATTTCTTGTAGAGGCGGTGGGCAGACGGGGTGAGGCATGGAAGTTGAAGCGGTGGAATAAGAACCCGAGCCCTTGAAAGTCAGAGAACGGAGAGAAGGGATGGTATTCGAGAAGCTGAAGGGAAGGAAGAGGGCGTGCGGGGGGGCTATGAGCGCCTGAACGGGACGACCGAAGGGTCCCGAGCCTCTTCCACATCGGGCCTCGACTGGACCATCCGGCACCGCCCTTCGAAAAGGACGCCTTCCTCGAGAACCACCACGGGGGCCTCCAAGTCGCCAAAGACACGGGCGGGTCCCCTGAGCTCGACCCGCTCTCTGGCCTGGACGTTGCCCACCATCTCACCCCAAATCACGACCGACTTCGCCCGGATGGTCGCCTTGATGACAGCTTTCTCTCCCAGGACGAGCGCATCGGTAGTCGAGATTTCTCCCTCGAATTTGCCATTGATCAGGAGCGTCCCGGCACCGGTGAAGGTGTACTTCCCCTCGATCTCGGAACCTTCACCGACGAAGGCCATGATACCGGTCTGTTTAGGCTTGCGGTCAGAATTCCACCACATAACACACGGCCCGCAGGAGGATGGGAATCTCTGTTGCTAGCTCTCGTGGGCGACCTGCCTCTCTCTCACGAGATGGATCGGAGGCTTCTCCGCCTCGACATCCGACTCCTTGAGTTTGGTCACGTTGCCGTTAAAGAGCCCGCCGCGGGAGATGACCAGTGAATTGGTCTTGATGTTGCCGTCCACCCGCCCGGTCGGAGTGATGTCCACACTCCCGGTCGCCACCATGTTGCCCGCGTACTCCCCATGAATAATGGCGTCCACGGTGTGCACGTCAGCACGGACGCAGCCTCTCTGGCCGATGACGAGCCTCCCGCCTACCCGCAGCTCGCCCCCCACCTCGCACTCGATCTCGATGGAGTCGGTGATGTCGAATTTTCCTTCGAGCTTGGCGGCGCTACCGGTCACGCCCAACAGGGTGGCAGAGACCGAGGAACTGCCGTCGGTGGAGGATCCGGATGGTGTACCTTTCTCGCCTGTGCGTTTAAACATCGAAGCCTCCTTTTTCGTTGGGTCCAATCGGGACCCCCCCCGACACCCACGGACTAGACTTCATTCCTATCAGCCTGGGGGGCTAAAGTCAAACGGAAAGCGAGTGCGGTGGGCTCTGACTTGCCGATGCTCTCAGCCTATGGCACAATCCGCCATAGGATTGTGCGAAGGAAAGGTCTCTCCGTCATAATGGATACGATCATCGCTACAGTAGCGGCTCGCGTGAAGACAGCGACGTCGATGGTCGCCCTGACGGGGGCCGGGGTCTCGGCGGAAAGCGGCATCCCCACCTTTCGCGGCCCCGAGGGTCTTTGGCAGCAGTATAGACCTGAAGATCTCGCCACCCCCCAGGCCTTTGCGCGCGACCCAAGGCTGGTCTGGGAATGGTACGACTGGCGGCGGCAGAAAATCGCGCCCGCGTCCCCGAACCCCGCCCACGAGGTCCTGGCCCATTTCGAGAAGATCGTTCCCGATTTTCTGCTGATCACCCAGAACATCGACGGCCTGCACCGGCTCGCCGGTAGTCGATCTCTCATCGAAATGCACGGTTCGATCTGGCATGTCCGCTGCCTGGCCGAAGGCAGCGTGCGCGAGAATCGTGCGGTCCCGCTGGGTGCGCTCCCCCCTCGTTGTCCATGCGGAAGCCTGCTCCGCCCCGACGTCGTCTGGTTCGGCGAATCCCTCTCCCCCGACGATCAACGCCGCGCATTCGCCGCTGCCGAATCGGCCGATGTCTTTCTCACCATAGGAACATCGGCGCTCGTCCAGCCCGCCGCCTCCCTTCCAATCGTGGCCAAGGACCGTGGGGCCTTTGTCGTCGAGATCAACCCCGTCCCGACGCCAATTTCCGCGCTCGTCGATGCTCACCTCCAAGGCGCCGCGGGGGTGATTCTTCCCCAGATCCTCGCCGCCGTGGCACAGCACTGATCACCACCCCTTAAAGCGAAGCATCATCAAAATGGAAAAAGCGCTTGACAAATAAGGTCGCCCATCTCTAATTTCGAGAGTCGAGCGTTGGGGGTATTTGTGAAACGGGACATGAAATTCAGTCTGAGCCTGGCTCTTTTCGCGGTTGGACTGGCAAGCTGTGCCCCCTTGGGCGCAGTCACCTCCATCGTCGCCACCTCCCTTGCCGGGGCCTCCTATGTGAAGAGCCAGACCGTCGAACGGACCTTTTCGGCGCCCATGCCGGAGGTTCAACAGGCATCCCGCCAAGCGCTCGAAACGATGGACTTTACGATCACGGAGGAAGGGCCCCACACGAATGAATACCGGATTGTGGCCGTAGCCCCTGGCAACTATGAGATCAGCATTACCATGACCCCGATCACGTCCAAGGCCACACGGGTTGCCATCAATGCCGATTCTCTCCCGGAGCGAGATCAGGCCACCGGCCGGGAAATCATCGAACAAATGGCGTCCGCGTTGGCATCGTCCCGGCCCGTGCTCGCCTCGTCCACCGCCCCGAAAGAGGAAGCCTCTCCAGTGCCAATCGACCTCGAGCCACCAGTCATTCCCGTGCTGGCAACCGTGCGGCCCGCCCTCCCCGCATCTCCGACCGAGGCGTCGTCCCGGTCGCCGGACGCACCACAAACGCCCCCGAGTTGGCTTCACGCCGGCCAACAACCGCCGCCGGTCACCAGCATGCGGGTCGAGAGACAGGACGACATCACCGGGCTTGACCAGCTATACGAAACCGGGATCCGCGCATATATCGCGGGGGACTTTTCGAGCGCTGCCGAACACTTCCGGCGATACCTCGCTGCCCATCCTCTAAACGGTCACACATCAACGGCCCTGTACTGGCTGGGAGAATCCCTATATAGCCGGCGCGAGTATGCCGATGCCGTCCTTCAGTTCGAGACCATCCTGCGGGAGTATCCCGGCAGCCCCGAAGTTCCCCGGGCACTGTTTCGAGGGGCCCATGCATACCGCAAGCTCGGCGACGTACACCGGGCGGAAGCCTTACTCCAGATGTTGATCACACAGCACCCCACATCCCGGGAGGCCCATTTGGCCAACGCGGCGAGGCAGGGCGAATGAGAAAGCCTGGCCCGAACCATTCGGACACGAATGGATAATGCGCCATCCGGGCCGTTCGACATGCTCACGACCCCTCCCGTGGTACTGGGGTCGAGGGTCCGAGTTCGTCGAGCAGCCATTGGGCGAACGCACGGCCCCGAGCTCGGTCGAGGGGCTTCGACGCCGCGGGCGAGGCCCCAATTTCTCTTGCATTTTTTTCCATCTCCCAGTACATAGGTGACAATTTCGCAGGCCATGAGGCAGCGCAAGCATGGCGAGTGTCCTCCTCCGCCGTCGGGGGCAGCTGAGACTTCTCAGGGGACATCCCTGGATTTACCAGACGGATGTGGAGCAAACCGAAGGCGTGCGCCAGAAGGGGGATCTCGTCGACGTCTACGGGACGGGGCGTCGCTTTCTCGGCCGGGGCTATATCAATCCGGACTCCCAGATCCTGGTACGCCTCCTCACGCGAGATCCAGCGCCGATCGATGCCGCCTTCTTCCGCAAGCGAATTGCGGCCGCCATGGCTTACCGCCAGCGTCTCGCCATCCCTTCCAACGCCATTCGCATCGTCTACGCGGAGGCAGACGCGTTGCCCGGCCTCCTCCTCGACTGCTATGGGGACGTCGGGGTCGTACAGATCCTCACCGCCGGTATGGAGCGACTCCGCGAGGTGGTGCTGCCGGTGATCCAGGAGCTCGCCTGCCTTCATCGGCTCTTTCTCCGCAATGATGTGCCCGCTCGCTTGCTCGAAGGTCTCCCCCTGCACGCCGAATTCGTCGATACGCCGTTCGATCCGGTCCTGAGTATCCACGAAGATGATCTTTGCTTCCGGGTGGACATCGCGCGCGGGCAAAAGACCGGGTTCTTCCTCGACCAACGCGACAACCGTATAGCCCTCCGCCCGCTCGCCGCCGGCCGGCAGGTTCTCGACTGTTTCTGCTATACGGGAGGATTCGCCCTGCACGCAGCCAGGGCGGGAGCGCAGCAGGTGGAAGGGATCGACAATTCCGAAGCGGCGATCGCGGCGGCGGGGGAAAACGCCGAGCGAAATGGCCTCTCCGACCGGTGCACGTTCCGGTGCGGGAACGCCTTCGACGAGCTGAGACAGCTTCAGAAGGCGGGACGGCGTTTTGATCTGGTCGTCCTCGATCCTCCCGCCTTCACCAAATCCAAAGAGGCCGTGCCGGGCGCATTGCGCGGGTACAAGGAAATTAACCTCCGAGCCTTGAAGCTCTTGAATGCCGGAGGGGTCCTGGCCACCTCCTCGTGTTCTTACCATTTGAGCGAGGCAACTTTCCTGAAGATGCTTGAAGAGGCGGCGGCCGACTCCAAGGTCCGATGTCGAATCCTGGCGGTCCGGACCCAGGCCGCCGACCATCCGGTCCTTCTCGGGGTGCCGGAGACCAAGTACCTCAAGTGCGTCTTCCTGGAACGGCTGTGAGAGGCGAACGCCCAGACGGAGGACTCATGGACGGCATCAAGTTCGATCCGAACCAGCTGCAGCGCGTGCAGGCGGCATACGACTTGATGGCCGAGGAGTACGATATCCTGGACCACCGCATCAATCCTTTTTACGTCAATGATTATAAAGCCTTGGACTATTTCGTCGAGAAGCTGACGCCCCACTGGCGGGGACGAACCGTCTTGGACGTGGGCTGCGGATCAGGGATGCAGACCGTTCAGTTTGCGCCCCGCGCAAAGCACGTGGTCGCGATCGATATCTCTGGGGCGCTCATGCGGAAGGTCCAAGATAAGCTGAAGACCCAAGGACTGACCAACGTCACCCTCCTTCAAGGAAACGCCACGCAGATCCCGCTCCAGGACTGTTCGGTGGATTTCGTTTCCGCCTATGGGGATGTGATCGGCCATATTCCCGAATACGGGCAAGCCATTGCCGAAATGGCCCGCGTCTGCCGGCCGGGTGGCTGGCTGACGCTCGAGTACGATAACAAGTGGCACCTCGGCCTCGTCTTTCATCTCCGGGAACTCTGGAATGCGCTCAGGACGCGGGGCCGAGGCGATCTCAGACACTGGACCTATGAATACCTCAACCACGACTCAAAGGTCGAACTCACCTACAAGACCTTCACCTTTCCGGAAATGCAATCTTTGCTCAAGCGGAACGGGCTCACCGTGACCCAGCGGGCCGGCATGCACATCCTCTCTTCACTGATCCCCGAACACATCCAGGATCCCCCGAAGGAAAAGCTTCCGCTCAGAGCGCACCAGGCCTGGCTGCTCCGGAGGATGGGGCAGTGCGATTTCCGTCTCAAGCAGCTCTTTCCCTTCTATACATTTGGCTACTCCGCCATCGTGGTCGCCCGCAAGCACGCGCGGTGACCGATGACCGCAACCCGAGGACGGCAGGCACCAACCGCACTGTCCGCCCCCGGTCGCGGGATATCACGGCGGGTCGCCGGGTGTGACCCCGGTCCCCGTCACGATGCCTCTTTGCCCTTCTTCTCGCCCTC